>Ga0302311_10001157_pt1 | contig 31691 bp, 33 predicted proteins | sample III_Palsa_N1_3_FD_200449 | JGI IMG/M metagenome (GOLD analysis project Ga0302311, IMG submission 200449) | Peat permafrost microbial communities from Stordalen Mire near Abisko, Sweden - III_Palsa_N1_3 | ecosystem: Environmental > Terrestrial > Soil > Palsa > Peat permafrost | place: Sweden... | reverse complement strand
GGCGGATCGGAAGGAAGCAGCGGTTCCGATGTCGCCGGCAGTCTCACCTACGTCGGCGTGAACGAAGGCATGGGTCCCAATGCGCCGCAGGTCGGCGCCGGCGTCTACGGCACGAACTGGACCTATCCTACCGACGCCGAGATGGATTACGAGAAATCGCAAGGGATGAACATCATCCGGCTCGGTTTCCTCGATGATCGGGTGGCCACGAATGCTTCTGGCACATTATCTGCGGCCGGCCTCGCGCTGTTGGATCCGATCGTCGATTACGCCACTTCGATCGGGCTCAAAGTCATTCTCGACGATCATGAGTACGGCGATTGGTTCGGCACCGAACTCGGCACCGGTACCGCGGCTTCGAACACGGCGGACTCCGAATACGATACGTTCTGGGCCAATCTGGCGTCCAACTTCGCGGACAACCCGGACGTGCTGTTCGGCCTGATGAACGAGCCCAACCAACAGACCGCGGCGCAGTGGGCCGGGGTCGCGCAAGGAGCGATCGACTCGATCCGCGCCACCGGGGCGAGCCAGGAGATCCTGGTCTCCGGCACCAACTGGGACGGTGCGGCGAGTTGGTACAGCAGCAGTTCGGACGGGAGTACGAACGCGTCGGCGCTGCTCGGCATCACCGATCCCGACAACAACATGGCATTCGAGGTCCACAGCTACCCCGATCCCAGCGGCGGCGGCACCAGTGCTGCGACCAACACCACGACCGGGGTCGATCGGCTTCAGGCGGTGACCCAATGGGCGATCACCAACCACGAGACTCTGTTTCTGGGCGAGACCGGCGGCGGCACCAGCACCACCAGCCTGGAGGCGATCGATAACGAATTGAATTATATCCAGGCCAATTCGGACGTCTGGCAGGGCGTCACCGAATGGTCGGCGGGCCCCTGGTGGGGGAACTACCAATACACGCTCGAGCCCACCGAGCTTACCGACACCGGCACCACCGCGTATAACCAGCCGCAAATGACACAGCTCGATACGTTCGCGCCCACCTATACCGGGAGTCCGTGGACGATATAGCGGCCGGAGGCACGCAAGCAAACATCAATCAGCTGGCCAGATTTCGTTCGCATCGCGTCATTTCGCCTCTACCGCGGCCAGCCTCCTATCACCCGGACCTAGACATAACCTCAGCATGAGATTACGATCAGCGAACAGGGTGTCAATTTCGCTTCCGAGCGTCCGTCCCGAATGATAACAAGTGAAATCAGTAGGTTGAGATACAGGAATAGAGCATCTTTTTTGAAAAAAAGAAGCAAAAAACTTTTGATCATTTGGATCGGGGCACAGAGTCTTTAGACTTGTGCATCCCAATTCCTGATCGACAAGGTTTTTTTGCGCACTTTTGCTTCATAAAAAGAAGATTCTTCATTCGCTTTAACCCATTGATTTCACTTATTATCATTTGGAACAGACACTGAGAGAAAATGAGCGTTGTGCCGAGGGCTGGAATCCGGAAGGTTACCGTGGTGGCAAATTGCCATGCCGGCCCGATCTCGCAATTGCTTGCGTTCCACGGTCTCGATTTGCACGTGGATGGAATTTATCTCAGTTCCTGGCACGATCCCGGATCTGACGTCAGACAACGAGGGCAGCGCCTGCTCCACGAGCCGGGGACGGACGACCTCGTATTCTCATTTAACGTGACCGGAGACTTCGACTCGCTGGAGACGTCCAGGCTGAAGCGCGTCTACGGAGACCGCCTTATCACCTTCACGAACATTCGCTTTGATGGACTGCACCCTGACGCGACGTTCTTGGGATCGTTTGCAAAACGCTGGGTAAATTTTTTGCCTGGATTTCACAGCAAGATCGTCGTGCACAGCTATGCTGCGGGTCGTAGCGCCCGGGAATGCCTGGCGCTCTTCAATGGCCAGGTCTACGATAAACTTGGATATTACGACATCTTTGCCCGTTCCGAGAGCGAGCTACGGCTCAGGGATAGAATTTGTGAAGTGAAGCTTTGTGACATGCTGTTTGATCTGGTCCCCGACGAGTATTGTCTTATGACGCCCAATCATCCTACCAGCGTCGTCTTCAGCCGCATGGTCAAGATGCTCTGCGACCGGGCAGGAATTACATTCGTTCCGTACGACGAACGGATGTTCCCAAATCCGCTGATGAACGCACCGGTCTGGCCGATCTTCAACGAAATCGCCGAGCACTTCCGCCTGCGATACAGAACCCCCCAGTATTTTGTTCGTGGGCTCCGGAGAGAGCTGGTCTCCGCGTCGCTTTCAATATCGCTCGAAGAATTCATAAACGCGTCATATGATTTCTACGACAAGCATTACCCGCGCCCGCTGTTTGTAAAGAGAGCAGCAGAAATGGACGAAGCGTCGCGCTTTAGCAGCGTAATTGCCTCGTAAAAGCGGCTAAGTGTCGGTCCGGAATGATAGGGAGAGAAATCATATTGTTAATGGTAAGGAAGAATCTTCTTTTTGTGAACAAAAAGAAGCAAAAAAACTTTATTAATTTGATGTTCGCCTCCACGCCGCTCCACGGAGTGTGTATTCCGCCCCTATCGAATAAAAGTTTTTGCTTCTTTTTTCAAAAAGAAGACTTTCTTCTTCACCTCACCGGCCTACGGCTTTGGCGTCCTGCCGGGCGGCGGCACCCAGCAGGAAGCAGCCGAACAGCGCGCTGCCGATGGTGAGCAGAATAATATCCAATCGCAGACCTCGCGCCACCGCCGCGGCCTCCGCGGTGGCGCGCGCGCGGGTTGCGGTGCGCGCGGCAGCGATGCGATCGGCCAGGGGCTCGCTGTCCCGGTCCAGAATGCCAGCATTATCGCCGAGGTCGCTCGAGAGCGCCGCCAGTTGCGCCGGGGTGCGCGCGGCGGCGGCGCGATCGAGCACCTGCTGTGCGGCTTCGCCCCGCTGGTAAGGCAGCTGGGTCGCGTAAGTGCCAAAAACCCCGGCTAGTCCCACTACGGCGAAACCCACGATCAAAAATCCATACCAGGCGCTGTCAAGCTTCGGCGCGGCCATTGCGATCTTTCCTTTCTGCGAATCGAGCCCTGCCCGTTTGCAAGGAGTTCGTCAATCTTTCGGTGCGATGTTGGCCGCCTTGGATAAAGGAACGTAAGGCGCTTGCTCGACATCGCCGGGTTGAAGAGCTGGTTCGGTGATTTGCTGTCGCCAGAACGCGGGCCAGCCGCAGTTGTGCGCCGGTCGCCTCCGCTCGCGATGGGGCAAGCCGCCCCGCCGGATGAACAAGCGAACCAGGAGAGCGCTCCGGACCTGACCTGGCCACCCGCCCGGCTCGCGCTGGCGGAGCGCCTGTGGGGTGAAGGATTCGTGTCGCCGGGTGGTCCAGCTGCGGTGCTGCAGCTGGTCAATCCAATGGGGCTTTCGGGCGCCGATACGCTGTTGTTGCTGGGCGCGGGCCCGTTCGGCGCCGCGCGCGCGATTGCCGGAACTTTCCATTGCTGGGTCGAAGGCTACGAGCGCGATCCCGAATTGCAGGCGCTGGCGCTGGCGCGCGCCGAACAGGCCGGCATGAAAAAGCGTGCGTCCACGCAGTTGCTCGACGCCGCCGCTAAGTTTCGCGCCAAATCGGCCAGCCACGCGCTTTCGCTGCATTCGATCACCGACACCGCGGCGATCGGCCCGCTGCTGGGTGGCCTGGCCGCGGCGATGCGCCCGGGCGGCCAGTTCGCCATGGTCGAATTGGTGACGTCAGGCGACCTCGACGACGCCACCGGCAGGCGTTGGCTGGCGCTGGAAGGCCGCCGTGCTCCCCCGCCGGCGGCGACCGCGATCAGCGCCGAGTTGGCACGTTTGTCGTTTGATATCAGGATCGCGGACGATATCTCCGGTCGGCATGTGCAGGAAGTGCTGACCGGTTGGGCCGGGCTGCTGGAAGACGTGAGGGCCGAGCGGCCGGGCCGGGCGTGGGCGCGGCAGATGGTTGCCGAGGCCGAACCATGGTTGCTGCGACTGAAACTGATCGAAGCAAAACGGTTGCAAGTAGTCCGGTGGCAGGCGATTCGGCCCTGACGGCGCAGGCGGCATTGCTGGGGGCCCAAAAAAACCGTTTGGCAGGAACGCAGTCACGCGGTAGGTTGCAGCGCGCGTTGCCGGATGGAACGGATTCCCCCGTCTCGGTGCCCTGTCTTTGGGGAGCGCGCGGCAGCGATAGCTCAGTGATTGGCTGGCGGCGGACTCCACCCGCGCCCACTGATGAAGGAGCTGCACCGGTCCATTTGCGGCTGACTGTCCGCACCGGGCCGGGAAGAAATCGTGATTTTCATTAACGGACGAGTGCGACAGACGGATGAATATGAAACGCATGCGCGGGCGCAGCCATCGTAGTGGCGGCAACACCAACGGCGGCAACAGCGGCGGCGGCAGCAGCCCGCGCCATCTCAACGGGAATATCCCGCTCAACCGCAACCACGTCTTCGACAGCAGCGGGCCGGACGTGCGGGTGCGCGGCACGGCGCAGCAGCTTTATGAGAAATATCAGCAACTTGGCCGCGACAGCACGAGCGTCGGCGACCGCGTCGCGGCCGAAGGCTTCTACCAGCATGCCGAACACTATTTCCGCATTCTGAGCGTGATGAACCAGGCCTCGGCGCAGAACCAGCAGGGCGGTCCGAATCAGGGCAATCCCAATCAGGGTGCCCAGTTTCAGCGCCGTCACGAGCAGGGTGCCCCCGACGCCGGCAACGGCGAAGGTGAAGCCTATGAGGAAGCCACCGTCGAGCGTCCGGCAGCGCCGCCTGGGCTGGGCGACCAGCCCAGCTTTGAGTTGCGCGAAATCCCGATTGCGGCCGAGCCGCCGGTAGACGCATAGGCTTCGCGGTACCGCGCCGGCCATACGGTTTACTTTTTCGCCGCAACTGCGAGATGTACTTGCCAGCGCCTTAGTTGGTGCTAGGATCGCCCATAAGCTCTCCCGGCCACGCCACGCCTGGGGGTTCTTTACGATCATGCGAGCCAAAAAACAAAAGGGAATCAGGCCGTGGCCAACGAGAAGTCGCAAAACGTTCAGGACGTGTTCCTGAACCATGTGCGCAAGGCTAAGACCCCCGTGACGGTATTTCTCGTCAACGGGGTGAAGCTGCAGGGCATCATCACTTGGTTTGACAATTTTTCGGTCCTGCTGCGTCGGGACGGTCACACCCAACTGGTCTATAAGCACGCGATCAGTACTGTGATGCCTGGCGCGCCGATATTGCTGTTCGATGCGGCCAAAGCCGAAGGCGGCGCCGCGACCGGACGGGAGCTGGGAACTGCCGGACCCGAGTGATACCGCCAAGGGACCGACCAGAGCGGCAGTAATTCTGCCGTGGGATCGATCTGACCGCGATCACAACGGAAGGGCTGCCGAAGCCCGGCTGGCCGAAGCCGTGGGCTTGGCAGCGTCGATCGGGCTGGTGATTGTGCACCAGGCGGTATTGCCGTTGCGACCCAAGCCCGCGACCTTGCTGGGCGAAGGTCAGGTCGCGGCACAGAAGGCTTTGCTGTGCGAGGCCGGTGCCGAACTGGTGGTGATCGACGGTTCACTGTCGCCGGTGCAGCAGCGCAATCTCGAGCGCGCCTGGGACGTCAAGGTGATCGATCGCACCGGGCTGATCCTGGATATTTTCGGTGAACGCGCCCGCACCCGCGAGGGCGCGCTGCAAGTCGAACTGGCCCATCTGGAATATCAGCGCAGCCGGCTGGTGCGGTCCTGGACCCATTTGGAACGGCAGCGCGGCGGTTTCGGCTTCCTCGGCGGTCCCGGCGAGACCCAGATCGAAGCCGACCGGCGGCTGATCTCGGACCGCATCGTGCGGTTGAAGCGCGATCTGGAACAGGTCCGCCGCACCCGCGGGCTGCATCGCGACGCGAGGCGCCGGGTGCCGTTTCCGGTGGTCGCGCTGGTGGGCTACACCAATGCTGGAAAATCAACCCTGTTCAACGCGTTGACCGGGTCCGAGGTCGCCGCGCGCGACCAGCTGTTCGCCACTCTCGATCCCACCATGCGCGGGATGCTGCTGCCCTCGGGGCGGAAGGCGATCCTGTCCGACACCGTGGGTTTCATTTCCGAACTGCCGACCGAGCTGGTGGCGGCGTTTCGCGCCACGCTGGAAGAGGTCGCCGAGGCCGACGTGATCCTGCATGTGCGCGACGTCGCCCATCCCGATAGCCAGGCCCAGCGCGCCGATGTGCTGGCGGTGCTCAACGGCATGGTGCGCGACGGGACGCTCGACGAGGGGTGGCAGAATCGCACCATCGAGGTGCTGAACAAGTCCGATTTGCTGGGCGAGGATGACTTGGCCGGGATGCGAACCGGCGCGCTGGTTTCGGCGCTCACCGGCGCCGGGCTCGACGGGCTGCGGGCGACCATCGATCAGGCGATCGGCGCGGGCATGGAAGAGGTCGAGTACCGGCTCGATCCCGCCGACGGTGCGGCGCTGGCGTGGCTCTATCAGCACGGCGAGGTGCTAGCGCGCCAGGACCGCGAAGACGTGACCTGCATCGACGTGCGGCTGCGTCCCGCCGATCGCGCGCGGTTCGAGCATCGCTGATGTCCGATCGGTTCGACATCCACGAGCTGAACGGCTTGCTTCGCCGCGCGGCGGCGGCGGAGATCATGCCGCGGTTCCGCAATCTGGCGCCCGGTGCGGTGCGCACCAAATCCTCGCCGCTCGACCTGGTCACTGACGCCGATCTTGCCGCCGAGGCGATGATCGGGGCAGAACTGCATGCGCGTTACCCCGGGGCGTTGATCGTAGGTGAAGAGGCGGCCGCGGACGATCCCGGTCTCCTCGACGGGTTGGATGACGCGGATCTAACGTTCGTGATTGACCCGGTTGACGGCACCGCGAATTTTGCCGCCGGGCTGCCGCTGTTCGGGGTGATCCTGGCGGTGCTGCGGCGGGGTGAAGTGGTGGCGGGGATCATCTACGATCCGGTCGGCGACGACAGCGCGATCGCGCTGCGGGGCGAGGGGGCTTGGCTGGAAGACGCGTCCGGGAACCGCACCGATTTGCGAGTGGCGCCGCGCGCCGCGCCGAAGGCGATGATCGGCAGCCTCTCGTGGCGGTTCTTCCCCAGGGCCGAGCGTCCCGCGATTCTGACCGCGGCGGCGCGTTTCGGCGGGAATTTCGATTTTCGCTGTGCGGCGCATCACTACCGGATGATCGCGAGCGGCGCTTGTCATTTCATGCTGTATCATCGGCTGCTGCCATGGGATCACGCCGCGGGGTGGCTGCTGCATCGTGAAGCCGGCGGCTATGCGGCGATGTTGGATGGGCGGGACTACCGCCCGAGCATTCTCGACGGCGGGTATTTATGTGCGCCCGACCCGGAATGCTGGCACGAGTTGGCCGGTATTTTGCGGCTGCCGGCGGTGTAACAAGGGCGGATGCTTGACAGTGGTTGATGATTGGCTACTGTTCGCCCAAAGCTTGGATACAATAACAACCGGCCGGCACAAGCCGCTAAACTGACAAAGTTTTTTGCTTCTTTTTTTCAAAAAAGCAGAAGAGTCTTGGCTTCTAAAAGCATCAAATAGAATAAAAAAGTGAAGTCTTCTTTTTTGAAAAAAAGAAGCAAAAAACTTTTATCTATTTGGTTTTTGGCTGGGCGAGGGGGGTAATGAAACTATTTCGGACGATTGCCGCGGCGCTACTGCTGACTGCTCCGTGGCTGGGTGCCACACATGCGGCCGACAACAGCAGCACAGGTCCCAGTTGGGGCGATACCATCGAACATTGGCCGGATCTTCAGGGCGGCACCTGGATGGCGCCCAATTCCGACGGCGCGCCGCATGCCGAGGAGCTGTCGATCTTGCCCGGACCGAGGGCGCAGATGGAAGCGGAGATGAAGAAGTTTCAGGCCGGGCAACTCGCCGGTCCGTGCGCGCCGCGTGGTCTGCCGCGTCACCTCGGCAGCGAGTTCTTCTATTCCAAGGGCATGATCCTGATCCTGGGAACGCCCGATTATTACATGGTGGTGCGCAAGGTCTATATGGACGGACGCCAGCACGACGACAGCGAGGCGCCGAGCTATTTCGGCCAGTCGATCGGCCACTGGGAAGGCAAGACCTTGGTGATCGATACCAACAACATCGAGGCCGACGAGGAACTCACCGATGGGCTGGCGAGCGGGGGCAATACTCATCTGGTTGAGCGTTATACGCTGCTCGGCCCCGGGGTGATGCAGCTTGATCTCACCGTGGATGACGCCGGCGTGCTGGCCAAACCCTATCACACCGTGCGGATCTACCATCTGCAAAAGGGCGTCGATTTTACCGAAGCCTACTGCACCAACAACCGCAATCTCGCGGGCGAAACGGATCTCACCCCACCGCCATGAAGAAATTATTGTTAGGCGCGATTCTGTTGGCCGGCAGCGCGCTCGCGCATCATTCCACTGCGATCGACGATCTCAGCCGGACCGTGACCATCGATGGCGCCGTGCGCGTGTTCCAGTGGAGCAATCCGCACGTCTGGTTGTGGGTCGACGTGCCCGCGCACGACGGCAAACCGGCCGCGACCTGGGGGATCGAGAGCGCCGCTCCCGTCCAGCTCGGACGGCGGGGCCTGAAATGGAACAGCTTCAAACGAGGCGACCATGTGCAGGTGTCAATGCACCCGTTTCGTTCCGGGCAGAATGGTGGTTTACTGCTGAGCGCGAAATTCGCGGATGGCCATATGGTATCGGCGGGCGACCCGGCCGCGGCCGCGCTGCCACCTAATCCGGCTGGTCCCCCGCCGTAACCCAAGGAGCGGCCGTATGGCGCGCATTATCGGCGGAATTGCCACGTCCCATACCCCCACGATCGGCTTCGCGCACGATCGCCGATTGCAGGACGATCCTGCCTGGGCGCCGATCTTCCAAGGCTACGCGCCGGTGAAGGCGTGGCTGGCCGAGAAAAAACCCGACGTATTGTTCGTGGTCTACAACGATCACGTGACGTCGTTCTTCTTCGACCAGTGCCCGGCCTTCGCGCTCGGCATTGACACCCACTACGGGGTTGCCGACGAAGGCGGCGGACCGCGCAAGATCCACAGCATCGACGGCCATTCCAAGCTCGCCTGCCACATCGGTTATTGCCTGGCAGCGGAAGAATTCGATCTGAGTTTCTTCCAGGGCAAGAACCTCGATCACGGCTGCTTCTCCCCGCTGTCGATGCTGGCTGAACACGAAGATGGGTGGCCGTGGCCGATCGTGCCGTTGCAGGTCGGCGTGCTGCAATTTCCGCTGCCGACGGCGCGGCGTTGCCTGAAGCTGGGGCAGGCTTTGCGGCGGGCGATCGAGAGCTATCCCGAAGATCTGAAAGTGGTGGTGGTAGGCACCGGCGGCCTGTCGCATCAGGTGCACGGCGAGCGGTCTGGCTTCAACAATGTAAGCTGGGACGAGCAGTTTCTCGATCTGATCGAATCCGATCCGGAGCAATTGGCGGAAATGACCCACGCCGATTACGCCCGCCTTGGCGGGGTCGAAGGGGCCGAGATCATCATGTGGCTGGTGATGCGCGGCGCGCTCACGGCCAAAGTGAAACGAGTCCATCGCGCCTATTATTTGCCGTCGATGACCGGGATCGCGAGCCTCGTACTGGAAAACGAAACCTCGAAGGCCGATGCGGATTTGCTGAGTTCGTACCGCGCCAGGGTCGGGCATCAATTGGACGGCATCGATCAGATCGAGGGCGCCCATCCGTTTACGCTGGAAGCCAGCGTAAAAACTTACCGCCTCAACAAATTCCTCCACGACATGGTGATCCCCGAACACCGCACTGCGTTTCGCGCCGATCCCGAGGCGCTGTTCGAGAAATGCGGCCTATCGACTGAAGAACGCCGCATGGTGCGCGAATTCGACTGGATCGGCATGGTCCGCTACGGCGCGATCTTCTTTGGGCTGGAAAAGCTGGGCGCGGTGACTGGATATTCCAATCCGGAAATGTATGCCTCGATGGCGGGAATGGACTTCGAAGATTTTCAGAGGACGCGGAATGTGTCGATTAAATATTCGGTCGCGGGCGTAGAAAAGAAGTAAGAATCTTCTTTTTGTGAACAAAAAGAAGCAAAAAAACTTTACTAAATAATTGGCCGGCCCCGTCACGGAGGCCGGCCATTACTGTTAGAGTTGGCCCTTGATCGCGTCGGCGCCGGCCTGGGCGCATTTCTCGTCTTGCTGGCTCGATGCACCGCTGCCGGCTATGGCGCCGAGCAACTCACCACTCGCGGAGAACAACGGAATCGCACCCGCCATGGTCGCCATTTTCGGGGTTACTCCGGCGTCGGTGGCCTGCACCTGGCCCGAGGGCTTCTTGAAGGCTACCGCCGTCAGATCCTTGCGGACGGCGGTATAGATGTGACCGCCCGAAGCCTTGTCCTGCGCCAGACCTACACGCGGCTGGCCGGTCGAATCCACCACGGCAACGCCAATGTTGTAGCCTTGGGCCTTACAGGCGTCGAGCGCGGCTTGGGCGGCCTGAAGCGCCAGTGCGAGCGAGGGTGAGGGAGCGTTGCTGCCGGGTTCCTGCGGCGGCCGGCCACCCGCCCCACCGGGCGGACCACCGGGCGGTCCGCCCGGACGCCCGCCGGGCGGCGGGCCCATACGCATGCCGGTGCCCATGTTGTCGCCCGGCAGCGCGACCGAGGCCGCGCTGACTGGCGGCCCGGCGGAGGCTTGTCCGCCGCCGGGCGGCCCGCCGGCTGGCGCCTGTGCCAACGTCGGCGCTGCCGCCATCGCGAAACAGCCGCCGATAGCCATAAGCGAAACTATTTTCTTCATGTTACCCTTCCTGGTGATTCCCGGGGCCGTGTTGGACGGCCACTTTGTATACATTAGTGGGATGATCAAGTCGACTCAAGTGCAACCGCGGATTTGTAGCCCCAGACAACATTTGTTACAAATGGGTCCGAGGTCGGCTGTCGTCTTACTGACAAAGGTTTTTTGCTTCTTTTTTTCAAAAATGAAGTTCTTTCTTTTATTCTTCTATTCCCCGGTAACCTCCCGTTTTCTCCGCTCCAATTCATCGCTGTAGCGTTTAAGCGCGTATTGTTCAGTGAGCAGGCCGATCACTCGGCGGCTAACTCGGTTCTCCACCACTGCCAGAGCGTCGCTTTCCGCCGCGGCGAGCGCCGCGATCGCCTCCTTTACATTCATGTCGGGCAGCAGCGTCTGGTCGCGGTAGTGGACCAGGCTTGCCAGTTCCTCTTCCCCGGCGGCGTAGACTTCCGGTACCAGCACGATGCCCTGATAAGCGCCCTGGTCGTCGATCAGGACGACGCGCTGGTGCGCGCCCAGCGGGATGGCACGCTTGAAGTCCTCGATCTTCATCGTGATCGGGCAGGTTCGCAGGTCGCGGCGCATCATCCCGGCCACCGTGAGATTATTCACCCAGCCGACGTCGACCGCGCTCCGGATCGCTTCCCCGCGGAGATGGAACCGCCAGGTCGCGAACGAGTAGCCGAACAAGCGCCGCACTGCGAGCGAAGACACCACCACCGCGGCGAGCACTGCGACGGTAATCGGCAGCGAGCCGGTGCTTTCGAGTGCTAGGAACACCATGGTGAGCGGGCCGCCCACCACCGCGACCGCGAACGACGCCATTCCGACCACCGCGCAGATATCCGACGGCAGCGCGGGACCGTGGGCCGCAATATGGAGCGCGTCGGAGTAGAATTGCCCGACCAGCGCGCCGAGCAGGAGTGATGCGAAAAACAATCCGCCGCGAAAGCCGCTGCCAAGCGAGATCGCGGACGCCAACGCTTTGAGCAAGAACAGCAGCGCGATCGCGCTGATTGCGGTTTGATGGGTCAACTGGAACTCCAGCGCGCCGTGGCCGGCCGACAGCACGCGCGGCGTGATCACGCCCAGGCCGCCGACGATCAGGCCGCCGATCGCGGTGCGTAGGCAGTTTGGCAAGCGCGTCCGCCGTATCACCTCCTCCGTCAGCGTGACGCCGCGCATCAGCGCGATGCCGAGCAGGGCGCAAACCAGGCCGAGCGCCAGGATCGGCACGTAGTCGATCGCTGCGATCCGGCCGGTGATCGCTATCTGGGTGCTCATGCTGGCGCCCTCGAACAGATGGATGATCCCGACCGAAGCTGCCGCGGCGAGCAGCACCGGCGCCAGATTGGCCAGCGAATAGGTGCCGATCACGAGTTCGAAGGCGTAGAATGCGCCGGCGAGCGGCGCGTTGAAGGCGGCGGCGATGGCCGCCCCCGCGCCGGCGCCGACCAGAATCCGCATGTCGTTGCGCCGCAGCCGGAAAGCGAGGCCGATTTTCGATCCCACCGCGCCGCCGATCTGCGCGTAGGCGGCTTCCAATCCGACCGAAGCGCCCGCCCCGTTCGAAAGCATGGTCTGGATCATTACGACCAGGCTCTCGCGCAGCGACATCCGGCCGCCGTAAAGCGCGTTGGCCTCGATCGGGTCTACCGGCCGGCGCGGCCAGGCACGCGCGAGCAGCCAGGCAAGCGAACCGATCATCAGTCCGCCCAGTGCCGGGATCAGCAGCACTCGCCAGCGCTCGATGTCGATCGCGCCCGACAGGCGTTCGCCGGGCCTGAGCGCGAACAGCAGAGTGTGGGCGCGCTGGGTGAGCTGGTTCATCGCCACCGCGCAAATCCCGGCGAGCGCGCCCACGCCCGATGCGAGCACTGCGAGCCAGATTTCGTCGGTGCGGACCCAGCTGCGCAGCGTTTGTGGCGCATGCAGCACCGTTTCACCCCAGACCGCCAGCCGTGCGCTTAGGGATTCCATTGCACCGCGGCGGCTTGCCAGAGATACCACGACGCGAAGGAACGCCATGGCGCCCACGCAGCACCGATTGCAGCGAGCGCCGCCGGCTTGGGCTGTGTGTCGAGCCGAGCGGCTTTGCGGTAGCCCTCGCGCACGCCGAAGTCGTCGACCGGCAGGATGTCCGAGCGGCCGAGACCAAAGATCAATAGCATTTCGACGGTCCAGCGGCCGATGCCGCGGATCTTGATCAGGCTCGCGATCAGCTCCTCGTTCGACATTTTTGTGGCCACAGCGAGATTGGGCACTTCCCCCGCCGAGTGGCGGGTGCATAAATCAAGGATCGCGGCAATCTTGCTCGCGGACAGCCCCGCGGCGCGAAATCGGGTGGGGTCGGCGGCCAGGACATGGGCGGAAGTAGGAAACGGCGAGCCGGGGAAAAGGGCGATGAATCGTCCCAGGATCGCCTCGGCGGCTTTGCCGTGCAGTTGCTGGTGGGCGATCGCGCGGAGCAGCGCCTCGAACGGTTCGCGGCCGTGCGGGGCGGGCATCCGGCAGGGGCCGAGGCGCTCGATCACGGCGGCAAAGAACGGATCCGCGCGCAGTGCCGCCGCGGCGGCCGGGGCTTCGGGGTGGATCGCGGGATCGACGCTCATCTTTGGCTTTCGGAAGGATAAGGATCATGGCAGAGGATTCGCCGGAACGTCACACCAGGATTCTAGGACTGCTGGTGGTGCTGTTGCTAGTGGGCGTGGCCCTGCTGGTGATCCGCAACCTGCGCGACTCCGCCGCGATGCAAGACTGCGTGATGCAGGGACGCTCGAACTGCGCGCCCCCGATCAGCACGGGGCAGTAATAAACGAAATCAATAAGTTAGACGAAGAGAAGGGTCTTCTTTTTGTGAACAAAAAGAAGCAAAAAAACTTGGTCAATTGGTCAATTGCGAGCTTTCGCAAGACACGTAGGGAACCAATCGAATAAAAGTTTTTTGCTTCTTTTTTTCAAAAAAGAAGACTCTTCGACTTCGCTTCCCTAATGCAGTGATATTCTTATCACAGTAAGCCCGCGGCCAAATTCACCGCGAATGCCAGCAGCACGGTGTTGAACATGAAACCCAGAAACCCGTGCAGCGTCGCCATGCGGCGAAACTTGCGGGTCGTGATCTCGACGTCGGAAACTTGGAAGGTCATGCCCAGCACCAGCGAGAAATATAGGAAATCCCAGTAGTCCGGCGTCTGGCCGCCGGGGAAATCCAGGCCGCCGGCGACCAGCCGGTCGCCGCTCGGGGTCAGGTCGCGCTCGTAATATTCGTGAGCGTAGCGAAAAGCGAAGCAGACATGGGTGACCAGCCAGGACAGCAGCAGCGTGACCACAACCAGCGCGACCCGGTATTGCCCGTGAGCCTCTTTGGCCTGGGGAAATTCCTGCACGATCGCGACGAAGCTGGCGGAGACGCCGACCAGCGTCACCGCAAAGATGGTCCACTCGCCTTCACGCTGCGCCTCGGCGTCGGCTTCCATCCGATCGAGCCGCTCGTAGGCGAAGGCAAAGGCGCTGAGCAGCAACAGCAGCGCCGCCCCGCCGTCCCACGCCAGGATGCTGCGGAGCGGCAGGCGCCAACCGTGCGGCAGTACAGCGAACAGAAATACGCCGCAAAGCAGCGCAAGCAGGGTGCGGGGGTGACCCGCGGCCATGCGAGATAACGAGGGCAGAGGCATCGAGCGGGCCTTTATGCGCGGGTTTCCAAGGAGATAGTCCAGGCTCATAGCACAGAAAGGCGCCGCCGGGAGGGATTGCTTGCGGCGGCCGCCCTACCGTGGCTGGCTCTTCCGCGATTTGCCCGCTTGCAAAAGCGCGCGTCCTGTCGCAAATGACCCCCGCCAATGCAACCGGCGCGCTGCGCCGGGGTGTGGCTGCGCGTCTGGAGCAGGGGCTCCGTGCCGCACCGCCCACGGATGGAGGTTGTCGTGTCGAGCTCGCTGGGAAGAATTAGAAATATCGGGATCACCGCGCACATCGACGCGGGTAAGACCACCACCACCGAGCGGATTCTGTACTACACCGGTGTCTCGCATAAGATCGGTGAGGTCCACGACGGCAACACCACCACCGATTACATGGATCAGGAACGCGAGCGCGGCATCACCATCACCTCGGCTGCGGTGACCTGCGAGTGGAAAGACCACCGCATCAACATCATCGATACCCCGGGCCACATCGACTTCAACATCGAAGTCAACCGCTCGCTGCGCGTGCTCGACGGCGCGGTGTTCATCATCGAGGGCGTCGCCGGCGTGCAGCCGCAGTCCGAGACCAACTGGCGCCTGGCCGACCGCTACAACGTGCCGCGGATCATCTTCATCAACAAGCTCGACCGCACCGGCGCCGATTTCTACCGCGCCGCCGAGACCCTGCGGGAGAAGCTCGACATCGTGTTCGTCCCGCTGCAGCTCCCGATCGGGATCGAGGATACCTTCATCGGCGTGGTCGATCTGGTCGAGATGCGCGCGATCATCTGGGAAGGTGGCGAACTCGGCGCCAAGTTCCATTACGAGGAGATTCCCGCCGACCTGGCTGAAACCGCGGCGAAATATCGCGAGAATCTGCTCAACACCGTGCTGTCGCAGGATAATGCGGCGATGGAGCAGTATTTCGACACCGGTGACGTTGATATCGCGACGCTGAAGAAGTGCATCAAGAAAGGCACGATCGTGGGCGAATTTCGCCCGGTGCTGTGCGGCACCGCCTTCAAGAACAAGGGCGTGCAGCCGCTGCTTGACGCGGTGATCGATTACCTGCCGTCGCCGATCGACGTGCCCGGCATCAAGGTCGCGGCCGAAGAGGGCGTGGAAGAACACATCCACGACGATCGCCGGGTGATCCCGGCCAATCCGGATGCGCCGTTCGCCGGCCTCGCCTTCAAGATCATCAACGACAAATACGGCACGCTCACCTTCGTGCGGGTCTATGCCGGCACGCTGAAATCGAGCGACACGGTGATGAACACCACCAAGGGCCATCGCGAGCGCATCGGCCGGATGTTCCAGATGCACGCCGATAAGCGCGCCGAGATCAAGGAAGTCCATGCCGGCGACATCGCCGCCTTCGTCGGGCTGAAAGATACCGGCACTGGCGATACTCTGGCGGCGGCGGAAGACCCGGTGATCCTGGAGCGGATGTCGTTCCCGGTGCCGGTGATCGACATCTCGGTCGAGCCCAAGACCAAGGACGGCGTCGAGAAAATGACGATGGGGCTGGCGAAGCTCGCCGGCGAGGATCCCAGCCTGCGGCTCAAGACCGATCAGGAAACCGGCCAGATCATTCTATCGGGGATGGGCGAGCTGCATCTGGAAATCATCATCGACCGGCTGCGCCGCGAATACGGCGTCGACGCCAACATCGGCGCGCCGCAGGTGGCGTACCGCGAGACCATCAGCAAATCGCACACCGAGACCTACACCCATAAGAAGCAGTCGGGCGGTTCGGGCCAGTACGCCGAAGTCAAAATCATCTTCGAACCGCTGGAACGCAACGCCGGCGTGCATTTCGAGAACAAGGTGGTCGGCGGTTCGGTGCCGAAGGAATACATCCCGGCGGTCGAAAAGGGCATCAAGGTCCAGGCCGAGGCGGGCGTGCTCGCCGGTTTCCCGACGGTCGATTTCAAATACACCCTGGTCGACGGCAAGTACCACGATGTCGACAGCTCGGCGCTGGCGTTCGAAATCGCCGCCAAGGCGTGCTTCCGCGAAGGCATGAAAAAGGCCGGGCCGCAGATCCTGGAGCCGATCATGGACGTGGAGGTGACCACGCCCAACGATCACGTCGGCGACGTGGTGGGCGATCTAAACCGCCGCCGCGGCACGATCCAGAACCAGGAAAGCGCGGGCTCGACCGTGATGGTGCGGGCGCACGTGCCGCTGAAGGAGATGTTCGGCTATATTTCGGACCTGCGCAGCATGACCAAGGGTCGCGCCTCGTTCACGATGCAGTTCCACCATTATGATCCGGTCCCGCGCAACGTGGCCGAGGAGATCATGAAGCCGCGCTAGCTTATGTGGAAACTGGGGCGGCTTTCGCATCGATCGGCGGGAGCTGCACCCCGGCGATAGCGAGAACGGCGTGTTACTTTGGCGGGTGCCGGAGCCCAAAGTAATCCGGGCCGCTAGCGGCCCGGATCTAAGAAGTGTCATTGAATAAAAGCGGTAGGCTGAAAAAAATTGCGTTCGATTTAAATCGTCCGGCATAAAACAGGCGGTGCTATACTAGGCGTTGAGGATGAATCACCGCATATCCGTTGGTTGATCTTTCTTGTTGCTTTTTCAACGGCGCGGCGCGATGCAGAAAAAATCCATCGGAGCGCGATAATGCCACGCTGGATCGAAACGGCGGGCACTTTCGAGGCCAAGATTCGGCAATAAAGCAGCCACGCGCAACCATGCGGGAATGCGGAATAATTTCCGGTATCGCTCGGTCGTGGGTAGCCGGCTTGGTCGTCGTGGAATAACACGACCTTAGGGACGGTCTTGGTGTTATCACCCAAACAGGGGCGGAGATCGGGAAAACCAGGCTAGCCTGCGAAATGTTTCACCGATGTCGTTCTCATAAGGGGCAGCGCAATAAAAGGACTGGCAAAGTCTAAAATGACGCTCAGGGTGTTTCTCCGCGAACCATAGGGATATTAACGTTGCATTAATGGCTTGTCTAGGGATTAATCCACAAGCGGCGCTAAAACCAATAAGGCTGGTATGTTCCAAGTTCAGCGAGTTATCGCCGGCGATCGCAGCCGGCTGCGGCCGGATCGTTCCTGAGGGGCAATTTTTCGTATGCGTGGCAAATATGCCGCAGTGTTTATCGGCCCTGCTCAGCTTAATCCGTTGGTTCGTCGCCTCTTGCGCCGCTGCGCCAGGAGTACCAATTTGGTCGGGTAATTGTGGGACCAAAGCCATGATCATCGACAGTGACGGCAACCCGGTCGATTCCGCCCGCGGCCCGCGGCCCGGTAGCTTTTTCCCCCGCGCCCCCTTCACGGTGCGGGCGACCTGGGTGATATCGTTCCTGGCGCTGGTGATCGGCGTCGCCGCGGCGATGGCCTTCGCCCTATGGATCGCGCTGATCCTGATCCCACTCGCGATCGTCGCCTCGGCGATCGCCAGCGTGATCTACCGCTTTCAGCTTGCCCGGGCGAGACGCGGCACTTCGGTATCCCCACGCTATTGATCGGTGCCCCCCCGGTAGCGGGCCCTTGCCGGTAGCCGGATCCTCGGCTACAGCGCCGGGAGCCGCGGGCGCAGCGGGGTTTCGTCGTACCCGCATCTCAGCCGGCCCCATAGCTCAACTGGATAGAGCACTCGCCTTCTAAGCGAGCGGTTGGTGGTTCGAGCCCACCTGGGGTCGCCATGCGACACGGTGCGTTAGGCGCACATCGGCGCGGCCACGAACCGGTCGCAAAAGGGGGCTGACGCTCGCGGCAAAGCCATCATATGATGGCGCCATCAGTTTGAGGCCGACCATGCTTTCCAATTTCCGATCCCTATTTCAATCCGGGACCCCCAAATCTCGCAAAATTGATGAGCCACCCCGGCCCCCCGGCGACGTGCTCGAGGCCGGCGGTGCCAACGCATTCCTCGCCGCCGGGGTGCAGTTCGTGGCGCGGCCGGCGACCTTCGGCCCCTCGGCGGAGGGCCGCACCACTCGCGTTCTGCGCGGCAATGAACAACTGCTGCACGAGCTCGAACGCGCCGCGATCCCGGCCGCGGTGGCGCCGCTGCTATTTCCGGTCGGTCTGGTCGCCGCCGATGGCTCGGCGCGGCTGGGCTATGAAGGCTTCGTCCTCCCCACCGAAGGCGGCACGGTGCCGGCGCGCTATCATACCGATCCCAATTCGCTCACGTTAGCCGCCAGCATCGCGCGTTGGCGCGACTTGCTGGTGCGGCGGGCGGACGGCGCCGCCGATCTCGGGGTCGGCTTCGCCGGAACGGTGCTGCCCGACAAGCTCACGCTGCTCGCAGATTACTTCCCCGAGCCTTTCGTGGCGCCGTCGCCGCTGATGGCGGCGGTCGAGGCGATGATGGCGGAGCAAATCGGCCTCGCCAGCGCAGCGGAGTCGGTCCTGCCCCGTTTTCGCGCCGATGCGGCAATGAAAGATCTCTACCGCCGCATCGATCCCGGGCTGTCGCCCTATGGAAATTGGCGGCTGTTCCAGATTCTGATCGAACGGCTCGGCCTGTCGGCGGGGATCGGCATCAACTTCGCCGTCCGCAAATTGGTACGACCCACGGTGGGCGACAGCTTCTTTGATCTGCCGATGTTCGAGGAAGTGTTCGAAACCGATTCCGCCGTGGTGCTGCGCGCCGCCGCCGGGATTACCCCGCAACCCGATCCGGCCGGCTACGAAGGTTGGCAATTCTGGCGCAACGACCGGGCGCCGATCAATCAGGTGGTGATGCTTTACGGCAATCCCCTGATCGGAACCCCAGAACAGGGACAAGGCGCGCCGGCGTGGTGGTTCGCCGCCTTCTTTCGCGAAGTCCACGTGTCGCACAAGAACAAATACCACCACGGCTACGCGATGGATATGCACCCGACCTCGTGCATCTTCATCGAAACCGAGGAGGGCCTGGAAGCGCCGCCGCTGGCTTAGTGTCGGTCCGAAAGGATAGTAAATAAAATAAATTAGACCAAGACAAGAGTCTTCTTTTTGTGAACAAAAAGGAGCAAAAAAACTTTGTCAATTTAATCAGGGAACCAATCGAATAAAAGTTTTTTGCTTCTTTTTTTCAAAAAAGAAGACTCTTCGACTTCACTTAACTAATGCCTTCTCAACCCAGTCCGACGTGTTCCAGCCAAGCTCCAAACCAAAGCTTGGTATGCAGCTCAAGATTATCGCAATAGATCGCGGACTCGTCGCGGAGCGTTTGCACCGGCAGTGGGTTCGTTGCCAGTTCGCCCGCGTAGCCGGTGAACCATCGCTCCAAGTCGAGTTCGGTGATTTCGGGGTGAAACTGCAGAGCCAGCGCGCGGCGCGCCAGGGCGAAGGCCTGATGCGGGCAGGCGCGGGTCGAGGCGAGGCCGATGGCGTCTTCGGGAAGGTCGAAGGTTTCGTTGTGCCAGTGAAAAACCGGCACGTGCTGGAACAGTCGGAGCGGGCTGGAATGCCCGGCGCGTGAGAGCGAGATCTTCGACCAGCCGATTTCAGGCTGCACTGCCGGGTAGACCCGCGCGCCGAGCGCTTTGGCGATCAGTTGGGCGCCCAGGCAGATCCCCAGCGTGGGAAGCCCGGCCTGTAGGCGGAATTTGATGGCCTCGACCTCGGATTTCAGAAACGGATAGGCGGGGTAATCGTTGGCGGACATCGGGCCGCCCAGTACGATCAGCAACGAAGCCTCACGCAGGTGCGGATCGCCGGGATCGCTTACTCCGGCGTCGTGATAGGTGACGCTGAACCCGCGCTCGTCGAGGATCCCAGCTAGGCTGCCAAGATCCTCGAAGTCGACGTGGCGCACCGCGGCAACAGTTTTCAATTCATCATCCTTCGGCGCACCGGTAATGGGTTACGAGAAGTAGCTGTCGTCCAACAGCATGTCCTCGAAGAATGCGCCGAAGGTCCGTTCGTGATTGCGGATATGGATTTCCAGCACCCAAAGCAAGGGCGAAGGTTTGAAATCGACATCCATCATCGGACCGTCGTAGATCGCGGCGTGCGGAAAATCGGACAGCCGGTGGCCGGACAGATCGAGGTTGAGTTCCCAGCCCATCTTCAGTGCCTCGGCTTCGGCGAAGGCGTAGAGTTCCTTGCCGTTCAGGCCCTCGCTGCTCCATTTCTTGCGCACGATATGGAACAGCTTTTTCGCGTCCCCCGCGCATTGCGACATCGCGGCGTTCTCTCCCACCACAAAGGTGTCGCCGCCGTCGCCTTCCCATTCCTTCCAAACCGGGCCGATGTCGATCAGGAAGATGTCGTTTTCGCCCAGCACGATCCCTGGATCCGAGGGAGCGCCAAATGTTTTGAGTGTGTTGGTGCCGAAGCGCACGTAGACGTCGTGCCAACCCTTCAGCATGTCTTTGGCGGCGAGCAGATCCTTCGCCATTTCCACCGCATCTTCCTCCACCATGCCGGGCTTCACCGCGGCTGCGATGTCGTGGATGGTGGCGCGCACACGGTCGCGCACGAACAGCATTTTCTCGACGGCGAAGGCGGCGCCGACCTGCTCGAGGTCGGATTTCGGATCGATGTGAACGTCCATTTTCGTATCTCCTGTTGCAGTGAGCGGAACGTGGCGGAAGGGAAGCTCGATCACATGCCGGGGTTAGGGATCGAGCGAACAGGCGAGGCCGGCATGATGGGTTTGAAGAGTGATCTGGCACGCCAGGCGATGCCCCGGATCGGACGCTGCCAGGTAGGCGAGCAGGCGGCGCTCGGTTCGGTTCGGCTCGGGGAAGCGGTCGCGCCAGGCGGACGCAAGCTTGACCCGGCAGGTCCCGCACGAGGCCTGACCGCCGCAGACCGAATTGATCGCGACGCCGGCATTGGTGAGGCCAGCGAGCAGGCTGCCGCCGGCCGGCACCCGGATCGGGACACCCGCCAGATTGACCTCGATCGACGGCGCTGCCGAGGCCTCGCTTTGGTACCAAGGGAGAAAAGCGTCGGCGTGAAACCGGTCCGCCGCTGCGCCGGGAAGCGCCAGCAGCTTCTCACGCGCGGCTTCGACCATGCGCGGTGAGCCGCAGGCATAGATGTCGATGCCGGCGAAATCGGGGAAGATCGCCGCGGCTGCGTCCTGAACATAGGCGCCGGTGGACGAGATCACCGGGAAAAAGCGGAAATTTACGTGCCGCCGCGCCCAGCTTTCCAGCGTCGCGGCGGCGTAGAGGTCGGGCTGGTTGCGCCCGCCCCAGAATAGCGTGACCGGCCGCGGCTTTAGGCCCGCGAAATTTTCCTCCAGCATCGCGAGCAGCGGCGCGATCCCGGTGCCGGTGGCGAGCATCACCGCGGGGCGCGCGGGATGGGTCCATACGCTGTTGCCGAACGGCCCCTCGATGGTGACGCTGTCGCCTGGCGAGAAATCTTCGAATGCGAGGCGGGTCAGAACGCCGCCGGGCTGGCGCTGGACGTGAAACGCGATGCTGCCGTCGTCACGTGGGGCACAAGCGGGCGAAAGGCTGCGACGGGAGCCGTCGGGCAGAACCAGGCTTACGAATTGGCCGGCGCGGTAGCGGAATGAATGGCCGACGGGAAGCTGCAACACCAGACGACGGACGTCGGGCGCCAATACGTCGATCGCGACGATCTTTGCCGGAGACGCCTGGGGCCTGATGTTGTGGTGCAGCATGCGGGAAATTTCCGCTGCCGGTTGGACCGCGGCAACATCCAGTTTTTAGAACTTGTGTGGTCCAGTAGGGGGAAGGAAGTCTTCTTTTTTGAAAAAAAGAAGCAAAAACTTTTGTCACAAAGGAGGTCCGCAACGGCCTGGCACGCTAAGATCGCGGCCCAATCGGATAAAAGTTTTTTGCTTCTTTGTTTCAAAAAAGAAGACTTCTTGCCTCCGCTAAACCGCGCCCGGCTTGAACACCAGCGCGACCCCATTCATGCAATAGCGCAGCCCAGTCGGCGGCGGGCCGTCGGGGAACACGTGGCCAAGGTGGCCGCCGCAACGGCGGCAATGCACCTCGGTGCGGTCGATCCCAAGCGAGGTGTCGTCGCTGGTCTGGATCGCGTTGTCGAGCGGCTTCCAGAAGCTGGGCCAGCCCGTGCCGCTATCGTATTTGGTCTTGGACGAATAGAGCGCGAGGTCGCAGCCGGCGCAGTAATAGGTCCCCGGGCGGGTTTCCATGTCGAGCGGGCTGCTGAACGGCGCCTCGGTTGAGGCCTGGCGGAGCACGGCGTAGGATTCCGGGCTGAGCAGTTTGCGCCATTCGGCGTCGGTATGGGTCACTTCGAACGGCGCGTTGGCGGCATAGGCTAGCGGCCGGAATTTGCTCCACACCAGCAACGCCAGTGCTGCGGTACCGGAACCAAGTAAAACCGAACGTCGTGTGCGTTTCATTGCCGAACCTTTACTTCTTAGTTAGTGCTCTTGCTCCGGCCGGGCCGGTGCCAACATCAGCGGGAACGATTTTTTCAACCTTCTCACGATCCCGGTCGGGACGCTATAGTTGGCAGGAAACAAGGGTCTTGCCGGTGGACTGATACTGGAGCCGTGGTTCCGCAAATCAAGGGGAAATGCCGTGACGAATTGTCAATCCGCGAGCGAGCAACCGGTGCGTAAAGCGCGCCGGCTCGGATTTGCGGGAGCGCTGTTGCTGGGGGCGCTGCTGACGCCGGTGGCGTATTCGGGTGCCGCGGCCGCCGAACCGATCGTGTTCGCGCCGGCGCCCGCGGTAGATGTGCCGGCCGGCAACGATGCCACCCAAACCGCGGTGCTGTCCGGCGGCTGCTTCTGGGGCGTGCAGGGCGTCTACGAACATGTGAAAGGCGTGAAGAAGGTCTGGGCGGGATACGCCGGCGGCAGTGCTTCGACCGCGCAATACGAGACCGTGAGCACCGGCACCACCGGGCACGCCGAATCGGTGAAGATCATCTTCGATCCGCAGCAAATCAGCTACGGCAAGATCCTGCAGATCTTCTTCTCGGTGGCGACCAACCCGACCGAACTCAACTACCAGGGACCGGACGAAGGCACCCAGTATCGCTCGGAAATTTGGGCGCTGAACCCGGATCAGGCGCGGGTGGCCAAAGCCTACATCGCGCAGCTCACCGCGGCGCACCGTTTCAGCGCGCCGATCGTGACAAGGGTGGATCCCTACATGGGGTTCTATCCGGCCGAGGATTACCATCAGGACTTTTTGGTGCATTACCCGGACTATCCCTACATCGCCTACAACGACATCCCGAAGGTCGAGGGACTGAAGAGCCTGTTCCCGGCGGTCTATAGCGATACGCCGGTGCTGGCCTTGCCGGGCAAATCCTCGAGCTGATCGGGAAGCACCTATGGGCCTGATTCTGGTCGCCTATCTGGGCGGCGTACTCACGATTCTGAGCCCATGCATCCTGCCGGTGCTGCCATTCGTGTTCGCGCGCACCGGTCGGCCGTTTGGAACCAGCATCCTGCCGATGCTCGCGGGCATGGCGCTCACCTTCGCTCTGGTCGCGAGCCTGGCCGCGGTCGGTGGCGGTTGGGCGGTGAGCGCCAACCAGTACGGCCGCGACGCCGCGCTGGTGCTGCTCGCGGTGTTCGGCTTGGCGCTGCTGTTTCCGGCGTGGTCGGAGCACCTGACCCGTCCGTTGGTGGCGGTGGGGGCACGGCTGTCCGCCGCCTCGGAAGCGGGTACGCGCAACGAGATCGTGGCGGGCGCACTGCTCGGGGTCGCGGTCGGGTTTTTGTGGGCGCCTTGCGCCGGACCGATCCTCGGGCTGGTGCTGACCGGTGCGGCGCTGTCGGGCGCCAATGCGCGGACCTCGCTGTTGCTGCTGAGCTATGCGGCGGGTGCAGCAACGTCGCTTGCGCTCGCGCTGCTGGTGGGCGGGCGGGTGTTCAAGGCGATGAAGCGCTCGCTCGGGGTCGGCGAGTGGGCCCGGCGAGTGCTTGGGGTGGTGGTGCTGATCGCGGTGGCCGCGATCGCGCTCGGGATGGACACCGGGGTGCTGACCCGGCTTTCGACCGCCAGCACCAACAAATTCGAGAACAAGCTGCTGGAGGTGTTCGGCGTCGGCTCAACCGCTCCAAGCCTGGAGGTGAACGGAGGCACCGAAAAGATGCCGCCGCTCACCGGTGCGGTGGCTTGGATCAATTCGCCGCCGCTTTCGGCGCAGTCGCTGCGGGGCAAGGTCGTGCTGGTCGATTTCTGGACCTATTCCTGCATCAATTGCCTGCGCACCACGCCGTATGTCGAGGCGTGGTGGAACAAATACAAGGACGCGGGCCTGGTGGTGATCGGGGTGCACACGCCGGAATTCGCGTTCGAACGCGACCTCGGCAACATCCGGAGCGCGGTGAAGCAACTGGGCATCACCTATCCGGTCGCGGTCGACAGCAACGACGCGATTTGGCAGGCGTTCAACAATTCCTATTGGCCGGCGGAATATCTGATCGACGCCAAGGGCATCGTGCGCGATCAGCATTTCGGCGAGGGCGATTACGCGGCGTCAGAACAGAATATCCAGAAGCTGTTGCAGGAAGCCGGTGCCGCGAACGTACCCGGTGGCATCGTTGACCCCCAGGGCGGCGGCGCCGAAATGGCCGCGGATACCAGCGACATCCAGTCGCCCGAGACCTACGTCGGCTATGCCAGGGGGACGGGTTTTGCTTCGCCCCAACAGGTCGCGACGGATGCCGTAGCGACCTATACATTTCCGGCCGCACCTGATCTGAACCAGTGGGGATTCGAGGGGCGCTGGAACGACGGGGCGGAAAAAGCGGTGCTCGATAGTGCGCCGGGCGGGGTGATGTTCCGCTTTCATGCGCGCGACCTGCATCTGGTGATGGGACCGCCGGCTGATGGCAAACCGATCAGATTTCGCGTGCTGATCGACGGCATGCCGCCCGGCGCCGATCACGGCGTCGACACCGACGCGGATGGGAATGGCACGGTGACCGGCGACCGGCTTTATCAGCTGGTGCGGCAGTCAGGGGCGGTGCGGGATCGGGTGTTTACGATCCAGTTTCTTGATCCTGGGGTGCAGGTGTATTCGTTTACGTTCGGGTGAGTGAAAGAGCGGGATTACTTAGCAAGATCCCAGTTATCCCAATAATCCCATCCTCCGCGTTGCCTTGGGTTCTTGTCCTCGTCAGTTTGAAATATCTCGACAATTTCCGTAAGGCTGAACGGTCAATCCTTCTGTCCCCTCGCCGCGACTATGTTGGCCGAACCGGAGATCAAAATACCGGAAATTACGCGGCCGTCTTTCAACTTCACGGAGACCTGCGTCGCCCCGTTAGCGAAATCTTCCATGCCGGAAACTCTCAACATCCATTCTTCCGGGAGGCGATGCCTGAAATCCACCGCTGCGACTCGTTCTGCTCGGATCGATGCTCGCTCGTGATACGCTCTATCGCCGGAACGACTCGCGATACAAATCCTGGCTCTCCATCACGGCTTTCTTGAACGCCAGCGGGTGCGAAATATTGGGGATTGGATCGGCGTTGCCGGTACCGCCGATGCGGAGCGTGCCGTAGTTGAATATCCTGCCGGTCACATCCTGGCTCACCTGGATGCCTTCGACCCGGTCAATGTTGAGTTCGAAGGTTTCCCGGCTGACGACGCCGAATTTGGCGATCACCCGGCGATTGGTTACCGCGAGTTCGGTGCTGGTGAATTTGACCCATAGTCCTGCCAGCGTGATGAATCCGAATAGTACCGGGATCAGTAGAATTCCAAACACGACATTCTGCGATCCGCCGAAGTGCTGCGACTGCACCCAGGGAATCGCTGCGATCGGAGCCACCATCAGGATAATTCCGAACAGGATGCGCCAGAAGTGCGCCCACAGGCTGAGCGACGCCTGGTAGACCACGGACTCGCTGGGCAGCAAATTTTCGTTCACGTACGATCCCATAGAAATCCTATCCTTCTTGCATTTGCACAACCGTCGGTTTGGCGCTTGGGCGGACACGCACCGAAATCTCCACCTCCTGCCCGAGCCCCGCCAGAATCGCCATCAGGCGATCGATCGTAAAGCGCGCAAACTTGGCTTGCCGGATGCGGGAAAATTCGCTGTGCGACACTCCGGTGCGGTCTTCCGCGCCCCGGGTGGAAAGACCCTCCTCATCAAGAATTTTGATGATTTGCGCGCCCATTAGCGCTTTGGCCTGTCTGATGTCGGCATCTTCATATCCGAAATCGCGAAAAACATTGCCGCTGCCATGCACGATTTCAAACGATTCGTCTGTCACGATAGCATCTCCTGCAACCTCTTGAGGCGCTGGCGCACCAATTCGATCTCTTGCTTCGGAGTCGCAATGCCTGATTTCGATTTTTTCTGAAACGCGTGGATCACCCAGATTTCCGTGTCGATGCGGAGCGCGTAGACCAGCCGAAATGCATCACCGCGGTGACGGAGCGCCAGTTCCACCACACCCGCACCGAGCCCACTCAGCGGCTTGGCGAGGTCCGGCATTCCGCCCTCGGCCACCGACGTAGGCGCATCGAGCAAATGTTCCCGCGCCGGTGGCGGAAATTCTTCGAAATCTTTCCTCGCCGCCTTGATCCAAGCGATCGGGCGCATATTTCTCAGCGACGGCGGCATGGTGACAAATTTACCACCAGCTGTCAAGCTCTTGCTTTGCGCCGGTGATGATCATCCCAAGTACCGCGTCCGCAGGTGGTTCTCGAACGGCTCGGGCGAGAGCGGCGCGCCGGTCGCTTCGCGCAGCAGATCGTTGAACCCGAGCAGGCTGCCGCGCGAGTGGATATTCCGGTGCAGCCACCCCGACAGCAGGCTGAGATCGCCTCGCGCCAGTCCTTCATCGATGCCGGGCTCGGCGGCGCGCGCGGCTTGAATCAGCTGCGCGGCGGACATCGCCCCGAGCGTGTAGCAGGGGAAATAGCCGAACGACCCATCGTACCAATGGATGTCCTGCAGACAGCCCAGGGCGTCGTTCGGCGGGGTGATGCCGAGCAGGCTGTGCATGCCGTCGTTCCACGCGCCCGGCAGCTCGGCCAGCGGCAGGTCGTCCGCGATCAGCGCCTGCTCCAGCCGAAAGCGCAGGATCACATGGGCGGGATAGGTCACTTCGTCGGCCTCGACACGGATGAAACCGCGTTCGACCCGGCGCCATAGCAGCGCTAGATTCTCCGGCGCGAAGGCCGGATCGGGACCGAACGCGGCGGCGAGCTCGGGCGCGAGGAAATGCAGGAACGGATCGGAGCGGCAGGCCTGCATCTCGACGATCAGTGACTGGCTTTCGTGCGTCGCCATGCCCGCCGCCTCGCCCACCGGCTGACGGGCGTACGCCCGCGGCAGATGGCGTTCGTAGAGCGCGTGGCCGGTTTCGTGCAGCACGCCGAGCAGCGCGCCGGTGAAGTCGGCTTCGTCGTAGCGGGTGGTGATCCGCACGTCGGTGGGCGTGCCGCCGCAGAAGGGATGCGCGGATCGATCCAGGCGCGCGTGGTTGTAGTCGAGCCCGATCGCGGCCGAGAGCTTGCGGCAGAGTCGTTCCTGAATTTCGGCCGGGAACGGGCCCTGGCGCCGGATCGGCGCCGGGCGGGAGGCTTGGCGCGCCTCGATCGCCTCGAGGTTTTCGGCAAGGAATTGCTCGTAGCCAGCGAACACCGGGGCCACATCTCTGGTGCCGATACCGCGCTGGTAGCCGTCCATCAGCGCATCATAAGGCGACAGGCCGAGTTTTTCGCTCCAGGCGGCGGCCTGCTCGCGGACCAGTTTCAGCACCTCGGCCAGGTAGGGCAAAACCAACTTGAAGTCCCGGTCGCGGCGGGCGCGACGCCAGATCTTCTCGCAGGCCGAATTGGCGCGGCTTTGCGCTTCGACCAGGTCAGCCGGCAGCGCGGTGGCGCGCAGATGAAGGTGACGCATGAGATGCAGGTTGGCCTGCTCCCACGGATCTTCCGGCTCGGCTGCGGTGGCCAGAAGCTCGCCGGTGGCGGGTTTGGTCAGGGCCTGATGGGCAAGACCGGCGAGCACCGCGATCTGATCGCCGCGCGCCGCACCCCCGCCCGGCGGCATCATCGCGGAGGCGTCCCAGCTCAGCATTGCGGCGGCTTCGTTGATGGTGGCGATGCGGGCGAAGTGGTCGCGTAGGGCGGAATATTCGGTCGAATACGAAGTCATGGGCGCAGGGTCTTTCGGGCGGCGAGAACGAAGATCACCAGGTCGATCAGAGCCATGCTGAACCAGGTGATGGCGTAGCTGAGATGGTTGTTGGGCAAGTCGGGGAAGGCATGGGCAGGTTCCGGGTAGCTGGTTTGGCTGCCCATCAGTTCCAGCAGATAAGGCGCCGGCTTCGCCATGCCTAGGGCTGTCGCGATCGCAGTCGGGTTGAGAGTGTAGAAATGGCGCGCCGCGAGGTCGTCCTTGATGCTGTACCAGTGCGGATGGTCGGGGTCGCTGATGTAGCCGGTGACGGTGACCTCGCCGGTCGGGTCGGCGGGCTTTTGCATATCATCGGGGAGGAAGCCGCGATCGACGATCAGCGGCGGCAAGCCGGGGCGCAGCAGGGGTTCGACCAGAAACGATCCGAGCCGTTCGCCGCGCACATCGGTGCCATAGAGCACGGCATCGGGGTGATCCCAGCGGCCGGTAACGAAGACCTTGGTATATTGGCGCGGCACGGCGGCCAGCGGAATCGGCGGATTCGCCTGTGCCGTCGCGATTTCCGCCAGCAGATTTTCTTTCCAGTGCAGGCGTTTGACCTGCCAAACGCCGAGCGCGATGGTGGCGGCGAACACGAACAGGCTGAACAGAAACGGACCAACCAAGAGCCGGAAGCGAGGGTTCACGGCTCGGTCTCGCGCCAGCGGTGCTTGTATTGTAGCGCGATCAATGCGGCTTTCAGTGCGCGCATCAGGACCAAGCCAAGCGGCAAGCCGATCGTGGGCCAGACGATCAGATGCACCCACCAGGGCGGCGAGAACACCGTATCAAACCAGATCGCCATACCGCACAGAAACGCGCTCAGCACCAGGATCACCGGCGTCGCCAGCCCGTCGCCGACATCGACCTGCGCCAGATCGAGGCCACAGCCGCCGCACACCGGCCGCACCTTGAGCAACCCGTCATAGAGCGGCGCTTGGCCGCAGCGCGGGCAGACGCAATAGAGTGCGGCGCGTAATACGGTGACCGCCATCAGGGCGCGTTGAGCGGTGGGTTGGACGGCGGGTCCTCATGGTAGTATTTGCAATTCCCTTGGGTCGGGCTGGAAAAACCGTCGCCGGGCGAAACCGTGGCCCATTGCTCGGTCATCTTGCCGCCGCGCACGCGCCAGATGTCGGCGAAGCTGGTCTTCATGTAGGGCACCGGTCCGCCCGGCCAGGGACGGTAGAGATCGCGCAGCACCACCACGATGTCGCCGTCGGCGACGATCGAGCGGATCACGCCCTGGCCAGCAGAATCATGCACTCCTTGCGGTTGCGGGCTGGCCGCGGTCGAGGGCTGGGTGATGGTGCCCTTTTTGGCCAGCTGATCGCGGAAGATCTGGGCATAGGCGTGCTCGGTCGAGGGTTCGCACAGATCATGCTGGATGAAGTCGGGCGACATCAGCTTCAGCATGGTGGCGTCGGACCAATCGCCGTGGCGGCGATAATAGGCAAACACCAACTTGACGTTGGCTTCCTTGGTGGCTTCTGACACTTGCGCCGGCTCGGGCGGGGCGTCCTGGCGGCCGGGAGTCACCACGCCTTTGAAGTCCGGGGGATAGGAACTTTGCGCCGAAGCGGCGCCAAATCCGGTGGCTAATAGAGCGGCGAATAGCCAAATTCTCGACATATATTCCTCCACAACAGAATTTTGGCGATCTTAGACGGTCAGGGAGGGGAATCAAATAGGTGGAAGTGAAGGGAAGAGTCTTCTTTTTGTGAACAAAAAGAAGCAAAAAAACTTTGGCACGAAGGGCCGTCGAGATCCCACCGAGTGCGCAGTGGCCCAGAGTGACAAAAGTTTTTTGCTTCTTTTTTTCAAAAAAGAAGACTTCCTACTTCCTTTACTCCGGCGCGATCACCCCGGCGCCGAGCAAATAGATGCACACGAAAAGGAACAGCCACACCACATCGACGAAGTGCCAATACCAAGCCGCGGCTTCCAAACCAAAATGGCGCTCCGGAGTGAACTGTCCGTCCTTGGCGCGGAGCGTGCACACGATCAGAAAAATGGTGCCGACGATGACGTGGAAGCCGTGAAATCCGGTCGCCAGGAAGAACACCGAAGGGTAGATCCCGCCGGTCAAAACGAAAGGCGCGTGGGAATATTCGTAGGCCTGGCACGCGGTAAAGCTCATCCCCAGCAGGAAGGTGAGGGTCAGCCCGGTGACCAGACCCTTGCGGTCGCCTTCCAGCAGCGCGTGATGCGCCCACGTCACCGTGGTGCCCGAACACAGCAGGATCATGGTGTTGAGCAGCGGCAGCCGGAACGGGTCGAAGGTCAGCACGCCTTTGGGCGGCCAGATCAGCTCGGTGGCGCCGGAAACATGCTCGGGAAACAGCGCGTAGTTGAAATAGGCCCAGAAGAAGGCAACGAAAAACATCACCTCGGACGAAATGAACAGCATCATGCCGTAGCGCAACCCGATCCGCACCACCGCGGTGTGCAGCAGCGGCGAGTGGCTCTCCCGCACCACATCCCGCCACCAGAAGAACATGGTGGTGAAGATGGTGAGGGCGCCGCAGGCGAGCAGGATGAAATTACCGTAGTGCGCGGCGAAGATGATGCCGGTCACCAGCATGCCGCCGCCCGCCGCACCCACCAGCGGCCAGGGGCTGGGATCGACCAGGTGATAGGGCTGCTTCAGACCGGAGGCTACCGGAAGCCCTAAATCGTGCGTTTCGCTGCTCATGGTTGACCTCTGGAGGTTAACGCTGAAATCAGTTCTGGATTGGCGCCCACATGCGGTCCGGCGTGGGCGAGCGCGCCGCTGCGGCGGGCGTCATCCAAGGTGCGGAAGAAGCTGTAGGATAGCGTCAGCGTTTGCACGTCGGCGGTGTCGGGATCGGTGGTAATCGCCGGATCGACGTAGAATGACACCGGGAACTCCATCTTCTGGCCGGCCGCCAAGGTCTGCTGGTTGAAGCAGAAACAAGCGGTTTTGTGGAAATAATGCGCCGCTTTTTCCGGCGTCACGTTGTAGATCGCAATGCCGCTGACCGGCCCGGAAGCCTCGTTCTGGGCGTGGAAGAACGCCACCTGCTCGTCGCCCAGTCCGACCTTGACCGCATTCTGGTCGGGTCCGAACGACCACGGCAGGCCATCGGCGACCGAGGCGTTGAAACGCACTACCACCTGACCCTGGTTCTGCAGGTTGGTGGCAATGCCGCCGATCTGCG
>Ga0302311_10001156_pt1 | contig 31694 bp, 35 predicted proteins | sample III_Palsa_N1_3_FD_200449 | JGI IMG/M metagenome (GOLD analysis project Ga0302311, IMG submission 200449) | Peat permafrost microbial communities from Stordalen Mire near Abisko, Sweden - III_Palsa_N1_3 | ecosystem: Environmental > Terrestrial > Soil > Palsa > Peat permafrost | place: Sweden... | reverse complement strand
AGCTGATGCGCGCCGGATCCAGCCCCAGCTGGTTGCCCCAGTAGATGTGATTGTCGATCAGCGCGGCCAGCAGGTTGTTGGCGGCGGTGATGGCGTGGAAGTCGCCGGTGAAGTGCAGGTTGATCTCGTCGGGCGGCGCGACCTGCGCCGCGCCGCCGCCGGTGGCGCCGCCCTTCATGCCGAAACAGGGCCCGAGCGAGGGCTCGCGCAGGCAGATCAGCGTCCGCTTGCCGATCCGGCTCAGCGCATCGCCGAGCCCGATCGTGGTGGTGGTCTTGCCCTCGCCGGCCGGGGTGGGGCTGATCGCGGTGACCAGGATCAGCCGGCCGCGGCGCGGCGGCAGCTGGGCGATGAAGTCGGCGGCGAGCTTGGCCTTGTAGGGGCCGTAGCGGTAGAGCGCCCGCGCCGGAATGCCGACCCGCGCGCCGATGGCTTCGATGTCTGTGAGCATCAACGCATCCCTCCGACAGGCTCTTGGCGGCCTGCCCTTGTCATCAGAAAACACCGGCGCGTCGAGCCCTGTTGACGGCCAGCTTGACCGGGCTGGTCCGCGGGCGGACGCTCAAGCCCAGCCGTTCGTGAGGACCACAATGCCGAGCCGCTTCGCCGTCATCGTCCTCGCCGCCCAGCTGGGCGGACCGGCCGCGGCGCAGACCCCGCCGTCGGCCCAGCCGGCCAGTCCGCTGGCCATCGCCCGCTGCACCTGGGCCGCGCTGCCGGCGACCAAGCGCGCAGCGCTGGTCGCCTCGGGGCCTTCGATCGCCGACATCGGCAAGGCGGTCTCCGACATGAACCCCGCCCTGATGCAGCTGGCGCAGAGCCAGTGCCCGTCGCCGGCGACCCGTGAGATCGACGCGGCGTCCAAGGACGCCTGGGCCGGGACGGTGATGACCAACTGGGCAGAGGGCGAGCTGTCGGCCCGCTATGCGGTGAGCCCCGCCGCCCTGGCCCGCGCCTGGGACCACGTGCCAGCGGCGGCGCGCCGTCAGATCGCCGCCGGCTTCGACAAGGCGCCGGAAGCCGTGCGCGCCAACGTCGCCGGCTTCGCCGCCGAACTCCATCTCACCGCCCCGGTCGCCCTCGACCTGCTCAGCGCCTGGGCCATCGCCCAGATGCGGCTGGCGGGACTAAACTGAGAAGCAAGAAATGGGACGGGCTGGGATCGGGCTAGCTGGCGTGGCGTTGGCGACCCTTATCGCCGGCGCGTCGCGCCCGCAGTCCGAGGCCGTGGGGCCGGGCGTGCCGATGATCGCCCGGGGCGCGCCGGTCAGCCAACAGGACGTCAATACCGAGGTCGGCCGGCCGGTGCTGCTGTTCCACTATGTGCATATCGACACCGCCTGCGGGCCATCGGCGATGGCGGTCCGGCTGACCACGCCGCCCGAGCACGGCTCCGTCAGCTTCGAGGAAGGCGAAGAACGGCCCTGGTACGGCGGCCGGCCGCTGTTCACGCCGGGCGATCCGCGCGCCCGTTGCGGCAATCGCCTGGCGGCCACCAAGGACGCCGTCTTCACCCCCGCTCCGGGCTTCGCCGGCCGCGACACCCTGGTGGTCGAGTTCTCCGAAGACGGCCAGACCATCACCGACACGATCGATATCGTGGTCAGATAGGCGTCCGCGCCCCGCTCGAGCCTAAGGACTCAGCCTGGGCGGGCCGCCCTCGGAGACCGCGCCGGGGGTCAGCGCCGCGGCTTCTGCGGCCAGCACCCGATCGATCGCGAACCAGTAGGCGCCGCGCTCGCCGTTTTCGTTCAGGGTGTGCAGCACGTCGTAGGAATGGCCGCCCTGCTGCACCAGCGCCTGGCTCTCCACCTTCAGGCCGAGCGCCCGCATCACGGCGTATTCCTCGTCAACCGTGATCGGGGTGAACGCGGCGTCGGGGGTCAGGCCATCGCCGGTCTGGATCGACTTGATCAGGCCGATGGCGATGTCGCGGTCGAGCTTGGAGGGGGTCGCGTCGCCGGCGCCGTCCTCGCAGTAGGCCGCGACGAAGTGGGCGTCGGCGTCGACGTAATCCTCGGCGATCACCGCCTGGGCGGCCGGCAGGGCGTCGTTGCAATTGGCGGCGTTGGCGGCCTGCAGCATCCGCCGCCGCGCCGCGCTCTGGGCGAACACCTGGAAGCCGGGGCGCTGGGCGTAGGCCAGACGCAGCGTGGCCCAGTCGACATTGGGGGCGTTGGCCTTGGCCTCGGCTAGCATGGCCTGGTAGCGGCCCTCGGCGTCCTGGCTGATGACCGCCGCGCTCGCGCTGGCGGCGGCGAGGCTCAGCGCGACGGCGAACGGCAGGCTTGGGAAGCGCATCGGCAGGTCTCGATCATCGCCCCCGCCCTCAGAATGACCTCAAACGAGGCCGGACGGAAGTCTAGACGGTCGCGGAGACGGCGGCCGCCTGCTTGGCCTTGACCTGCTTCTTGATCTTTAGCGCGCGGATCGAGAGTTTCTCGTCGCGGGCGCCCAGCAGGAACACGTCCAGGCCGCCGCGGAAGTCGACCGTGCGCAGCGCCGCGTTGGAAATTCGCAGGGTGAAGTTCTGGCCCAGCGCGTCCGAGTGCAGCTTGGCGGGCGCGAGCGCCGGCAGGAAACGCCGCTTGGTCTTGGCGTTGGAGTGGCTCACATTGTGGCCGACCATGGGGCCGACGCCCGTGAGCTCGCAGCGGCGCGTCATCGAACAAAAACCTTCCAGCGCAAACGACCGCGCGGCCGCTCTATCAAAAGCGTCCCGCGCGGAGGCGGCGATATAGGCGAAGAGGGGCGCCGGCGTCAAGGCGAGCACGCTCTTTACAGGCGGCGGCGAACGCCGGCCTAAGGGGGATCGGTTCTGGCCTTAGTGACTAGCGGGGCGGCGCTTGCGGAAGATTGGAGTTCTGGCCGGCCTGGGCCTGCTGCTTGCAGCGGCCGGCTGCGCGCGTGCGCCGCTGCCCAAGCCACAGCCGGACGCGGCCGTCGAGGCGCAGAAGGTGCTGGTCGCGACGGACGTGATCTGGGTCCAGGGCCAGTCTTCGGGGATGGTGGTGGCCATCGTGCACGGGGACCAGGCCAGGGCGCTGGCGTACGGCGGCATCGACCCCGGCGACGCGCGGCCCGCGGACGCGAGGACACTCGTGCGGCTGCAGTCGGTCTCCAAACTGTTCGCCGGCGAGCTGATGGCCGACCTCGCCAGGCAGGGCAAGGTCAAGCTGGCTGACCCGCTGACGCTCTATGCGCCGAAGGGCTGGCAGGCGCCCCGGACCAAGACCGCCGCGCCGCCGATCACCCTGGTCGCGCTCGCCACCCACACCAGCGGCCTGCCGCGCGAGGCGCCGATCAAGCCGGACCAGCCGGCCGCCGTCGCCAGCGCCGCGCGCTGGGCCTGGCTGGCGCAGCAGCGCCGCCTGCCGCCGCCCGGCGTCGGCGCGCTCTATTCCAACGTCGCCTTCGACCTGCTGGGCGACGCCCTGGCCGCCGCCGCCAAGACCCCTTACGGCGCAGCGCTGAACAACGAGGTCACCGGCCCGCTCGGCATGACCGATACGACCGCGACGCCCTCGGCCGAGCAGTGCCAGCGGATGATGGCCGGCGATCCGCGCCGCAAGCCGTTCCCCTGCGTCGACCAGTCCGGCGAGGCGGCCAGCGGCGGGCTCTACTCCTCGGCCAACGACCTGGCGCTGTGGCTGAGGGCGCAGCTGGCGCCAGCCGCCGAGCCCGGATCGCGGGGGATCAGCCAGGCGGTCTATGTGCGCCGCGACCAGCTCGCCAGCGCCGTCGGCCTCGACCACGCCGGCCCCGCCAACGGCATCGGCCTGGCCTGGATCGAGCAGGACGCCAGCCCCGGCCGGCCGCGCGTCCTGGAAAAGACCGGCGGCGGCGACGGCTTCCTGACCTATGTCGTGATCGACCCGGTGCATCGCGCCGGCGTCTTCGTCGGCTTCAACAACGTCAGCGGCCACCGGCTGGGCGCGGTGGCTGAGGCGGCGGACCAGCTGGTGTTCCTGCTCGGGGCTGCGCCGGATTCCATCGTCATTCCGGGGGCCGCGCCCGTCGCAGCTCATTGACGCCGCGCGGCCCAGCGGGTCCAAGCGGCGGATGGCGATGACGGCGCAAATCCCGGCGGAGGAGGCTGACGGCCTGCCGACGCCGCAGCGCTGGCAGGCCGCGTTCGCGGTCTGGCTGGCGATCGCCATGACCGTGCTCGACAGCGCCATCGCCAACGTGGCGCTGCCGACCATCGCCCACGAATTCGGCGCCGCGCCGTCGGAAGCGATCTGGATCGTCAACGCCTACCAGCTGGCGATCGTGATCGCCCTGCTGCCGCTGGCCTCGCTCGGCGACATCATCGGCTATCGGCGCGTCTACCGCGCCGGCCTGATCCTGTTCATCCTCGCCTCGCTGGGCTGCGCCTGCTCCGACTCGATGGCCACCTTGACCGTCGCGCGCACCCTGCAGGGCCTGGGCGCGGCGGGGGTGATGAGCGTCAACGGGGCGCTGGTGCGGCACATCTACCCGCACGCCAAGCTGGGCCAGGGCATCGGCTTCAACGCCATGGTGGTCTCGGCCTCCTCGGCGGTCGGCCCGACCGTGGCGGCGGGGATCCTGGCGCTCGGGCCCTGGCAGTGGCTGTTCGGGATCAACATCCCGCTGGGCCTGGCGGCCATGGCGGTCGGCTGGAAGACCCTGCCGATGAACCAGCTCTCCGAGCGCCGCTTCGACTGGCTTTCGGCGCTGCTCAACGCCTTCACCTTCGGGCTGGTGTTCAGCGGCGTCGACGTGCTGACCCGCACCCGCGCCCGGCTGGTCGGCGCGGCGGAGACGGTGGCGGGGCTGGTGATCGGCGCGGTGCTGGTGATCCGCGAACTCGGCCGGCCGCGGCCGCTGGTGCCGGTCGACCTGCTGCGCAACCCGATCTTCGCCCTGTCGGTCGCGACCTCGATTGCCTCCTTCGCCGCCCAGATGCTGGCCTTCGTCGCCCTGCCGTTCCGCTTCGAGAACACCCTGCACTACGACCAGGTGGCGACCGGCCTGCTGTTGACGCCCTGGCCCGCGGCGGTGGGGCTGATGGCCCCGTTCGCCGGCTGGCTGGCCGACCGGATGTCGACCGCGGTGCTCTGCGCGATCGGCCTGGCCATTTTCTGCGCCGGCCTGGCCGAGCTGGCGATTCTGCCCGCCGCGCCGGACGCATTCGAGATCGGCTGGCGGATGGCGATGTGCGGCGTCGGCTTCGGCCTGTTCCAGTCGCCGAACAACCGCATGATGCTGACCGCCTCGCCGCGGGAGCGCGCCGGCGCCGCCGGCGGCATGCTGGGCACGGCGCGGCTGACCGGCCAGACCCTGGGCGCGGTGCTGACCGCGATCTTCCTGCACCTGTTCGGGCCGCCGGGCGAAGTGGTCGGATTGTGGGTCGCTGCCGGCTTCGCGGCCCTGGCGGCGGCCGTCAGCCTGTCGCGAACCGCGGTGAGGGCGAAGGCGACGGCCTAGCCTCGCCCCTACGGACGGCGCCTACGCCAGCACCCGCGCCAGGAACCGCTCGCCGAGCTGGAGCCCGGCGAGGTCGATGCTGTGGCCAAGGCCCGGCGAGACGTGGCTTTCGACCTCGAAGCCGTTCCGAGCCAGGGTGTCTTCGGCCCGATGCAGGGCGGCGACGGGGATCATCGGATCGGCGTCGCCGTGGATCAGCAGGATCGGCGGCCGCGTCACGCCTGGCGCGGCGAGACCGGCTTCATCGGCCAGCATCCCGGAATAGCCAACGATGCCGGCCAGTCGGCGGGGCCGGCGCGGCCCAACTTGCAGCGCCATCATCGTCCCCTGGCTGAAGCCCACCAGGGCAAGCCGGGAGTCGTCGAGGCCATGACGGACGAGTTCGGCGTCGATGAAGGCGTCCAGCACCGGGGCCGCCGACGCGGCGCCCAGCGCCCGGTCACCGCCGGTCAGCGCCCACCATTGATAGCCGCCGGCCGCGCCCGGGCATGGTTCCGGGGCGTTGGGGGCCATGAACGCGGTGGTCGGGAGAGCGCCGCGCCAATGCGGCGCCAGGGAAATCAGATCATCGCCGTTGGAGCCGTAGCCGTGTAGCAGAATGACGAGCGAACGCGCCGGCGCACCGGACGCAGGACCAACCCTCGGTCCATCGATCATCACCAAAGCCGACCTCCCATCGGGCGCCACAATCCTGCGCAAGCGTCATGGCGACGCCCGCAAGTCTGCAGTCCATAGGCTAGGCGCGGTGGCGGCGCCACCGGCCGCGATACGCAGAGCGCGTCAGGCCGCGTAGCGAACCGGCAGCGAGAAAGCTCGCAGCTTGGCTGGCAGCCTCGAGGCCACGCGCATCGCCTCGCGGGTGCTCTGGAAAGTCGCCGCGTCCTGCTCGGCGGTCGCCCAGCCAAGCCTATCCTGCGGATCGGCTAGAAATACCAGACCACGTTCGGTGGTCCTGGCGACGACGGCGGCGACGGACATTGCGTCTCTCCAAGCTCCCGGGCGCTGTGCCTTTTTGCCGCGCCCGTTTCGCCTGGTTCAAAATCCGTGCCGGATGGCCGGCGCCCGCGCTGTCCTAGGCCTTGTCCAGCCCGTAGGCCGCGTGCAGCGCGCGCACCGCCAACTCGGTGTAGGCCGCGTCGATCAGCACGCTGATCTTGATCTCCGAGGTGGAGATCACCTGGATGTTGACGCCCTTGTCGGCCAGCGCCTTGAACATGGTCTGGGCCACGCCGGTGTTGCTGCGCATGCCGACGCCGATCACCGACACCTTGGCGACGTTGTCGTCCAAGGTGACGTCCTCGAGGCCGATCTGGTCCTTCGCCGCCCTGACCAGCTCCAGCGAGCGGGCCGCATCGCGCTTGCCGACCGTGAACTCCATGTTGGCCGAGCCGGGCGAGCGCGAATGGCTCTGCACGATCATGTCGACGTTGACGTTCGCATCGGCCAGGCGGCCGAAAATTTCCGAGGCGACGCCCGGATGGTCGGGCAGGCCGAAGAGGCTGATCTTGGCTTCGTCGCGGCTGTAGGCCACGCCGCTCACGATCCGTTTTTCCACGATCTCCTCCTCGTCGCAGACGATGGTGCCGGCATTGTCCGACGCGCCGGGCTCGACGAAACTGGACAGCACTCTGAGGGGCACCCGCTCGGCCATGGCCAACTCGACCGAGCGGCTCTGCAGCACCTTGGCCCCCAGCGAGGCCATCTCCAGCATCTCCTCGTAGGAGATCTTGGGCAGCCGCTGGGCGCGTTCCTCGATCCGCGGGTCGGTGGTGTAGACGCCGTCGACGTCGGTGTAGATGTCGCAGCGGTCGGCGTGCAGCGAGGCGGCCACCGCCACGGCAGAGAGGTCGCCGGCGCCGCGGCCCAGGGTCGAAAGCCGGCCCTGGCGGTCGACGCCCTGAAAGCCGGCCACCACCGGGATCTCGCCGGCCTCGAGCGCCGCCGCGAGCTTCTCCGGCGGCACGTCGTCGATGCGCGCTTTGCCGTGGGCGTCATCGGTGATGATCGGCACCTGCCAGCCCAGCCACGAGCGGGCGTTGCAGCCGAGGTTGCGCAGGGTCAGCGCCAGCAGACCCGCGGTAACCTGCTCTCCGGAGGCGACGACGACGTCATATTCCTCGTCGGAGGGGGTCAGGTGCGACGCCGCCGCACCGGCCCCGTCGGTCCAGGCCACCAGCTCGTTGGTGCGCCCGGCCATGGCCGAGACCACCACCGCCACCTGATGGCCGGCCGCCGACTCGGCGGCGACCAGCCGGGCGACGCGGCGTATGCGCTCCAGGTCGGCCACCGAGGTGCCGCCGAATTTCATCACGATGCGGGACAAGCGCGCGGGCTTTCAAGCGAAGGGCGCCCTTCTAGCCACGGTGGCTGGGCGGGACAAGGTTGACGTTGTCCGTGGTAGTGCCTACCTACTTGCCTGACTGTCTAACCGGAGCACGGCAATGGCCGAAGATCCCGAACGCCTCGGCGCCATCGCCGCGCGCCACGCCACTGTCGCCGACAAGATCCGCGCCCTGGCCGGCGCCGGCGTCCCGCGCGCCGACATCGCCCGCTTCCTCGGCAAGCGCTACCAACACGTCCGCAACGTCCTGGAGGACGACGCGCAGAGCCGTCCCGAGGGCGGCGGCGACTACGTCGTCGGCAAAGCCGATCTGAGCGGGATGAACAAAGGGCCTCGGCCATTCGTTCGGGATGAGGACGAGACGTCCGCTGAGCGCCAAGGCGAGGAAGTATTCTGGCTGGAAGTGAATTCTGACGGCAGTTTGCCGCTGCCGCGGGAGGTCGCACGAGTCTTGCGCGCCGATCCGGGGCGCAGAGTCTTCGCCAGAATAAAGGACGGGCATCTTACCTTGATGAGTGGCGAGGCGGCGCTGGCCGAGGCGAAGGCGATCGTCCGAAAGTACGTCCCGCCTGGCGTCAGCCTTGTCGATGAACTGATCGCCGACCGTCGAGCCGAGGCACCCAAGGAAGCCGCGGATGACTGAGAAGCTGCTGGATTCATCGGCGGTTCTGGCAAGCCTCAATGGCGAGCCTGGCGGCGACCTCATCGATGCGGTGGCCATCGGTTCGCACATCTCTGCGATCAATCTCGCCGAGGTGATCAGCAAGCTGATACTCGGGGGCCTTTCGCCGGCGGACGCATTCGTGGTGGCGCAACAGTGCGGCGCGGAGACGATCGAGGTGGACGAGGGCCAGGCGATCCTCGCCGGCGAGATTCACGCGCGATCGCGCAGCGCCGGGTTGTCGATGGCCAATGCATTCTGCCTGGCGCTGGCAAAGCAACGCCGCTTCGAGGTGCTCACCTCCGACCGCGCTTGGAAGACGCTCGACCTCGGCGTCGAGGTGACGCTGATCCGTTGACGCCGCGCGGCGGCGGGTCCAGCACTCGCGGCCGATGACCGAGGCGGCCACATCCAGCATCGATCCGGACGAGGTCGCCCGCTTCTCGGCGCTGGCGGCGAAGTGGTGGGACCCGAAGGGCGAGTTCGCGCCGCTGCACCAGATCAATCCGGTGCGGCTGGGCTTCATCCGCGAACAGGCGCTGGCCAGATTCGGCCGCGATGGCGGCCAGCGGCTACCGTTCGAGGGACTGAGCGCGCTCGACATCGGCTGCGGCGGCGGCTTGCTGTGCGAGCCGATGGCGCGGCTGGGCTTCGCGGTCACCGGCGTCGACGCCTCTGAGCGCAATATCGGCACGGCCAGCGCCCACGCCGCGCAGCTGGGGCTGGCGATCGACTACCGCGCCTCGACCGCCGAGGCCCTGCTGGCCGACGACGCGCGGTTCGACCTGGTGCTGAACATGGAGGTGATCGAGCACGTCGCCGATCCCGCCCAATTCCTGCGCGACACCGCCGCCCTCATCGCCCCTGGCGGCCTGATGATCGTCGCCACCCTGAACCGCACCCTGAAGTCGCTGGCGCTGGGCAAGCTCGCCGCCGAATACCTGCTGCGCTGGATCCCGCCAGGCACCCACGACTGGCGCCGCTTCCTGCGGCCCGAAGAGCTACGCGGCTTCCTGGCCGGCGAGCCGTTCGCGCTCGTAGGTCCGTTCGGCATCGTCTTCGATCCGATCTCGGGCCGCTGGTCGCGCTCGGCCGACACCGCCGTCAACTACATGATGACGGTCGCGGCGCCGGCCGCCTGACCGCGGAGGAAGGGCGGCCGTGGATGCTCCGGGCGAGATGATCGACATCGGCGGCCGGCGGCTGCACCTGCTGCGGCGCGGTGCGGGCGCCCCGACCGTGATCCTCGAGTCCGGCGGCGGCGGCGGATCGTCGACGCAGGACTGGCCGCTGCTCCACCGCGTCGCCCGCTTCACGCACGTGATGTCCTACGACCGAGCTGGCCTGGGCTGGAGCGATCCGCCGCCCGCCCCGCGCACCTTCAACGGAATGGCCGGCGACCTCGACGCCCTGCTCGCTTGCGCCGGCGAAGCTGCGCCGTTCGTGCTGGTCGGCGGCTCGTTCGGCGGGCTTCTGGTGAGCGCCTATTGCCGCCGATTCCCGACGAAGGTCTCGGGCGCGGTGATCCTGGATGCCGCCGACGAGACGAAATACTTCCCGACCATGCGCCGCATGGCGCCGGTGCACGAGGCGGACCTTCGCGTCGAAGCCGACCGCGCCGAGCGCGGCGAGATCCTGTCCGAAGCCGGCCCAGCGATCAGCGCGGCGCCGGGCCTCGATGAGATGACCAAGGCGGGGATGCGCCACATCCTGGGGCTGCGCAGCCACTTCGAGGCGGCGCTGGACGAGTTGCAGGCGGCCGGCCGCGCGACGCCGGAAGAGATGGCGCCTGGCGAGCCGGGCTCGCTTGGCGAACGCCCGCTGATCGTCCTCAGCGCCGGCAAATCCTCCGCCGATCCGGCGTGGAAGGAAGGCTGGACCGACGCGCAAGCCCGGCGGGCCGCCCTATCGCGGCGCGGCGTGCACATCGTCGCCGAGAACAACGGACATTCGCTGGCGCTTGAGAATCCCAAGTTGGTGGCGGCGGCGGTCGCGGCGGTGGTTCTGGCCGCGCGCGGCGCGCCGTTCGACGTCTCGGAAGTGCGGCGGCTCGCTGCGAGCCCCGCCGCCTAGTAGATTCGCTGTATCTCGTCCGGCAGCCCGACCCAAGGGTGGCGGCGCTCTTCGTAAATGGCGCGCACCGGGGCCGGGAAGCTCGGGTCGGCGAAGGCGCCGATCGCTACCGCGACGAACTCCGGCTCGCCCTCCTGGGTAAACCAGACGGTCGAGCCACAGGTGGGGCAGAAGCGGAAATCCATCGCCGCGCCTTCCTCGTCGCCGATCCGCCGCCAGACGCGGGTCTCGCCCTCGGTTGTGACCTGATCCGCCGGCCAGCGCGCCTGCACCCCGAAGACGCTGCCGGTGCGCTGCTGGCAGGCGAGGCAGTGGCAGATCGAGACGCGAACTGGGTCCTCCGCCACGGTGACGCGGAGCTGGCCGCAGGAACAGGTGGCGGTGCGTGGGCTCATGGCCGAAAGCTAGGCAAACGGCCGGCGGCGGGCAAGCTAGCGCTGCTGGGCGGCGTAACGGCGCGCGAGCGATCAGACGAACGGTCCGGTGAGGCCCTCGGCGGTGAAGGTGGCCTGAACGGCTGGCCGGGCGAGCACGCGGGCGGCGTGGGCGCCGATCTCCGGAAACACCCTTGCCGGCCGCTTCGGCAACATCCCGCCCCACCGCGTCATCATCAGCAGATAGAGGTCGGCGGCCGAGAACCGCTCGCCGAGCAGCCAGGGTCCGGCGCCCAGCTGCGCGGCGATCCGCTCGAAGACGCCCATCAGCCGCTGGTTCGCCGCCACTTTCACATGCGGGGCCAGCGCCGGGTCGTCGACGAACTCGTGCGGATAGAACCAGGTGCGGTACTCCGCCTGCGGCACACCGGCCATGAACACCATCCACTTGTAGTAGGCGGCGCGGCCTGGCGAACCCGGCGGCGGGGCCAGCCCCGCCTCGGGGAACCTGTCCGCCAGATACAGGCCAATCGCCGCGGTCTCGAAGATCGCCTCGCCGTCGTCGACCAGCACCGGGATCTTGCCGTTGGGGTTAAGCCTCAGATAGGCGGCGCTGTGCTGGGCGCCACTATCGCGGTCGACCAGCCGCAGCTCGAACGGGCAGCCCAGTTCCCGCAGCAGCATGTGCGGGAACTGGCTGGCGTTGTCCGGGTAGTAGTGCAGCTCGATCATGACGCCAGTCGACGGGCTTCGGCCTTGAAGTCATAGCTGGACGCCACCAGCTTCGCGCAATCGGGCCAACGGTCGGTTTTCACCCAGTAATCGCACAGGCCGAGCTTGGCGCAGAGGCCGACGAAACGAATGTCGCGCATCATCGCGATGTTGTGGCCCACACTGAACATCATCGACGGTCCCTCCGTACCGTTGGGCGAGCCCAGGTCCGGATCGAACATGTAGCCGAAAGAAGCCCGTTCGATCAGCTCGAAAGCCTCGTTCGTCAGGCCCAGGCAGTGCGTCTTGGTGAACTCGAAAATCGGCAGCACGTCGGTTCGGATCAGCCGGTCTCGCGTGCGCTTCAAATAGCGCGCTAAGGCTTCGGGACTGGGCGAGCGACGCATCCCGCCCCATCCAATCGCTCCGCGCATGGTCGGACTGTCGAAGCCCTTGTCCCGCGCCGCCGCGACCAGGGCGTCGAACCAGCTCCAGTCGAGAACGTCGATGGCGGCGCAGACGGCGCCCCAGGCGATCAGCTCATTGTCGGGCCAACGGTCTTGGTAGCTGTGCCATAGATCGCTGCACGCCTGAGTCTGGCCCGCATACTCCAGCGTGACGGCGTACCAGCTCGCCGCCCACGGATACATCGGGTCGAGAGCGTAGGCCTGACGGGCGTACTCGACCGCCTCGCTCATGCGCCCGACCTCGGCGAAGAACAGACTGGCGTTGGTGAGCACGGTGGGATCGTTCGCCGCCGCCGCCAAAGCCTTTATCTGCAGCGCCTCGCGTTCGGCGAAGCGGCCGAACGGTTCCAACTGGCCGAGCGCCTGGTAGGCGGCGCCCAGTCTGGGATCGAGTCTGAGCGCCGTCTCCGCCGCGTGCACGACGTCGGCGCGCCCGATGCCGCGCGGCGGTTTGGTTTCGTCGAACCGCAGGTGTTCGACCCGCATGGTGGCCAGAAACTCCCAGGCGCGGGCGAACTTGGGCGCCAGGCGCGTCGCCTCGTCGAGCAGCTCGATCACGGCGATCACGGTCGCCGGCGACAGCAGGCCTCGGTTCCGCAGCTCCCGGGCCTTGAGGTAGAGGTGATAGGCCGCCGGATCGACGCTTTCCGCCGGCGCCGCCGGCGCGAAAGCGACCTTCAAGGCGGCGGCGATGGCGCCCGCGATCTCGTCCTGCAGGGCGAAGACGTCGGACAGCTCGCGGTCGAAGCGGTCCGACCACAGCGTCGTCTCGCTGGCGCACTCGATCAGGTTGGCGGCGATGCGCACCTTGGCCCCGCTGCGGCGCACCGAGCCATCCAGCACGTGGGTGGCCCTCAAGGTCCGGGCGACATGGGCGGCCGCCTTGTCGGCGCCGCGGAACTGGAAACTCGACCCGCGCCCGATCACCTTCAGTTCAGCCCCGCGGGCCACGGTCTGCAGTATCTCCTCCGAGACCCCATCGGTGAAGTAGAGCAGTTCGGGGTCGCCAGAGAGGTTATCGAAGGGCAACACGGCGAGTAGCGGCCGGTTGAAAGGCGCCGGGGCGGTCGACGCTTGGCCGGATGAGCCGACGAGCTCGGCGATGCTGGCCAGCACCCTTCGCCACCGCTCGTCGCCCGCGTCCCCGGACCAACCGACAAGGTCGACGCAATGGATCTGGCTGAACGGCAGCGGCAGCGCGGTCCCGTCGATCGCCACCTGGACCAGCTTGTCTGCCATTCGCGCCAGGTCGGCCTCGGCCCGCACCCATTGCGACGCGGCGGCGTCCTTGGACCAGACCACGATCACGGCTCCAGCGGCGCGCAGGCGCTCGTCGATCACATCGGCGTAGGCGCGGTGCGCCGGCAGCTGATCATCCTGCCAGACGGCGTAGCCGAGCGAGCGCAGCGACTCGGCGACCGCCTGGGCCTGCTTCGCCGTCGAGCGAGCATAGGAGACGAATATCTCGGACATGCTGTTGCGCGATCGCCCCAAGTCGGGAACGGACCCTAGCGACGCGCCTCGGCCACGGGCAAGGGAAACGTCGCCGTTGCCGCCTCGGCAGCCGCCTATTGACCATCGCTATGCGTCGCCATACTGTATGAGTGTATGCATACACACCAGCAAAATGTACTCGATGGTTTGACGCTCGGCTCGGCCGGTGTGCCGATCTATGTCCAACTGCGCGACCAGCTCCTGCACGCCATCGGCGACGGAGTGCTGGCGCCGGGCGACCAGATGCCGACCATGCGCCAGGTGGCGGTGGCCCTGAAGGTCGACCTGAACACCGTGCGCCACGCCTACGACGAACTGGAGCGGGCCGGCGCGATCAAGCTGGAGCGCGGCCGCGGCAGTTTCGTCGCCGACGCGCCGCCTACGGTCGATCCGCCCCAACGGGCGGCGCAGACCGACACCCTCGCCAGACAGATCCTCGCCATGGCCGCCGGCCAGGGCGTCGACCCGCTGGTCCTGGCCGAGCGGATTTCCGCTCTAGCCCAACCCAAGGAACCCCAACTATGAACAGCTCTCGCGGCGCCGGAAACCGACTGGCCGCGTTTCTGTCGTTCGTCTTCCTCAGCCTCGCCGTCCTGGCCGTCGCGTTCGGTCCCAAGAGCGGACCCAACATCGCCCTCGCCATCGGGCTGGCCGTCATCGCCCTGATGATCCCGCAGTCGCTGATGATGGCCAACCAGTGGGAGCGCGCCGTCGTGCTGCGGATGGGCCGCCTGCAGGGCGTCAAGGGTCCCGGCGTGTTCTGGATCGTCCCGATCATCGACCGGGTCACCACCTGGCTCGACCAGCGAATCCAGACCACCGAGTTCAACGCCGAGCAGGCGCTCTCCAAGGACACCGTGCCGGTCAACATCGACGCGGTGGTGTTCTGGCAGATCCACGACCCCGAACGCGCCGCCCTGGAGATCACTGACTACCGCTCCGGCATCGCCCGCGTCGCGCAGACCTCGCTGCGCGAGATGGTCGGCTCTTCGCCGCTGGCGATGCTGCTCTCCGACCGCAAGCATGGCGACGAGGTGCTGCGCGACGAGATCGCCCGCAAGATCGCCGACTGGGGCGTCTCGGTGATGAGCGTGGAGATCCGCGACATCAGCGTGCCGCCCGCCCTGCAGGACGCCATGAGCCGCCAGGCCCAGGCCGAACGCGAGCGGCTGGCGCGGGTGCTGCTGGGCCAGGCCGAGCAGGAGGTGGCGATCAAGTTCGTCGAGGCGGCGGAAATCTACGCCCGCAGCCCCGCGGCCCTGCAACTTCGGGCGATGAACATTATCTACGAGACGACCAAGGAGCGCGGCGCCACCATCCTGATGCCGACCGCCATGGTCGACGCGATGAACCCCGGCGGCTTGCTCGGCCTGGCCGCGTTGGCGCAACAGCCCGCCGCGCCGCCGCCGGCCCAGCCGCCGGCCCAGCCGCCGGCGACGGCGTAGTCGGGACGGGGCGGACGGGGGCGGACATGCGCAGACTGGACTGGTTCCTGGCGGCGGTCGTGGCGAGCTTCCTGGTCGCCGTGGTGGTGATCGAGACCACCAGCCTCTCGATCGGCGCGTTGAACGTGGTCATGAGCCACGCCAGCGGCGAGGGCGAGGTCGCGATGCGCCGGCTGGTCAGCCGCCTGCCGCGCCCGCCGATCCTGTCAGTGGACCCGCAATGATCGCGGCGATGCTACGGCGCCTGACAGCGGCTCTGCTGGCGGGGCCGGCGATCGCGGCGTCCTGCGGCGGCGCGCCCAGGCGACCTTTACCCTCGGCAAAGGCGGCCGCGCCACCAGCCTGACCCTCCACCAAAGCGGCCGCGACCTCCCAGCGCCCCGGCTTCCCTGAGACCGGGTACGGCCACACCCCCCAAACCCGCTCACCCCGGCGAACGCCCGGATGAGCGGGTTGCGAGGGATCAAGCCTCCTGACGTGAGCGGCGCGTCGGACTCGCCTATATTGGCGCCATGCCTGACGACGTTTCCGCCCCGCCGCCGCTGATCGGCGCCGCGCTGATCAAGGACGAGGTGCGCCGGCTGCCCGATGCGCCCGGCGTCTACCGCATGTTCGGCGAGGACCGCGAGGCGCTCTACGTTGGCAAGGCGCGCTCGCTGAAGAAGCGCGTGATCCAGTACGCCCAGGGCCGCTTCCACACCCAGCGCATCGCCCTGATGGTCGACCTGACCCGGTCGATGGAGTTCACCACCACTCGCACCGAGACCGACGCCCTGCTGCTCGAGATCAACCTGATCAAGCAGTTGAAGCCGCGCTTCAACGTGCTGCTGCGCGACGACAAGAGCTTTCCCGAGATCGTCATTCGCCGCGAGCACCCGGCCGCGCAGCTGAAGAAGCACCGCGGCACCCACACCATCAAGGGCGACTACTTCGGCCCGTTCGCCAGCGCCTGGGCGGTGAACCGCACGCTGAACACGTTGCAAAAGGCTTTCCTGCTGCGCTCGTGCTCCGACAGCGTCTACGAGACCCGCACGCGTCCCTGCATGCTGCACCAGATCCGCCGCTGCTCGGCGCCCTGCACCGCGCTGATCTCGATCGAGGACTACGGCAGGCTGGTCGACGAGGCCGAGGACTTCCTGCGCGGCAAGAGCCGGGCGGTAATGGCGAAGCTGTCGGCCGAGATGCAAACCGCGTCCGACGAGCTGGAGTTCGAGCGGGCCGCGCGCTTTCGCGACCGCATCCGCGCCCTCTCGTCAGTGGCGCAGGAGACCCAGGTCAATCCGGAGACTATCGACGAGGCCGACGTCTTCGCCCTGCATTCGGAAGGCGGCCAGGCCTGCGTGCAGGTGTTCTTCTTCCGCGCGGGGCAGAACTGGGGCAACCGCGCCTACTTTCCCCGCATCGACAAGTCCGACGAGGACCCAGCGGTGATGGCCGCCTTCCTCGGCCAGTTCTACGAGGACAAGCCGATCCCCCGGCTGATCCTGGTCAGCACCGTGCCCGACGAGCGCGAGCTGCTGGCCGAAGCGTTCGCGCTGAAGGCCGGCCGCAAGGTCGAGATCGCCCGGCCACAGCGGGGCGAGAAGCGCGAGCTGGTCGACCACGCCCTGACCAACGCCCGCGAGGCGCTGGGCCGAAAGATGGCCGAGAGCTCGGCGCAGTCGAAGCTGCTGGCCGGGGTCTGCGAGACCTTCGGTCTGGAAAGCAGCCCAGAGCGGATCGAGGTCTACGACAACTCGCACATCATGGGCACCAACGCGGTCGGCGGCATGATCGTGGCCGGGCCCGAGGGGTTCCAGAAGAACCAGTACCGCAAGTTCAACATCAAGAGCACCGAGCTCACCCCCGGCGACGACTACGGCATGATGAAGGAGGTGCTGCGGCGGCGGTTTGCGCGCCTGGCCAAGGAGGAGGAGGCCGGCGAAAACCCGCCCCGCCCCGACCTGCTGCTGATGGACGGCGGCGCCGGCCAGCTGGCGTCGGCCCAGGAGGTGATGGCCGACCTCGGCGTCGACGACATCGTCGTGGTGGGCGTGGCGAAAGGGCCCGACCGCGACGCCGGCCTGGAGCGCTTCTTCATCCCCGGCAAGGCGCCCTTCATGCTCGAGCCGAAGAGCCCGGTGCTCTACTATTTGCAGCGCCTACGCGACGAAGCCCACCGCTTCGCCATCGGCACCCACCGCGTGCGCCGGGCGATGGAGATGCGCCGCAATCCGCTCGACGAAATCGAAGGCGTTGGCGCCGCCCGCAAGCGCGCCCTGCTGCACGCGTACGGCTCGGCGCGGGGGGTGTCCCGCGCCTCGGCCGAGGACCTGGCCAAGGTCGAGGGCGTCAGCGAGGCGCTGGCAGAACGGATCTACGCCTTCTTCCGCAAGGCGTGAGGCCCGCTCGCGCTATTGCCCCCGCCAGCGGTCAATCCTTCTGGCAAGCCGGCCGTGGGCGTGCTCTGATTACGTTGCATATGCAGGGAATCGAAATGGCCGAAACCGATTTGGACGAAGCGCCGGCGGCGTTGCTTCCAACCGCCGGTGGACGATTGATCGGCGGCGTGGATTGCCGCGAGGTCGCCGGATGCGCCTGCCTGGCGCTGCGCCGCACCGGCCGGATGACGACACAGATCTATGACGCGCACCTGCAGCCAGCGGGGCTGACGATCGGACAGTTCGGCATCATGACGCAGGTCTACGGCAGTTCGCTGTCGCGTCCGCCGCTGACCATGAAGGAACTGTCGACCGCCATCGGCGTGGACCCTACCACCCTGAACCGAACCCTGAAGCCGCTGGAGGTCCAGGGCCTCGTCAGCACGGCGCCGGATCACCGCGATCGCCGCGCCCGGTGCATCCAGTTGACGACGTCCGGGCGAGACCGCCTCGCCCGGGCGATGCCGTTGTGGCGCGCCGCCGATGACGAACTGCGCCGGTCGCTGGGCGCCGAAACCACGCTGGCGCTGAGTGGCTTGCTCGGTCTCGCGGGCGAGAAGCTGCGCAAGCCGGCGTAGTCGCCCTGGACAGTCGCGCGCTACGGACTTATAAGCTGCATATACAGATTAATAGGAGGTCGGCATGCCGGCTGCGAGCATCTTCCTGATCGACATGGCGCTCGGTTATCTCGCCGCGGCGCTAGCCATCGCGACGTACGTCTGGCCGCGCCTGAAGACGATGGATCGCTTCGAGGCGCACCGCGCGATCGCCACGTTCAACAGCTTTCGTTTCTTCGGCCTGGTCTTCCTGCTGCCGGGCTTTGTCGGCGCGAACCTGCCGCAGGGCTTCGCTGGGTCGGCGGCCTACGGCGACTTCGCCACCGGGGTGCTGGCGATCCTGGCGCTGCTGACGGCGCGCGTGCGCTGGCTGTTCTGGCCGCTGGTCTGGGCCTTCAACCTGATCGGCCTGGCTGACGTGGTCGTAGATACCGCTAACGCGATCAGCCTGGACGTGCCGTCGGTGGCCGGACAACTCGGCGCCGCCTATGCGATCCCGATGCTGTACGTGCCGGCGCTGGTCTGGATGCACCTGCTCGCAATCTGGCTGTTGCTGCGGCCGGCCCAGTCGCCGGCTCGGTCGGCCGATGGGCCGATACCGTTGGCGGCGGCTGAGTAGGGGCCTCGTTCTGATCTAGCTGCGCTGTTGCGGTTCGATTCTGGATCGACGGGCGGCTTGCGGCTAGGGTCCACGTACGGCCGCCAGCGCGAGGACATCAATGCAATTCCCCGTCACCGAGCATGTCGCCGCTTCGGCGCGGCACAGCAGCGGCTACCTCGCCTGCGGGCCGGACGAGGGGCCGCTGATCGTGTTCGTGCACGGCTGGCCGGAGCTGTCGCTCAGCTGGCGCCACCAGCTGCCCTGCTTCGGCGCCATGGGCTTTCGCGCCATCGCGCCGGACATGCGCGGCTATGGCCGCTCCAGCGTCTATCCGCGCCACGAGGACTATGCGCTGCGCGAAAGCACGGCCGACATGGTCGAGCTGCTGGACAGCCTGGGGCGCGACAAGGCGGTGTTCGTCGGCCACGACTGGGGCGCGCCGGTGGTCTGGAGCCTGGCCAGCCAGCATCCCGGCCGTTGCCACGGCATCGCCAACCTCTGCGTGCCCTACATCCCCGACGGCTTCACGCCGGACAACATCATCAAGCTGGTCGACCGGACGGTCTATCCGGAAGCCGAGTTCCCCGCCGGCCAGTGGGACTACATGCGCTTCTACGAAGAGAACTTCGACAAGGCTCGCTCGACCTTCGAGGCCGACGTCGACGCCACGGTGAAGCTGCTGTTCCGGGCCGGCAATTCGGCCGGCGAGGGTCAGCCGGCGGTGACGGCGTCGGTGCGCAAGAACGGCGGCTGGTTCGGCTCCCTGCCCGGCGCGCCCGACCTGCCGCGCGACGAGAGCGTGCTGACCGAGGAGGACCAGCGCGGCTACGCCGACGCGCTGAAGCGCAACGGGTTCTTCGGCCCGGACAGCTGGTACATGAACGGAGCGCGCAACGCCGCCTTCGCCAAGGAGGCCCAGAACGGCGGACGGATCGACCTGCCCGTGCTGTTCCTGCACGCCGCCTACGACTGGGTCTGCGAGACCCGTAAGTCGCGTCTGGCCGAGCCGATGCGGGCGAGTTGCGCGAACCTCACCGAGGCGGTGACCGAGACCGGCCACTGGCTGGCGCAAGAGAACCCCGCCTTCGTCAACGCCGCCGTCGCGCGCTGGCTGGCGACGCAGCTGCCCGGGGTCTGGCCGGCGCAAACTCTACCGGCGTAACCGCGACCGGAGCTGCCTTGCTCACACCAGCGCCGGCAGCACCTTCTCGGTGATGAGGTTGAAGCTCAGCTGGCTGAGCGGCGCGCAGAGCAAATAGTTCAGCGACGCCGTTTCCTGCAGCCCGCGGATCTGGTCGATGACCGACGCCGGTGTGCCGTGGATGATCACCTCGTTCACGTAGCGCTCGACCGGATCTACGCCCTCACGGGCGCCCCAGCCGATGTAGGACCCGACCGTCCAGGCCGCGCCGCGGCGCGCCACCGCCTCGGCCTGCTCGGCGCTCTCGCCGATCGCGATCAGCCGCGCCATCGGAATCTCGCGCTCCGCCGCCGCCGAGAAGCCGGCCTCCTTCATGCGCGCGCCGTAGTGCTCGCGCTTGGACGCCAGTTCCACGTGGGTGCAGTGCGGGTCCATCAGGATGGAGAAGCCGCGGCCGGCCGCCCAGTCGATCGCGCTTTCCGAGGTCGCCGCCATCCAGACCGGCGGATGCGGCTGCTGCAGCGGCTTGGGCAGCACCTCGACACCGTCGAAGTGGAAATACTCGCCCGCGTGGCTGAGCCGCTCCTGGGTCCAGGCCCCTAGCACGACATCCACCGCCTCGCGAAAGCGCCCCGCGCTCTCCTGGACCGGCACGCCGAACGCCTCGAACTCCACCCGCGAGAAGCCGCGCCCGGCGCCCCAGTTGACCCTCCCGCCGGAGAGGTTGTCCAGCAGCGCGATCTCCTCGGCCAGCCGCAGCGGGTGGTAGAACGGCGCCAGCGACACCGCGGTGCCGATGCGCAGACGCCTGGTGCGCGCGGCCGCCATCGTCGCCATCATGTGCACCGAGGGGCAGACGCTGAAGCCGGAGAAGTGGTGCTCGGCCAACCAGACCGCATCATAGCCAGTCTCGTCCATGATCTCGAACCGCTCGATGGCGCGCTCGTAGACCGACTGCAGCGGGATCGAGCGGTCGGCCCAACCAAAGAACTGCAGGACACCGATCTTCATGGCCCGTTCCTTCCCTCGTTGGGCGGATGCTAGCGGCGCTTTGGGCTCGCGTCTTGGTCGGGGCGCCGCGGCTGTGCCATAGAGACCGCGAACGGCCGGGACAGGCCTACGAAGTTGGGAAGGACGCGAAGATGACCGAGCTCGTGAAGGTAGCCGATGCCGGCCACGTGCGGACGATTACGCTCAACCGGCCGGAGAAGAAGAACGCGCTCTCGACCCAGCTGGCCTGGGGCGTGATCGAGGCGATCGAGGCGGCGGCGAAGGACGACAACGTCTGGGTGGTGGCCCTGACCGGCAGCGGCGATTCCTTCTGCGCAGGGCTCGACCTGTCTCCGGACGGCGGGCGCTATCATCCGCAGTCGCCCATGTCGGCGCAGCTGGACGACATCTCCTGGGTCGGCAATTTCCTGCTGGCGATCCGCAAGCGCTGCGACAAGCCGGTGGTGGGAGGGATCAACGGCGTCGCGGTCGGCGCCGGACTGGGCCTGGCCATGGCGACGGACGTGCGGATCGTCGCCAAGAGCGCGCGGCTGATGGCTGGGTACACCCGCATCGGCGGCTCGCCGGACGCGGGTTTGACCATCACCCTGCCGCAGGCGATGGGCTATGAGTGCGCGCTGCGCTTCATGATGGAGAACCGCACCGCCAATGGCGACGACGCGGTCGCCTGGGGCATGGCCGGCGAGGTGGCCGACGACGACAAGCTGGCGGCGCGCCTGGCCGAATATTGCGCCCAGCTGTGCGAATGGTCGCCGATCACCCTGCGGCTGCTGAAGCGCGGCATGGTCAAGTCGCTGGAGAGCCAGGACATGGAACAGCAGCTGCGCTACGAGGTGGGCAACATCCGCATGGCCTTCGCCAGCGAGGACGCCAAAGAAGCCCGCAAGGCCTTCTTCGAGAAGCGCAAGCCAGTGTTCCAGGGGCGGTGAAGGTCCCTCACTCACCCCCCCAAAAGCTTGTCATCCCGGAGAGCCGCGAAGCGGACTCGTCCGGGATGACAATATTGGGGAAGCTCGACCTCACACCCTACAGCCCCCAGTCGGCCCCGGAGACGGTGGAGCTGTAGACGCCGAGCTGCGCCATGCGGCGGATGTCGTCGCCGGCTGAAAGCCCCCAAGGGCCGACCCGCAGCCCGAGATCGCGCGCCTCGGCCATGCGCTCGGGTGTTACATCGGTGTAGTAGGGCGACCACTCGACGCCGCCGTGGGCCTTGATCGCCGCCAGGTCCGAGTCGCCGTGTTCGCGCGGATCGCAGCCGTCGTTCCAAGGCGAGGGAGGCCGGTCGGGGTCGCGGGTGGCAGGGGTCGTCAGGGTGAGATGGGCGGTGCGCAGGGTCGGCGCGCGCTCGTGGGTCAGGCGCAGAACCTGCCAGTCGAAGGCGATGATCTTGGCGGCCGCGAGATAGTCGGCGGCAGCCAGGTCGCGCAGCACAGCCTCGACGATCAGCCCCGGCGCCGGCGCATCGTCACGGCCCGGCCGGGGATCGGTCTTGATCTCCACGTAGATCATCCGCCGCGGCCGCTCCGCGGCGTTCAGCGCCGCGAGCAACTCGGGCAGAGTCGGAACCCATACGCCGTCCAGCTCGGTTTTCAGCGGATAGCGCGCCGCGGCCCCCGAACCGGGTCGCGTCCGGCCGACGTCGTAGCGGCGCAGCTCGTCTAGCGTCATCGCCTTGATCGGCGGCCCGGCCTCGCCCAGCCAGGACCCGTCCAGCCGCGTCGCGTCGGGCGACAAACGGTAGTCGTGGTGGGCGGCGACATGGCCGTCCGACGTGATCTGCACGTCGATCTCGATGCCGTCGATCGGCGTCTTGAGGCACGCCAGCGCGCCTTCCAGGCTGTTGGCCGACCACGCGCCATAGCCGGTGGCGCCGGCGATCAGTAGAGGTCTGTCGGTCATGGCCAGGTTCCTAGGCGGCGATCATGACGGTTCGCCCAGCCGGGCGTCCTCGGCGGCGTAGTCGAACAGCTTCGCGAGATAGGGCGCGAACGGCACGTCGGCGGCCGCCAGCGCCTCGGCGGTTCTGCACGCCGGCCCGATCGCCTCGCGGTAGGTCGCAACAGGCCGATATCCCAGCGCCGTCGCACGCGACATGTCGGCGATCAGCGGCCGGGGACCGCTCCAGGGCGTGCCGCCGACGCCGTCCTTCGGCGGGCCGTCGAGCAGGACGAGGTCGAGCTCGACGCCATAGACGTCGGCGATGATCCGGCCGATCTCGGCGACACTGAGCGCCTCCGGGTCGGCGGCGTTGAGCACCCGGGTGGCGGGCGCCGCCAGCACCACCCGGATCAGCTCGGCGATGTTCACCGTGGCGCTGGTGTGGAACCGGCTCTCGCCGCGCCAGGCCAGCGGGATGCGTCGCCGGCCGTCGAGGATCCGCTTCACGAACCACCACTCCCGCGGATGCGTCGATCCCGGCCCGTAAATCGCGAACGGCCGCAGGATCGTCACCGGCCGCCGCGCGCCCTGCAGCAGGGTCTGCTCCAGCGCGACCTTGCGCGTGGAATAGGTCGCCGGTCCCGGCGCGGTGGTCGGCTGATCCTCGGTGATCGGGACCGGGAAATGCGGGAAGCCGCTCCGCGCCGCCTCGTCCAGCGTTCGGCCCGCGTCGTCGCGGCAGACGCTGCCGGTGGAGATCACCACGAAGGCGCCGACGTCGACTTCGGCGTCCAGCAGCTGGCGCGCGTGGCGCTCATCGAAGGCCACGGTGTCGATCAGGGCGTCAACGCCGCCGGCGACCGCCGAGGCGACCGCACCGGGGTGCGCGCGGTCCATCGCCACCAACTCGACCCGCGCGGCCAGATCGTCCGGCAGGCGGGCGGCGTGGCGTTGGGCCAGCCGCAACGACCAGCCGTCAGCCAGCAGATTGCGCGCCGTCGCCTGGCCGATCTGGCCGCTGCCGCCGAGGATCAGCGCGGTCTTCATGGCGCCGGCTCGATCCGCCATTCGCCGATCTCGCCAAGCAGGGTCTCCAGCATGATGCAAGGATCGCGCGGCTGGGCGAGGGCCTTATCCACCTCAGGCGACAGGTCCAACGACAGCAACAGCGGGATCGTCGAGGTCGAGACGCCGGCGACCTGCGCCGCCGTCCGCGCCAGCGCCGCCCCCAGCCGCACCGGCTGCTCGATCCGATCCACCGGCTCGCGGAACATCCGCGAACAGGCGGCGGCCGAGCTGGTGACCTGGTGCTCGCGGCAGACCAGGGGGCGATCCTGGTAGATGCCGCAGGACTCGTCCTCCAGGAACGGACAGGCGATCTGCAGCGAGAACCAAGCTGCCGCCAGGCGCTGCTGCGGCAGCTCGGCCAGCGGAAACGCGGGGTCCGGATCGGCGCAGTCGCGCGAGAGCACCTCGCTCTCGTTGAGCCTGGCAAGCGCCGCGGCGAACCGGCGGCGGATCTCGTCCCGGCGCGGCTGCGGCATCGCCGCCACCAGCTGCGCCAGAGCCCGCGCCTCGACCAGAGAAATGCCGACCAGCTGGCGGCGGCAGGCGCCGCAGCCCTTCGCGCAGGACACCGGGCGTCCGGCCGCCGTGGCCGCATCGTTGGCCGCTCCCGACAGCTGGCTCGCCAGCGCCTGCAGGAACGGCAGCCAGGCCTCCAGCGTCGCCGGCTCGGCCGGGACCGTCAGCGGCGCGGCGATCGCCCAGGCGGGCGTCTGCAGGTGAACCCGGATCTCGGCGGCTTCGGTCATCGGACAGGAACCTGCGGCGCCGGCGGCAGCGTTGGCAAGGCGCGCAAAGCTGCTAGCCTCGCGCGATGAAGGCGCTGCCCAACCTGATCACCGGCCTTCGGCTGGCGCTGTCGCTGTTCGTGTTCTTCGCCCTGGCGACCGCGGCGGGCGACATGCCGGGCGTTGACGCCTCCGGCGGCGCGATCTTCGCCCTGGACCGCTGGGCGGTGTTCGCCTTCGCCGTCGCCGCCGTGACCGACTTCTTCGACGGCTGGCTGGCCCGGCGGCTGGACGCCACCAGCGTCTGGGGAGCGATCCTCGATCCGATCGCCGACAAGGTGCTGGTGTGCGCCACCGTGCTGGGCCTGATGGCGCTGGCCGCCAGCCCGATGGTGGTAGTCCCGGCCGCACTGATCCTGTTTCGCGAGTTCACCATCAGCGCCCTGCGCGAAGCCACCGCCGGCCGCGTCACCCTGGCGGTCACCCTGCTCGCCAAGTGGAAGACCACCCTGCAACTGGTGGCGCTCGGCGCCGAGTTAGTAGTCGCGGCCTGGAGCGCACTCGACCTGCCCCCCGACCCGCGACCGATCCTGGCGGCGACTTGGACCGCGCACGCGCTGTTGTGGCTGGCCGCGGCCGTGACGCTGATTACCGGCGCGCAGTACCTGTGGCAGGCGCGCAAAGCGCTGGCGGCCGACTAGCGGTGGAGCTGCTGACGGCCCGCTTGAGGCTGCGCCGCGCCGCGCCGGAGGACGTGGAAGCCCTGCACGAGATCCTGTCCGACCCGGTCGCCATGCGCTTCTGGTCGAGCCCGCCGCACCGCAGCCTCGAACAGAGCCGGGTGTGGCTGGACGGCATGATCGCCGACGGTCCGCCGCTCGGCGAGGACTTCGTGATCGAGCACCAGCGCCGCGTGATCGGCAAGGCCGGCTGTTGGCGGCTGCCGGAGATCGGCTACATCCTGCACCCGCGGCATTGGGGCCAAGGCTTCGCCGCCGAAGCCTGCAGCGCGGCGATCGCCCACATCTTCGCCACCTACGATCTGCCCGCCATCACCGCCGACGTGGACCCGCGCAACGAAGCCTCGCTGCGCCTGCTGGCGCGGCTCGGCTTCGCCGAAACCGGCCGCGCCACCGCGACTTACGAAATCGAGGGCGAGATCAGCGACAGCATCTATCTGGCGCTAGGGCGGGGCGGCTGAGTAGCCGGCTAACGAAGCAGCTTCGTGACGTCACGGCCGGGTCCGAAAACACGCACGATTTCGATGCGTAGCGCAGCGCTGCGATACGCGATGAGGTAGCGGCGCAGAACCGTCCTGAAGCGAAGCGAGCTTGGTAGGATCCGGACCTCGATGACCCAGGCCGGGTCGACGCGCCAGTTGTTCGCAACCCTTGAAAATGCCGTCCCGGAGCCGATCGGCGGCGTCGGGATCGCTCGCCGCGATGTCGTCGACAATCTCCTCGATCTCCTGGAGCGCTATCTCGGAGATCTCGTAGTCGTTCATGTCCTGCGGCGACGCCGCTCGACGGTCTCCGTGACTCTGCGATAGGCCTCGCCGCTGCTTACGCTTCTTCCCTGGTCGAGCTGATCGAGGCCCTCCTGAAGCTCGGCGTTAAGCTGGCTGATCAGCCTTTCACGCTCTGTCTCGGACTCAAACAACCGGCGCAGCGCCTCTCGGACCACTTCGCGGGTGGTGGAGTAGAGGCCGTTTTCCACTTTCTCGGCGATGCGGCGTTCGAGTTCGGCGGTGAGGGAGATATTGAAGTGCCGATAATAGCATTTTTTGCCATTTCTTGAAGCCCTGACGCCTCACGACATAGGGTTCGCCGGCGGCGGGGGATCGCCCGGTAGCGGGATGAACTCGTCGTGGTCGAGATCGGGCAGCTTCATGCGGCCGGCGCGCCAGTCGGCCTTGGCCTGTTCGATGCGGTCCTTCGACGACGAGACGAAGTTCCACTCGATGAACCGTTCGCCGATCGGCTCGCCGCCCAGCAGCATGATGACGGCGTCGGTCCTGGCGGTGAACAGCACCGGCTCTCCGGGCGCGAACACGAGCATCTGGCCTCCGTGAAAGCTGCGGCCGTCCACCTCCGCCTCGCCTTCGACGACGAAGGCCGCGCGCTCCGGATACTCGGCTGGCAGCTGCGCCGTGGCGCCGGCCCGCAGCCGCCAGTGGACGTAGAACATCGGCGAATCGATCTTCACATTCGCCTTGGCGCCGAACGCCTCGCCCGCGATCAGCCGCGCCCACAAGCCATTGCCCTCATAGGTCGGCAGGTCCTCCGGTCCGTGGTGGGCGAACGCCGGATCGGTCTCCTCGGCCTCGGTCGGCAGGCCGACCCAGGCCTGGATGCCATGCATCGCCCCGCCGGTGCGGCGCAGATGGTCGAACCGCTCGGAATGGGTGATGCCGCGCCCGGCGGTCATCCAGTTCATCTCGCCCGGCGTGATGGCGATCTCGGAGCCGACACTGTCGCGGTGGGTGATCTCGCCGTCGAACAGATAGGTGACGGTGGAGAGGCCGATGTGCGGGTGCGGCCGCACGTCGACACTGCGCGGGATGCCGGGCGGGAACTGGATCGGTCCCATGTGGTCGAAGAACACGAACGGCCCCACCATCCGGTGCTGCGCGAACGGCAGCACCCGCCCGACCTCGAACCCGCCCAGGTCGCGCCGCCGCGAATCGATGACGAGTTCGATCATGGTCAGCTCCGGGGTTTAGACTCTCGCCGGGATATGGTTGCTGATCAGGCCAAGCGGAACCGTGGTCGAGTTCTTCACCGAGCGCACCACGATGCGGCTCTCGATGTTGGAGACCAGGCCGAGCGACAGGATCTTCTCGCGCAGGAAGTCGTCGAACGCGTGCATGTCGCGCGTGACGATGCGCAGCTCATAGTCGGCCGCGCCGGTGACCGTGGCGCACTGCACCACCTCGGGCCAGCGCTGCACCGAGGTCTCGAAGGTCTCGAGATTGTCCTTGGTCGGCAGCGACAGCTTGACCGTACAATAGACCTCGAAGCTGAGTCCCAGCTTCTCGCGGTCGAGGATGGTGACGCGGCGCTGGACGATTCCCTCGTCCTCCAGCCGCTTGATCCGCCGCCAGCAGGGGCTGGACGACAGGCCGACGCGCTCGGCGATCTCGGCGACCGAGAGGCTGGCGTCGTGCTGGATCAAATCGAGGATACGGGCATCCACAGAGTCCAGGACATCAGACAAGTTTTTCCCTCCTTTCCATGCTATTCGATATGGAAATTGCCGCAGCCAACTCATTTACGGGCATGGCTTTGGCAGGGCACACGTCCGCCTTATATGTTCTTGCGAGCCGCTCCGAAAGGGCGGTGGGAAAGAAATTGCTATGCGACACTCCGAAGTCACGCTTGACGACAAGTTTTTGCTCGAAGATGGGCGAGTTTTCATCACCGGCGTCCAGGCGCTGGTGCGCGTCCTGCTGGATCGGCGCCGGCTCGATGCGCGCGACGGACTGAAGACCGCGGGCTTTCTCTCCGGCTATCGCGGCTCGCCGCTGGGGGGCCTCGACCAGCAGGCCCACCGCGCGGGCAAGTTCCTTGCCGCCAGCGACATCGTGTTCAAGGAAGGCGTGAACGAGGACCTCGCGGCGACGGCGGTCTGGGGCACGCAGCAGGCCAACCTGTTTGCCGGCGCTAAGTTCGATGGCGTGTTCGGCATGTGGTACGGCAAGGCGCCCGGGGTCGACCGCACCGGCGACGTGTTCAAGCACGCCAACTTCGCCGGCGCCTGGCCCAAGGGCGGCGTGCTGGCGGTGGCCGGCGACGATCACGCCTGCAAATCCTCCACCCTGCCCTCGCAGTCCGAGTTCGCCTTCCAGGACTTCGAGATGCCGGTGCTGGCGCCATCCGACGTGCAGGAGGTGCTGGACTACGGCCTGCTCGGGTACGCGATGTCGCGCTTCTCGGGCCTCTGGGTCGGCATGATCGCCCTGGCCGACACGATGGACAGCGGCGTCACCATCGATGTCGGACTTGGCCGTCACCAGCACCGAGCCCCCGAGGGCTTCCAAATGCCGGCCGGCGGCCTCGGCATCCGGCTGAAGGACCAGCCGCTCGACAAGGAGCGGCGGCTGCGGCTCTACAAGCTGCCCGCGGCGCTGGCCTTCGCCAAGGCCAACGGCCTCGACCGCACCGTGATCGCCGGCCCACGCCGCCGGCTCGGCATCGCCGCCCACGGCCAGGCGTTCAAGGACGTGATGGAGGCGCTCGCCGCCATGGGCATCAGCCCGGCCGAAGCCGCGGACCTGGGCATCGCGATCTACAAGGTCGGCATGCCGTGGCCGCTGGAGCCGACCGGCATCCGCGCCTTCGCCCGCGGCCTCGAGACCCTGATGGTGGTCGAGCACAAGCGCCCGCTGCTGGAGCAGCAGACCCGCGCCGCGCTCTACGACCTGCCCGCTCACGCCCAGCCCAAGATCATCGGCAAGATCGACGAGCACGGCCACCCGCTGCTCTCGCAGCTGAGCTCGCTGTCGGTGGCCGAGGTCGCGCTGGCCATCGCCGACCGCCTGCCGCCGGGCCCGCACATGGAGCGGGTGCACGACTTCATCTCCCGGGTCTCGGCCTCCAGCATGGCCGCGGTGACGCTGGGGGCCGAGCAGGTGCGCAAGCCGTTCTTCTGCTCCGGCTGCCCGCACAACACCTCGACCCGGCTGCCGGAGGGATCGCGCGCACTGGCCGGGATCGGCTGCCACTACATGGCTAGCTTCTCCGACCCCTCGACCGACCTCACCAGCCACATGGGCGGCGAGGGCCTGACCTGGGCCGGCGCCTCGCCCTTCACCACCGAGGACCACGTCTTCGCCAACCTGGGCGATGGCACCTACAATCACTCCGGTTCGCTGGCGATCCGCGCCTCGGTCGCGATGAAGAGCCACATCACCTACAAGCTGCTCTACAACGACGCCGTCGCCATGACCGGCGGCCAGGCCCCGGAAAGCGGCTTCTCAGTCGCCCAGATCACCCGCCAGCTGGCGGCGGAGGGCGTGGCCAGGACCGTGGTCGTCGCCGACGAGCCGGAGCGTTATCTGAAGGTCGCCGACCTGGCGCCCGGCGTCGAGGTGAAGCCGCGGGCCGAGCTGATGGCGGTGCAGCGGATGCTGCGCAAGGCGCCCGGCGTCACCGTGCTGATCTACGACCAGACCTGCGCCACCGAAAAGCGCCGCCGCCGCAAGCGCGGGACCATGGCCCAGGCGCCGCGGCGCGTCTTCATCAACCCGCTGGTCTGCGAAGGCTGCGGCGACTGCTCGCGCGCCTCCAACTGCGTCTCGATCGAGCCGCTGGAGACCGAGTTCGGCCGCAAGCGCCGGATCGACCAGTCGACCTGTAATCAGGACTATTCCTGCCTAGAGGGCTTCTGCCCCTCGTTCGTGACGCTCGAGGGGGCCGAGAACGCCCATGCCCACCACCTGCCGACGCTGACCGCCGACTCCACCCCGATGCCGACCATTCCGGCCTTCGAGGGGGTGAAGAACATCATCTTCACCGGCATCGGCGGCACCGGCGTTACCACCACCGCCTCGATCCTGGCCATGGCCGCGCATGTGGACGGGCTGGCCGCCTCGTCGGTCGACATGACCGGCCTGGCGCAGAAGGGCGGCGCGGTGTTCAGCCACGTGCGCCTCGGGGCCGACGAGGAGACCCCGATCGGCGGACGCGTGCCCGCCGCCAGCACCCAGGTGTTGATCGCGTGTGACCTGCTGGTGGCGGCCGGCCCCGAGGCGCTGGCGCTCTACGCCAAGGACCGCACCGAGGCGGTCGGCAACGCAGATTTTCAGCCTACCGCCGACCTGGTCACCGATCGCGACGCGGTCTTCGACGGCCCGGCGATGGAGCGGCGCATCAAGGGCGCGACGCGGAGCTACGACAGCTGCCCCGCGGTCGAACTGGCCGAGGAGAAGCTGGGCGATGCGATCTACGCCAACACCATCATGCTCGGCTTCGCCTGGCAGAAGGGGCTGATCCCGGTCTCCGCCCGCGCGCTCTACCGCGCCATCAACCTCAACGGCGTCGAGACCGAGACCAATCTGCAGGCGTTCGAGATCGGCCGCATCGTCGCCTTCGACCCGGCGCAGCGCAAGACCGCGCAGCAGCTGGCGCCGTCGCCCCGCACCCGCCCGCTCGACGAGCTGATCGCCCATCGCACCGGCGAGCTGGCGGCATACCAGAACCAGGCCTACGCCGACCGCTATGCCGGGCGCGTCGCCGCCGTCCGCGCGGCCGAAGCGCCGTTCGGCGGCGAAGCGCTGACCCGCGCGGTGGCGATCAACCTCTACAAGCTGATGGCGGTGAAGGACGAGTACGAGGTCGCCCGGCTCTATTCCGACGGCCGCTTCGCCGCGACGCTGAAGGGCACCTTCACCGGCGGCAAGGCCAAGGTGCTGCTGGCGCCGCCGCTGCTCAGCCCTAAGGACGACGCCGGCAATCCGAAGAAGATCGCCTTCGGCGGCTGGATGCTGCGCTGGGGCTTCCCGACGCTGGCGAAGCTCAAGGGCCTGCGCGGCGGCCCGCTCGACCTGTTCGGCGTGACCGCCGAGCGCAGGCTGGAGCGCAAGCTGCTGGCTGACTACGAGGCCGGCCTCGATCGCCTGCTCGCCAGCCTGACCGCCGAGCGGCTACCGCTGGCGGTGAAGCTCGCCCAGGTCCCCGACGCCATCCGCGGCTTTGGCCACGTCAAGGAAGCGGCGATGGTCACGGCCAAGGCCGACGAGGCCAAACTCTGGGCGCAGTGGGACGCCAAGCAGGCTTCCCCGGCGAAGGCGGAGCCCGCTATAGCCCCCGTATGACCGAATTCGACTTCGACGCCTGCGTGGTGGGCGCGGGCGCGGTGGGGCTGGCGTGCGGCTATGCGCTGGCGCGGCGCGGCCTTTCCGTCGTCGTGCTGGAGCAGGAACGAGCGATCGGCCAGGGCGTCTCGTCGCGCAACTCCGAGGTCGTGCATGGCGGGCTCTACTATCCGACCGGCTCGCTGAAGGCCCGCTTCTGCGTCGCCGGCCGCCGCGCGCTCTACGCCTTCCTAGATGCGCACCACGTCGACTATCGCAAGTGCGGCAAGCTGGTGGTGGCGACCGAGGCCGCGGAGCTGCCGCGCATCGAAGCCATCGCCCAGCAAGCCCGCGAGAACGACGTCGAGGGCATCGCCGAGATCGACGGGGCGGCGGCGATCGCGATGGAGCCGGGCCTGCGCTGCGTCGGCGCCGTGGTCTCGCCGCAGAGCGGGGTGTTCGACAGCCACGGCTACATGTGGG
>Ga0302311_10001155_pt1 | contig 31700 bp, 30 predicted proteins | sample III_Palsa_N1_3_FD_200449 | JGI IMG/M metagenome (GOLD analysis project Ga0302311, IMG submission 200449) | Peat permafrost microbial communities from Stordalen Mire near Abisko, Sweden - III_Palsa_N1_3 | ecosystem: Environmental > Terrestrial > Soil > Palsa > Peat permafrost | place: Sweden... | reverse complement strand
CCATTCTCGCAGTTCACCCGTTCGGTGGAGGGTGCGGACCAGGCGCCAGGCGGGGGCCGTGGCCGACGGGCGGGCGCGGGAATGCGGGCGCGGGACACCGCGCGGCATGGTGTGAGTGGGCACGGCCGTACGGCCGGGCCACGCGTCGAGTCGCTGGGAGAAGGAGACGACCATGCACGTGTTCGAGATGCGCGCCGAGTACGAGGGCGGGGCCACCGGCGGCCCGATCCGGCAGTGGCACATGACCTCCGACGGTGACACCGTCAGCCTGTGCGGCCATCCCCTGAACGCCGACGCGGCGCGGATGTCCCAGGACGAGTGGGGCCACACCCGCGAGAAGTTCTGCCACACCTGCGGCGCTCTCTACCTGCGCCAGGTCGCCTAGGCGGCCCCGGAGCCCCGGCCACGGGCCACCGGCACGAAGGAGGACAGCTCATGGACGGGAAGACGACACAGGCACGCTGTGTGCCCGGTGCGCCCTGCTGGGTCAGCCTGATGGCGCGCGACCTGGAGACCGCGCAGGGCTTCTACGGTCCACTGCTGGGCTGGCGGTTCGAGCCGGGCCCGGACCGGTGGGGCCCCTACTGCCGCGCGGTCCTCGACGGCGTCGCCGTGGCCGGGCTCGGCGCGGTTGCCGCCAGCTGGGAGTTCCCGGTCGCCTGGACCACCTACTTCGGCACCGACGACGCGGACCTGGTCGCCGCCCGGGTGCGCGAGCGCACCGGCATGGTGGTGGTCGGTCCGCTGGCCTTCGACGCCGGACGCATCGCGCTGGCCACCGACCCGCAGGGCGCCACCTTCGGCATCTGGCAGGGACGCCCGGGCCCGGTCCAGGACCTGGAGCGGTCCGGCGCCCTGGCCTGGAGCGAACTGCGCACCTCGGACGCCTTCGCCGCCGCCATGTTCTACGGGGCGGTGTTCGGCTGGGACGACCCCAGTCGCTTCGACGTCCGCTGGGAGCACGACCGGGTGCTGCTGCTCGGCGGGGAGCGGACACTGGCCTCGCTCTTCGGCGGCGGCACCGAGGCCGCGTTCGACCCCCGGGTCCGGCCCCGCTGGCATGTCTTCTTCGCCGTGGCCGACGCCGACGAGGCGGCCCACCGGGCCGAGCGGCTCGGCGGCAGCGTCGCCACCCCGGCCGAGGACACCCCGTACGGCCGGGTGATCCAGCTGCGTGACCGCGAGGGCGGCCTGTTCTGGGCGGTCGCCGGGTCCGGCCGGGGCTGAGGCTCGGGAGCCGAGGCCGGGGCTGAGGCCGGGCACCCGCGCGCAGGATGATTTTCGGGAGGCGCGCCGGTGAGGTCACGGAGCGTTGATCTTCCGTGACTAAAGTGGACCCATGCCAGTCATCCCCTGGTGGGCGCTGCTCTCGTCGGGGTGCGCCCCCGTCTTCCTGATCGGCGGCTGGATGACCGCAGCGGTACTTCAGCCACCGGGATACGACCCCGTCACCCAGACGATCAGCACCCTCGCCGCACACGGCGCGGCCGACCGCTGGGTGATGACCTCCGCGCTGCTCGCCCTCGGCGCCTGCCACCTGGTCAGCGCGGCCGGGCTGCGCCCGGCGGCGCCGGTCGGCCGGGTGGTCCTGGCCTGCGGCGGGATCGCCTGCGTCGCGGTCGCCCTGTTCCCGGAGCCGGACAGCGGATCCACCTTCGAGCACACCGCCTCCACCACCGGGGGCTTCATCATGCTGGCCCTGTGGCCGTGCCTGGCGGCCAGACGAGGGGCGGCCTGGCCGTGGGCGCTGCGGACCACCCCCTCGTTCACCGTCACCGCGTCCCTGTTCGGCGGCGCTGTCTGGTTCCTGTACGTGCTGCGCCACCACGGTCCCATCGGTGCCGCCGAACGCCTGCTGAGCACCGCGCAGACGCTGTGGCCGCTGGTCGTCGCCGTCACCTGCATCGTCCGTGCGGCCCAGCGCCGCGCCGAACGCGGCCGGGTGCGGCCGAACGGGTGAAACGAACGCGGCCCCAGCCGGAATGCGGGCCCCCAGCCGGAACGCGGGGCCCCGGTCAGTGGTGCTGCCGCACCCGCCCGATGGGCGCGGCCTGCTGCGGGGGCCAGTCGACCGGCGCCGCCACCTCCACCCAGACGGTCTTGCCGTCCTGGCGGCGCTCGACGCCCCAGCGGGAGGCCAGCCGGTCCACCAGCAGCAGCCCGTGCCCCCCGGGCCGGCCGGGGTGGCGTCCCGGCTGCGGTCCCGGCAGCGCCCCGCTCCGGTCGCCGACCTCGATCCGCATCCGCTCCGGGGTGCAGCTCAGGGTCAGCTCGGTCGGTCCCGAGGTGTGCAGGCAGGCGTTGGTGACCAGTTCGGAGACCAGCAGCAGTACGTCCTCCGCCGCCTCACGCCGCAGCGTGCCGCCGCTGGGCAGCCACTGCCAGTCCAGCAGGGCGTCCGCGGCGAACATCCGGGCGCGGCTGACCGCGCCCCGAGCGCCGGGCAGGGCCAGCCGCCGTACCCGGCCGGGCGCCGTGGAACCCTCGGCGGGTGACTTCAGGGACGGTTCAGCGGCCATGGTCGGGTCTCGCTTCACTGACGAGGGCGGGGACTGAGGACGGGGGACGGGGCGTTCGGGGGAGGGGGACGCGGTCCGCGCCGACTCCCTGCCGCCTGCCCCGGCTGACCGGGACGAAGCGCTGCCGGCCGGGCCCGGTGGGTCAGTGGCGGGGGCACCGGCGGGGTCAGTGGCGGGGTCAGCGGCCACCCAGCCCCACCGGCTCCGGCTGCGGCTCCGGGACAGGCCCGGGCTCCGGGTCCGGCAGCAGCGGGCCGGGGCTGGGCACCGGCTCCGGTGAGGGCAGTGGCGGCAACGGCTCCGGGGGAGCGGGCCGCAACGGGGAGGGCAGGACCGGATCCGGCCCGACCGGATGGATGTCCGGGTCCGAGGGTGAGGGGACCAGCATGGCGCGCCTCCTGGAGAGCAGTCGGTGACTTTCTGTGGCCTTTGCCACGTATTCCGATGATTACTACTCCTGATCGGCTTACCCGGAAGATCCCGAAACACTCGGCCGCATCCGGGTGCGGTCCGCCCGGACTGCGGGCCGCCGCGGTGGCCGGGACAATGGGCCGCAGGGCCGCGCGGGCAGGCTGACCGGCCCGGAAGGCGGGCCCATGAGCGGGCAGGACACAGCACCGGCGCTGCGGTACCTGGTCACCGGCGCCACCGGCTACATCGGCGGACGGCTGGTACCGGTGCTGCTGGCCACCGGCGGCTCGGTCCGCTGCCTGGTCCGCGACCCGTCCAGGCTGCGTGACCAGCCGTGGGCCGGGCAGGTCGAGAGCGTCCGCGCGGACGTCACCGATCCAGGCTCGCTGGAGGGAGTCTTCGCGGACGTCGACGTCGCCTACTACCTGGTGCACGCGCTGGGAACCGGCCCCTCCTTCGAGCGCACCGACACCGACGCGGCACGGGCCTTCGGCCTGGCGGCCGCCCGCGCCGGGATCCGCCGGATCGTCTACCTCGGCGGACTGGTCCCGCCCGGGGTGCCGGCCGAGGAGCTCTCCGCCCACCTGCGGTCCCGGGCCGAGGTAGGCGCGATCCTGGCGGCCTGCGGCGTCCCGGTGGCCGAACTGCGGGCGGCGGTGATCATCGGCTCCGGCTCGGCCTCGTTCGAGATGCTGCGCTACCTCACCGAGCGGCTGCCGGTGATGGTCACCCCCGGCTGGGTCGGTACCCGGATCCAGCCGATCGCGGTGCGGGACGTGCTGTACTACCTCAGCTCGGTGGCGCTGCTCCCGTCGGCGGTCAGCCGGTCGTTCGACATCGGCGGTCCCGAGGTGCTGACCTACCGCGAGATGATGCTCCGCTACTCGGCCGTCGCGGGCCTGCCGCACCGGCTCATCCTGCCGGTGCCGCTGCTCACGCCGCGCCTGTCCAGCCACTGGGTGGGCCTGGTGACGCCGGTGCCGAGCGGGATCGCCCGCCCGCTGGTGGAGTCGCTGCGGCACGAGGTGGTCTGCGGCGACCACGACATCGCGGCGCTGGTGCCCGACCCGGCCGGTGGCCTGCTCGGCTTCGACACGGCGGTGCGGCTCGCGCTGAAGCGGGTCCGCGAGGCCGATGTGCAGACCCGCTGGTCCTCGGCCGCGCTGCCGGGCGCCCCCAGCGACCCGCTGCCGACCGACCCGGACTGGGCCGGTGGCAGCCTCTACCAGGACACCAGGGAACTCGCGGTCGGCGCCCCGGCAGCCGAGGTGTGGCGGGTGATCGAGAGCATCGGCGGCGACAACGGCTGGTACTCGCTCCCGTTGGCCTGGGCCGTGCGCGGCTGGCTGGACCGGCTGGCCGGCGGTGTCGGGCTGCGGCGCGGCCGACGCGACCGGGACCGGCTGCGGGTCGGCGACTCACTGGACTTCTGGCGGGTCGAGGAGATCGTCCCGGGGCGGCTGCTGCGGCTCCGCGCGGAGATGCGGCTGCCCGGCCTGGCCTGGCTGGAGCTGTCCGTAGAACCGGACGCCGCCGGCGGCAGCCGCTACCGCCAGCGCGCCCTGTTCCACCCGCGCGGCCTGGCCGGACACCTGTACTGGTGGAGCGTCAGCCCCTTCCACGCGGTGGTCTTCGGCGGCATGGCCCGCAACATCACCGCCCGGGCGACCCCCCGGCCGGTCCGCTAGGCCGGGCGGGGCGCCGCGCTCACCGGCTCAGCCGAGGAAGAGGAGCAGTCCGCCGACCAGGACGAACATGGCAAGTCCGCTCCCCAGCACCATGCAACCGACTCCGACCAGCAGTTGCTGCCACAGGTGTGGTCCCTGGTATGGGCCGGGCTCTTCTGCTCGGGCCTGCCCGATGGCGGCTGTCCCGGCCCGGTCGGCGCCTCGGTGGGTGTGCCAGAAGCGGCGCAGCAGTTCGAGACGGGGTTCGAATCCGCGGTCCCACAGCAGCAGACCCACGCGCGGGGCCGCCAGCCGGATCCGCTGTCCGTGCACGTCGGTCACCACGATTCGGCGTCCGCCCCGGTGCTGTTCGACGGTGATCGCCTCGATCTCGGCCCAGGGGACGGCAGTGCTGCGGCGGATGCTGTCGGCGCGCAGCTGGTCGGAGGTCAGTGTCGCTCCGGTGCGCAGGCACAGCTGTCCGGTGATGAGCAGCAGGGCGACCCCTACCAGGGCGCCCAGGACGCGGACGGGCGCTGCCGGGCCGTCGGTACCCGAGTCGGGCAGGAACGCCACCGAGAGGGACCAGACGGCGAACGAGCCGAGCAGCAGGGCCGCCGGCCCTGCCTGGGTGACCGGGAGGCGTAGCCGCAGCCGGTCGGGGAGCGGCTCCGGCGCTGCCTGGGTTGCGGCCGACCGGTCGTAGGCGGTGCCACTGTGGGTGAGCCACCAATCGTGGATGACGGTGGCCTTGGCGTCGAACGTGCGGTCCCAGGCGAGGAAGCCGGTGATGGGCGCCCGTAGCGGCGTGCGGCGTCCGTCCATCTCGTAGAGCACGACCCGGCGGCTGCCTGCGCCGAAGCCTTCGGTCTGCACGGCGGCGACCTGTGACCAGCGGATCGTGCGCGCCCGAAGGCCGTGGACGTGCGCGGCCTCAGGGGTGAGGGTGACCCCGAACCACCAGGTGAGGAACCAGATCGCGGCGAACAGTGCCAGGGCCATCAGCACCGAAGCCGACTGGAACCAGGACGACGAGAGGCGAACCCTGTTGGCAGGGGAGTTCCACACGAACCCGTCCAGGAGGTTCTCGATCCCGATCATGCTCAAGGGGGCCAGCATCATCAGCCGTTGGGGCCAGGTCGCCCGGAGACGGATCCGTTCCCCGTCACCGGACCCTGAGCCGTGCCGGTAGTCGGTGGCTATCGGCCCCGTGTCCATGTCCGTCCTTCGCATCACGTCGATGAGGAGGGCATCATGGCTGCTCAGGGCGCCTTCACGCAATGCGCATACGGATCTGTGGGCGTTCACTTCCGCTGACGCCGCACCCCTGCCCGAACCGGGTCACAGGCCGAGCCTGTGCACGATGTGCGGCGGGGTGACCAGGGTCCGGTCGGCGATGGCCTCGACGAAGGCGGCGGTGATCGGGTCGGGGCGCACCCGGGTGTAGACCGACAGCGGGCGCCGAACCGGTGGGTCGGGGCGCAGCACGGTGCCCTCGAACTGTCGGGGGATGTTGTTGCCGGGCACCAGGGCCAGACCGAGGCCGGCCAGGGCGAGGTTGATCGCGGAGGGGCTCTGCTCGGTTCTGACGGCGACGCGTGGTTCGAAGCCGGCCTCCCCGCAGGCGCGGTTGAGGATCCCGGACAGGCCGCTCTGCGGGATGAAGTGGACCCACTCGTGTTCGGCGAGGTCCGCCATCCGGACCCGGTGGGAGTCGGTGGGCAGTTCGGCGTCGGGCGCGGCGACGATGACGAACTCCTCGGTCCCGATCTCGCGGACGGGGCCGTCCCAGCCCGGGGGCGTGGGGCCCACGGCCACCGCAGTCGCCCTGGCGACGACGGCCTGCGCCCTGGTCGGCTTCACCGCAAGCGGACCGGCGACCACCCGCGCACACACAGCCGCAGCCGCGGCCGCGCACACCCGCGACGAACGGCCCGACCCCTATGCGTTCCTGCCGAAGGTGGCCTCCTTCCGTCTTTCGAGCACAACGGTGGCCAACGGGAAGCCGCTCCCCACCGCCCAGCTCTCCGGAATCCTCGGTGTGCCCGGCGGCAAGGACATCTCCCCGGAACTGAGCTGGTGCGGCTTTCCGGCCGGGACGAAGAGCTTCGTGGTGTCGATGTACGACCCCGAGGCGCCCACCGGCAGCGGCTTCTGGCACTGGGTGGTGGCTGACATCCCCGTGTCGGCCACCTCCCTGCCGGCGGACGCCGGCGCGCTCGGCAGCAAGACCCTTCCCCCCGGCGCCTTCCAGCTCAACGCCGACGCCGGCACTCCGCGGTACATCGGCGGCGCCCCGCCGGCGCACTCCGGCATCCACGACTACTACGTCACGGTCACCGCCCTCGACATCCCCAGGACCGGCCTGAATGCCACCACCAGCGGCGCGCTGCTCGGCTTCACCATCGACAGCCACACCCTCGCCCGGGCGACCATGGTGTTCCCCACCGCCGCCCACTTGCTCGTCGACGGCGGCGCCACCCAGCTCTAGACCATGCGAGGCCGGTAGGGCCGGGATGCCGCGGACCCTCCCGTCTGAGGAGGCGCCGTGTTCGTCCACCAGCCGTGAGAGCGTCAGACTGGAGATCTCCAGCAGGAGTTACACGACGAACAGGGAGTTCGCCTTGGCCGCAGCAGTTGTATTCGACGAGTTCGGCGGGCCCGAGGTGCTGCGCCTGGTCGAGGTACCCGAGCCGGAACCCGGTCCGGGGGAGGTCCGGGTCCGGGTCCGGGCGGCGGGGGTCAACGCCGTCGACTGCAAGATCCGCCGCGGCGAGTTCTCCGGCGGCCGCCCGGCCGCACCGGGGAGCACCCTGGGCAACGAGTTCGCCGGGGTGGTGGAGCTGACCGGTGCCGACGTCACCGGGGTCTCCGCCGGTGACGAGGTCCTCGGCTTCGCCTCGGCGGCCGCCTACACCGAATCGCTGGTGGTACCGGCCGATCAGCTGGTCGCCAAGCCGTCCGGGCTGTCCTGGGAGGTGGCCGGGGCGCTCTCGGCCGTCGGCCAGACGGCCTACAACTCCCTCCAGGAGCTGAAGGTGGCACCCGGCGAGACGCTGCTGGTGCACGCCGCCGCAGGCGGGGTGGGCACGATGGCGGTGCAACTGGCGCGGCTGGCCGGGGTCACCGTGATCGGCACCGCCAGCGAGGGCAACCACGCGTACCTGCGGTCGCTCGGTGCCATCCCGGTCAGCTACGGCGACGGTCTGCAGCAGCGGGTCCGCGAGCTGGCGCCGAACGGGGTGGACGCGGCGCTCGACTGCATCGGCGGGGCGGCGATCGAGGTCTCGGTGGCGCTGGTCGCGGACCGCGACCGGATCGGCACCATCGTCGACCAGCGGCTCGCTGAGAAGTTCGGCATCCGCAGACTGCGCGGGACCCGCTCCGCCGAGACCCTCGGCCGGATCGCCTGGCAGGTCGCGGCGGGCGAACTGGTCGTGCCCGTCTGGAAGGCGTTCCCGCTCGCCGAAGCCGCCTCCGCGCACCGTGAGGTGGAGACCGGGCACGTACGCGGCAAGGTCGTCCTGGTCATGGACTGACCATCGGCAGTGGCGGCTGCCGCTGGAGACCGCGCTCCAGCGCAGCCGCACCGGCCGGCCGGCCGTGGACGACTTGCGGGCTATGCCCAGATCGAGGCCGGATCTGCCGGCTGCTCCTGGGTGGCCAGCGCCCAGGCGCGGCTGGTCAGTTGGCCGACGGTGGCGCCGTCGGCGCGGGCCGCGCGCATGGTCTGCGGGTCGAAGACGGGACCGAGCGGGTCACGGGCGTACTCCTCACCCATCATGTAGGCGGTGGCCTGCTCCGGTGCGGGGAAGTTGTCGCTCTGGAACTCCACGAAGTTGCCGTCAGGGTCGCGGTAGTACAGCGAGGTGGTCACCCCGTGCTGGACCGGCACCTTCGGCCGCAGCCCGTGCCCGGCCAGCTCGGCGTACCGGTCCAGCAGGTCGTCCAGGGAGGCGAAGGTGAACGCCATGTGCTGCATTCCGGCCGCCAGCGGCGACTTGGGCTCCACCGGGAACGGCGGCTGTACCAGGGCGATCCGGTGATGCTCCTCGTCGTGGGTCAAGAACACGAAGCCGTCCCCCTCGACCACCACGTGGGCGTCCAGCAGCGCGCAGTACCACTCGCGCATCTCCGCCAACCTGCCGGTCTGCAGGACGACATGGGCCAGTTTCGGCTGAACCGCCATGGTGGACCCCCTTGGTGGGTGCTGCTTTCCGCTTGGCCCGCGCCAGCCTACGCGGTGGCCGATTCCGGCTCCGAGGCGACCGGCACCGCGGCCCCGGCGCGCCGGCTGAGGCGAGCGCCGATGCCCAGCTGCGCCGCTGCCGCGGCCAGGCCGACGACCAGGCAGCCGACCCAGAGCGGTGCCGCGCCCCAGGTGTGGATCACCGATCCGCCGATCAGCGGCGCCACCACCGCCGAGCCCGTCCAGGCGACTTGATAGAGACCCTGATAGCGGCCGCGAAGGTGTTCCGGGGAAATCCGCGCCACGAGCGCGAAGCTGGTCGGCGTGTTGCCGATCTCGCCCATGGTCCACACCACGATGGAGAGCCCGTAGATCCAGGCCGAATGGCCGAGCAGCAGGGCTGAGTAGCCGATCCCGATCAGCGCCGACGAACCGGCGAGCACCCGCGACTCCGGGAAGCGCTTGTAGAACCGGGTGAGCGGGAGCTGCACCGCGGCGATCACGATTCCGTTGAGCGCGACCACCCGCCCGAACGTGCTCGGCGAGAAGCCGTCGTGGCCCATCGCGATCGGCAGACCGCTCTCGGACTGCGACAGGATCGTCAGCACCAGGAACTCGGCGGCGACGAACGCCACAAAGGTCCGGTCGCGCAGGACGGCGCCGAACCCCTCGCCCTGCGGGGTGTCGGTCGGCAGGACGGCCGGGCGGGGCCGGGGGACCTGGGTCGCGATCAGCACGGCGCTGATGACGCTGGTGGCGCCGTCCAGCCAGAACAGCGCGGTGTAGCCGGTGATGGAGACGAGGCCGACCGAGAGCATCGCCACCGAATATCCGATGTTGATCGCCCAGAAGTTGAGCGAGTAGGCCCGGCTCCGCTCCGGCGCGGGGACCACGTCGGCGATGAGCGCGTTCTGCGCGGGCCGCGTCGCGTTGCTGACCAGGCCGACGGCGAAGGCTCCGAGCAGCAGGGCCCACGGCGCGCGGGCGTAGGCGAGCGCGATCATGCACGCCGCGGTGGCGACCTGCGCACCCACAAGCGTCGGCTTGTGGCCGAGCCGGTCGGACAGAATGCCGCCGAACGGCCCCGACGCGAGCGATCCGACGCCGACTGCCGCTACGACGGTGCCGGCCAGGACCGCACTGCGGTGCAGGTCGCTGGTGATGAAAAACGCGAGCAGTGGCATCACGAAGCCGCATGCGCGGTTGACCAGTTGGGCGGTCCAGAGCCACCAGAAGCCGCCCGGAAGCCCGCCGAAAGTCGCAACGACCGACGACCGCGCCCTCGTCAGGGTTCTCAATGGCATGCGTTCCCCTCCGTCGTAACTGAGTGGATATTACCTGACGATGTCCCGCCGGCGAATGAATGCCGACCCAAGGGGCCTGACAAAAGGGGCGAATGCGCCCGCGCGGTGCCGGCTGTCCACCGCCGATTCCAGCGCTGGAGCCCGCCGTTGTCCTGATCGTGACGACTTGCCCCGGTCAGGCGCACACGCTCGATCAACTGCGCTGTCGTTTCCGGCATGCGGAACCATTCGAGGTGGGAGTGCTCATGTTCTGCCAGCGACACGGCATCGGCGGGCAGCGGATTTATGCACAAGTGCCTTGCTGTACAAGAGAATTGTTGATCCGTCAGATAAGTCGTCCGGGTCGTCCTGGTTGCTGGTCGCATTCGATCAATGTCTATTGCAATCGATCAAGCACTATGGTCTGATGGCATGTAAGTCCTACAAACCGACTTGATCTTACTAACTGTGACGACCAGTCAGCCCCCATTGATGCAGCGATGGGGGCGGGCTGTCATGAGGAGCCTCGCGGCAGAAGTCGTGGCTGTTGACGGCACCTTCGGTATTGATGATCTGAGGAAGTTCGGAGGCGAAGAGCAACATGATGGAGATGGCCGATGACCTGCGGGCGGGGAAGGCCGTCAGGTGAACCCGTTGACGTACTCACCGCGCCTGGTCAAGGCGCTTCCGCCGGTGGATGTGTGCGGCAGGGTGCTGAAGGCGTACGGGATGTTCGCGGAGCCGGAGCGCCGGTCCGCCGTCCCGGAGCCGAAGTGGCTGGAGCAGCACGCGGCCTCGGTGCTGAGCGAGTCCCCGCAGGAGGGGGACCACCCGGTCGGCTTCCTGATCCTGCACTACGGGATGGAAGGCGACTACCTGCTGGTGAGCCAGTGGTACGACTCCGACATGCTCAAGCACTGGGTGCGCGGCTCGGTGGTCGACGCCGGGGGCGACACGACCTTCGCTCCGCTGGCCCAGCGGGACTTGATCGCCTGCGTCTGGGAACTCGAAATCATCAAGTTCGAGCGTGACGCCTGGGTCAACACCGTGCTGGCACAGGGCAGACTCGACCAGGCCTCGCTCGACGCGTACCTGGGCACGACCTTCTCGGGGTGGGTGTGAGCCCCGACATCAAGGTGCAGTCGATCGAGCCGGGCCACCTGGACGCGCTGCTGGAGCTGTGCCGCGAGCACGCGGCGTACGAGAAGGCGGACTTCCGCGACAACGGCCAGGTCGAGCGCTGGCGTTCGGCGATGTTCTCGGAGCGGCCGGTGCTGCACGGCTGGATGGCGACGGACGGCGGGGAGCCCTGCGGGTTCATGACCGTCACCACCGACTTCGCCACCTGGAGCGCCGAACGGTTCGCCTACATGGACTGCCTCTACCTCCAGGAGCCCTATCGCGGGATGGGGATCGGCCGGATGTTCCTGGAGCGACTGCGGGAGTTCTCGGCCGCCCATGGATGCGGCTGGGCCGAGTGGCAGACACCTGTCGACAACGAGCTCGGCGTCGGCTTCTACCAGCGAATGGGCGCCGGAGCCAAGACCAAGTTCCGCTTCCACTACGACGTCGGGGTGCGTGGCGTCTCGTGACGAGGAGTTCTGTACCGATGGCTTCGCCGACCTCACTGCCGCCGTGGTCGCTCGACCCCGCCGACCGGACCAGCCCGCCGCCGGCGCTCGGCAACCTCGTCCGCGCGGCGGCGGACAACTGGCCGGACCGCCCGGCGGTCCACGACGGACGAAGCGGCCTCACCTTCGCCGAGCTGGAGCAGCAGGCCCGGGCGCTCGCGGCCTGGCTGGCCGAGCAGGGGGTCGGCGCGGGTGACCGGGTGGCGGTCCTGGCCGAGAAGTGCGCGGTCATGCCCGTCCTGGCCATCGGGATCTGGAAGTGCGGCGCGGTCTATGTCCCGCTCGACGCCACGCAGCCGGTCCCGCGGCTGCGCGGCCTGCTCGGTCGGCTGCGGCCGCGGGTGGTGCTCGCGCTGGACGACCGGGAGCCGGTGGTCGACGGCGTCCGCTGGGCGGGCCGGGCCCGGCTGGACGCGGTCCTGTCGGAACCGGCCCCGGACCGGCCGGTCGTGGCGCACCGGCCCGAGGACACGGCGTACATCATCTTCACCTCGGGGTCCACCGGCGAGCCCAAGGGCGTCGAGATCAGCGTCGCCAGCCTGGTCGCGTACTTCGGGAACCACAACCAGGTGCTCCGGTTCACGCCGGACTCGCGGGTGTTCAGCCTGTCCCCGTTCCACTTCGACGTGTCGATCGAGGACACGCTGCTGCCCCTGTCGCTGGGCGCGTTCGTCCACCAGTTCCGCGGCGTCCATGCCGGCGCCATCATGCGCGCGATCATCACGCGCGAGCGGATCACGCACCTGATCGCGGTGTCCACGCTGCTGACCATGATCACGGAGGGCGGGCGCCAGGTCACCAGGGAGAAATTCCCCTGCCTGGAGATGGTGATGACGGGCGCGGAGGTCTGCGATCCCGGTGTCATCAACATCTGGAAGAGCAGCCTCCCCGAGGTGCGCGTCATCAACGCCTACGGCCCGACCGAGGCGACGATCGTCTGCGTCACCCATGAGATACAACAGGCCGACCCGGAGCGGACGAGCTCCTACCCCATCGGCCGACCGCTGCGCGGCGTGGCGGCGCGGATCGTGGACGACGGGGCCGAGGTCCACGAGCCCGGCCGGGCCGGGGAGCTGTGGATCGGCGGCGAGCAGGTGATGCGCGGCTACTTCGGCCAGCCGGAGGAGACCGCCCGGCGCGTGGTCGAGCTGGACGGCGTCCGCTACTACCGCACCGGCGACATGTGCAGCTACGACGAGGACGGCAACATCGTCTTCAGCGGCCGCAACGACGACGAGGTGAAGCTGGCCGGCCGCCGGATCCACCTGGGCGAGATCCGGCAGACCGCGCTGAGCTGCCCGGGCGTCGAGCGGGCAGCCGTCGCGCTGGTCCCGCGCCACGGCCACGACGTGATCGCCCTCGTGGTGCTGGCGCCGGAACGGTCGGTGGTGGCCGACGTGGAGAAGCTGCTGGCGGACCTGCTGCCGGAGTACATGCGCCCGGCGGTCGTGGCCTGGTCGCCGGTGCTCGCGGTGTCCTCGACGGGCAAGACGGACGAGGGCAGGCTGATGCGCCGGCTCGCCGAGGCGGCCCGGGAGTCGGGGGCGACCCACTTCGTGCTCTCGCCTGCCGGGGATTTCCAGCCCGTCGACAGGGCCGGCCATGCCTGACCCGGCAGGACGGACCCTGAACGTCGAGTTCGGCCGCCTGGCCACCGCCAGGAAGATCATGGCGGTGCCGCCGTCCACCGGCTCGCTCGTGGAGGACCGGGCCAACGCCGAGCGCTGGATCTCCCGCTTCGGAAGCGTGGTCGATCCGGAGGACGGCGCGTCGGTCGACGCGGGTGAGCACTCGGTGATCATCCGACCGGCACAGGAGGCCGCGGACAGCCCTTGGGTGATGTATATCCACGGCGGCGGGCTGGTCTACTACTCGACGGCCGTCTTCCAGCCCTTCCTGCGTGCGCTGGCCGGCGCCCTGCAGGCGCCGGTGGAGGCGTTCGACTATCTGAAGGCGCCGGAGCACACCGCCGAGCAGTCGGTGGAGCAGCTGGCGAGCCACATCGCGGCACGATGCCGCACCTTGACTGACCGTCAGCTGATCCTGGCCGGGGACAGCGTCGGCGGGCTGCTCGCGCTCTACCTCAGCCTGCGAGCACTGCCCGGGGTCTTCTCGCGCATCGTGCTGATCTACCCGGTCCTCGACCTGCGGACGGAGCGCGAGTCCTACCGGACGTTCGGCGAGGGCTACTTCCTGGACCGCGACCGCATGCGGCTCTTCAGATCGGTACTGGAACCCTTCTTCTCGGGACGCGACTTCGATGCGCTGGCCCTGTCGGAGAGCGATCTGGCCCGGCTGCCGGCCTGCTCGATCGTGACGGCCGGCTGCGACGTGCTCCGTGACGAGGGACTCGCCTGGGTGGAGCAGCTGGCCGACGGGCCGGTCGGATTGCGGCACCAGCACTTCCCTGATCTCCCGCACGATTTCTGCCTGTATGCCGGAAAGCTGGATTCAGCCAGGAGCGCCGTGGCCGGGATCGCCAGGACCGCATTTCATCCCGAGGAGACGCATGTCCAGTAGCTGATCGAATTCGTGGCGGCGGTGGAGTTATCGAAGTCTTGACAGCCGATCTCACCGGTCATTAAAGTTACTACGCGAAATACGAGCAAAAGGGCGGGATTTGATAATGGTAGTCGAAGCTGAGGCGGTGGCATTACCACCATGGTCGATCGATCCTGCCGACAAAACCAGCCCGGTACCCGCTCTCGGTGATCTGCTTGTGGCCCCGGCCCGCAAATGGCCGGACCGTACCGCGATCAGTGACGGGGATATCAGCTACACATTCGCCCAGCTTGAGCAGGGCGCCCGGGCGGTGGCCGCCCGGCTGGCCGGGCAGGGGGTCGGCGCGGGGGATCGGGTGGTGGTCCTGGCCGAGAAACGGGCGGTCATGCCGCTGCTCGCCATCGCCATCTGGAAGTGCGGCGCCGTCTATGTCCCGCTCGACGCCGCGGAGCCGGAGGCCCGGCTGCGTGGACTGCTCGCCCGGCTGCGGCCGGTGGTCGTGATCACGCCGGGCGACCGGGACCCGGTGGATCCCGCCGCCGGACGGCTGGACCGGGAACAACTGGCCGGGATCCTGTCCGGGCCGGCGGCCACGCATGCCACCGTGGCCCATCGACCGGAGCAGCCCGCGTACATCATCTTCGCCTCCGGTCCGACCGGTGAGCCGCAGGGGGTCGAGAACAGTGCCGCCGCCCTCCTCGCCTATTTCGGCAACCACAACCAGGTGCTCCGCTTCACGCCGGAGTCCCGCGTCCTGAGCCTGGCGCCGTTCCATGTCGACGTGTCGCTGGAGGACACGCTGCTCCCGCTGTCGCTGGGAGCCTTCGTCCACCAGTTCCGCAGTCTCCCGGCCGGTGCCGTGATGCGCGCGGTGATCGCCCGTGAGCGGATCACGCATCTGATCGCGGTCTCGATGCTCCTGGCCATGATCACCGGTGACGGGCGGCAGATCACCCCGGCCAAGCTGGCCGGCCTGGAGCTGGTGATGACGGGCGCCCAGGTCTGCGACCCGGCCGTGCTGCGCATCTGGACCCGGCAACTGCCGCAGACCCGCGTCGTCCAGGCCTTCGGCCCGCCCGAGGCCACGGTCTTCAGCCTGACCTACGAGGTCGAGCCCGAGGCCGCGGAACACATGACCGCCTGTCCCGTCGGCCGGCCGCTGCCGGGCACGCAGGCGAAGATCATGCGGGACGGGGCCGAACTCCATGAGCCGGGCGCGCAGGGAGAGCTCTGGGTCGGCGGCCCGCAGGTGATGCGCGGCTACTTCGACCAGCCCGAGGAGACCGCCCGAGTGGTCGTCGACCTGGACGGCACGCGCTACTTCCGGACCGGGGACATCTGCAGCTACGACGCGGACGGCACCATCGTGCTGCACCGGCACGGTGACGAGCAGATCACCTGGCTGGCGGGCCGCCGCAGCCACCTGGGCGAGATCCGTCGGGCTGCCCTGAGCTGTCCCGGTGTCGACCGGGCGGTGGTGGCCGTGGTCGAGCGCAACCAGCGCGACGTGGTCGCCCTCGTCGTCGTGTCGCAGGCGCGACGGGTGACCGCCGAGGTGGCGGAGCACCTGCGCGGTCTCCTTCCCGAATACCTGCGCCCGGCCATTGTGGCCTGGTCGCCCGCAGCATCAGCCACATCAGCCACATCAGCCACATCGACCGCGGAGCCCGACGAACGGCAGCTGATTCAACGGCTCGCGACCGCGGCCCAGCAATCGAACTCCAACCATTTCGTACTGTCGGCCGATGGCGCCGTCGAGACCATTGATGAGGTGGAGCTATGTCTGTAGCGGTAAAGGACAAGGTCGCCGAATACCTGGAGGCGGCGCTGGGCAAGCCGGTGGACCTCGCCCCGCTTCCCGACGACACGGCGCTGAACACCCTCGGTCTGGACTCCCTCCTGACCATCAGCGTTCTGGTGACGCTCCTGGAGGACTGCGGCGTCGACCTGGGCGAGCACGCGGACTCGCTGGTCACTCCGAGCACCCTCGACGATCTGTTCGCCATCGCCGACCGGTTCATGGCGGTGGAGGAGGCCACCCCGGCCCCGAGCGGGGGCGGCGAGTCCCGGGAGCAGCGCGACCAGCTGGACTACTACCAGGCGAAGCTCGCCTACGAGATCGACTCCGCGGACCTGAAGACGGCTCTGGCGGACGGCCAGCACCTGGTCGTCGTCGACGGCCGCAGCAGCGAGGCCTACGAGGCGGAGCACATTCCCGGCGCGGTCAGCATCCCGCACCGCTCGATCTCCCAGGAATCGCTGGCCGGTCTCTCCAAGGCGCCGCTGTACGTCGCCTACTGCGACGGCATCGGCTGCAACGCCTCCACCAAGACCGCTCTCAAGCTCGCGACCTCGGGCTTTCGGGTCAAGGAGCTGATCGGCGGCCTGGACTGGTGGAAGCGGGACGGCCACGCCACCCACGGACACGCATCCCAGCTGGACGCACCCGCCCACATCGACTGCGGCTGCGCCGGATAGTCGGCGCCGACCGGCGAAGTCACGAGGTCGGGAGCGTGGGAGTCATGGAGAGAGTCAGCCCGAGCAGAGAGTTGGTAGTCGGCCTGTGAGCACTCAGAAGTTCGACGACTCGCCGTTGGACGTCGCGGTGGTGGGCGGGAGCATCGCGGGCTGCGCCATCGCGATCCGCTTCAGTCAGATGGGGTACCGGGTCGCAGTCTTCGAGAGGAAGGCGATGACCGAGCAGTACTACAAGCAGCTCTGCACTCATTTCATTCAGCCGCACACAGTGCCGCTGCTGGCCGGGCTCGGGCTGGCCCACCTCAGTGAGCCCGCCTGGTCGGTGGCCACCAAGGCGGTCTTCGTCACGCCCGGGGGCGTGGTCGAGACGCCCGGCGACGGCTACGACCCCGAGCAGCCGGATTCCTACGCGCTCAATCTGGAACGGCGGGTGCTCGACCCCGCCCTGCGGGCAGCCGCGCGGGAGCAGGGCGTCCAGTACCTCGATGCCACCAGCGTGGAGAGCATCGAGGAGGACGAGTCCGGCTGGACCCTCGACACCCGCAGCGGGTCCGAGTCCCACCGCTTCCGGGCCCGGCTGGTGGTGGCCGCCGACGGGCGCCGCTCGCGGCTGGCCGGGCTGCTCGGCAACCCGACCGAGAGCCATCCGAACGAGCGGGCGGCCCTCTTCGGCTACTTCACCGGGATCGAGGCCCCGGCCGGGAACCGCTCGGTCTTCATCATGAACGACCGGGATCTGGCCTGCACCTACCCGCTCGTCGACGGCAGGACCGAACTCGTCCTCTTCGCGGAGAAGTCGCGGGTCGAGGGCTGGCACGGCCCGGAGGGCCGGCTGCAGGAGTTCCTGAAGTACTTCGACGGCCTGGCGGAGGCGCCGTCGGTGGCCAACGCGGTCCCGGAGACACCCGTACTGGGCTACAGCGACTATCCGAGCCAGATTCGCCAGCCGGTACTCGGCTCCGTCCCGTTCGTCGGGGACGCGGCCCTCTCACTGGATCCCATGAGCGGCGTCGGTTGCGGCTTCGCCCTGCTGTCGGCCGATCTGCTGGCCCGCTCGTTCGCCGACCGGTCGCTGACCGGCGGCGATCTGCGGGAGGGGCTGGACGAGTACCGGCAGCGGTTCGCCGAGACCATCCTCCCGCATGCCGAAGGCATCGTCGGGGACTCCCTCGTCGAGAAGAACGAGGCGACCCGGCGGAGGATGTTCCAGGCCATCTGCGGCAGCCAGGAACTGAGCCAGAAGTATCTGGCCCTCACCGGCCGGATGCTGCTGCCGAGCGAATTCCAGCGGGCCCTCATGCGCGGGCTGATGACCGGCGGTTCCGCCGGTCTCAAACGCTAGCCCACCCATACGGCGCGCAGATTGAAGAAGAAGTGATATGCGTATTCAAGCTTCGTTACCTGTCATCGGGGTGCTGTGCGGCATCACCGCCAACCTGATCTGGGGTCTGGCATTCCTGATGCCGGTGCTGCTCCCCAACTCGGACGCGGTCGCACTCGCGCTGGGGCGCTACTTCTTCTTCGGGGTGCTGTCGCTCGGCATCCTGGTCCTCAGGCGCGGTGCCGGGATGCGCGGCCTGGACCGGCGGGTATGGCTCACGGCCCTGGTGTTCGCCTTCGCCGGCCACCTGGGCTACTACTTCTTCCTGGTGGAAGGGATCGCTCACGCGGGGGCGCCGGTCACCACGGTGATCATCGGAACGCTGCCGGTGACCGTCGCCCTGGCCGGAAACCGGGCCCGCAAGGAGTTTCCGCTCTCGCGCCTGCTGCTTCCCCTCGGGTGCATCACGGTCGGCCTGGTCCTGGTCAACCTCAAGGAGGTCGACTGGCGAAGCGTCTTCAGCGGTCACTCCGGGGCGAGCTGGGCTATCGGTATCGCGTCGGCGCTGACCGCGCTCGGCCTGTGGACGTCGTATGCGGTGGCAAATGCCCAATTCCTCAGAAAGCACCCGGAGATCTCGTCGTCCACCTGGTCGACGCTCATGGGCGTCTGCGCGCTGGCACTGTCGCTGGTCGCCATTCCGGTCGCCGCCGTCTCCGGCGGAATACATGTCCACACAATGGGCAGCATTGTCCCTGTACTTATCGGGAGTCTGGTTCTCGGGGTGCTCGTCTCATGGGTCGGAACGGTGCTCTGGAACCGCTCATCGGGATTGGTTCCGATTTCCATCGCGGGGCAGCTCGCCGTTGTCCAGATGATTTCTGGACTGATCTATGTCTTCGCGTACTACGGCCGTATGCCACCACTGCTGGAACTGGCAGGAATCGCACTGCTCATCGGCGGTGTGCTGTTGGCCATCCAGCGCACCCGCAAGGTTCCGGATACCCGCACAAGTCCGCCGGCTGAAGTCCAGCTCGCCGGCGGGGCCGAGATGACGTCATAACCGGCAGGCACGCACAAGGGGAGGGCAGAGACCGATGTCGCGCATCGCGTTCACGACTTTCGCGATCCTGAAGAAACCGTACGGGAACCCTGAGGTCCAGGAGTTCGACGACCGGACGCCGCCCACGTTCGAGGAGGCGGAAGGCAGCCCGGGATTCATCGCCCGGGCGAAGGAGGACCCCGGTCAGAGCCATCTCACCAACTTCGAGCGGGACTGGGGGGAGTGGGGCAGATTCGACGTCCCGCGCTTCTACACCGGCGGCCGGACCAATGAGACCGACAGCCGCGCCTCCACCCTGTCGCTGTGGAACGACCTGGAGTCGGTCTTCTCCTTCGTCTACACCGGCCTGCACCGCAGCGCCCTGAGCAAGCGGCACGAGTGGTTCCTCAAGCCCGAGTGGCCGTCCTACGCGGCGTGGTGGGTCTCCGACGACACCGTCCCCACCTGGTCCGACGCCTGCCATCGGCTGGAGCACCTGCACGACCACGGTTCGACTCCGGTCTCGTTCACCCTGCGCCAGCCTTTCGCCGCCGACGGCACCGCGACCCGGCTGCGCGGCATGGCCGAGGAACGAGGGGCCGGCGCCTGATGAGCGAGCACCGCTCCGTGTCGCCGGCCGCCGGTAGCGGCAGACGGGAGGACCGCTGAGGCCCCCGCGCCTGACCCGTCCCCGCAGGAGCCGCCTCCAGGACCGCTCAGCTCATCCCGACCGCCCGGAACAGGCCGTCCGCTTGCACAGCGGGCCCGCAGGGCCCGCACCGCCCGCACGCCGGGCCACCTCATCCATTCCACACCACCCAGGGATTCTCTGTGATCAAGCGTGCCTTCGACAGGTCGGCCATGAGCTGGTCCTACGAGATGCATCTTCAACCCATGCTGTCCGCCACCGACATCGAGGGTCTGCCGTTCGGGTCCGTCTTCGGCAGTGTCCCCGCGCACAGTGTCTCCAAGCGGCACGCCCACCAGGACGGCGAGATGTTCATCGTCCTGGCCGGCAAGGCCTTCGTCGTGCTCGGGGACGACGAGCGTGAGCTGGGACCGGGCGAGGTCATCTACCTGTCGCCCTTCGGCTACCACGAGATCCGCAACGAGTCCGATGACGCGTTCGACATAGTCTCGATCTACTGGGAGCACATCCCGAGCGCTGTCGCCGTCCTTGAGCAGGCCCCCCCGCGCGACCGGTTCGCCGACCGGACGCTGGTTTTCTGCCCGCCGCCCACACCCAACGGCGGTCTGCACCTGGGCCACCTCGCCGGCCCGTACGTCCGGGCCGACATGCTGGTGCGGGGGCTTCGCAGCATGGGCCGCGACGCCCGCTACGTCACCGGCACCGATGACCACCAGTCGTATGTCGCCGCCGCGGCGCGACTGCGCGGCGCGGACCCGGCCGACGTGGCTGTGGCCGAGGGCGACGCCATCATGGCGACCCTGCGCGCGGCCGACGTCGACTGCGACCGGGTCACCCGTCCCGCCTCGGACCCGGGGCACGCCGACCGGATCCGGGAGCTGTTCGCCCGGGTGGCCTCCTCGCCCGCCGTCACGGAGGAGGAGCGGGAGACGGCCTACTGCCCTACCTGCGACCTGTCGCTGCACCAGGCCTTCGCGCGCGGATGCTGCGCGCACTGCGGCGCGTCGAGCGACGGGGAGATCTGCGAGGCCTGCGGCCGGCCCAACGAGGCCCGGGAGCTCACCGGCCTGCAGTGCCGGATCTGCGGCACCCCGGCGGTCACCCGCCCGGAGCGGGCGCTGTGGCTGGACCTCAACGCCTACGCGGAGCAGCTGCGGGAGTACCTGCGGCTCTCCTACACCTCGCCCGACCTGCAGGCCCTGGTCGAGCGGCTGCTGGAGGAGGGCCTGCCCGGGTACCGGCTCGGCCGGTCCGGCGAGTGGGGCGTCGCCCTGGGGGAGGGCCAGGCCGTCGACGCCTGGGCGGACCTCGCGCTGACCTTCCTGGACGCCGCCCGGGCCGAGTCCGAGCAGGGGGGCCCGGCGCGGATCGCGCTCTTCCTCGGCTACGACAACAGCTTCTACTACGCGGTCCTGCTGCCGGTCCTGGCCTTCGCCGCCGGACTCGCCGAGTACCTGCCCGCCGCGTTCGTCACCAACCAGTTCCTGCACCTGGAGGAGGAGAAGTTCTCCACCAGCCGGGGCCACGCGGTCTGGGCCGACGACGCCCTCGCCGCCGCGGGGCCGGACGCCGTCCGCCTGGCCATGCTGCGCAACGCCCCGGAAGGACGGGTGACCCGGATCACCCAGGAGCGAGCCGGGCGGCTCACCGAGGACCCGCTCTACCGCAGCTCCCAGGAGTGGCTGGGCGGCTTCGCGGCGCTGACCGAGCAGTACGGCAGCCAGGTGCCGGGCACCGGCGCCTGGACGGACGCGCACCGCGAGTTCTACCGGTACCTCAATCTGACCACCCGTCAACTCGACGGCCTGCTGCTGCCGGAGTCGTTCAGCGCGCGTGGCTACGTCGACCTGCTGGAGTCCTTCGTGGCACGCGCCGCCGAGTTCCGGGCGACGGAGGCAGGGGTGCGCAAGGTCCCGTCACTGGCGGAGGAGGCGCGCACCAGCCTGGCCCTGGAGTACCTGGCGGCCAAGGTGTTCGCCGCGCTGTCCTGGCCGGTCGTACCCGAGCTGTCCCAGCAGGTCTGGGACTGGCTGGGCCTGCCCGCACAGCCGGTTCGCGAGGCCGACTGGTCCTTCCTGCCCTCCGGTACCCGCTGTGTGTCGGCCGCGCCCGGCCCGGCGCCGGCGGCCGTCCCCGCCGCGGGCGGGCGATCGTGAGCCAGGCCGGCCCGGCAGCGTCCCGGCGCGGGGGGGACCTGCCCGCCAGCGCGGACGTCGTGGTGGTGGGCGCCGGGATCACCGGCGCCGCCATCGCGCACCACCTGGCCCGCCGGGGTGTGTCCGTCGTCGTGATCGAGCAGTCGCTGCGGCCGGGGGCCGGGGCCACCGGCCGCTCCGGCGGCATGGTGCGCGCCTACGACCCGGATCCGGCGTTCGCGGAGCTGGCGCTGCCGAGCCTGGCCGCCTACCGGGATCCCGGGCGCTGGGCGTCGGGGCAGGCCCCGCTGCACGCCGTCGGCGCCGTGACCGGGGCCGACCCCGCCCAGGAGGCCGCCCTCCGGGAGGCCGCCGGGCAGATCAACGGCGCGCTGCGGGCCTCGGCGCACGTGGTGGCGGGGTGTGACGAGGTGGCGGGGATACGCCTGGCCGGCGGCGTTGCCCTGGTCGAACCGGAGGCAGGCTGGGTGGCACCGGCGGAGGTCGCCGCGGACTGGCTGCTGCAGGCACGCGCCGACGGCGCCGTTGTCTGCTACGGGGTTCGCGTGCTCGGGGCAGAGGCGCGGGGCGGACGCCCGGCGGTGCTCACCGACGCGGGCGTGGTCAGTGCCGGGGCCGTCGTCGCGGCGGTCGGGCCCTGGGCGGCCCAGCCGGCGCCCGGGTTGCGGCCGGCCTCGCCGGTCCGGTCGCGATCGATCCAGGTGAGCATCGTCGAGCGCCGCCCCCCGGCGCCGCCCCACGCGACCTTCGTCGACCTGCGCACCGGGCTGTACGCCAAACCGGTCGGCCCGGACCGGACCCTGATCGGCATGCCGCACCTCGTCTGGGACTCCCCCTTCGACTCGCAGCCTGACCCCGCGCACGCGCTGGCCACCGCTGCCGCACTCACCGCCCATTTCCCGTGGCTCACGACAGCGGTGCACCTCAGCACGGTCCGCGCCGCGGACGCCTACGGCTCGCACGGCGGCGGACAGGCGCCCGGGCTGCTGGAGCGCACCGGCCTGCCGCACGTGTGGTCGGTGCGGGGCTGGAACGGCAGCGGCGTCAAGACGGCACCGGAGGCCGGCCGCCGCATCGCGGACGCGTGCGTGGCTGACGCCTTCTCAGATGCCGCCTGACCGCCGCCCGCCCGGCGGCACCGACACCCCAACCGACCCTCCCAGTACAGCATTGAGGTGCTCCATGCCGGACGCGGCCGCTCCAGTCCTGCTCATCGAGCGCGTGGATACGTCGAACTTCGAGGCGGTCCTGCCGCTCATCGAGGAGTACCAGCGGTTCTACGGCCAGGAGCCCGACCGGCCGGGAAACCGGCGGTTCTTCGGCGATCTGCTGGGAGACAACCCGCACGGACTCCAGCTGATCGCCCGTCAGGGGCCTTACGTGATCGGCTTCGCCACCCTCTACTGGGTGCGTGTCTCCTCCAGGGCCGCCACCGTGGCGCTCCTCAACGACCTGTACGTCCATCCCGACCACCGGGGCGGCCGGGAGGCGGGCGCCGGAACGGCGCTGCTGCACGCGGCCGCACGCGAGGCCGCCGACCGGGGCTTCCCCCAGCTCACCTGGGAGACCGCGCCCGACAACCACTCGGCGCAGGCACTGTACGACCGCTTCCTGCGCCAGGCCGCAGACCCCGGGGTGCCCTCGACCTGGATCCACTACTCATACCCGCTTTCCATCAAGGGGGAACAGTGACCCACTGCCACGATGTGCTAGGCATAGGCTTCGGTCCGGCCAACCTGGCGCTGGCCATCGCCCTGGAGGAAGAGGGCCACGACCTCGACGTACGCTTCCTGGAAGCCAGGCCGGGCCCATCCTGGCAGAGCGCCATGATGCTCGACGGGTCGGACATCCAGAACCACCCGGTGCGCGACCTGGTGTCGCTGCGCAATCCGCGCAGCCGCTACAGCTTCATCAACTACCTCTTCGAGAACGGGCGACTGCTCGAACACCTCAACCTCCCAATGGAGTTCCCGCTGCGCAAGGAGTACGCGCAGTATGTGACCTGGGCAGCGGGCCACTTCAGCGGACTGGTCGACTACGACGTGCACGTCACCGGCGTCGCCGTGGACCGCGACGCCGAGGGCCGCGCGCTCTACACCGTCACCACCTCCACCGGGGCCACGCACCAGGCGCGCGCTCTGGTGATCGGCACCGGGCGTGCCCCCTTCATCCCGGAACCGTTCGACACGGTGGACTCCCCGCGCATCTTCCACCTGACGCGCTACCTGCCCGCCCTGCGGGAGCTGGAGGAGATGGGCGTGGCCGGACCGGGCGACCGGTCGCCGCGCGCGGTGACGGTCATCGGGGGCAGCCAGAGCGCGGTCGAACTCACCCTCGAACTCGCGCGGCGCTTTCCGGACGCCCGAGTGACCACCCTCGTACGGTCGCTGACGCTCCGTGAGAAGGACAGCAGCCCGTTCAGCGAGGAGGGGTACTTCCCCGGCTTCACCGACTACTACTACCGCGCCTCCCGCGAGCGCAAGGACGCCATCGACTCGTACATGCGGCTGACGAACTACTCGTCGGCCGACGGCGACGTGCTTCGCGAGCTGTACCGGCTGATCTACGAGCAGCGCCTGGACGGCGACCAGAAGGTGTTCGTCAGCGGCAGCCGCCAGGTGCGCGCCATCGAGGTCCGCGAGGACGGCGTCCGGCTCAGTGTCGATGAGCTGAACACCGGGGAGTCCGAGGAGCACCAGGCCGACTTCGTCGTCCTGGCCACCGGGTTCCGCGACCTCGGCCCGGCCGCCCACCAGCAGCGCGTCCCCGCCCTGATGGACGGCGTCGCCGACGACTTCGTCTTCGACAGCCACGGATACCTGGCCGTCGGCCCGGACTACGAGGTGCAGCCGCTGGGCGCCGGCACGCCCGCGCTCTTCCTCAACGGACTGTGCGAGTCCACCCATGGAATCGGTGACGCCGGTTCGTTCAGCCTTCTGTCGCTCCGGGCCAAGGTCATCGCAGAGGGCCTGCGGAAGCGTCTTCCGTAATGGAGCCGGCAGGCGCCTCCGTCCTCGGCGCGGCACAGCCGCCGCGCCGACCGGGCACGGACACCGGCGACCGGACGGCACGCGGGCCGGAGCTGGAGATCGCCGCGCGCCTCTCCAGCGGGGTCCTCGGCGCCGGGATGGTGGTCATGCCACCCGTCGTCGCGGCCCTGGCGGGCGGGCGCAGCCTCCTCGTCTGGTCGGCCCACATCCTGCTCGGCGGATCGGTCAGCCTCATGCTGGCCATGCTGGTCCGCACGAGGCTGCGGTCGACCTCGTTGGCGGGTGCCGTCGGGGCCCTGCTGGGCCCGTGGGCGGAACGGGCGGTGGACGGCGCCTTCGCCATCGCCTTCACCGCCGGGCAGGCGGCGATCGCCTGGTTCGCCGCGACCTGTCTGCTGACGGCCGCCCACGGTTCGCTGCCGCGGCCGGGAGCGGACGGCCTGCTGCTTGCCCTCGGCGTGCTCGCGGTGGCCGTGGCGGCGGCGCTCAGTCCGCTCACGCTTCCGGCCATGGTGCTCCGGGCGCGCCCCTGGGCCACCGGGACGGTGGCGCTGGCCTGCGCCGCGTGGGGCTGGCCAGCCGCACCAGCGGCGGGCGCGCACACGCCGCTGGTGCCGCTGGGACTGTCTCCCGACGGTGCTCAGTGGCTGGCCCTCGCCGCGTTGTTCTTCGCCGGTGTCGGCTGGGAAGCGGTCACCGCCGTCGTCCCCGACGCCGCCGCCGGGCCCAGGCGCACCGTTGCGGGCGTGGCCCTGGGCACGGCCTGCGTGGCCGCCGTCTACCTGGGGCTGGCCGAGGTCCACCGGCTGGCCCCGGGGGCACCGGCCGCCCAGGGCCCGGTCCCGGCACCGCTGCGCTGGGTGTTCGCGGGGGCGACGGCTGCCGTGCTGACCTCCTACTGCTTCACCAATGTGCGCACCGCCGCCCGGATCGCCACCCGGCTGCACCCGAGCGGACGGCGCCCCGCTCGACCAGGCCCGGCCGCAGCGGGCCGCGCCGCGCCCGGCCCGGCCAGGGCGGTGATCGCGGCCGTCGGCGCCGCCTGCTGCGCCTTCGCCTGGGCAGGGGAGCGGGACGGCGCCGTCCCCCTGCTGCTGCTGGGGCCGGCCGCGGCGGCGGTGATCGGCTACGCCCTGGCCGCCGCCGCTGCCGTGCGCCGCGGCGGGCCGCCGCTGCGGTACGCCGGAGCCCCGGTCCTGCTCGTGCTCACTGGCCTGGCGGTCCTCGCCGTGCCGTTCCTGTCCGGCGGCTGAGTGATGGACCTCCGGCCCGCACCACCGCACGCCTTCCCTTCCGCCACCACTTCCTGTTCCAGCCCTGTCCCAGAGGAGACCCCATGACCGCCACCACCATCGAATCCGAAGTCCGCAGCTACAGCAGGAACTGGCCCGTGGTGTTCGACCAGGCGCGCGGCAGTCGCATGTCCGGCCGCGACGGCCGCGTCTACCTGGACTTCTTCGCCGGCGCCGGCGCCCTGAACTACGGTCACAACCACCCGGTGCTCAAGCGGGCACTGCTGTCCTACCTCGAACAGGACGGGGTCACCCACAGCCTGGACATGCTGACCGCCGCCAAGGAGGAGTTCCTCACCGAGTTCGCGGCGCGGGTGCTCGACCCCCGCGGACTGGACTACCGGGTACAGTTCCCCGGTCCCACCGGGACCAACAGCGTGGAGGCCGCCCTCAAACTGGCCCGCAAGGTGACCGGGCGTCAGACGGTCGTCGCCTTCACCGGTGCCTTCCACGGCATGTCGCTGGGTTCACTGGCCGTCACCGGAAACGCCGGCAAGCGCGCGGGCGCCGGTGTTCCGCTCGGACACACCTGGCGCATCCCCTACGACGGGTTCTCCGGGGACCAGGTGTCCGGGCTGAAACTGCTGGACAGCATGCTTGCCGACGGCAGCAGCGGCATGGATCTCCCCGCAGCCGTCATCGTGGAGACGGTGCAGGGGGAGGGCGGGGTGAACCCGGCCGGCCCGACCTGGCTGGCCGACCTCGCGGAGCTGTGCAGCCGCCGGGGCATCCTGCTGATCATCGACGACATCCAGATGGGCTGCGGCCGCACCGGGCCGTTCTTCAGCTTCGAAGTCGCCGGGATCTCCCCGGACATGGTCTGCCTGTCCAAGTCCATCAGCGGATACGGCCTGCCGATGTCGCTCACGCTCTTCCGCACCGAGCTGGACGTCTGGGAGCCGGGCGAGCACAACGGCACGTTCCGCGGCAACAACCCGGCCTTTGTGACGGCGGCCGCCGCTCTGCGGGAGTTCTGGGCGGACAGCACCCTGGAGAAGCAGACCGAGGAGCGGAGCCTCCTGTTCGAGGAGCGCCTGGGCGAGCTCGCCGACCGGCACGCCGCGCAGGTGGCTGCCAGGCGTGGCCGCGGCCTGGTGTGGGGTCTGGCCTTCCGGGAGCCGGAGATGGCCAGGCGGGTCGCCGACGGGGCATTCGCGCGCGGGCTCCTGGTGGAGACGGCGGGCTCCAACGACGAGGTGGTGAAGCTGATGCCGGCGCTGACCGCCACGGACGAGGAACTGGCCGAGGGGCTCGGCATCCTGCAGCAGGCGGTGGCCTCCGCCGTGAGCGGCTGAGCGCGCGCCCGGAGCCGTCGGAGTCGGCGGCCCCGGGCACAGGTACCGGCCGTCAGTGCCTCGGTGGCCGGGCCGCCGCGCCCGGTGCGGCAGTGGTGCGGTCACCTTGTGAACTCGCCTGGCGAACAAGCGATCCAGCGAGATCATTTTGTTGATCCGTACTCGTATTCATCGTAGTGTGGTAATTGCGCCACGCCTGAAATACCCATGTGAGGACAGCGCGTTGACCTGCCGGGACAGCGAGATCAGCGCCGCGAACGACGTCCGACCGGAGGAGTTCTGTTGAACCGTCAGAGCGACCGCCCACCCGCCGTGGTCGTCATGAGCGACCTGGCCGCCTTGGCCCGCCAGCACCGCCTGATCACCGATATCGCAGAGCGCGGCCTGGCGCCGCTGGTCATCGTCGGACCTTCGACCGACCTGGTGACACTGACCGGGCACATCGAGGACGGCACCCACCCGCTGTCCCGGATCGCGACCGTCCGCCAGCTCCCGGACTCCACGGTCGACAGTGTGCTGGCATCGGTGCAGGACTGGATCACCGACTTCGACGTGCGCGGCGTGATCTGCAGTGGCGAGGTCTTCGTCGATCCGGCCGGGGTCCTGGCCGAGGCGCTGGTCCTGCCGGGCCCCGGCGCCTGGGCGGCTCGGGTCTGCCGGGACAAGGTCATGCAGCGCGTCATCCTGCGTGACCACGGACCGTCGTGGCGCGCCTTCGCCCCCCACGAGCGGGACTCGGTGACGTCCGATGTGTACCCGTGCGTCGTCAAGCCGGCGGGGCGGATGTTCAGTTCGGGCGTCGTCCGGGTCTCGGACGAGACGGAGCTGCGCGCCGCGCTGGCCGCCTACGGGCCGGACGAGGCGATCCTGGTGGAGGAACTCGTCACCGGGCCGGAGTTCTCGGTCGAGGCCCTGGTCCACCGGGGCGAGCTGGTGTGGAGCGGCGTCACCGCCAAAATCACCAACGAGGACAGCAGCCGGTTCTTCACCGAGATCGGCCACACCAGCCCCGCCAAGCTGCCGCTTCCGCAGACGGACGCGCTGATCGCGGCCAATGCCGCGATCCTGAAGGCCCTGAGATTCGAAAGCGGCATCACCCACGCGGAGTTCCGGCTGCGGGACGGCCAGCCGGTGCTGATGGAGGTGGCCGCCCGCCTCCCCGGCGACGCGATCACCATGATGTGGCACCTTGCCACCGGCCTGCCGCTCGAACCGGCCATGGTCGACCTCGCCCTCGGTGTGCGGCCGGAGTACCCGGCACCGACCCGGCGAGCCGTGCAGCGCTTCGTGGAGCACCGCCCGGGTCGGCTGACGGACGTTCAGTGCGCGGGGCACACCGTGTCCTGGGTCGCGGACGACGGCTACTGGCCGACCGTGACGCCGTCCGGAGCGGAGGCCCCGGCCCGGTGCGCGTCGGTCATGGTCGGACTTCCCCGGGGCGCCAGCCTCGGTCCCCTGAACGACTCCTACGGACGCTCGGCCTCCGTGGTCGTCGACCTCCCCTGGCAGGCGGATCCTGACAGCGAAGTACGCGTCTACGTGGATCAGGTCCAGCTGGCGATCGACGCCGGGACCGCCGGATCAGTCACCCACTGACCCGTTCCGCGCCGCGCGGTGCGCATGGTCGCCGGGTCCGCCCCGGCCATGCCGCCGCGCGGGGCGCGACGGACGCGGTTCAGTCCTGGCGGCCGTCGCGCAGGCCCTTCCAGACCGGCTGCCGCAGGCTGCCGCCGGAGCCGATGCCCAGGTACTCCACCTCGGCCGTCAGCTCCGGGCGGACGAAGCGCAACGGCTCGCCCCGGTCGATGTCGGTCACCGAGCCGGTGAACGGCGAATCGGGGGCGGCCAGGTCGTGCAGCAGCCCGGTCAGCGCCCGGCGCCCGGCCTCGGAGAACCCGGTGCCCACCGCGCCCACGTAGGCCAGGCCGCCCGGTCCCGGCACGCCCAGCAGCAGCGACTTGAGCGACCGGCCCCCGGGATCGCGGGCCACCCAGCCGCCGATGACCACGTCGATCGACCGGACGTGCTTGATCTTGATCCAGTCCTTGGAGCGGGCGCCGGGCCGGTACCGCGAGCGCAGCCGCTTCGCGATCAGCCCCTCCAAGCCCTCGGTCCTGCTCCAGGCCAGCGCCCGCGCCGACTCCGAGCCCGGCCAGGCGGGCGGCACCACCACCCGCAGCCCGGTCAGCGGCAGCGACTCCAGCACCTCCCGGCGTTCCTGGTAGGGGAGCGCCAGCAGTGAACGGCCGTCCAGCCACAGCACGTCGAACAGCATCAGGGTCACCGGGTACCGGCGCATCGCGGCGGCGATCTCGGCCGGGCGGCGCAGCGGCATCCGCTCCTGGAGCGCGCCGAACGACGGCCGCCCGTGCTCGTCGGTCGCGATCACCTCGCCGTCGAGCACCGCCTCCCGGTCCGGCAGCAGCCCGGCGAGCTCGGCCAGCTCGGGGTAGCGGGCGGTCGCCGGGTTGCCGGTGCGCGAGAGCAGCCGCAGCTCACCGGCCTCCAGCCGGGCGAGCACCCGCATCCCGTCCCACTTCACCTCAAGCGCGAACTCCTCCGGACGCGTCGGCAGGACGCCCGCGGTGGCCAGCATCGGCTCCAGCTGCGGCGGCCTCACCACGGATGAACACCGCTCACGGTCACCTCACCCGCTCCACACTCGGATCTTCCCGGTACCCCCACGGTCGCACGACCCCGCGCGGGGCGCAGCGGCTCGCGGCCGAGATGTCCCGGCGCGGCTGATCGGCGATGCTCGGGGTGGGGGCCGTCCACGACGAGAGCGGGAACCGGAGATGTCGGAGCGCGTCCCGACGCAGGTCGAGGGCCACCGGCTGGTGCTGTCCAACCTCGACAAGGTGCTGTGGCCGCGGACCGGGACGACCAAGGCCGAGGCGCTGTCCTTCCTCGCCCAGGTCGCCCCGGTGATGCTGCCGCATGTGCGGCGCAGGCCCGCCTCGTTCCTGCGCTTCCCGGACGGCGTGGAGGGCGAGCGGTTCTACGCCAAGAACCCGCCCCCCGGGCTGCCGGACTGGGTGCCCACGGTCGAGGTGCCGGGACGCCAGGGAGCCAGGTCCCATGTCTCGGTCGACAGTCTGGCGGTGCTGATGGCCATGGCGAACCTGGGCGCGCTGGAGGTGCACGTACCGCAGTGGACCGCGGAGACCGGCCCGGAACTGCACGACCGGCTGGTGGTGGACCTCGACCCGGGCGAGGGCGCCGACCTGCTGGACTGCTGCCGGGCGGCGCTCTGGACCCGGGACGCGATGGCCGAGGACGGCCTCACCTGCTGGGTGAAGACCTCCGGCAGCAAGGGCCTGCACCTGCTGGCACCATTGCGCCCGACCTGCGAGGAGGCGGTACTCGCGTACGCCAGGGCGCTGGCGCGGCGGCTCCAGGCCGACCACCCGGAGATGATGGTCAGCTCGATCGCCAAGGCGGAGCGGCACGGACGGGTGCTGCTGGACGCCGGGCAGAACTCCAGCGCGAAGACCACCGCCGCGCCCTACACCCTGAGGGCGCTGCCGGTGCCCGGCGTCTCCACCCCGTTGACCTGGGACGAGGTGGCGTCCTGCGGCTCGGCCGGACAGCTGGCCTTCACCCCCGCCCAGGTGCTGGAGCGGGTGGCCGCGCAGGGCGACCTGATGGCCGGGCTGAACGACCCGGCCGGCGCCGCCCGGCTGCCCTGACGCTGCGGCTCATGCCGTTCGGGCGACCGAGCTGCGGCGGCGGTCCTTGCGGGCGGCGTCGGCGAGGGCCTGCCGCAGCTGCTCCGCGGTCATCTTCGAGCGGCCGGCGATGTCCAGCGCGGTGGCGCGGGCGTACAGATCGGCCTTGGTCAGCCCGCTCAGGTTCTCCGGCAGCCGGGAGACCTTGCCCCGGCCGTGCTTCCCCTCGCTCCGCCGCGGCTCCTCCTCCGGCTCCTCCGACTCCGATGGCGTTTTCCGCGCCTCCTGCGGCTCGTCGGACGCCCCGCCCTCGGCCCGGTCCAGGCTGCGTTGCAGCGCCGCCATCAGGTCGATCACATTGGTGGCGTCCGGGGCGGCCTCGGCGGCGATGATCTCGTTCCCGGCGCGCTTGGCGTCGATGAGCTCCTGGACCCGGTCCTCGAACGAGTCCCGGTACTCCTCCGGCTTCCACTCCGCGCTGAGCGCGTCGATCAGCTGCCGGGCGGCGGTCAGCTGCTGCGGGTCCACCCCGGAGCGGTCCGGCAGGCCGGGCAGCTCCTCGCGCGGGTCCCTGACCTCGTCCGCGTAGTGCAGCGTGTGCAGCTGA
>Ga0302311_10001154_pt1 | contig 31719 bp, 31 predicted proteins | sample III_Palsa_N1_3_FD_200449 | JGI IMG/M metagenome (GOLD analysis project Ga0302311, IMG submission 200449) | Peat permafrost microbial communities from Stordalen Mire near Abisko, Sweden - III_Palsa_N1_3 | ecosystem: Environmental > Terrestrial > Soil > Palsa > Peat permafrost | place: Sweden... | reverse complement strand
TGGAAAGCATCACACTGGGCAATTCCGGCATCAGCAGCTCGCGCATCGGCCTGGGCACCTGGGCCATCGGCGGCTGGATGTGGGGCGGCACCGACGAGGCGCAGGCCATCGCCACCATCCGCAGCGCGCTGGACCGGGGCATCAGCCTGATCGACACCGCGCCGGTCTACGGCTTCGGCACGTCCGAGAGCCTCGTCGGCAAGGCGCTAAGCACGCCGGCCCTGCGCCAGCAGGCGGTCATCGCCACCAAGGCGGGGCTGGAGTGGAGCAGCGGCAAGCCGCGCCGCGACAGCCGCCCGGCACGGCTGCGGCAGGAGCTGGAGGATACGCTACGCCGCCTGCGCACCGACTACATCGATCTGTACCAGATCCACTGGCCGGACCCGCTGGTACCGATCGAGGACGTTGCCGCGGAACTGGCGCGCATGCACCGCGACGGCAAAATCCGCGCGATCGGCGTCAGCAACTTCAATCCTGGGCAGATGGGAGCGTTCCGCGCCGCCGCGCCGCTGCACACGGTGCAGCCGCCGTATAACCTGTTCGAGCGCGGCATCGACGCCGACGTGCTGCCTTACGCCTCCGACAGCGGCCTCACCGTGCTGGCCTACGGCGCGCTGTGCCGCGGCCTGCTCAGCGGCCGCATCACCGCCGACACGCAGTTCGAGGGCGACGACCTGCGCCGCGCCGATCCGAAATTCGCCGATACCCGCCTGCGCTCGCGCTACCTCGAAGCGGTGCGCGCCCTCGACGCCCTGGCGCGCGAGCGCTACGGCCGCGACGTGCTGAGCCTCGCCGTGCGCTGGGTGCTGGACCGCGGCCCCACCGTGGCGCTATGGGGCGCGCGCCGTCCCGACCAGCTCGATGCGGTGGCCGGCGCGCTCGGCTGGACGCTCGACGCGGAAACGATGAAGGATATCGACGCCATCCTGCGGTGCGAACTGGAGACCCCGGTCGGGCCGGAATTCATGGCGCCGCCGCAGCGCGCGGCGGCCTGAGGACGGCGCGGCGAACTTTTATCGCCGTATCCAGACTAAGTCCCACATCAGCGGAGACACCCCTTGGCCAGTCACACATTCGCATCGCCGCTCAGCCTGAGCGCGCAGCTGCTGCTCGCCGCCGGCGGGTTCCTCGGTTTGATCCTCGCCCTGCCGGGCCACGCCGCCGATCCGGCACCCGCGATGGCCGAGGCACAGACCCAGTTCCACAAAGCGCCGGCCTCGACGGCGCAGCTCGAAAATCCCTTCAAGGGATCGGGCTCCGCCGCAGCCGCCGGCGGTGCGCTCTACGCCGCCGACTGCTCCGGCTGCCACGGCAGCAACGCCGGAGGCAGCGGCAACATTCCGGCGCTGGCGCACAGCCGCGTGCAGCAGACCACGGACGGCGAAGTGTTCTGGTTCATCACCAAGGGATCGGCCAGCGGCGCCATGCCCTCCTGGGCCGGGCTGCCGGAACAGCAGCGCTGGCAGATCGTGACCTACCTGAAGACCCTGGTGGACGTACCGACGGCATCCGCCGCGCCGGCGGCAGCCGTCTACACCACGCCGCAATCGGCACCGCCGCCGTCCGCGCCCTTCACCGACTTCCGCTTCGAGGCGCCGGGCACGCAACGCAAGATCACGCTCGGCGACCTGCCCGCGCCCTACGCCACCGGTTCCTCCGGCAACGCGCCGAGCATCGTGCAGCGCCCGGCGGACGTCTGGCCGCAGGCGCCCGCGGGCTTCAAGGTGAATCTCTATGCCAAGGGCCTGCACACACCGCGGGTGATCCACACCGCGCCCAACGGCGACATCTTCGTCGCCGAGAGCGACGCCGGGCGCATCCGCGTGTTTCGCGGCATGAAGGCTGACGGCACGCCCGAGCGCTCGGAGATTTTCGCCGGCAATCTCAAGCAGCCCTATGGCATCGCTTTCTATCCGGCAGGACCGAACCCACAATGGGTCTACATCGGCGACACCGACGCCATCCTGCGCTTCCCCTATCGCAGCGGCGATCTCCAGGCCAGCGGCCCGGCCCAGCACCTCGCCGACCTGCCGCACGGCGGCGGCCACTGGACACGTGATCTCGTCTTTTCCGCTGACGGCAAGACCCTCTACGCCGCGGTCGGCTCCGGCTCCAACGTCGACGATCCCGATACCAGCCCCGCCGAGAAGAACCGCGCCGACATCCTGGCCTTCAATCCCGATGGCTCCAATATGCGCGTCCACGCCTGGGGCATCCGCAATCCCTCCGGGCTGGCCATCGATCCCGCCGACGGCCAGCTCTGGTGCACGGTGAACGAGCGCGACGGCCTCGGCGACAACCTGGTGCCGGACTACATCACTTCGGTCCGCGCCGGCGGCTTCTACGGCTGGCCCTGGTGGTACCTCGGTGCCCACCAGGATCCGCGCCACGCCGGCAAGCACCCCGAGCTGAAGGACCAGGCCATCGTGCCCGACGTGCTGTTGCAGCCGCATAACGCCTCCCTGCAAATCGCCTTCTACGAAGGCCAGCGCTTCCCCAGGGAATACAGCGGCGATCTCTTCGCCTCCGAACACGGCTCCTGGAACAAGTCGGTGCGCGCCGGTTACGAAGTGATCCGCGTGCCGCTGCACCAGAGCGGCAAGGCCAGCGGCGAGTACCAGGACTTCCTCACCGGCTTCGTGCTGCCGGACGGCAGCGCCTGGGGCCGGCCGGTAGGCGTCGCCGTGGCGCCGGACGGCTCCCTGCTGGTCACCGACGACGGCTCCAACTCGATCTGGCGCGTCGACTACATCGGCAAGCAGTGATGCGCCGGCGAACACCGGCCGGCCGCACGCGCCCGGCTAGCCGGATGTCGCCCGCGCATACAGCCCCGCCATGCCCGATGCGGCGGCGCAGGCATCCGGAGCGTCCTGCGGCACGGTGAGCCGGGCGCCGTCCGGCTGGAAGCGGATCTCCAGGCAGTGCCCGCCGCCATCGGGCCGCACACCGATCGGGTTGATGTAGTCGTAGGCGAAGCTGTCGCCCTGCAGCTTCGCAACACCCCGCAGCTCGCGCTCCATGGTGTGGACATGCGGCGTGGTGGTCCACTCGAAGCGCACGTCGAATTGCAGCAGGCGTGGATTGAGCTGCTGCAACATCAACTCGGCATGCGAGGAGGCATGCGTCTTCGGATTGTCGACCGGCGCCGGATCGATGCGCTTGTAGGTGCCGGTCACCGCGCCGACCGGACGCGCCGGGGCCGCTGTCGGCGGCGGCTGGGCTGGCGCGGGAGCTGGTGAAGCGGAAGATGGCGTAGATGCAGGCGGCGATGGCGCGGGTGCTGGCGGCGGGGCCGGCGCGGGCCTGGTCGTCTCTTCACCCTGCGGCTGCGACGCGGGGGCCGGCGCGGATGGCGGCGTCATCGCTGGTGCCGGCGGGGCCGCCTTCAGCAGCGGCCCCAGCAAGGCCGGGGGCACGAAGCGGGTGTATTGAGGCCATAGCGTCAGCACCGTCAGGCCCAGAACCAGCACGCCGGCCACCGGCAGAAACAGTACCCAGATCCAGTTCGACTTCTTCGGCTTTTTCGCCGGCGAGCGCGACGGAGCCTTCGACACCACTGTCGGCTCGGCCCGCCGCGCCTTGGCCGGCGCCGACGGCTCTGCTGCTACTGCTGACGCAGTGATTGGCGCTGCCGCCGGTATCGGTGTCGGCGCAGCGGGTGCCGGCGCCGCCGCCTCCACTACCGGGTCCGGTGCCGCCGGCGCGGAAGTCATTGCAACTGCAAACGGCGCCGCGGTGGCCACCGCTTCAACTGGCGCGGCTGTCGCCGCAACTGTTGCCGCAGCCGCCACCACCGCAGCCGGGGCGGGCAGCGGCGACTCCACGGCAACCGGCTGCGCCGACCGCTTATAGATCTCGGCGAATTGCGACTCGGCCGGCAGCCAGTTCTGCAAACCCGATCTCCACACCAGATCCGCCCGCTTCAGATGGCCGGACTGCACCATCTCCACCATGGCCGGCTCGCCCAAAGGACCGACCGTCTCCTCGCCGCTGACGTAATACCAGCGGCTACCCGCCGGGTCTGCGACCGGAGCGGGCGGAGGCGCGGCGGAGGCCGCGGGCGTGGCGCCCGCCGCGGGCGGCACCAGCAAGGGAGTCAACCGGCGCGGCCCGAAGGCATCGAAAGGATGGTGGTCCGGCAGCACCCACAATATGAAGAGTCCCAGCAAGCTCAACAGGCTCAGCAGGGAGCCCAGCGATCCCGCATGGCCCTTGGCCCGGGCATAGTCGCCGCAGCCCGCGGCCCAGCAGTAAACCCCGCCGAGCAGCAGTGCGGCGATCACCAGGTTCGAAACATCCGCGACCGCCGCATCCGCGTCCGGCATGTTCTGCAGGCGCCAGGCCAGCAAGGGCCCGCAGCTGGCTTGCAGCAACAATCCGACCCACAGCCCCCATTGCACGCTCGGCTTGTATTCAACCAGCACGTCGTCTCCTCCCGGTTATGACAGCCTGACGATCTGTTCATATATTCGCTCAAGCGGAGCACCGACGACAGGGGCGGCAACGCGCGATGTGCGGCGTGCAACCCTTCGCTGGAGCCGCGCCGGCGCGGCACGATACCGCGCGCTTATACCCACGGGTTCATTCTATGGCCCGGTACGAGCAACCCCGCCCGGCTTCACCGCCGCTTGCAGCAGCCCGATCAGCTGCTCCGTCTGGGCAATCGAGATCGCGCCGTAAAACACGCTCTCCCCTGCCCCGCTCGAAAGCTCCAGGCCTACCGCTTTCTGCGGGCCTCCATCAAGCGCGTAAACCCTCACCCGCGTTGCCCCGTAAGCCGACGAAGCACCCGGCACCTCGCCCACCTTGCCGAGGATTTTCGCCCCGAATGCAAAGCCCCTGAATCCGCCGTAGCGGATGAGCCGGTAGACCAGATATCCGGCAACCAGGAGAACGAGGACGCCGGCAAAGGCTGGGATACTCATGGAAACCCCGTGGCAATGGCGGGCACGCGGGGTCCGTCATTGAGTCGATGGAAGCGGATATCCGACACCCTACAAGCCCGCGCCCGAATGTTCAAAATCCGCGCGGAAGTCGTAGCCTTTACAGCCGAGCCGCCGGGCTTCGCGGCGCGAGCCCCGGCGTCACAATTCAGGCCCGCAAGCAGCCAGCGGACCCTGCGGGACCCTCCGACCCGGCCCATCTGACGAACGCAGCCCTCGGCATAAGCCACTGAAATATAAACACTATATTTCCAGCTACCACCCAGGCCGGGCCCTCCGGCGCTTGACAGGGGGGAGGTGCTTGCTTTGCAATGGGATTGTTGCATCGCAGCAATCCAAGAGAATTTTTCAATGAGCAGCACCTGTATCGAGTTGTCCGGGCCGGCCGCCAGCATGGCCGCCGTCTCACCCGGCGGGCTCCGCAAGCGCAAGCCGGTTCTGTGCCGCAAGCGTATTCTGCGTCGCGCCGCCGTGGGCATCGTCGGCACCGGCTGGGCCCTCTTTGGCGGGGCCCACCTGGGCCATGCGACCAAGCCGCAGCAAGCCGCCGCCGGCACACCGTCCCTCGACGTGGCGCTGCAGGACGGCTCCCTGCGCATCGGCGGCCTGAGCGGCGGCGCCCCCGGCACGGCCTGGATTCCCTTCGCCAATACCCCCGTGCTGCACCATCTCGATCAGCCCTACACAATCGCCAACGATTCCGCATCCTGGCAATTCACCGCCGACGTGCGCGAGCGCCTGCCGTTGTTCCAGGCCTCCTTCGAGCTGGCCGGCCTGCGCAGCGGCCTGGACTGGCGCCTGCTCGCCGCCATGGGCTACCAGGAATCGAGTTGGGACCCCAACGCCGTCAGCCCCACCGGGGTGCGCGGCATCATGATGCTGACTCTCGACACCGCCGACGAGCTCGATGTGGACCGCGACGACCCGGCGGAAGCCATCAACGGCGGCGCCGCCTATTTCGAACAGATCATCAAGCACCTGCCGCCCCAGATCCGCGAGCCGGATCGCACCGCCATGGCCCTCGCCGCCTACAACCAGGGCCTCGGCCACCTGTACGACGCGCGCCGGCTGGCCGTCCAGCTCGGCGGCGACCCGAACCGCTGGCGCGACGTGAAAAGCGCCCTGCCCCTGCTCGCCGAGGAACGCTGGTTCAGCCAGACCCGCCACGGCTACGCCCGCGGCCAGGAAGCGGTGCGCTTCGTCAGCCGCGTCAACGGCTACTACAGCATGCTCAGCTCGCTCTCCAGCGATGAAACCGCGCCGATGGTGGCGAGCGCCGGGATGTAGGCGGCAGCCGGGATTGCCGGCAGCGGATCAGTCGATCAGGCGCAGATCGGCCAGACAGTTCCTCCAGAACAACGCGGCCGCGCGCTCCAGCGCAGGACCGTAGTCACGGCTCTGCGCGCGCAGGTCGGGCACATCGATGCCGGCCTGCGCCAATTCCCCGGCATGTCCCACATACCAGCGTTCGAGCGCCGCGGCCCTGACCTCCGGATGGAACTGCAGGCCGAGGGCGTGGCGGCAGAGGGCGAAGGCCTGGTTCGGGTAAGCCTCGGTCGAAGCGAGATGATCCGCTCCGGCGGGCAGGTCGAAGGTATCGCCGTGCCAGTGCAGCAACCGCAGGCCGGGCTCCAGCAGCGCTGCAAACGCCGCGAAGCGCGCGCTGTCGCGCGCGGCTTGAATCGGCAGCCAGCCGATCTCCTTGCCCCGCGTGCCGGGGTAGACGCGGGCGCCCGCGGCCGCGGCGATCAGCTGGGCGCCGAGGCAGATGCCGAGCGTGGCGCGCCGGGCGTCGAGCCGGGCGCGGATCAGCGCGATCTCGTCCAGCAGGAAGGGATATTGCTTTGTTTCATAGACGCCGACCGGGCCGCCAAGCACCACCAGCAGATCCGCCTGCAGCGGATCGATGCCCCGAAAAGCCGCGGTGCAGGCATCGATGGTATCGACGCTGAATCCGGCCTCCGCCAGTGCCGGCCCGAGCGAGCCGAGGTCCTCGAAGGCCACATGGGTGATCGCCAGCGCTTTGCGCATCTTGAGTTCCTGTTGAAAAAAGGAACGGCAACCCGGGGGGGCCCCGGTTGCCGTCCAAGACTTCCGAACAGCTCAGACGAAGTAGCGGTCTTCCAGCAGCATGTCCTCGAAAAACGCGCCGTAGGGCTGCTCAGGGTGGCGGATATGGATTTCCAACACCCACAGCAGCGGCGAGGGGCAGAAGCTGACATCCGCCATCGGACCGTCGTAAACGGCCGCGTGGGGGAAATCGGAGATGCGGTGGCCGGACAAGTCCATGTTCAGCGCCCAGCCCAGTTTGGCCGCCTCCGCCACCGCGAACTGGTAGAGCACCGTGCCGCTGGTCTTGTCGGCCAGCCATTTGTGGCGCACCAGATGGAACAGCGTCCGCGCATCCTCGGCGCAGCGGCTGTATTCCGGCGCCTGCCCGACCACGAAGGTATCGCCGCCATCGCCTTCCCATTGCTCGAACACCGGACCGATGTCGATCAGGAAGATGTCGTTCTCGCCGAGCACCACGCCCGGCTCGGAGGGCGCGCCGAAAGTCTTGATGGTATTGCTGCCGAAGCGCACGTAGACATCGTGCCAGCCGCGCAACATCTTGCGGGCGGCGAGCATGCCCCGCGCCATTTCCACGGCATCCTCTTCCACCATTCCCGGCTTCACCGCCAGGGCGATTTCGTGAATGGTCTCGCGCGTCATGTCGCGGACCGCCAACATGCGCTCGGTGGTGAAGGCAGCACCGACCTTTTCGAGATCGGTTCTGTCGAGGATAGCGTTCATGCGGATTCTCCTTGGAGTTGCGGGGTGGAAAACAGGGTGTGCGTCCTCAGCGCGGCCGATTCGGGGCCGAGCCGCAGGTGCAGGCCATCGAGGCCGGGCGACAAATGGATCTGGCAGGCCAGGCGGCTGTGGCTTTCCACGCCGGGCAAGCAGGCCAGCAGGTTGCGTTCGGTGACGGACGGCGGCGGCACACCAGCGTCCGGATGCAGATGCACCAGGCAGGTACCGCAGGACTGGCGGCCGCCGCAGACGCTCAGCACCGGCAGGCCCGCGGCCTTGATCGCGGAGAGCAGGGTTTGACCGGCCCGCGCCTGAAGGCTGGTGCCGTCCACCGTGATGGTCACGGCGGCAGCGGCATCGCCGGGATCAGCCGCGCCCGTAGCCGGCTCAAAAGCGTCGGCCTGAAACGCCGAGCCGGCTAGGCCGTGCGCGGCGAACAACCGGCGCGCGCCTTCCACCATGGCGGGATTGCCGCAGGCATAAGCCCGGGCGAATATCTGGAACTCCATCTCCCCGGCCGCCACCTGCTGGCAGTGGCCGACCGCGCCACCCCAGCCGGCGCCCGGCGCCGACAGCACCGGCACGAAGCGGAACCCCGGGTAACGCGTGTGCCACTGGTCCAGCTCGTCGAACAGGTAAAGCTGCTCGCGGGTGCGGACGCCCCAGTAGAGCGTGACCGGCGCCGTTGAGCCTTCGGCGATGGCCTGCTCCAGCAGAGCCCGGAGCGGGGCAATGCCGGTGCCGGTGGCCAGCATCGCCACCGCGCCCCCGGCATCGCACCAGCCCATGCCGCCATAGGGACCGCTGATCCGCAGCACATCGCCTGCAACGGCGGAATCCAGCAACGCCGCGGAGATGACTCCGCCCGGATGGCGCCGCAGATGCAGCTCGATCAGGCCATCGGGGCGCGGCGCGGTGGCCATCGAGAAGCTGCGCCCTGGCCCGCAGCCGTGCTGCAGGGACAGGTACTGGCCGGGACGGTAGGGGAACAGCCCGGCGGCGCGCAGGATCAGCCGCCGTACGCCGGGCCCGGCCTCCTCGATCCGCACCACCCAGGCATCCAGCGCGCGGGGCGTGATCTGTGGAGTTGAATCCCCGGACATCGTCAGGCAACCGGACCCGACAGACCGGCTTCTTGCTCGCCCTGCAGGACCCGGTACCTGCCGTGGGCGGTTTCCAGATCGGCGCGGATGATGCCGGTCGCGCTCGGCTTGCGGCGATGGAAGAACACGATCCATACCGCGCCCACGGCGATGTAGGCCAGGAACAGGTAGGGGAAGTACAGGGTCGGCGCCGGCGGCACCGGGTAGACACTGCCCACCGCCGGGATCAGCAGCAACAGCAGCGAGGCGGCGCAGACCGCGAGGTCCTTCGGGCGCAGCTCGCGCAGACGCTTGAGGTAAGCCGGAGCCGCGATCGAGATCAGCACGTACGGCACGATGAAGCCGAACGCCGCCAGCGTGCCCACCCAGTTGAAGATATCCAGCGGCTCCTGGTGGAACATCACCAGGACCGCCGGCACCAGGAAGGCGATCGCGGCCATGATGCTCACCGCGATATGGGGCGTGGAATTCTTCGCATGGGCCGAAGCCGTGGAGGAGTGGAAGATGCCGTGACGGCCCATGGCGAAGATGACGCGGCCGCCAGCATTGACGCAGGACAGGCACAGCGCGAAGAAGCTGAGCATGGCACCGGCCGACAGGGGCGCCTGCAGCACGTCCCAGTGGGCCAGCTGCGCCATGACATTGAGCGGCGCGTCGATCTTGTCGAGCGGATCGGCATAGCCCCGCGTGCCGAGGACCATCACATAGGTCACCACCACGAAGAAGCCGCCGGCGATGACCAGGCTCCAGATGACGGCGCGCGGAATGTTCTTGAGCGGATTCTTCGCCTCGTCGCCGAAGGCGGTGGCGCATTCGAACCCGACCAGGCTGAAGATCGCCACCACCACGCCCAGGCCGAGGCTGGACCAGGGCATCTGGCCGACGTCGAACTGGGTGCGGTCGAGCACGAAGTGATGCTGCTTCAGCACGATCACGCAGAGCAGCAGGATCAGCGCCATCGACGCGCCCTCCAGCGCCAGCATCAGCATCGCCGAGAGCTGCACGTTTTTCCACGCCAGGTACCAGGCGACGCCGGCGCACAAGGCAAACAGCAGGATCGGCGAAACGGACAGGCCGATCATGGCCAGCAGCTTGCCGGCGAAGATCGAAAAGCCGGTCGCGCCGGCCATGGAGATGCCCAGGTAGGCCCAGATCAGCGACCAGCCGCCGATGCCGCCGGTGGTCAGCCCCAGGCCGTGACAGATGTAGGAATACATCGAGCCGGAGCAGGTCGAGCGCCGCGCGAACTGGTTGAGGTTCAGCGACACGAACAGCAGCATCACCGTGCCCAGCGCGTAGGAGATCCAGCTCCAGTTGCCGGTATTGGAGTACATCACCGGGATGATCAGCGCGGCCGTCATCGTCGGCGAGATCAGGGCAACGGCCTGGGCGAGCAATTCCACAAAGTTCAGGCTGTTGGGCCTGAGTTGAACGGATGTCATGGCAACCTCACTCTTCGATCCACAGTGGCGTGCGGCGGCGATACCTCACCGGCTTGAAGGAGCTGTCCGCGGCTTCCCGCTTCTACTCGTGTGGAAATGCTAGAGTTGTGATGGACCATTAGAAACATCCAGTTTTGGAATTAGTGATGGTCCAGGTGCGATCCTCCATGCTGCGACCCTGGCACTTCAAAATCCTGCTCCAGCGCGGATCGGCCACTGCCGTCTATCTGCAGATCGCCATGGCCGTCATCGAGGAGATCAAGCGCGGCCGGCTGGCGCCCGGCACAGTGCTGCCGAGCACGCGGGAACTGGCGGAAAGCCTTGAGGTGAATCGCAAGACGGTGGTGCTGGCCTACGAGGAACTGGTGGCCCAGGGCTGGCTGTCGACCGAAAAGACCCGCGGCACCTTCGTCTCTTCCGAACTGCCGCTGCAGAAATCACGGACGGAGGCGGCGTCAGCCGGCGCCGAGCCGCACATCAGTGACCGCCCGGACTTCCCGTTGACCGGGAAGCCCCCCAACCTGCAGGCCCAGCTGCAGCAAAAAGGCGTGCTGGTATTCGATGACGGCGCGCCCGACACGCGCCTGGTGCCGGTGGACCACCTCGCCCGCGCCTGGCGCCACGCCCTGGTCGCCCATTCCCGCCAGAACAGCCTGGGCTACGGAGATCCGCGCGGAGGAGAGCCCCTGCGCCGCGCGGTGTCATTCATGCTCAACAGCGAGCGCGGCCTGAGCACGATCACCGATAACATCTGCATCACGCGCGGCAGCCAGATGGGCATCTACGTCGCGGCCCGGGTGCTGGTCAAACCCGGCGATACCGTGGTGCTGGAGGAATTGAGCTACCCGCCCGCCCGCGAGGCGTTTCGCACCGCCGGCGCGGAAGTGCTGGCCGTCGGGCTGGACGCCCAGGGTATGAAGGTCGATGAACTGGAAAAGCTGTGCCGCCGCCGCAGGGTCCGCGCGGTCTATGTCACGCCGCACCATCAATTTCCCACCACGGTATTGCTGCGCCCGGACCGGCGCCTGCGCCTGCTGGCCCTGGCCGAGCAATTCGGCTTCGCCATCATCGAAGACGACTACGATCACGAGTTCCACTTCACCCACCGCCCGATGCTGCCGCTGGCCAGCATCGACCACTGGGGCAAAGTGGTCTACATCGGCTCCATGTCCAAGCTGCTCGCGCCTTCGCTGCGCATCGGCTACCTGGTCGCCTCGGCCGAAATCATCGAACGCGCCGCGGCGGAAATCATGCTGATCGACCGGCAGGGCGACCCGGCCACCGAGAGCGCCGTCGCCGAACTGATGGAAGACGGCGAAATCCGGCGTCATACCGCCAAGGCGCGAAGGATCTACGGCGAGCGCCGGCAAATGATGGCCGAGTTGCTGCAGAAACATTTTTCCGACAGCATCGACTTCACCCTGCCCGAAGGCGGACTCGCGGTATGGGTTCGATTCAACGGCCCCATCGACATGAATGCCCTGGTCAGGGCCGCCGAAGATCAGCGGGTGCGCGTCCTGCCGGGCCACAGCTTCTCCCTGTCAGCCAAACCGATCAGCGCCACCCGTCTCGGCTTCGGACGCTTCGACCCAGGCGAAATGGCCGATGCGGTGCGGCGGCTGCGCCGCGCCGTGGAACAGTCCGGCGGGATTTGAGTGCATCGCAACACCGGAAGCCCAGCCTGATGGAGCAAGCGATCATGTCATTGGCCAGAACTGTCGGCCTCTTCGTCCTCACCGCGATCGCGGAGATCGTGGGCTGTTACCTGCCCTACCTCTGGCTCAGGCGGGCCGGCTCACCCTGGCTGCTGCTGCCCGCCGCGGCCAGCCTGGCGCTCTTCGCCTGGCTGCTGACGCTGCATCCCGCGGCCTCCGGACGTGTTTATGCAGCCTATGGCGGCGTCTACGTCGCCGTGGCCTCGCTATGGCTGTGGGCCATCGACGGCGTGTCGCCAACCGTCTGGGACTTGGCCGGTGTTGCGCTGACCCTCAGCGGCATGGCCGTGATTGTCTACGGGGCATGGCAAAGCGGCTGATCCGGTCCACCACCGGCCAGCACAAGGCAAGGCGCCCTCGCGCGGACCTGCGACAGCGTGCTCGCTTCCTCCGGCCTTTGCCGATCATGCCCTTGCTGGATAACATGCCCTGATGGTACTTATGGAAGAGAGCGGGGAATGACCATCAAGGGTGGATGTCGCTGCGGAGCGGTGAGCTATACCTTGGCGATCGATGCGCTGCCCATGGTCTACGCCTGCCACTGCCTCCACTGCCAGACGTGGAGCGGCAGCGCCTTTGCCCAGCACGCCTTGCTGCCTGAGGACGCCATCACCACCTCAGGCCCTGTGATCTTCTACGAGCACGAAGGGACCGGCGGTCACGCCTCGCGCCAGCGGATCTGCGGCGTCTGTCATACGCGGATCTTCAACACCAATGACGCAATGCCCGGCTTCGCGATACTGAGGGCGGGGACGCTTGAAGACAGCCACCGGCTCAAGCCGATGGCGCATATCTGGGTGAAGCGGAAGCAGCCCTGGCTGGCCATTCCCGAAGGCGTGCCGCATTGGCCCGAAAGTCCGTCGCCGCAGGAATTTGCGGCGGCGGTGCAGAAGGCGCAAGGCGCAACCTGATCTAAGCCAGCGAGCCGTCGAACAAAACCAGCATGCGGCTCCAGGCCTTTTCCGCCTGATCGTGGTTGTAGACATGCGAGTCGGTCGGGCACCAGCCGTGCTGGGTCCCTGCATACACCGCGATTTCCGCCGGCAGGTTCGCCTTGGAGAAGGCATCGCGCAGCACGTCCTTGGCCTCGGGTTGCTTGGCGTCGTCGTTTTCGGCGATCGCGATCAGGAAGTGCGCCTTCATCTGCGGAATCAGCAGATGTGGACTATTCGGCTGATCCGTCACCAGGCCGCCGCCGTGGAACGTGGCACCCGCGCCAATCCGGTCGGGGAAGGCAGCCGCGGTGCGCATCACGAAGGGCCCGCCCATGCAGTATCCGGTGGTACCGATTTTCCGCTTCTTGTCGACGGCGGGCTGCGCGTCCAGAAAAGGAATGAACGCCTTGGCATCGGTCAGCGCCGTATCGGAACTCAGGGAGCCCATCAGCGTCATCAGCGACTGGCGCGTGGCGGGATCGTTGAAATCGGCATGATCCGGCGCGGTCGGCGCCTTCCTGGTGCGGTAGAACGGGTTGATGACCAGGACCGAGTAGCCGGACTCGGCCAGCCGCGTGGCCATGTCCTTGAACGCCGGACGCAGCCCGAAGATATCCGGCCAGATCAGTACGCCGGGGTAATGGCCTTTGGCCGGATGGACGAAATAAGCGTCGGCGATGCCGTCCGGAGTCTTGATCTCGACATCCGCGCCCTTGGTCTCCGCGGCGTTCGCCAAGCGTGGCAGCGCTGCCGCAAATCCCGCGCCCAGTGCCATGACACCGAACTGCCGCCGGGTCAGTTTGCCCGAGCGCTGCGCAAATGCATCGAAATCGTCGTGTTCACACATCGTTAGCTTTCCTTGATGTTGTCCAATGGCACACCCTAGCTTTTTTCTGCCCATCATGGCCAGAGCGTTCCGGGCCAAAGCGTGAAACCGGGTGAGTGCCGCTTTTCCTTGTAGGGGATGCGGGCGCGGTCAAGACCCCACCGCGCCTTTTCGGAGAAATGGCTCAGCGGAATCGTGAACAGGGGGGAGGTCGGTTTCGGGCATACCCACAAGCCCTGCTCCCGATGGCAACTACTTCGCTGGCCAACGATCCACGGAGGCGCCCATAAGGATTGTCTCCCCGGATTCGACTACTGCGGCAAAGACTGCGAGCCGGCGCGGCGCCGGGAGCATCCGCCACTCCGCCCGGCCGGCCTGCTGCGCTGCATCAAGGGCAGCCGCCAGGCCCGGAATCCGCGCCCATGGCCGGCTGCGATTGATTCAGGCGGGCGGCGGCGTAGAATACGGTACGGGTTTCCCATCGCGTCGGCTCGTCGAAAGCGCCGGCCGCCGCGGTGGAAAAGTCCCAGAGCGGCTCGCATACAGAATTTCTGACAGCCCCACCAGCAGCGAATGCACTTGCCCGGCCAGATCCGGTTGCAGGCCGCCATTCCATGACAGGGGCTGAAGCAACCCAATCGAGGACACCTATAAATGACTACCCAGCAGCCGACGATCATCTACACCCTGACCGACGAGGCCCCGCTGCTTGCCACCGAAGCTTTCCTGCCGATCATTCGCACCTTCGCCGGCCCGGCGGGCATCAAGGTCACCACCAGCGACATCTCGGTGGCGGCCCGCATCCTCGGCGAGTTTCCAGAATTCCTGACCGAAGCGCAGCGCGTGCCGGACAACCTGGCCGAGCTGGGCCGGCTGACCCTGCTGCCCGATACCAACATCATCAAGCTGCCCAATATCAGCGCCTCGGTGCACCAGCTGGTCGGCGCCATCAAGGAACTGCAGGGCAAGGGCTACAAGGTTCCCGACTATCCCGAAGACCCCAAAACCGACGAGGAAAAGGCCATCCGCAAGCGCTACTCCAAGTGCCTGGGCAGCGCCGTCAACCCGGTGCTGCGCGAGGGAAACTCGGACCGCCGCGCGCCCAAGGCGGTGAAGGACTACGCCCGCAGGCACCCGCACAGCATGGGCGACTGGAGCATGGCCTCGCGCACCCACGTGGCGCACATGAAGCACGGCGACTTCTACCATGGCGAGAAGTCGATGACGCTGGACCACGCCCGCGACGTGAAGATGGAGCTGGTGACCAAAAGCGGCAAATCCATCGTGCTCAAGCCCAAGGTGCACCTGCTCGACGGCGAGATCATCGACAGCATGTTCATGAGCAAGAAGGCCCTCTGTGCCTTCTACGAAGAGCAGATGGAGGACGCGCGCAAGACCGGCGTGATGTTCTCGCTGCACGTCAAGGCGACGATGATGAAGGTGTCGCACCCCATCGTCTTCGGCCACGCCGTGCGCATCTTCTACAAGGAGGCCTTCGAGAAGCACGGCAAGCTGTTCGAGGAACTGGGCGTCAACGTCAACAACGGCCTGGTCAACCTCTACGACAAGATCGAAACGCTGCCGACCTCGCAGCACGACGAGATCGTCCGCGACATGCACGCCTGCCACGAGCACCGGCCCGAGCTGGCGATGGTCGACTCGGCCAAGGGCATCTCCAACCTGCATGCGCCCAATGACGTGATCGTCGATGCCTCGATGCCGGCGATGATCCGCATCGGCGGCAAGATGTGGGGCGCCGACGGCCGCCCCAAGGACACCAAGGCGGTGATTCCGGAAAGCACCTTCGCCCGCATTTACCAGGAAGTGATCAACTTCTGCAAGACCAACGGCAACTTCGATCCGGTCACCATGGGCACCGTGCCCAACGTCGGCCTGATGGCGCAGCAGGCCGAGGAATACGGCTCGCACGACAAGACTTTCGAAATACCCGAGGACGGCGAAGCGCGCATCGTCGACCTCGCCACCGGCGAAGTGCTGCTGGTGCAGCAGGTGGAGACCGGCGACATCTGGCGCATGTGCCAGGTGAAGGACGCGGCCATCCGCGACTGGGTCAAGCTGGCCGTCACCCGCGCCCGCAATTCCGGCATGGAGGCGGTGTTCTGGCTGGACCCGTACCGTCCGCACGAAGCGCAGATGATCAAGAAGGTCGAGACCTATCTGAAGGATCACGACACCAAAGGTCTGCACATCCAGATCATGTCCCAGGTGCGCGCCATGCGCTACACCCTGGAACGTGCTTTCCGCGGCCTGGACACCATCTCGGTCACCGGCAATATCCTGCGCGACTACCTCACCGACCTGTTCCCCATCCTGGAGTTGGGCACCAGCGCCAAGATGCTGTCCATCGTGCCGCTGATGGCCGGCGGCGGCATGTACGAAACCGGAGCCGGCGGCTCGGCACCCAAGCACGTCAAGCAGCTGGTGGAGGAAAATCATCTGCGCTGGGATTCGCTGGGCGAATTCATGGCGCTGGCGGTGAGCCTGGAAGACCTCGGCATCAAGACCGGCAACCCGCAGGCGAAAATACTGGCCAAGACCCTGGATGCCGCCACCGGCAAGCTGCTCGACCACAACAAGAATCCCTCGCCCAAGACCGGCCAGCTCGACAACCGCGGCAGCCAGTTCTACCTGGCCATGTACTGGGCGCAGGAACTCGCCGCGCAGACGGAAGACCCGGTCCTGCAGGCGCGCTTCACCACGCTGGCCAAGACGCTGACCGAGAATGAGAAAACCATCATCGGCGAGCTGGCCGACGTACAGGGCAAGCCGGTCGACATCGGCGGCTACTACCTCCCCGATCCCGCCAAGATGGAAGCGGTGATGCGGCCGAGCAAGACGCTCAACGCGGCGCTGGCGGCCGTGCAGGGCTGATCCGCTACAGGCCCGCAATCGGCAGGAGTATCCGGGCGTCGCAGTCCGGATACTCCGCGCAAGCTGCGGGATGCCTCATCCCAATCCGGCCGCCCGCGCGATCAGCAACAGTCCCGCGGCGATGACGATCACGCCAATGGCTCGCGCGACGCGCTCACCGCCCGGCGCGAGGCGTTCGACGGTAACCGCGGCCGTCACGGCGGCCATCGCGCGCAAATCCATCACGCCGATGACGAGAAGGGTTGCCGTCAGGCCGGCACAGCAGTAGCCGCAGCGAAGGCCAAGATGCACGCCGTGGCGCCAGGCTGTACCGGCGTCCGCCGGCAGCGGACGGACGTGTCCCCGCGCCCCGCGGCAGCAGGCGAGCTGGCGTGCCTTCCACGCGGTGAACTGGAGCATGCCGCCGATCAGCACGGTCACACCCGCAGCGAATGGAACGGCACGCGCCAGCGCCGGCTGCTGTATCTCTACCGCCGCCAGCGCGACGCCAAGCGCATACGCAGCCATTCCGAACGCAGTCCAGACACAGAAGTACGCCAGACTCACCAGAGCGGTCAGCCGACCCAGTTGCGCCTCGCCCGCCTTGCCGACAGCCAGGCGGTAGCGCCACAGCATGGGCACCAGGGATGGCAACATCATCGCCACCATCATCACCAGCCACATGCCGAGGAAGGACGCCGCGGCGGCGAGCCAAGTCTGACCGGGCATGCGCATCCACGCCATCGACAGAGTCCAACCGCCGGACATCGGCATCCCGCCCATTGCCGACATCGATCCGCACCAGACGATTGTCACCGCCGTGCAGGCGGCGAAGAGCAGCGCCGAGACACCGAGGAAGGCGCGCCCCGGACTTCGCCCCGGAGCCCGTTCAGAAACCCCGCTCGAGGCTCGCCCGCAGGCCATGCCGGGCGAAACCCTGCTGCCTGCGCTGACGCCGGCACTGCGCATGGCCGGGCTCAGCGCTGGCCGTACTCGTCGCGGCGGCGCCACCAGATGCCGGTCTCGTTGCGCCCCTTGGGTGCGCGGTCGAGCCAGGGGTACATGCCCCAGATGCCGTCCACCCCGCGCGCATAGCTGGAATAGGTGTGGTAGACCACGCCGTTTTCGAGCACGAAGGCGCTGATGCCGGGCCGGTCGCGGGCGTAGGTGGGCACGTCGGTGCCGCAGCTCGCGGCAAGCCTGACGACCACCTCGGGCACTTCCGTCTTGGCATCCATGGCGTGGCCGCCGCGCTCGTAGTTGTATTCGATCTTCCCCTCGCGCTGCTGCTCCTCGGTGAAGGCGACGTTGTAGTCGAAGTTGAAGTCGGCGGTAGCCGAGGAGGCCCACGGGAAGGTCCAGCCCATGCGCTTCTGGTAGGCCAGCAGCTTGGCCAGCGGCGCGCGCGACACGGCCGTGAGCGTGACGTCGTGGTTGGCCAGGTGGACGACGATGCCGTCGAAGCCGTCGGCGATGGACGAGCAGGACGGGCAGCCCGCGCTGTAGTCGGGCCCGAACATGAAGTGATAGACCAGGAGCTGCGAGCGCCCCTGGAACAGGTCCGCCAGCAAGGCGCTGCCCGCGGCGGTGTCGAAGCGGTACTCCTTGTCGATGCGGACCCAGGGCAGATCCTGACGCCGCTGCGCCAGCTCGTCGCCGCGCCGGGTGAATTCCTTCTCTGCTTCCAGCAGCTCGATGCGCGCTGCCAGCCAGTCCTTGCGTGTGCCTGTCTTGTACGTGGTGGTCATGGTTGTCTCCTTTGGTGGATACGGGTTTATTCCCAGCTATCGAGCTTGATTTCGTTTGGATGCGGGGCGCCGGCGCCGGTTTCGAGCAAGGACTTCAGGCTCAACAGAAAGACACCCCACTTGGTACTGCAGTGGTGCATGAACTCCACCGGCTCCTTCCAGCCCTGGTGCTTGAACAAGACGATGGTCCAGTCGCCTTCCTGCTTGAGATCGAAACTTACTTTTGTGCCGAGCCATTCGTCGGGTCCTTCAACCACCTGCCATAGCAGGTGCTGGTCGGGACGAAGCTCCAGCACCTTCATGTCGAAGCCGCCGGCGTGAAAGCGGAACTGCAATACTCCCCCGACCCTGCTATGCCCTTGCGTGTTGCCGGTCCACCAGCCGGAAAGTCCTTCGACCGTGGTCAATGCCGTGTAGACCTCGCGCAGGGACGAGGACTTGATGCCGACTTTGTGCAAAATATCGAACGTTTGTGATTCCGCCGCTGCTGCCGGCCTGTGTGCCGGGATCAGATGTGTGGTCATTGCTGTTTTCTCCAGTGCCGATGAGACGTTCCGGTAGGTGGTGCTGAGCTAGACTAAATACCGGGCACTGGACAGCGGGAGTGACAAGTGTGGCGGGATTCATGACAGACCCTGAATGGACTCCCTGATCACGGCCGCGGCACGTGCGCTCGCGGCGGGTGACCCTCTCGGCGCATTGAAACGGGTCGCCCTGCGCAACGACGCGCCCGCGCTCGCGCTGCGCGGCATCGCCATGGCTCAGCTCGGCGATCTGGTGCGGGCCAAGACGCTGCTGCGCAGCGCGGCGCGCGCCTTTGGTCCGAAGGAAGCCGTGGCCCGCGCCCGCTGCGTCGTCGCCGAGGCCGAGATCGCGCTGGCCTCGCGCGACCTGGGCTGGCCGGCGAAGGCGCTCGACGCCGCGCGCGCCACGCTGGAAGAACACGGCGACCGGCTCAACGCCGCGCATGCGCGGTATCTCGAAGTCCGCCGCCTGTTGCTGATCGGGCATCTCGACGAGGCCGAGCGCAAGCTCGCGGCGCTCGACCCGGCACCCTTCCCGCCCGCGTTGAGGGCCGCCCACGAGCTGGTCGTCGCCGGCATCGCGATGCGGCGCATCCGCGCCACGGCGGCACGGGCCGCGCTCGCCCGGGCTGCCGATGCCGCCCACCATGCCGGCATCCCCGCGCTGGCCGCGGAGGTCGAAAGCGCAACCCTGATCCTGAACACGCCCGCGGCGCGCCTGATTGCGCATGGCGGGGAGCGGCCGCTCCTGCTCGAAGAGGTTGAAGCACTATTGGCCTCGAAGGCCCTGGTCGTGGACGCCTGCCGTCATGTCGTGAGCAACGCCGGCGCGGTGATCCCGCTGGTCAGGCGCCCTGTGCTGTTCACGCTGGCGCGCGCGCTGGCCGAGGCCTGGCCCGCGGATGTGAGCAGGGATGCGCTGGTCGCGCGGGCCTTCCGGGCCAGGCATGCCGACGAATCGCATCGCGCGCGGCTGCGCGTCGAAATCGGACGGTTGCGCGCGATGCTGCGGCCGCTGGCCAGCGTGAGCGCGACGCAGCGAGGCTTTGCGCTGGTGCCGCGCCGCGCAGAGGAAGTCGCGGTGCTGGCAAGACCGGTCGAAGAGCGCTACGCGGCGGTGCTCGCCTTCCTAGCCGACGGCGAGTCCTGGTCAAGCTCTGCCCTGGCGCTGGCGCTCGGCGCCAGCCAGCGCACCGTGCAACGGGCACTCGACTCGTTGGCAGCGGCGGGCAAGGTGCAGTGGTTCGGCCGCGGCCGGGCACGCCGCTGGATGACGCCGCCGATGCCGGGATTCACGACAAGCTTGTTACTCTCCACGCCACTGCCGGCCGACTAGGATGGAAGCATGAAACGATCAGCAGCCGAAATCATCCGTGAATATGGCCCCTTTCCGGGCGTCGACCGCGTGGGTGGCGTCACTTACGACGGCCAGCAGGTCTGGATTGCCGCCGGAGACAAGCTGAACGCCTTCGATCCGGCAAGCGGGGAGACGCTGCGCTCAATCGAGGTCGCCGCGCATGCGGGCACCGCGTTCGACGGCCAGCACCTGTTCCAGATCGCCGAGGATCGCATCCACAAGATCGACCCGAAGACCGGCCGTGTGCTCGCCACCATCCCGGCGCCCGGCGGCGGCGGCGACTCGGGCCTCGCCTGGTCCGAAGGCACGCTCTGGGTGGGCCAGTACCGGGAGCGGAAGATCCATCAGATCGACCCCGAGACCGGGGCGATACTCCGCACCATCGAGTCCAGGCGCTTCGTCACCGGCGTCACCTGGGTCGACGGCCAACTCTGGCACGGCACCTGGGAAGGCGACGAGAGCGATTTGCGCCGCGTCGATCCCCAAACCGGCGAAGCCGTGGAGCAGATCGAGATGCCGCCGGGCACAGCCGTATCCGGCCTGGAATCCGATGGCGGCGATCGCTTCTTCTGCGGTGGCGGAAACAGCGGCAAGGTCAGAGCCGTGCGCCGGCCCAGGTAAGATTCCACGGCGGGTAGCCACTCCTGCGCTCTCGCCGCCGACACATCGAGGTCCCTGTCGCCAGAGACCGCTTTCGGGAAAGGGCCATTCCGCTGCAGTTGGCCAGTAGCGGCTGCTCAACTTCAAGAACCCGACTACAAAAAATCAGACGCTGATTCGGCATACGTCCGCTTCGTCAATAGCTTTATCAGCCGACGGCCCACTTCAATATCTTGTCGTTGCAAGTTATCGCGCTGTTGGCGCTCGATGGCCACATAAGATCCAGGCGGCGCCCCGTATGACGTCAAACACTCGAGCCACAGACTTAAATCCTGACGCACCGAACGCAAAGGTTGCTTCTAAAGCGGTTGCGTTCGGCCGGTCTATGCCGAGCACGATTCGCGACTGCGCCAATTCAAGTCACCTGCGGCGAAGCGGTTCTTACTACTGCGTTGGAAGCGTCACGGTGGGGATGGAGTCCGTGTTCGCAATCACGTGTTTCTGCGGCAGGTAATTAAGCAGCGAATCTGTTTCCTTCTTGACCACGCCGTAGCACTCGCAGCTCAGAGTTTCAAGTTTTGGGCGGTCAAGCACCTTGATCAATCCACGCGAGTATGAAATCACGCCTAGCTGCTGCAATTTTAACGCAGCTTGGGTAATGCCTTCGCGGCGAACGCCGAGCATGTTACCGATGAATTCCTGTGTCATCGTCAAGTGATTATGTGACAAGCGATCCATGGAAAGCAGGAGCCAGCGGCAGAGCTGCTGATCGATCGAATGCTGCCGGTTGCAAACCGCGGTCTGAGAGATTTGCGTAATCAGCGCTTGTGTGTAGCGCAGCATCAGCATCAGTAACTGGCCGTGACGGTTGAACTCCTCCTTCACCCGCTGTCTGGGGAGTCGATATGCGTAACCGGCGCTTTGTACAAGCGACCGGCTCGGCGTACTCTCCCCGCCCATAAACAGAGTAATGCCCAGCAATCCCTCATTGCCCACCACGAGGATCGCGGTCGATGCCCCGTTTTCCATCACGTATTGCAGCGAGATTATCGAATCGGTGGGAAAGTAGACGTGACGCATGGGGCGCCTAGATTCATACAGGAGAGCGCGCAGCGGCAGTGGCACTAGTTCCAGGTATGGGAACAAACGGCTTTGAACGTCAGGCATCAAGGCTGCTAAAAGATGGTTCTGCTGGGGCTGGGGTTTGACTGACATTTCGGTACGTTTTGAACTTATAGTTATTAATTTTGCGACTATCACCGATTGAGCGCCCTCTTTTCTGTGCGGTAGCCCACGGATGGTAAGGTCTCTATAGATAAAAAAAGCTGGGCTTGCCATCTGCTTTCAGCAAGCAAGGGTTTCAGCAAGCAAGGGTGCGCTGTGCGCACGCGGCTACTCTCCAAAATCGCCGGTCTGCTCGATAAGAGATGCGCCCGCCCAGTCACGCGCATAGACACCCTCTTTCACGAAGCGATGAAATGTTGAATACGGCCAATCCGATCAGTAGTCCGCATCGCTCGGCGGCAGCCCCCAAAATGCAATGCAAATGGTCCGGCAGGAGCACCCAGGCGTGGACGATGAAGGGGGCGCCCAACCGGACTTCGGTGATGACTTCGCGCAGGGCTTGACGGACCAGCGGGGTGGTCAGCACCGATTGGCGAGCACGCGTGTTTACCGTGAAGAAAAAGGTCGTGCCCGGAGCGTGCGAACGGCGCAAACGGGACATTGCTTGGTGTTTATCAAAGCTCTACTCAGCCTACATCAGGTTCCGCAGGTCCGCGTGCGCGCAGCGCACCCTACACCTTGCTCGACGCTCAAGCAGATGGTCGCAAACGGCCGCTCCGCTCCTCGCCGACCCAAGACACTCCAGTGTCTTTTCAAAAAAATAGCGGACGTTCGAAATGCCCGGACAGCACCGCCATGCCTGCGCATGGCGGCCCACTACGAAAGCCGGCGCTGCGGCAAGGCCGCCAACTCGTAGATCAGGAAGCGCGCAGCCGCCGTGTGCGGAAAGTGCCCCAGCCGCTGTGCGCCACGGTGCCGAGCAAGGCCTTGAGCCCGCTTTCGCCGGGCTTGGGCTCGCCGCCGCTGGCGATGCGCTTGAGCTGGCGCGCATACCAGGCCACTTCCATCAAGGCCATGCGGTCGACCATCTTGATGCCGGTGGTGATCGGGCGCACGGTCCAGGGGCTGTCGGCGCCGCGCAGCAGGGCGGCGGGCGCGTCCGGGTCCATCGCCAGCAGGCGGCCGAGGCCGACGAGATCGAGCGCGCCGGAGCGCAGCGCGGCATTCATGCCGGCCTGGCTGCGGAAGCCGCCGGTGACCATCAGCGGCGTCGATACGGCGGCGCGCACCTTCTCAGCAAAATCGAGGAAGTAGGCTTCGCGGGCGATGGTGGTGGCGGCCTTGCCATCCTGGCTGATGCCGGTCATCGCCGGCGACTCGTAGGTACCGCCGGAAATCTCCACCAGGTCGATGCCGGCCTGCGCCAGCGCCCGGATGGTTTCCATGGACTCTTCTTCGGTGAAGCCGCCGCGCTGGAAGTCGGCGGAATTGAGCTTGATGCCCACCGGGAAGTCGGCGCCCGCCTGGCGGCGGATCTCGGCGTAGACGGCGAGCACGAAGCGCCGGCGCTTCTCGGCGCTGCCGCCCCACTCGTCGCTGCGCTGGTTGTGGTGCGCGGACAGGAACTGGCTGACCAGGTAGCCGTGGGCGCCGTGGATCTGTACGCCGCTGAAGCCGGCCTTCTTGGCGATGGCGGCGGCGCGGCCGAAGCGGGCGATGATGTCCTCGATCTGCGCCACCGAGGCCTCGCGCGGCGTGTCGAAGAAGCCGGCCATGTCTTTGCGGAACGGAATCGCCGACGGCGCCAGGTTGTAGCGGTTCAGGCCCTTGGGCGACTGCTTGCCTGGGTGGTTGAGCTGCATCCAGATCTGCGTGCCCTGGTCGGTGGCGGCCTTTGCCCATTCGCGCAGTAGCGGCAGGTCGGACTCATCCTCCAGCGCGACATTGCCGGGCTCGCCCAGCGCGCGGCGGTCGATCATGACGTTGCCGGTAATGAGCAGGCCAATGCCCGAAGCGGCCCAGCGGCCGTAGAGGCGGGGCAGGCGCGCGGTGACGTGATTGTCGTAAGAGGCCAGCGCCTCGCTCATTGCCGACTTGGCGATGCGGTTGCGCAGCGTGCTGCCATTGGGCAGGCGCAGCGGCTGCGCCAGAAGGTTTTCGCTCAGGGAGGCGGCGTCGGCCATGGGGTCACCGGGTGTGGTCAGGAATGCGGCATACCATAATTTGTTAGTTCGACAGTTGTCAAACTGACGAATTGTGGCAAACTCTCAGCATGAGCAAGAGCCGCGCATGAAATCCTCCGCTTCCGATCCGGACCTGTCCGACCTGGCCCTGGCGTTCAAGGCACTGTCCAATCCCAACCGGCTGGCCATGTACCTGGAGCTGCTGCGCCACCGCGAGCGCAGCGTGAAGACCTGCGCCCTGCAGGAGCTGATGTCCCTGCTCGACATCGGCGCGCCGACCCTGTCTCACCACACCAAGGAGCTGGTCGGCGCCGGCCTGATCGAGATTGAGCGCCAGGGCAAATTCATGCGGTGCCGTCTGAACGAGCCGATGCGCCAGCGCCTGGCGCGCTTCTTCGCCGCCAAGGGCGAGCGCTGATCTCTCGTGGCCAGGGACAGTAAAGGACTCGAATGCTGATCGTGGCAATTGCGGTGGCGGCGTTCTGCGCCACTTATGCCGGCGGCCTGTTCGCGCTGCGGCTCAAGGACCGGCTGCACCTGGTGCTCGGCTTCAGCGCCGGCGCCGTGGTCGGCGTCGCCTTCTTCGACCTCATCCCCGAGTCGATCGCCTTCGGCCAGAAATTCCATACCCCGGCCGCCCTGCTGGCCTGGACCGCCGTCGGCTTCATGCTGTACCTGGTGCTGGACCGCATGCACTTCTTCCTCGGCCATGGGCATGGCGGGCACGAAGACCATGAGAGCCGCGATCATGGCGGCGCCGCGCCGCACCCGGCGCACCGCGGCAGCTTCGGCGCCGCCAGCCTGTCGGCGCACAGCCTGCTCGACGGCATCGCCATCGGCATCGCCTTCCAGGCCTCCGCCCCGATCGGCGCGGTGGTCACCATGGCGGTGCTGGCCCACGACTTTTCCGATGGCATCAACACCACCAATATCGTGCTGAAGAACGGCGGCAGCCGGCAGCAGGCCTTGCGCTGGTTGCTGGCCGACGCCTTGGCGCCGGCGGCCGGCATCGGCGCCACCTACCTGTTCGCCATCCCGCAGGAGACGCTGGGCATCGCGCTGGCATTGTTCGGCGGACTGTTCCTTTACATTGGCGCCAGCGACCTGATCCCGGAAAGCCACCACGCCCATCCCAAGCTGCTGACCACGGCGATGACCCTGCTGGGAGCGGCCGTGATCTATACCGCGGTGGCCCTGGTCAGCCGGTAAGCCGGCTTCACCAGGCCCGCCCTTCCAGGCCTCCAGATACTGGGGCCGGGACAAGCCGGCATATGTAATGCTACAGTTTCGCCTTATAACCGATCACCATAACCGTAACCGACTCACGTGCCATTCTCATCGCGTTCGCCGCTGTCACGCATGCCGGGCATGCGCAGTCTCGTCGTCGCCCTCCCGATCCTGCTCGCGCTCGGCACGGCCCAGGTTCAAGCGGCAAGCGACCTGTCCCTGCACTCCTATGCCGCCCTGGTCGTGGACCAGGATACCGGCGAGTCTCTGGTCTCCAAGAATGCGGACGTGGTGGTACCCATCGCATCGCTGACCAAGCTGATGACCGCGCTGGTGGTGCTCGACGCGCACCCGGACATGGACGAGGTCCTCGAGGTCGGCGATGACGATGTCGACTACGAGAAGCACACCCGTTCGCGGCTCAAGGTCGGCACCCGCCTGAGCCGTTCCAACATGCTGCTGCTGGCCCTGATGGCCTCCGAAAACCGGGCCGCCATGGCGCTGAGCCGGTCGTATCCGGGCGGGCGCCCCGCCTTCATCGCCAAGATGAACGAGAAGGCGCATGCGCTGGGCATGAACTCCAGCCATTTTGCCGACCCCGCCGGCCTGTCCAGCGACACCACCTCCACCGCCCACGACCTGCTGCGCCTGGTCAACGCCGCCGATGCGCAGCCCCTTATCCGCCACGACACCACCCAGGCGGAGGCGACCGTGCTGGTGCACGGGCATCCGCTGAAGTTCGTCAGCACCAACCGCATGGTGCGCAGCAATCGCGACGACTGGGATATCGAACTGCAGAAAACCGGCTTCACCAACGAAGCCGGACGCTGCCTGGTGATGCGGGCCACCACCCTGAATCACAAGCTTTCGATCATCTTCCTCAATTCCTTCGGCACGCTGACCCGCTTCGCCGACGCCGGCCGCATCCGCAAGCACCTCGCGCAGTACGCCAGCAGGCTGGCGCCGCATCCGAGCACCATGGCGGTCTCGGCCAAAGCCTCTCCCTGAAATCGCGGCGGCCGGCGGCGCGCGCCGCCGCGTACGCCGGATCGCGCATCCGCAAAGCAACGGGCATCGCGGTAGCCGTCACCGCCGCGCTGCCCTCCCCTACGCACCCCTGAATTCCCGCCGGGCTTGACAAATTTTTCTGCGCGACGATACTTAAGCAAATGCTTAACCAAGAACTCGCCCTCGATCTGATGTTCCAGGCCCTGTCGGACCCGGCCCGCCGCAGCATGATCGAGCGCCTGTGCCGCGGCCCCACCTCGGTGAGCGAACTGGCCAGGCCGCTGGCGATGTCGCTGCCGGCGGTGGTGCAGCACCTGCAGGTACTGGAGGCGAGCGGCCTGGTGCGCTCGGAAAAGATCGGCCGGGTACGCACCTGCCGCATCGAGCCGCGCGCCCTGCGCAACGCCGAGCAGTGGGTCAACGAGCAACGCACCATCTGGGAACGCCAGCTCGACCGCCTGGGTGAATACCTGGCCGGGCAGGACGCCCAGGCGGACGGCAAGCCGGCGCACAAGGGCAAATCGTGAAAACCATCAGCGTCCATGGAAGGAGAACTACATGAGCCAGTCCAGCACCGCGTCCCTCAAGCTCTACCTGCACCCGCTCTCGTCCTATTGCTGGAAGACGCTCGTCGCCTTCTACGAAAGCGACATCCCGTTCCAGCCGCAGATCGTCAATCTCGGCGATGAGGCCGAGCGCGCCGCGCTGGCGAAGCTGTGGCCGTTCGCCAAGTTTCCGGTGCTGCGCGACGAAACGCGGGACCAGATCATTCCCGAGTCCAGCATCATCATCGAATACCTGGCGCAGCATTACCCCGGCGCCACGCCGCTGCTGCCGGCGGACGCGGAACAGGCGCGCGAGACGCGGCTGCGCGACCGCTTCTACGACCTGCACGTGCACGAGCGCATGCAGAAAATCGTCGGCGACCGCCTGCGGCCGGAGGGGCAGCGCGATCTCCTGGGCGTCGAGCAGGCCCGGGCACAGCTGCGCATCGCCTACGGCATGATCGAGCAGGACATGGCCAGCCGCACCTGGGCCATGGGCGCGGCCTTCAGCATGGCCGATTGCGCCGCGGCGCCGGCGCTGTACTACGCCAATCTGGTGCAGCCCCTGGGCGAGCGCTATCCGAACATCACGGCGTATCTCGGCCGGCTGATGCAGCGCTCCTCGTTTGCCCGGGTGCTGCGCGAGGCGCAGCCCTACTTCGCGATGTTTCCGCAATAAGCCGCGCCGCTGCGGCCGCCGCCGGAATCGCGCGCACAGGCCACCCAAACCGAAATCATCCCCAGCAAGGAACCCCTCATGAGCCAGGCCTCCGTCACCCACGCCAGCTTCACCATCGAACGCGTCTACCCCGCCGCGCCCGCCCGCGTCTTCGCCGCCTGGGCTTCGGCGGAAGCCAAGTCCCGCTGGTTCGTCGGCCCCGAGGGCTGGACGCAGGTGCGCCGCGAACTCGACTTCCGCGTCGGCGGGCACGAGTGTGCGCACGGGCGCTTCGGCAACGGCGAGACCACCGCCTTCGACAGCACCTATCACGACATCGTGCAGGACCAGCGCATCGTCTACACCTACGACATGCGGCACAAGGGCGTGCACCTCTCCGTATCGCTGGCCACAGTCGAGTTCAAGCCGGAAGGCACGGGCACGCGCCTGATCATCACCGAGCAGGGCGCCTTTCTCGATGGCAACGACGACCCCGCCGGGCGTGAAATGGGCACGCGCATCCTGCTCGATCAGCTCGATGCGGCCCTGCGCAAGCAGGGTTGATCACCCCGTCACAGCGATCAAAGTAGTGTTAACAGGCCCTAATCCCAGTACCCCGGCCGCTGGTAGTGCTGATACAGGCGCTGTTCCTGTTCGCGGGAAAATTCCAGCGCCGGGTCGTATTCCGGGGCTGCGCGCACCGTATCTCGCGCCACGTCGACGCTGACGATTTTCTCCGGCCAGTCCAGCCGCTTGACCCACTGCGGCGGAATCACCACCTGCTTGCCGGGCCACCAGTTGCGCGTGTCGACCACGATGTAGCGGATGGCCCAGCTCTCCTCATCGAACAGGAAATCCTGCAGATGGCCCATGGCCTCGTCGGTGGCCTGCAGGCGATAGCCGCTCACCTCGGCGGCACTGCGCAGGTGCGGATCGCCCGGCCCCCCGTCCGCCGTGACCACATCGTCCACCGGCATGGGAGAAATCGGCATCACCGGAAACGGCGTGGCGCCCCACAGCATGGAGCCGCCCCAGTAGTCCGGATAGCCGTAGTAGCCGAGAAACTCCAGCTCATGCTGGCGCGACACCGGCTTGTCGGTGTCGATCGGCGGGCTGTCCTTGACCTGCTGCCGGCTCAGCTTGACGTGGACGATGCCCTTGTCCCAATCGATGTTGCCGACGGCAATCGGCGAGATCAGTACCCGGCGGTCCTCCAGCCAGCTGCCGGCATCCACCACCAGGTAGCGCGCGGCCCAGCGCCGATCGTCGAAGTACACGTCCTTGATCTTGCCGATCTCTCCGTCATACGCACCGATCGTCAGGCCGACCAGCTTTTCCATGCGATGGAGCATGATATTTCTCCGGGTTAGGCGTCATTGCCGCTATTCCCGCGCCGGGCTTCATCACCCCGCCTTATTGTGACCCTGCGGCGCCGGCCTAGTTCCGCTCGCCGGCACTTGGGCCATTCGCGCAAAGAAAATACACTGGGGCTGTCGATTTCGACGCGCCTGGTTCGACGTAAGGGGAGAACCCGGCTGTTCCGGCGGTCATCGACCGGCAACCCGGCTCTGCCATCCTTAATATTGAAGGAGTGTTGATGATGCGATTCATGATCCTGCGCAAAGCCGACCGCGACACCGAAGCGGGCATCCTGCCGGGTGAGCAATTGCTCGCCGCGATGGGGCAGTACAACGCCGAGCTGGTGGAGGCCGGCGCCATGCTCGCCGGCGAAGGGCTGCAACCCAGCGCCAAGGGCGCGCGGGTCAAGTTCAGCGGCGGCAAGCCGCATGTCATCGACGGGCCCTTCACCGAGGCCAAGGAGCTGATCGCCGGCTTCACCATGCTGGAGGCGGCCTCGCTGGAAGAGGCGATCGAATGGGTCCGTTACTGGCCGGCGCTCGACGGCGGCGGCGAGGTGCAGCTGGAGATCCGCGAGCTGGGCTGCGTCGCCGGCATGGCCGGGCACAGCGCCGCGCCGGCGGCAGGGCCGGCGAAGGCCGCGGACGGCGCCCCGCTGCAACGCTACATGATCCTGCTCAAGGCCAACGAGCAGACCGAAGCCGGCTACCTGCCCGACCCGCGTCACCTGGACAAGATGGCGCAGCGCAACCTGGAAGGCGTGGCCGCCGGCGTAATGCTGGCGGGCGAAGGGCTGCAACCCAGCAGCAAGGGCGCGCGGGTCAAGTTCTCGGGCGGCAAGCCCAGGGTGATCGACGGTCCCTTCGCCGAGGCCAAGGAGCTGATTGCCGGCTTCTGGATGCTCCAGGTACGCTCGCTGCAGGAAGCGATCGAGTGGGTGAAGAGCTACCCCTACCCGCTCGGCGACGAAGCCGAGGTGGAGATCCGCAAGGTGTTCGAGGCCGCCGACTTCGGCGCGGCCTTCACCCCCGAGCTGCGCGAAGCCGAGGAGCGCATGCGGGCGCACCTCATCGAATCCGGCAAGCCGCTGGCGGCCAGGCCGTAGGCAATATGGGGCGAAAACGCGGCACAGCCCGCCTTGCAGGCTGCGCCGCGATGCCTAAACGGTCTCGCCTGCCGGCTCCGCCGGCGATGCCGCATCGAAACCCTTGCGCTGCTCGCGATTGAGCATCGCATAGAGCAGCTCATTGGTTCTGCGGCCCTGGGCTTCGAGGGCGGTGAGCAGCTTGATCTGCTCGTCGGCGCGGTATTCTGCCTGCTTGATGCTGCCATCCATGGGACGATTCTCCAATGATTTCAACCCAAGATACGCTGTAATTGCGCCTCGCTCGGTGCGATAAACGACATATGAAAATAAAAATGATCCGGCCTGTCGATTTCCCGGTTTGAGGTTCGACGTATCCATGGAGCCCGGTTGAAAACGGCCGAATTTCCGGCCACCGGCCCGGCTCCGCAGCGACACGATCGAGGAGAGGACCATGCGATTCATGATGATTCTGAAAGCCACCAGGAACTCCGAAGCCGGTGTGATGCCCAGCGCGGAACTACACACCGCGATGGGCAACTACAACCAGGCCCTGGTCAATGCCGGCGTGCTGCTCGACGCCGCCGGCCTCCAGGCCAGCTCCAAAGGGGTACGGGTGGACTTCCGCGGCGGCAAGCGCATCGTCACCGATGGGCCCTTCGCCGAAACCAAGGAGCTGATCGCCGGCTTCTGGATGATCCAGGTGAAGTCCAGGGAGGAGGCGGTGGAATGGGCCAGGCGCTGCCCCGAGCCCATGCCCGGCGAGGATGCGCAGATCGAGCTGCGCCAGGTGTTCGAGGCGGCGGACTTCTGCAACGCACCCGCCGAAGTGCTGGAGCAGGAGCAAAGGCTGCGCCAGCAGGCGGGCCGCAAATAAACGGGAGCACGCCATGCAGATCAACCCCTACCTTCATTTCGACGGCGGCTGCGAGGCCGCCTTCCGCTTCTACGAACAGTGCCTCGGCGGCAAGATCCAGATGCTGCTCAAGCACTCCGAATCGCCCGAGCCGCAGCACGTGCCGGAAGCCTGGCGCAACACCGTCATGCACGCCCGCATGACCATCGGAGACCAGGTGCTGCTGGGCGCGGACTGCCCGCCGGAGTACTACCACAAGCCGGCCGGCTTCTATGTATCGCTCGACGTCGCCACGCCGGCCGAAGCGCGGCGCCTGTACGATGCCCTGGCGCAGGACGGCGAAGTGACCATGCCGCTGCAAAGGACTTTCTGGTCCGCCAGCTTCGCCATGCTCAGGGACCGCTTCGGCATTCCCTGGATGATCAACTGCACCGTCACCGCCTGAGTGCCAGGAGAACTGCCATGCTCAACACCATCATCATCGTCATCGTCGTGCTGCTGGCCGGCGTGCTCGGCTACGCCGCCACCCGGCCCGACAGCTTCAGCATCCAGCGCAGCATCACCATCAAAGCGCCGCCTGAGAAGATCTATCCCCTGATCGACGACTTCCGCCAATGGGGCCAGTGGTCGCCCTGGGAGAAGCTCGATCCCGGCATGCAGCGCAGCTTCATCGGCGCGGCCAGCGGCCAGGGCGCGGTCTACGCCTGGGACGGCAAGGGCAAGGTCGGCGCCGGACGCTTGGAGATCCTCCAGGCCGCCGCGCCTTCCAGCATCGTCATCCAGCTCGATTTCCTGCGCCCCTTCAAGAACCGCAATACCGCCACCTTCACCCTGCAAAGCCAGGGCGACAGCACCACCGTGAGCTGGGTCATGGCCG
>Ga0302311_10001151_pt1 | contig 31797 bp, 25 predicted proteins | sample III_Palsa_N1_3_FD_200449 | JGI IMG/M metagenome (GOLD analysis project Ga0302311, IMG submission 200449) | Peat permafrost microbial communities from Stordalen Mire near Abisko, Sweden - III_Palsa_N1_3 | ecosystem: Environmental > Terrestrial > Soil > Palsa > Peat permafrost | place: Sweden... | reverse complement strand
GCGGCTGGCCGAGTGGCGTGGCGGCCAGGCGCCCGGCGTGGGCTTCTTTGCCACCCTGCTGGAAGTGATCGAAGGGCTTTACCAGCTGCTCGACGCCTATCGCGACGGCGACAAGCTCGGCGATGGCAGCGAGTGGGTGGCGCGGGTGCAGGCCTTGCCGCGTCCGGCCGCGGCCACCACGCCGGTTTACGTGCCGCCGCCGGTCGAAGTCGCCCACCCGGTCGAGCGTCCGCTGGAGCCGGAAATCATCGCGGCGGGTTCGATGGACGCCGAGCTGCAGGAAATCTTCGGCGCCGAGGCGGAAGAACTGCTCGAGTCGATGGAGCATTACCTGCAGGTGTGGCGCCGCGATCCCGGCTACACCGACGCCGCCAATGAATTGAAGCGCGCCCTCCATACCCTCAAGGGCAGTGCGCGCACCGCCGGCGCCGATGCCATCGGCACCGTGGCGCATCATCTCGAAAGCCTGTTCTCCGAAGATGCCCAGCAGTCTTCCGCGGCCTTGCAGACGCCGCTCGGCGTCGGCTTCGACGAGTTGCACCAGCTGGTCAGCGATCTGCAACGCGGCCGCCCGCTCGATGCGGGCCCGGCGCTGGCTGCGATCGACGCCGTGCTGGTCAGGAGCCCGCCGCCGCCGATGGAGCAGGCGCCGCTGGAGCCGCCGCCGCCGCCGCTGCAGGTGACGCCGGCGCCGGTCGAGCTGCCGGCAGTGGAGGAAGCCCCGCTGGCCCTGAGCTTTCCGCCGGTCGAGGAGATTGTTCCCGCCGCGCCGCCGTCGGCCGGCCTCGAGGCGCTGGCCCTGGGCGCGGCGGAACCGATCGTCTTTGCTCCCGCGCCGCCGCCTGCCGCGCCTGTCGCCGAAGAGCCGCTGCCGCTGATCGAAGTGAGCGAGCTGGAGGCCCCGGCCCCGTTTGAGATCGAGGCGCCGCCGCAGTTCCAGCCGGAGCCGTTGCCGCCCCTGCAGGAAGCGCTGCGCATCGAATATACCGAGCCGCCGCAGGTGCCCGCCTGGCAGCAGCCGATCATGCCGCCGCCTCCGGTGACGACCACCACGGCCCTGCCTGAATCGCCGCCGCATGGGCTCGACGACGAAATCACCGACATCTTCTCGGCCGAAGCTTCCGAACTGCTGGAGCAGCTCGACAGCGGCTTCGAGGGCTGGCAGAACGGCGACGACACCGAGCCGGTGCGCGATGTGCAGCGCGCCCTGCATACGCTCAAGGGCGGCGCGCGCATGGCCGGGCTCGACGCCATGGGCGATGCGGTCCATGAACTGGAAGGCCGCGTCAATGCGCTGGTGGCTGCCGGCGAGTTTCCGGACAGCGGCGCCTTCACCCAGATGCGGGCCGAGCTGGATCGCCTGCAGGCCATGCATGACCAGATCCGGCGCGGCCAGGCCAGCCTGCTGGTCAGCCCGCTGGCGGCAGAAGCCGTGGTGCAGGAAGCGCAGCTTGCCGCACCCGTGGCGGCGCCGACTCCCGCCGCCGGACACTGGTCGCCGGAGCTGTTCTGGCGGCCGGAAGAGGATCTCAGCGGCTTCGCCCTGGCGCGCAAGGAAACCGCGCGCGTTTCGGTGGATGCCCTGGACAGCATGCTCAACGAGGCGGGCGAGATCTCGATTTACCGCTCGCGCCTGGAAGAGCGCAACACCAGCATGCGCACGCAGCTGGCGGAAATGACGCAGACCATCGTGCGCGTGCGCGAGCAGCTGCGCATGCTCGACATCGAGACCGAGGCGCAGATCGCGGCGCGCGGACGCGGCTTCGGCGCCCATCCCGACCAGTACAGCCAGGATTTCGATCCGCTGGAGATGGACCGCTACTCGCGCATGCAGGAGCTGTCGCGCACCCTGGCGGAGTCGATCAGCGATCTATCGTCCCTGCAGGCGACGATGGACGAGGCGGTGAGCGAGTCGGATACGCTGCTGCTGCAGCAAAGCCGCATCACCACCGAAGTGCAGCAAGGTTTGATGGGCACCCTGATGGTGCCCTTCTCCCGCCAGGTGCAGCGCCTGCTGCGCGTGGTGCGGCAGACGGCGCAGGAGAACGGCCGCCAGGCCGAGGCGGAGTTCCAGGGCGTGGAGGCGGAGCTGGATCGCCATGTGCTGGAGCGCATCACCGCGCCGCTGGAACATCTGCTGCGCAATGCCGTGGTACACGGCATCGAGGATCCGGCCGAGCGCGCGCTCGCCGGCAAGCCGGTGGTCGGCACCATTGTGCTGCGTCTGTCACGCGAAGGCTCGCAGCTGCTGGTCGAGCTGTCCGACGACGGCCGCGGCCTCGATTTCATGGCGATCCGCCACAAGGCGATCGAGCGCGGCCTGATGGTGCCGGAAGCGCAGCTGTCCGACGATGACCTGGCCCGCTTCATCTTTGAACCCGGCTTCTCCACCGCCAAGCGGCTGACCCAGGATGCCGGCCGCGGCATCGGCATGGACGTGGTGGCGAGCGAGGTCAAGCAGCTGGCCGGCACGCTGGAGCTGCGCTCCGAGGTCGGCAAGGGCACGCGCTTCCTGCTGCGCCTGCCGCTGACGCTGGCGGTATCGCAGGCGCTGCTGGTCGGCGTTGGCCCGGACAGCTATGCCATTCCGCTGCCCAGCATCGAGGGCATCGCCCGCGTGCCGCGCGCGGAACTGAACGACTACGTGCGCGACGACGGCCCGCTGTTCGCCTACGGCGGCCGTGGCTACCGCGTGCGCCACCTGGGCGACTATGTCGGCGTGCCGCATGCGCCCGATCCGGACGCGCGCACCTATACCGCCATCCTGGTGCGCCTGGGCGAGGGCCTGGGTGCCGCCGAGCGCCGCGTGGCCCTGATCGTTGATGTGCTCTACGGCAACCGCGAAATCGTATCCAAGGCGGTCGGCCCGCAGGTCAGCAGCGTGCCCGGCGTGGCGGGTGCCACCATCCTGGCCGATGGCCGCGTGGTGCTGATTCTCGACGTGGCGGCGCTGGTGGCCGAGCGTTCGCGCCGCGCCCTGCTGGCCGAGGCCGCCGGCCGCGCCGATGCGGCGGCGACGGAAGAAGAGACGCGCGAAACCATCATGGTGGTGGACGATTCCGTCACCATGCGCCGCGTCGCCGAGCGCTTGCTCAGCCGCAACGGCTATCGCGTGGTCACGGCGAAAGATGGTCTCGACGCCATCGCCATGCTGCAGACGGAAACCCCGGCGACGGTGCTGCTCGATATCGAAATGCCGCGCGCCGACGGCTTCGAGGTCGCGGCCTTCATCCGCAACAACGCGCGCCTGACCGACGTGCCGATCATCATGATCACCTCGCGCTCGGGCGAGAAGCACCGCGAGCGCGCCCGCACGCTGGGCGTGAACCGCTACCTGATCAAGCCGTACCAGGAAGACCAGTTGCTGGCCGAAGTCAAAGACGTGCGCAAGCACAATTGAGACCTGCATGAGCGGAGCACCGCAACAGCTGTACGCCGTACTCGTCGCGCTGCAGAGCGACACCCTGCTGCTGCCCAATCTGGCGGTGGCGGAAGTGGTGTCGCTGGAAGGCTTGCGCACGGTACCGGGTTCGCCGCCCTGGTTTGCTGGCCTGCTGCCCTGGCAGGGGCGCGAGTTGCCGATCGCCCGGTTCGAGCTGTTCAACAACGGCGCGGCCGAGCCGCCGAGCCGGCGCACCCGTATCGCGGTGATCAATTCGGTCAGCACGCGGCTTTCGGCGGGGCGCTACGGCATCCTGGCGGAAGGCTATCCGCATCTGGTGACGCTCAATCGGGCGGCGCTGCGGCCGGCGGAGGCGCGGCCGCAGGATAGCGAGCTGGTGCTGGCGCGGGTGCGGGTGGCGAGTCAGGAGGCGCTGATTCCGAATCTGGAGAAGATTGAGGCGGAGATGGCGGCGGTGCTGTCGGCTTTGCCGGCTTAGTCATCCGGGTTTCTGCGGCACTATCTCCAGTGCGATTCGTCACATATACCGCCAGCCTGTTGTTCGGAGTGAGCTGCTGCATCTCCGTCGCCGCTGTATTTCCGATCGTTCATCTGAGCCAGGCTGATTGGAAGTGGCTGGAGAGCGCTAGCAAACGCAAGGAAAGCCGCGATCTTGCAAAGCTGCCGGCATCCGTGGTGGCACTATGCGCTGACTCTGATGGCCGGCTAGCTGCGCCGGGGCAAAAATGGGAGGCCACCGATTTCATTCGGGATCGCACCTTGCCGCGCAAGCGGCTGGTTTGGTTTATACGCCAGAACTCCCGCTATCTGGTCCACTATGAAGTGGGTGGTAGTGGATATAACGTCCAGACCCTCATTGCGGATGTCACTGCCGATGGGAGTGCAAAATGCGCTTGGCATGCGACCGCATTCAAGGCGTTTGAGAACTATGCGGAATTTCTGGCCGCGGTAAATGCGAATCAAAGACTGCGCGACGATTCCTGCTCGACCAGCGGAGCAGGGTAGGCAACTAGCCCCCCAGCGTCATATCGGCGAAAGCCGGTATCCAGGGATTCGGAGTGCGCACTGCGTTGCTCTGGATACCGGCTTGCGCCGGTATGACGGAGGCGTGATTTCCCTGTCTTGACGCGACTGCGAAACGAAGTCATTCCCAGAACGCCGCGCTGCGGCGGGCACCATTACAATTCGCGGATGTATGGACGCGGCCAATCAGCATGAGCGCCGATCTGCGCGATGTCGGCGTACTCAAGAAATAGGACTCAAGTGGTTACTTCAGGATTCTCGTTGACGCGCTATGCCTGGCTGTCGGTGTTCACCGCGATCGGCGTGCTGGTGCTCAAGCTCGGTGCCTGGAAGCTGACCGGTTCGGTTGGCTTGCTGTCGGATGCGCTGGAGACCTGCACCAATCTCGGCGGCGCGGTGATGGCTTTGCTGATGCTGCGCTTGGCGGAGCAGCCGCCGGATGAGGAGCATGCCTACGGCCACAGCAAGGCGGAGTATTTCTCCAGCGGCTTCGAGGGGATGCTGATCTTCCTGGCCGCCGGCGTGATCGTGGTGCAGGCGCTGCCGGGCTTGTGGCGGCCGCATGCCTTGCAGGAGGCGGATATTGGCCTGGCGGTGGCGGCGGTGGCGACGGTGATCAATTTCGTCGTGGCGCGCATCCTGGCGCGCGCCGGCGGCAAGCATCATTCGGTCTCGCTGCAGGCCGATTCGCGCCACTTGATGGCGGACGTATGGACCACGGTGGGGGTGATCGTCGGCGTCGGACTGGCGGCGCTGACGGGCTGGCTATGGCTGGACTCGCTGGTGGCTTTGGCGGTGGCGGTCAACGTGCTGTGGGAGGGCTATAAGCTGATCAGCGAGTCGGCGATGGGCCTTATGGATGCGGCGTGGCCGGAGAGCGAGCAGCAGGTGCTGCTTGCGGTGCTCGATGAGTTTCGCAGCGAGGGCGCCGACTTTCACGCCCTGCGTACCCGCCGCTCGGCGGCGCGGCGCTTCGTCAATTTCCACGTGCTGGTGCCGGGCGACTGGACGGTGAAGCAGGGGCACGACCTGGCGGAGCGGGTCGAGCAGCGCCTCGCCGAGCGCGTACCCAATGTTACGGTCTTTACCCACCTGGAGCCGTCGGACGACCCGGTTTCCTACGGCGATGAAGGTCTCGATCGCGCCCGCGCGCATCATGCTCCTGCAGCGGCCCTGAACCCGGTCAGGCGGCCCTAATCAGTTAGCGCCAGGAAGCGCCGCAGCGCCTGGCGCAGCGGCGCCAGCTTGCGGCCGGCCTCCGCTTCGGCGATGGCCGCTTCGGCCACCATGCCCACCCACAAGCGCGCGGCGTGCTGCGGCGCCGGCCAGCCGGCCGCCTTGAACTCGTCGGCGGCGAGCCCGGCGAAGCGCGCGTTCTGCGCCGATACCGCCTGCTGGATGGCGGGTTCGGCGCGCGCGCCGAGCAGCATGGCCTTGATGCCGTGCTGCTCGGCGCAGCCATCCAGGTAGGCCAGGCTGCCGCGCAGCAGGCGCTGCATGCCGAAAGGGTGGCCGGCGACGGCACGGTCGATGCCCTCCGCCAGCCGGTCGTGAAAGCGGCCGTGCAAGGCCACCAGGAAATCCTCGCGGGTGGAAAAATGGACGTAGAAGGTGCCCTTGGCCACGCCGGCGGCATTGACCACCTCATCCACCCGCAGCGCGGATAATGCCCCTGCCTGGGCCAGTTGCAGGCCGGCGTTGAGCAGGCGTTCGCGCGTGGCGCTGCCGTCACGCGACATGGTGCAATTCCCCTGCTTCCCAGAATGCCTTGACCACTTCGAGAAACTGCTCGGGCAGTTCGGCAAACGGCGCATGGCCGCAGTCGAGCACTACCTGCCGCGCGCCGAGAGCCTTGGCGGCGTTGCGGCCGTCGGGCTGCGGCGGCAGCACCGGGTCATGCTTGCCGCTCACCACCAGGGCCGGCAGGCGCAGGCCGCCGGCCGCGCTGCGCAGGTCGTGTTGCGGCTCCAGGAAGCTGCGCCACACCGCGGCGTTGACCTGAATTGCGTCGGGGCCGGCCTGTTCGCCGCCGGCGCGGGCGATCATCGCCTGCGTCCAGGGGTTGCGCCGGCGCAGATACCAGCGGGTGAAGCCGGCGCCGAGCAGGCGCTTGAACCAGACCTGTCCCTGCAAGGCGCAGAAGGCGCGCGTGAACGCATTGTGCGCGGTGAAACCGCCGGGCGAGACCAGCACCAGGCTCAGCACCCGCTGCGGCTTGCGCAGCGCATAGCGCACCGCGACATTGGCGCCGACCGAGTTGCCGAGCAGATGGGCGCCGGGAATCTCCAGGGCATCCATGAAAGCGTCGAACCGTTCCAGAAAGAAGCTGGCGCCGGCCTGCGCCGGCGGCTGCGGCGCCGGACTGGCGCCGTAGCCCGGCCAGTCCAGCCGGATCACGCGGAAGCGCTGCGCCAGCTGCGGCGCGACGGCATCGAAGTCGCGGCTATCACCGGGATTGGCCGACAGCAGGACCAGCGTCGGTCCCTGGCCTTCGATGCGGTAGGACAGATTCAGCGATGCAAGGAAGTGTTGTGTCATGACCCTCGTCCATAAATGACTGACCAGTCGGTCATAAAATAATCCGGTATTCGCCAAACCGCAAGTGTCCGATCGTATGCGCCTGGGGAGTGGAGGAACTCGCCGCGTCGGGAATCTTGTGGACCTTCACTGGTCGGATCAAGACTACCCGTAAGAGCGATGGCGGCATCGCGCGCGGGCGTTCAGAATGTGGCCTGCATCCACAGGAGGTGAATGCGATGAAGCAGCTCAGCGGCATGGACTCGATGTTCCTCAACCTCGAGACCGCCGATGCGCCGATGCATATCGGCGGGGTCACCGTTCTCGACCTGGCGCATGCACCGCAGGGGTTCGGCTTCGAAACGGTGCGGCAGCGCATCGCCGAGCGCCTGCATCTGCTGCCGAGTTTCCGCCGCCGGCTGGTCAGCATGCCGCTCAACCTGGTGCCGCCGTTCTGGATCGAGGATCCGGATTTCCGTTTCGAACGCCATGTGCAGCGCGTGCAGCTGAAGGCGCCGGGCCGCGATGCGCAGCTGGCCGAGCTGGTCGCCGAGCTGGCGGGCAGCGCGCTGCCGCGCGATCGGCCGCTATGGGCTTTTTACTACGTCGAAGGGCTGTCGCGCCGGCGCGCCGCCTGCATTTCCATCATCCACCACGCCTGCATCGACGGCGTCTCCGGCGCCGAGCTGCTGAGCAAGCTGCTCGATCTCGAGCCGATCGCGCCGCAGTTGCCGCCGCCGGTCACCGAATGGGATCCGGACGAGCTGCCGCTGGTCATCGACCGCCTGCTGTTCACGGCCAGGCAGGCCTGGAGCCGTCACCGCCAGTTCGTCGGCTTGCTGCGCAGCAGCGGGCCGGTGGCCTGGCAGCTGGGCAAGGCCCTGCTTGGCCGCGGGGAGGAAGTTGCCGCCGCCGAGCCGGCGGCCGGCGAGACGCCGGAGCCTCCGCTCGCCGCACCGCCGTTCCGGCCGGCGCCGCGGACGCGCTTCAACGTTGCCATCGATGCCAGGCGCAGCTACGCCTTCCGCTCCCTCTCCCTGCCGCGCATCAAGGCGGTGAAGGATGCGCTGGGCATCACCGTCAACGACGCGGTGCTGGCGATCTGCGCCGGCGCCCTGCGCCAGTACCTGCTGGAAAAGGACGAGCTGCCCGAGCGGCCATTGGTGGCCGCGGTGCCGATCTCGGTGCGCAGCCGCGAGGATCGCCGGGCCGGCGGCGGCAACCGCGTTGCCATGCTGACCGCCGAGCTGCCCACCCACTATGCCGATGCGCTGCAGCGGGTGTCCGCGGTCAGCCGCAGCACCGCCAAGCTCAAGCGCGTGCACCGCGCCGTGCCGGCCAAGCTGCTGATGGACTGGATGGAGCTGCCGACTCCGGCACTGATGGCGCGTGCCGCCCGGCTGTACGAGAACTTCATCAACAGCGATCGCCTCAAGCCCCCCGTCAACGTGCTCATCTCCAATGTGCCGGGGCCGCGCGTGACGCTCTATCTGGCGGGCGCGCCGCTGCTGGCGAACTACCCGATCAGCATCCCGTATCACGGACTGGCCCTGAACATCACCGTGCTGAGCTATCGCGACCAGCTCGATGTCGGCCTCACGGCCTACCTCGACGCGGTGCCGGACATCGGGCACCTGATGGATCTGCTCGCCGATGCGCTGGCCGAGCTGGAGCGCGCCGCGGGCATCGCGCCGTCAAAAAAAGCCCGCGGAGCCGCCGCGGGCGCCAGGCGCAAATCGCCGCGGGCGACGAAATCCGTTCGGAAACAGGCACAATAGGAGCATGAGACAAGAAATCGTCTGCGTCTGAAGATGGAAATCTTGAATCGAAAATCAATAATCGCGCCCGGAATCGAGCATGGACGGCACTGAATCACTAGTCAGCGCGTTGTACTGCACGGCCACGGAAGGTGACTGGCAGGTATTCCGGGGGCGCGCGCTGCGCATGCTGTGCGAGCAGCTTGGAGCCGGCTCCGCCGCCTGGTGGTCGCGCGGCACCCGCGGCAATGACGGCGAGCTGACGCAGCATCCGCAGCCGTTCGTGACGCAGACGGCGCTGGCCAAGCTGGCCCTGCCGCGCGGGCGCGAAGTGGCGGTGCTGGAAGTGTCGGCGACGGTCCAGGCCGTGGTGCATAGTCCGGCCGGAAGCGAATTGCTGCATACCGTGGTGGTGCAGTATCCGGCACGCGTCAAGCATGCCGACGAGCAGTCGCTGGAGCGGATCGGCATGCACCTGTGCGCCGCCGGCGCCCTGTCGATGCTGCAATTCGTGCGGCGCGATGACTGGCTGCACTCGATGGGGCGCGCCAATCGCGGTTCGGCCGCGCTGGTTGACGCGGGCGGCGCGCTCTATGCGGTCAGCGGTCGTTTCCGCGGCTTGCTGGAGGAAACCGGACATACCGGCGATCTGTCGCGGCTGCCGTTCGCACTGCCGGAAAGCGCACTCGGCGAGGAAGGCGGCGAACTGATGGAGGGTGGATTGCATCTGCGCGTGGCGCGCTGCGGCAATCTGTATCTGCTGCATGCGCGCAAGCCGCTGCCGCTGGACGCCTTGTCGCCACGCGAGCAGGAAATCGCCCGCGCCCTGAGCAATGGCAAGACGCTCAAGTCCATCGCGCGGCAGTACGGGATTGCGGTGTCGACGGTGGCGAATCACACCACACGGATTTATCGGAAGCTGGCGATTTACCGGCGTGAGGATTTGATCGAGCTGCTGCACATGAAGCCCAGCACTGTGCGCTGAGTCCGTAGGTCGGCCTTCAGGCCGACTGCGCCATCTGACCGTATGGCTGTCGGCCTGAAGGCCGACCTACGGGTTGGGGCGGCGGCTCCGCTGTATCTACCTGGGTATCTTCTTATGGTTCCGTTCCCGCTCATTGCTGAAACTGCTATCTAAATGAACTTCAAAAGTCTATTGGCGGGCGGCATAGAGTCTCTATACATTGCGTTTGCAGTGGCATTGATCTGGGGTATTGCCAGAGCATTCGGGTGGGATGGAAATATTTCGCATGTCCAGCCAGGTTTTTTTCCAGAACTTTCCAAGTTACCTGCGAAAGAAAAATGGGATGTACTTGAAGCGGCTGGCAGATTGGCCAAACGAAGTTGGAAGAACTACATACCGGATTTGGTTTTTTTTGCGCTCATGGCGCTGTCGTTTTTTACAGCTGACATTTTGAAGTCGACATTGAGCATCGAAAGCTCAATTTTGTGGGGAAATGTTGTCCTGGCCCTGCTGTTGGGGGTGTCTAGCTTGGTTGCCACCCTCATCAGACCGAGGTTTTTGCGGCCGTTTCTACGCCAGGCTCTTGATCGGGCAAGCTAAATCTTTGCCAACGACGACATTGCTCGCAAGTCGAAGCAGCGTAATAGGGGCAGTTTGTTGGGGGGGGCGCAGCAAACCCCAACGCTGCGCAAGTGGGCCAAAGACGTTGGGGTTTGCTGCGCTCACCCCAACGAATCTAGGCCTGCAAATGCTTCCCCATGAACTCGCCTAGTTCGGCGATCGAAGCATCCGCCTCTGCCAGCTGCCCGGCGTGCAGCTGGAAGTCATGCCACAGGCCGTCGAAGCAATGCAGGCTGACTTCGATGCCGGCGGTTTTGGCCCGCTGCGCCAGCCGCTCCGAGTCGCTGTACAGGATCTCCTCGCTGCCGACATGAATCATCATCGGCGGCAGGCCTTTCAAATCGCCAAACAGGGGAGAGATGCGCGGGTCGGTCAAGGGCAGGCCGCCGGCGTGGCGCCTGGCGCAGATATCGAGCCAGGGGGCATTCAGCATCGGCTCGCGTTGCGCCCGGCTGCGGATCGTTTCGCCGCTGTGGCTCAGATCCAGCCAGGGTGAGATCAGTACCAGCGCGGCCGGTTGCGGCAGGCCGGCATCACGGATGGCGATGGCGGTGGCCAGGGCCAGGTTGCCGCCGGCGGAGTCGCCGACGATGACGATCTGTCCCGGTTGATAATGCTGCATCAGCCAGCGGTAGGCGGCCAGGGCATCGTCCAGCGCGGCGGGATAGGGATGCTCCGGCGCCAGCCGATAGTCCGCAAGGTAAGCCTCGGCGCCCGCGGCCTGGCCCAGTTGCGCGGCGAGGCTGCCGTGGCTGGCCGGACCGCCCAGCACGTAGGCGCCGCCATGCAGCAGCAGCACGGCCTTGTCGGGTGCGGCGGCCGGCGTATGCAGGTGCAGCCCCGGCACGCCGTTCATGTCGAGCTTGCTCGATTCGGTGCCGCGCGGATATTTCGCCAGCAGGCTGGCCAGCCAGGAACCGCGGCGCTGCACGGCGAGCGGCACCCACGGTGCGAGCAGGGGTTTGAACAGTACCCTGACCACGGTGCGCAGCACTGTTTTCATTGCAGCCCCTGCCTGCGAATTTTCAGGCCGCAGCGTATCAGGCCGCGCGGGCCAATGCCGCGTCCGCGGCGGCGCTAGCCGGCACCAGATGGTAATGCGCCAGGTTAGGCTGCCGGGTGAGGCGGCCGTACTCGCTCATGTAGCCGACCCAGGTATTGGTGTTGCGGCCGTCGGCGGTGAGATACCAGCTGTGGCAGCCAGCCTCGAACACGGTCTGCTTGTTGCGCTTCTGCAGCATGGCGTTGAACTCGTGCTGCACGTCCACGCGCACTTCCAGCGAGGCCAGGCCGCGGTCGCGCAGCAGGCTGGCGGCCTGGGCGATGTAGCGTGTCTGCTGCTCCAGCATGTAGATGATCGAGCCGGCGCCGAGATTGGTATTGGGGCCGTAGACCACGAACAGGTTGGGGAAGCCGCTGACGCTCATGCCGAGGTAGGCCTCGGCGCCGTTCTTCCAGCGCTCGCGCAGGCTGCGGCCGCCGAGGCCGTGGATTTCCATCGGCGCCAGGAATTCGGTGGAGGCGAAGCCGGTGCCGTAGATGATGGCATCCACTTCGCGCAGGCGGCCGTCCTCGGCGCGGATGCCGCCGGCGGTGACTTCGCGGATGCCCTCGCTTACCACTTCGACGTGCGGCTGCGCCAGGGTGCGCATCCACTCGTTGGAAAGCAGGGTGCGCTTGCAGCCCATCGTGTAATCCGGGGTGAGCTTCTTGCGCAGCGCGCGGTTGCGTACCTGCAGGTGCTTCAGGACTTCCGCGCTGCTCCTGAGAATGGCCTTGGCGACGGTGCCCAGCACCGGCTTGCGCAGCAGGGCCGAGTTGAGCAGCTCGAAGGTCCAGAAAATGCGCGTGCGATCGATGTCGTGCAGCAGCGGGAAGGTCTCGATCAGCCTGCGTTCCCAGCGGCGGTAGGGGCGGTCGAACTTCGGTACACACCAGCCCGGCGAACGCTGGAACAGGTGCAGCTGCTTCACTTCTTTTGCGATCTCCGGCACCAGCTGCACCGCGCTCGGTCCGGTGCCGATCACGGCCACCGTCTTGCCTTTGAAGTCGTAGGCGTGGTCCCAGCGCGCGGAATGGAAAGTGCGGCCCTGGAAGCTTTCCAGTCCCTTGAGCTGCGGAATCTGCGGCTGGTGCAGCTGGCCGACGGCCGAGACCAGCATGTTAGCTTCCAGCGTCTCGCCGCCCTTGAGGCGAATGCGCCACCGCCCGCGCGCCGCGTCGTAATCCGCGCCCAGCACCTCGCAGCCGAAGCGGATGTGCGACAGCAGATCATGCTTGCGCGCGACATGGCGTAGGTAGTCGAGGATCTCGGCCTGCTTGCCGTAGCGGCAGGACCAGGGATAGTGCGGCTCGAAGGAAAAGGAATACAGGTGCGAAGGCACATCGCAGGCGGCGCCGGGATAGGTATTCTCGCGCCACACACCGCCGACGTCCTGGGCTTTTTCCAGGATGATGAAGGACTCGATGCCGGCCTGCTGCAGCGAGTGCCCCATGCTGAGGCCGCCGAAGCCGCTGCCGATGATGACTACGCTGGGACTCACAGCCTTGTTGACCGTCACCCGCTTTGCGCCTGCATCCATCTGAATCCTCCAGCCGCTTTGTTTCGAACTAGTGCAGCCAGCTTAGGGGGCCAGGTTCAACAGGGTTATGGCGTTCCGGGACAAAATATTGATAATTGAGGACAGAAGGCGCAAAGCCTGCCGAAGTCCCGCCGGGGATGGCAGGCGGCGGCGACACGGCAACGAGGAGGCAGGGTGCAAAACTGGGATTTCCAGCGCGGCATCGCCAGCATGCAGTTGCAGGCGCAGCTCGGCGTGGAGCACGGCCTGACGCTCGGCGCCTGCCTGGAAGGAACCGGTGTGACTCCGGCCGAACTGGCCGATCCCGCCGCCGTGGTCAGCGCCCATCAGGAGCTGGGGCTGGTGCGCAACCTGGTGCGCGGCCTGGGCCAGATGCCCGGCCTGGGGCTGGAAGCCGGCACACGCTATCACTTCAGTGTCTACGGCATTCTCGGTTTCGCCATCGTCAGCAGTCCCGATCTGCGCGGCGCGTTGGGAGTGGCCCTGCGCTATCTCAACCTGACCTATGCCTACAACCACATTACCGCCGAGGAAGCAGGCGGCGAAATGCGCCTGCTGTTCGACGACAGCACCATCCCCGAGGACGTGCGGCAGTTCCTGCTGGAGCGCGATGCCGCCGCTGCGCTGACTCTGCAGCGCGAGATGTTTTCCAGTTCGCTAGTGCCACTGCGGCTGTCCCTGCGCTGCCGGCGCCCGGCCTATGCAGAGCATTTCACCCGGCTGTTCGGGGTGGAGCCGCGCTTCGGCGCGGCGCGCAACGAGGTGGCGATGGACGCTGCGGTGCTGGATTCGCCTTTGCCCCAGGCCAACGAGTCGAGCCGGCGCATGGCCGAGGAGCAGTGCCGCAAGCTGCTCGCCGCGCGCAAGGCGCGCAGCGGCCTGGCCGAGCGCGTGCGCGACCGCATCCTGCGCCAGCCGGGCCATATTCCCGACATGAATGCCGTCGCGGGTGAGTTGCTGCTGACGCCGCGCACCCTGCGCCGCCGCCTGCTGGACGAGGGTACCAGCTACAAGGCGCTGACCGACGAGGTGCGCGAAACGCTGGCCGAGGAACTGCTGTCCGCCGCCAACCTGTCGGTGGAGCAGATCGCCGAGCGCCTGGGTTATTCAGAAGCGGCGAGCTTCATCCATGCCTTCAAGCGCTGGAAGGGGCAGCCGCCGCACAGTTATCGGCTGGCAAGGTAGCGGCGTCTCCAGGCTGCTGCGGCGAGGCCGACCAGCAACCACGGCGCGAACGGGCCGCCGCCGGAGCCACCGCCGCCGCCCGAACTGCTGCTGGTGCTACCGCTGCCGGAGCTGCTGCTGCTCGAACTGCTGCTACTGGAGCTACTCCCGCTACTGCTGGAACTGCCGCTGCTGCTGCCGCCCGCGTTATCCGTGCAGCCGGCGCGAATGTCGGAGCACACGTGCTCGGTGCCGCCGCGATCCGGAAAGCTGCGCGCGGAACGGAAGTAGAAGCTCATCTTGGCCGCGCCTTGCGCGCCGGAATCGTCGAGCAGGCGCGTATCGGCGTCGGCGTAGCCGGTCTCGCCGGACTGCTTCAACCAGCGGTCGAGCCAGGCCAGGGTGTAGTACTCGGCCATCGGTTCGCCCCAGCCGCCGACGCAGGCACCGGTGCTGGTGCTGGGGCACCAGGAACTGGCGGGAAAGGTCGGCACCTGGCTCCACTCGTAGTGGGAGCTGCCCTGGACGGTGAACTCGAAGGTGGGCACTCCGGCGGTCTGCCAGGCATCGAAGCCATCCTTGTGCATTTCAGGATCGGGCGGAACCAGGAACGGCGTCGGTGCCAGGCCGTATTCCGAGGACTGCCCCATGCTCGGTACACGTGGCGCGAAATTCGGGATGCCGCGCGTGATGATCAGCTGGACGATGGCAGCATACGCCTGCTCGGTGAGCGGCAGTTGCTGCAACAGGGTGAGCACGCCGCCGCCGGCAGCGCCGCCGATCTGCGTACTGCCCGGTGCCAGCAGGCCGTCCCAGGCCACCGCCGCCTTGACCGGATTGGTCTTGTCGAGCTTGCCCGGCCAGGGGTCGGCACCGGCCGCGCCGTAGCCTTGCACGATGCTGACGCCGATGGCGCCGAGCGAATGCCCGACGATGCCGAGCCGGTCCGGATCGATCGCGGCATAGGCCGGGTTGGATGCGGCGACCGGGGTCGGATAGTCCTTGGCGCAGGCGGCATTGTTGGGGTACGGAACGGTTGGCGAGGAGCGGAAGAAATCGATGGCGTCGACCAGGCCGGTCCAGAACACCGAGGGATTGATATTGGTGCCCTGGCCGCCGGAGGGGGTCTGTTCGTCGGAACGGCCCTGGCCGCGCGGGTCGAAGCTGAGCACCACATAGCCGTTGCGCACCAGCAGCTGCGCCGCCCACCAGTAGGCGGTCTGCGGCGCTTCCACTGAGCCGTTCTGAATCACGATGCCCGGCAAGGTCGTGCCGGCAGGGATGCTCTTCGGCTGCCATACCTGGCCGTTGAGCCGGGCGCAGCCGGAGTCGTAGAACACCACCGGGGTGACCACTGCTTCGCTGGTGTAGAAGGTGCTCCCATCCGGCCCGGCTGCCGAGGGAAAACGGAACGGATCGCCGTCGCACTGGAAGGCGTAGCTGGTGCACAGCGGAGTCAGCGGCGAATCCAGCGACAGCGATACCGCCGCTTCAGGATCGGCGAGAACCTCGTTGAGTACCTGCTGCAGGGTGGCGCTGAGCGAGGCCGGATTCTTCAGCGCGGCGAGCAGCTGGTCGAGCGGCGTGGACGAGGCCAGCAGCCAGCTTGGATCGGCCGTGTCGCGGGCGGTGAGGCTGGCGATATTGAGCAGGCTCTGCGTGGTCAGGCGGGCCAGGAAAGCAGGATTGCCCAGCTCCTCGGCGGGCGCCTGGGTCACGGTGGCGAAGTTCTTCACCTCGCGCTCGGTCCAGCCGGCCGAAGGGTAGGCAGGGCCTTCCGGAATGGCGAATGCGGCCGTGCCCCACAGGGCTGCAGCCACGGCAACAATGCGGGCTGTCGTATTCATGAATCTCCTCCGAGCGTGCCACTTGTTATTCGATGAGTCTGCCCCAACTGGAAAATGGTGGAAATGGCGGGGCGGACAGGTACTCGCGGCGCGCCCGTCACCGACTACAGCGTCTCACTCCCGCTTCCGGCAGAATAAGCCCCCATGCCAGCCGTCCTCGAAGTCCGCGACCTCGTCAAGCACTATCCGCGTGTTCGCGCCGTGGATGGGGTCAGTTTTGAAGTGCAGGAAGGTACCTGCTTCGGCCTGCTCGGCCCCAACGGCGCCGGCAAGAGCACCACCATCGAGATGCTGGAGGGCTTGCTCAAGCCCACTTCCGGCCAGGTGCTGTTTCGCGGTGCGGCGCTCGGCGGGCATTATCGCGAGCGCGTCGGCATCCAGTTCCAGAACACCGCGCTGCAGGAGCATCTCACCACCCGCGAGAACCTGCGCTTCTTCAGCGCGCTGTATCCCAAGCGCCGTCCGCTGGACGAGCTGATCGCGCTGTGCCGGCTGGAGGAATTTCTCGACCGCGACACCAGCAAGCTGTCCGGCGGCCAGCGCCAACGCCTGCTGCTGGCCATCGCCCTGGTCAACGAGCCGGAAGTGCTGTTCCTCGACGAGCCCACCACCGGCCTCGATCCGCAGGCGCGGCGCAATTTCTGGGACCTGGTGCAGGGCGTCAAGGCACAGGGCAAGACCATCGTGCTGACTACGCATTACATGGAAGAGGCCTATCTGCTGTGCGACGAGATCGCCATCGTCGACCATGGCAAGATCATCGCCCGCGGCAGCCCGGCGGCGCTGCTGGCCGAGCATTTCGACGATTCGGTGCTGGAGTTGCCGTTGGCCGAGGCGAGCCGGCTCAACGATGGCGTCAGCTACAAGCAGAAGGGCGACGTGGTGGAGATCCATACGCCGGACATCAACGGCACCATCGGCCGCCTGCTGGCGGTGGGCGCTTCGCTGGCGCATTTGCGCATCCGCTCGCGCACGCTGGAAGACCTGTTTCTGGAACTGACCGGGCGGGAGCTGCGCACATGAGCAATCCCTTCGCCGACTCCTGGCGCCGCCTGCGTGCCGCGACCTGGGCGCGCAGCCTGGAATTCATCCGCGACAAGTCCGCGGTCGGCTGGAACGTGATTTTCCCGGTGCTGCTGGTGCTGGGCTTGGCCTATGTGTTCTCCGGGCCGGGCCAGCCGATGTTCAAGGTCGGCGTGCGGGCGCCCGCCGGCGTGGCGCTGGACGCGAAGCTGCATCCCTTCCTGGCCACGCCGCAGGTGCAGTTCTACCGCGAGGAGCCGGGTGACGCGGCGCTGCACAAGGTGCAGCTGCAGCGCATCGACATGCTGGCCGACTTCACCGTCACGCCCGGCCGCTACTGGGTCAACGAGCAGTCGCCCAAGGGCAAGCTGCTGGAGCAGCTGCTGCGCGGCGCGGGCGGCGATGCCTTGCAGCGCCAGGCCACCAGCGGCGCCGAGGCGCGCTATGTGGACTGGGTCACGCCGGGCGTGCTCGGCATGAACATGATGTTCGGCTGCCTGTTCGGTATCGGCTACGTCATCGTGCGCTACCGCAAGAACGGCTATCTCAAGCGCCTCAACGCCACGCCGCTGCGCGCCTTCGAGTTCCTGCTGGCGCAGCTGCTGTCGCGCCTGCTGCTGATCGTGGTGGTCAACTGCGCCGTGTTCATGGCCTGCCGTCTGCTGCTGCACCTGCGCATGGAAGGCTCCTACTGGAATCTGCTGCTGCTGACCACGCTAGCGGTTTTTTCGATGATCGCGATGGGCCTGGTGGTGTCCGCGCGCATCAGCAGCGAGGAACTGGCCGGCGGCATCCTCAACGTCATCGCCACGCCGATGATGGTGGTGTGCGGCGTGTTCTTTTCCATCGACGGCGCGCCGCATATCCTGCAAATGGTGGCGCAGCTGCTGCCGCTGACGCACCTGATCAACGGCGCCCGTGCCATCATGCTGGACGGCGCCGGCCTGCGCGAGATCGCGCCCAACCTGCTGGCGCTGGCGGCGATGAGCGCGGTATACCTGGTGCTCGGCGCGGCATTGTTCAAATGGAGGCAGAGTTGAAACTTCCAAAGACCATCGACTACGCCCACCACATCAGCTGCATCGACACCGAGCAGGTGCGGCCGGGCATGGCCTGCTGCTACCTGCTGCGCAGCGGCGACAGCTATGCCTTCGTCGAATGCGGCACCTCGCTATCGGTGCCGGGACTGCTCAGGGTGCTGGAGCATCGCGGCATCGGCCCGGAGCAAGTCAGCTACGTCATGCCGACGCACGTGCACCTGGATCACGCCGGCGGCGCCGGCCTGCTGATGAGCCGGCTGCCCAATGCCAAGTTGGTGATGCATCCGCGCGGCGCGCGCCACATGATCGATCCATCCAAGCTGATCGAGGGCGCCTCCGCGGTCTACGGCGCGGACCAGGTCGCCGCCATGTACGGCGAGATCCTGCCGGTGCCGGAGCAGCGCGTCATCGTGGCCGAGGATGGTTTCAAGCTGGACTTCAGCGGCCGGCAATTGCTGTTCCTCGATGCGCCCGGGCATGCGCGCCATCACTACGCCATCTGGGACGCGGAGAGCCGCGGCATTTTCAGCGGCGACGTTTTCGGCCTGTCCTATCGTGAAGCCGATGGTCCGCTCGGTCCTTACCTGTTCCCCACCACCACGCCAGTGCAGTTCGAGCCGGACGCCTGGTACAAGACCCTGGACCGCTTCCTCGAGCTGGATCCCGCCTATGTCTATCTGACGCACTACGGCCGCGTCGGCAATGTGCGCAAGCTGTCGCACGAGCTGCGGCGCGGCATCGCCAACTATGAGCGCCTGGCGCGCCACCATGCCGATGCGCCGGACCGGCATGGCGCGATCAAGGAAGCCATTACCGCGCATGCTTTGCAGGAGCTGCGCACCTTGAGCGCGCCATTGAGCGAACAGCAGGCGCGAGACTTGCTTCAGTTCGACATGGAGTTGAATGCGCAGGGGCTGGAAGTCTGGCTGGATAAAAATGTCACTGCTACCCGATAAAGCTGAACTGGAAGCCGCCGCGGCTATCGTCTACCGCAACGTCAAGCCGACCCCGCAATACGCCTGGCCGCTGCTGGCGCAACGTCTCGGCACCGAGGTCTGGGTCAAGCACGAGAATCATCTGCCGATCGGCGCGTTCAAGCTGCGCAGCGTGCTGGTCTATTTCGACGAGCTGCGCCGGCGCGAGCCGGCAGTGCGCGGTGTGGTCACGGCAACGCGCGGCAACCACGGCCAGGCGGTGGCCTATGCGGCGCGCAAGCTCGGCATGGAGGCGGCGGTGGTGGTGCCGCACGGCAACTCGCGCGAGAAGAACGCCGCCATGCGCGCCCTCGGCGCGGAGCTGATCGAGCACGGCCAGGATTTCCAGGAATCGGTGGGGCATAGCATCGAGCTGGCGCGGCAGCGCGGGTTGTACCGGGTGCCTTCGTTCCATCGCGACCTGATGCGCGGTGCCGCCACGTTCTGGCTGGAGCTGTTCACCGCGGTACCGGATCTGGACGTGGTGTTCGCGCCCATCGGCATGGGCTCGAACATCTGCGGCGCGGCGGCGGCGCGCGCGGCCACCGGCTCCCATGCGCGCATCATTGGCGTGGTGTCGGATCAGGCCACGGCCTATGCGCAGTCGTTCGCCGAGCGGCGCATCATCGAGGCGACGGTCAGCACCCGCCTTGCCGACGGCCTGGCCTGCCGCATTCCCGATGCGGGCGCCATGGCGATCATCTGGGAAGTCGTCGACGAGATGGTGCAGGTCAGCGAGGCCGAGGTGGCCGCGGCGATGCGGGCTTACTTCACCGATACGCACAATGTCGCCGAAGGCGCCGGCGCCGCGGCCCTGGCCGGCGCCCTGAAGCTTGCCGACCGGCTGCGCGGCAAGCGAGTCGGGCTGCCGCTCAGCGGCGGCAACGTCGATGGCGAACTGTTCGCCGAAGTGTTGTCAGGCCAGGATCGCGCCGGAGCGCCGCTCCGATAAGCTAGGATGATCCGGTTCATCGTGGCATCCGCCGCGAATGGCACCAAAGAAGCCCTGAGAGGAGCCCTCAATGAGCGCCGAAGAGCGTCCCGTGGAAAGAGTGCATCACCGCGCCTGCAACCTGTGCGAGGCGATCTGCGGCCTGGAGATCCGGGTGCGCGGCACGGAAATCCTGTCGATCCGCGGCGACCATGCCGATCCGCTGTCGCGCGGCCATATCTGCCCCAAGGCGGTGGCGCTGAAGGACATCCACCAGGACCCCGACCGGCTGCGCCGGCCCATGCGCCGCACCGCCGATGGCTGGGAAGAGATCAGCTGGGATGCGGCGCTCGATCTGGCGGCGGAACGCCTGGGGGCGATCGCGCAGGCGCATGGCGCCAGCAGCGTCGGCGCCTATTTCGGCAATCCCAACGTTCACAACTATGGCTCGATGACGCATGGTTCACGCGCTCTGGCGCCGTTGAAGACGCGTAGCCGCTTTTCCGCCACCTCGGTCGACCAGCTGCCGCACCAGTTGCTGGCTTACTGGATGTATGGGCATCAGTTGCTGGTGCCGATCGCCGATATCGATCGCAGCGATTACTTCCTGGTGCTCGGCGCCAATCCGCTGGCTTCCAACGGCAGCCTGATGACCGTGCCGGACTTCCGGGCCCGGCTCAAGGCCCTGCAGGCGCGCGGCGGCAGGATGGTGCTGCTCGATCCGCGCCGCAGCGAAACCGCTGAAGTGGCGGATGAGCATCACTTCATCCGCCCCGGCACCGATGCCGCCTTCCTGCTCGGGCTGCTCAAGACCATATTCGACGAAGGCCTGGCCCGGCCCGGCAGGCTGGAGCAGTTCGCCGACGGCATCGAGGCCGCGGCACAAGCGATCCGAGTTTTCGATCTCGATGCCTTGTCCGCGCATTGCGGCATCGCGGCGGATACCATCCGCCGCATTGCGCGCGAATTCGCCGCGGCGAAGACGGCGGCGGCCTATGGCCGCATCGGCGTGTCGATCCAGCGTTGGGGCACTCTGAGCCAGTGGCTGATCCAGCTGCTCAATATCGTCACCGGCAATCTCGACCGCGAGGGCGGGGTGCTGTTTCCGCTGCCGGCGGTGGACATGATCGATTCGCCCGCCTCCAAGCCGGGCCACTTCGCCAGCTGGAACAGCCGCGTGCGCGGCCTGCCCGAATTCGCCGGTGAGCTGCCAGTGGCGGCGCTGGCCGAGGAAATCCTCACCCCGGGCGAGGGCCAGATCAGGGCGCTGCTGACCAGCGCCGGCAACCCGGTGCTGTCCACTCCCAATGGCGCGCAGCTCGACCGCGCCCTGGACAGTCTGGAATTCATGGTGTCGGTGGACATCTATCTCAACGAGACCACGCGCCACGCCGACCTGATCCTGCCGCCGACCTCGGCGCTGGAGCACGATCATTACGACCTGATCTTCCATGTCTTTGCCGTACGCAATACCGCGCGCTATAGCGAGCCGCTGTTCGACAAGCCCGCCGGCGCGCTGCACGACTGGGAAATCTTCGAGAGCCTCGGCGCGCGCATCGCGCAGAAGCTGGGCACCAGGTATCAGTCTTCGCCGCGCCCGGACCAGATTATCGACATGGGCCTGCGTAGCGGCCCGTATGGCGGCATGCGCAAGCACCCGCAGGATCTGAGCCTGGAAAAGCTGAAGCAGCAGCCCAGCGGCATCGACCTGGGGCCGTTGCAGTCTAGCCTGCCACAGCGCCTGTTCCACACTGACAAGCGCATCCGCTGCGCGCCCCCTCAAGTACTGGCCGAGCTGGAGAATTTCGCCGCGGAGCTGCCGCAGGCGCAGCTGGACGGCGCGCTCAGCCTGATCGGCCGCCGCCATTTGCGCAGCAACAACTCCTGGATGCACAACTCGGCGCGCCTGGTCAAAGGCCCGGTGCGCAGCCAGTTGCTGATGCATCCGCAGGACCTGGCCCGGCGCGGCCTGGTGGACGGCAGCGCGGTGCGCATCCGCTCCCGTTCCGGCGAGATCGTGGTGCAAGTGGAGTCCAGCGACGAGGTCATGCCCGGCGTGGTCAGCTTGCCGCACGGCTGGGGCCACGACCGTACCGGCACCCGGCTCGGCGTGGCGGAGGCGCACCCCGGCGCCAGTAATAACGACCTGACCGACGAAACCTATCTGGACCGGCTGTCCGGAAACGCCGCGCTCAATGGCGTGGCGGTGACGGTGGAAGCGGCGTAGCCGGATCGAACCCGTACCGGGAATGCCGGAGATCCGCTTCGCGGGGTAGCCGAAAATCCCTCAGGCTGTCGCCTTCACCGGTCTGATCCGCACCGCCCATACCACGCCCGCGAGCAGCAGCACGATGCCGGCGATCATCACTGGCGCCGGCCATTGGCCGCGCAGGAGGAAGACATAGGCCAGGGCGGCGAGCGTTTCGAACACGATCAGCTGGCCCGCCAGCGCGGTCGGCAAGCGCCGGCTCGCCTGATTCCAGCAGAGCGAGCCAAGCCAGGTCGAGAACACGCCCAGCACCGCCGCCAGGCCGACGAAGGCGAGAGGCCGGGGGCCAAGGGGCATGGGCAGCGCGCTGCCGCCGAGCTTCAATGCGGTCCACAGCGCCAGGTAGCCGGTCAGCGCCAGCGGCAGGATCGCCAGGCCCTGCGCGGTGGACCAGGCACGCGGGCTGCGGCCGGGGTGACGGTGCAGCCAGTCGGCATTGCGCAAGGGATACCAGGTCCAGCAGGCGACGGCGCCGAGTGCCAGCAGCGCGCCGCTGGCGTAGCGCAGCTGATGACCGCCCGGCGCCGCCAGCTCGGCCTGGTTGACGCAGGCGATGCCGCCGCCGATCAGCAGCAGCGCAGGCAGCAGCCGCGCCCACGGCAGCAGGCCGTCACGCTGGCGGTCGCGCAGATTGGCGCTGATGGCGATCACCACCGGCAGGGCGCCGACGATCATCGTCGGCAGGGGCGCGCCGGCGCGCTGGATGGCGCCGGCCAGGCACAGGTAGTAAAGCAGGTTGCCGACCGCGACCAGCTTGAGCGCTTCGATCCAGTCGGCGCGAGTCAGGCGGCTGAGTTCGGCGCGGTCGATCCAGCCGAGCGGCAGGGCCACCAGGCCGAACACCAGGTAGCGGCCGACGCTGAGCAGCGCCGCCGGATACTCCGGCAGCAGCAGGGGTGCGACGAACATCAGTCCCCACATCAGGCCCGCCGCAAGCGCGAACGCCACGCCTGTCCACATGGCTGCATCTCCCATACACAGCAGGTATACGCGATAGGACGGGTTGCGTTCCCTGGCCGGCAGCGTAGCGGAATCCCGATGCTCTTACACCGGCAAGCTGCTGATTTCCGCTGCCGGGTCGGCCCCGGCGGCCTTCCGCGCCGCCGCATACGCCGGGGCTGGTTCACGTCTAAAATCGCATCATGTCCGCATTGCGCAAGCTTCACCGTTCCCGCCTGATCCGTGCCGTCTTCATGCCCCTGCTGGGCGCGACGCTGTGCGGCTGCTCCTCGGTCGATTACTTCACCCATCTGGCACGGGGGGAATACGGCGTGCTGTCCGCGCGCAAGCCGATCGATCAGGTGGTCAATGACCCCGCCACCGACCCCAAGCTCCGGGCGCGGCTGCAGCTGGCCGAGCAGGCCCGCGCCTTCGCCTCGGACAAGCTGGACCTGCCGCGCAACGGCAGCTATACCGTCTACGCCGACGTCGGCCGCCCCTACGTGGTGTGGAACGTGTTCGCCGCATCGGAGTTCTCGCTCAAGCCGGTGACGCACTGCTTTCTGATCGCCGGCTGTGTCGGCTATCGCGGCTACTTCGAGCGCGCCCGCGCCGAGGCGGAGGCGAAAGAGTTGGAGGGTCAGGGCTACGAGACCTATGTCGGCGGCGTCCCGGCCTATTCCACCCTGGGCTGGTTCGACGATCCCATCCTCAACACCATGATGCGCTGGGACGACGATACGCTGAACAGCACCATCTTCCACGAGCTGGCGCATCAGAAGCTGTACCTGAAGAGCGATACCGCGTTCAACGAGTCCTTCGCCACCTTCGTGCAGGAAGAGGGCCTGCGTCAATGGCGCGTGGCGCGCGGACTGCCGCCCGGAGACAATACCGAAGGGCAACGCAACGACGACTTCACGCAGCTGGTGCTCGACCTCCGCGCCCGCCTGGAAAAGATTTACGCCAGCGATCTGCCGCCGGAGCAGATGCGCGCCGCCAAGGCGGCCGAGATCGAGCGTCTGCGCGCCGACTATCGCACGCTGCGCGATACACGGTGGCAGGGCTACAGCGGTTACGATGCCTGGATGAATGGGCCGATCAACAACGCCAGGCTGCTGCCGTTCGGGCTGTACCACAAGTGGGTGCCGGCTTTCGCCGCGCTGTATGCGCAGCAGGGCGGCGACTGGGCCAGGTTCTTCGCCGCGGTAAAGTCGCTGGCGCAGCTGCGGGACGAGGCGCGCACGGCGGCGCTGGAACAGCTGGCACCCGCCGCGGCGGGCACGGCTGGGGCGGCGCCATGACGCGCATCCACGTGCCGGAACCGCTGGCGGTCGATGCGCGCTTCGCCCTGCCCGAAGCCGCGGCGCGCCATGTGGCGCAGGTGCTGCGCATGCGCCAGGGCGAGCTGCTGACCCTGTTCAACGGCGCCGGCGGCGAGTACGACGCGGTGATCGAGGCGGTGGACCGCCGCACGGTGCAGGTGCGGGTGGAGAACTACCGTGAAGTGGAGCGCGAATCCGGCCTGTCGGTGACCCTGGCGCAGTGCGTTTCCAAGGGCGAGCGCATGGATTACACCATCCAGAAGGCGGTGGAGCTGGGCGTGGCCGCCATCGTGCCGCTGCTGTCGGCGCGCAGCGTGGTCAAGCTCGACAGCGAGCGCTGGGAAAAGAAGCTGGAACACTGGCGCGGCGTGGTCGTTTCCGCCTGCGAGCAGTCGGGCCGCACCGCGCTGCCGCACGTCCAGCCGGTGCAGAAACTGGATGCCTGGCTCGGCGCGGCCGGGCAGGGGCCGCGCTTCGTGCTCGCGCCGGGCGGGCATCACGCTTTGAAGCAGTTGCCGCCGGCGCAGGCGGCTACACTGCTGGTGGGGCCGGAGGGCGGCCTCAGCGACGAGGAAATCGCGCTGGCGGTGCATCGCGGCTTTACCGCCATAGGCTTGGGTCCGCGCGTGTTGCGGACCGAAACCGCTGGGGTGGCCGCGTTGGCCGCCCTGCAAGCTCTCTGGGGCGATCTGGGTTAACCGGGATAGGATGACATCATGCTGATTACCAATGCCGTGCTGGTCAACGAAGGCCGCCGTTTCGAGGCGGATCTGCTCATCAAGGGCGAGCGCATCGAGAGGATCGCGCCGAACATCTCGCCGCCCGCGGGCGTGAAGGTGCTCGACGCCAAGGGCAAATTCCTGCTGCCCGGCATGGTCGATGACCAGGTGCATTTCCGCGATCCGGGTCTGACCCACAAGGGCGACCTGGCCACCGAGTCGGCGGCGGCGGTGGCGGGCGGCACCACCAGCTTCATGGACATGCCCAACGTCATTCCGCAGACCATCACGCGGGAGGCCCTGGCCGAGAAGTACCGGATGGCGCAGGGGCGCGCCCATGCCAACTACGCCTTTTACTTCGGCGCCACCAACGACAACGTCGAGGAAATCGCCCGGCTCCAGCCGGGCGAGACGCCGGCGGTGAAAATCTTCATGGGCGCCTCCACCGGCAACATGCTGGTGGACAATCCCGTGACCCTGGAAGCCATTTTCGCGCGCTCGCCGGCGATCCTGCTGACGCACTGCGAAGACACGCCGCTGATCAAGCGCAACGAGGAGCTGGCGCGCCAGAAGTACGGCGAGGACGTGCCGTTCTCCGAGCATCCGCATATCCGTTCGGTCGAAGCCTGCTACAAGTCCACCGAGCTGGCGGTGGGCCTGGCGCGCCGTCACGGCGCGCGGCTCCACGTGCTGCACCTGACCAGCGCGCGCGAGCTGGAGTTTTTCCAGCCCGGTCCGGTGCTGGGCAAGCAGATCACGGTGGAAGCCTGCGTTCATCACCTGTACTTCGACGAATCGCGCTATGCCGATATGGGCAGCAAGCTCAAGTGCAACCCGGCGGTGAAGAGCGCCAGCGATCGTGTCGCCCTGGTGGCGGCGGTGCGCGAGGGCCGCATCGACATCATCGCCACCGACCACGCGCCGCACACGCGCGAGGAGAAGGCACAGAAATACTTCAAGGCGCCGTCCGGCCTGCCGTTGGTGCAGCACTCCCTGCTGGCCCTGTTCGAGCTGGTGGCGCGCGGCGAGCTGGAGCTGGAGACGGTGGTGCAGCGCGCGATGCACGCCCCGGCCGAGCGCTTCGGCGTGCAGGAGCGCGGCTTCCTGCGCGAAGGTGGCTATGCCGACCTGGTGCTGGTCGATCCCAACAAGCCGACCGTGGTCACTCCGGAAAGCCTGCTGTATAAATGCGGCTGGTCGCCGTTCGACGGCCATACCTTCGCCGCCAGCATCGCTTCCACCTGGGTCAACGGCGAGCTGGCCTGGGACGGCAGCAAGGTATTGGCCCCGCGCGGGCAGAAGCTGCGGCTCGTCTAGTAGCCCGGCAAACGCGGATCGTCAGCTGGAGGATCTGGTCCGGCCTGTGGCGCAGCCCCGGGTAGCGCTGCGCGCTTCCCGGGCTACGTAGTCACAAAGGAATGCGGCAATGAAACAAAAGACCCGCTGCACTTGGGCTGGCGAGCAGCCGCTGATGCAGGCCTACCACGACGAGGAATGGGGCCGGCCGCAGCACGACGACCGTGTGCTGTTCGAATTCCTGATCCTCGAGGGTGCACAGGCCGGCTTGAGCTGGAGCACCATCCTCAACAAGCGCGACAACTACCGCCGCGCCTTCCACCAGTTCGATCCGAAGAAGATTGCCCGCTACGGCGACAAGGATCGCGAGCGCCTGATGGGCGATGCCGGCATCGTGCGCAACCGGCTCAAGATCGGCGCCGCCATCGGCAATGCCCAGGCCTACCTGGAGCTATGCCGCACCGAGGGCAGCCTCGACGCCTGGCTGTGGCGCTGGGTCGACGGCAAGCCGGTGGTCAATCGCTGGTCCGCCATGGGCCAGGTGCCGGCGCGCACCGAACTGTCCGACCGCATCAGCAAGGACTTGCAGAAGCGCGGCTTCAAGTTCGTCGGCAGCACCATCATCTATGCCTATCTGCAGGCGGTGGGGGTGGTGAACGACCATCTGGTCGGGTGTTTCTGCCATGCCGAGTTGAGTGGGCGCGGCAAGAAATAACCAGTTCTCCGGGATAAAGTCCCCTCTCCCCACGTTCGTGGGGAGAGGGGACTCTCGATTTATCTGGCCTTTTACTAGGCGTCGACGTAACGCCAGCGCACACCCTGCGCGGAATCCTCGATCAGCACGCCGCGGGCCTTGAGGTCGTCGCGGATGCGGTCGGCTTCCTTGAAGTTCTTGGCCTTCTTGGCGTCGGCGCGCTGCGCGATGAGGTTTTCGATTTCCGCCGCCTCGGGGGCGCCGTCGCCGTGGGCGCTGGGCAGGGCGAACCAGGCTTGCGGCGACTGGTGCAGCAGGCCGAGCAGGCTGCCGGCGTCGCGCAGCTGGGCGGCGAGGCGCGACTTGTCCGCGACGCTTTCGGCCTTGTTGAGATTGCGCGCCAGCTCGAACAACTCTGCCAGCGCGGCGGGGGTGTTGAGGTCATCTTCCAGGGCGGCGACGAAGGCTTCCGGGGCCTTGGCGTCCGAGGGAGCGACTTCGCCGGCGTCGCGCAGCGCTCCGTAGAGGCGGTCCAGCTTGCGCCGGGCGTCGGGGATGGTTTCGTCGTTCCAGTCCAGCGGCTGGCGGTAGTGGCCGGTGAGCAGGCCCATGCGGATAGCTTCGCCGGGGGCGTGCTTCAGCATTTCGTGCACCAGCAGCACATTGCCCAGCGATTTCGACATTTTCTCACTATTCATGGTGACGAAGCCGTTGTGCAACCAGTAGCGGGCGAAGACCTGGCCGCCATGGGCGCAGGTGGACTGGGCCCGTTCGTTCTCGTGGTGCGGAAACACCAGGTCATGGCCGCCGCCGTGGATGTCGATGGTGTCGCCGAGCAGGGCTTCGGCCATGGCCGAGCATTCGATATGCCAGCCCGGGCGGCCGCGGCCCCAGGGTGAGTCCCAGCCGGGCAGGTCGGGCGTGGACGGCTTCCACAGGACGAAATCGCCGGGGTCCTTCTTGTACGGCGCCACTTCCACCCGGGCGCCGGCCAGCATTTCCCGGGTGTCGCGCCGGGACAGCTGGCCGTAGTCGGCATAGGTGGCCACCTGGAACAGCACATGGCCCTCGGCGCCGTAGGCGTTGCCCGAGGCGATGAGCCGCTCGATCATGGCGATGATCTGCGGAATGTGCTCGGTGACGCGGGGTTCATGATCGGTGGGGGCCACGCTCAGCGCCGCCAGATCCTCGTGGAAGGCGGCGGCGTAGCGGCTGGTGATGACGCCGATCTCCACGCCTTCCTTCTGCGCCGCGGCATTGATCTTGTCGTCGATATCGGTGATGTTGCGGGCGTAGGACACGCCGGGGTAGCGGCGGCGCAGCACGCGCGCCAGCACGTCGAACACCACCGGCGGGCGATAGTTGCCGATGTGGGCGTAGTTGTAGACCGTCGGGCCGCAGACATACATGGTGACCCGCTGGGGGTCCTGCGGCTCGAACTGTTCCTTGTGGCCGGTGGCGGTATTGTGAAGTTGCATCGCGGCGGGGTAATCCGTTGGGGCGGGCCGGTTGGGCGGGCAAAAGCCGCGCAAGGATACCCGTGCCGCGGGGTAGCTGTCAGATCCCGGCCGATTTCGGGCCGGATTCGGGCCCGCGGGACTTAAACCAGGTGGCCGACCAGCAAGCCCAGCCCAACGCCGCCGGCAAAGGCCCAGAAGGCCCAGACATAGCGCCGCTTGTACCGGATCCGTCCGAGATCATGGTCGTAGTACGTCAACATGCCCTGAACCCTGCCCCCGCTGTCCGCGACAGCATCTGCCTGTTCCGGGTATTTCCGGATGAATGCAGTAAAAACTGACTACACTCGATCAGAAATCCAACTGCAGCATCATCAGTAGCAGCTTCCATGCCGCTCTCCTTGTGGCTGGTTTTGCCCTGGCGCAAATGCCGGCCGTCCTGGCGCTGCATCACGCAAGTCATTGTTCCGGGAGGAACCTCTTGAAGCTGGACATCTGGCTCCCCTTCTTCGTCGCTGCCTGGCTGATCTGCCTCTCGCCCGGCCCCGGCGTGCTGTCCAGTGTGACCGCCGGCATGCGCTGGGGGTTCCGCCGCGCGCTGTGGAACATTTTGGGGCTCGAACTCGGTTCAATGATCCTGATCGGCACGGTGGCTACCGGTCTTGGTGCGCTGCTGTCCGCCTCGGTCGTGGCTTTCAACCTGATCAAATGGCTCGGCGCCGCCTATCTGGTCTATCTCGGCGTGCAGCAATGGCGTGCGCCGGTGCGGCCGCTGTTCGCCGACAGCCCGGGCGGGGCCCCCGGCAATGCCCCTCCGGCCACGCCCATCTCGATTTTCCTGCGCGGCCTGCTGATCAATGTCAGCAATCCCAAGGCGATCCTGTTCACCCTGGCGGTGACGCCGCAATTCGTCGACTCCAGCCTGCCGCAATGGCCGCAATATCTGACCATCATGGCGACGCTGCTGTTCACCGATACCGTGTCGATGTCGATCTATACCGCGCTCGGCGCTCGCGCCCTGCAGGCCTTGCGCTCGCCCAAAGTCATCCGCTGGACCAACCGTGGCTTCGGCAGCCTGTTCATCGGCGCCGGCGCGGCGCTGGCGGCGTTCCGGCGCTAGGATCCGTCCAGAGGTCCCCAATGGCACGTTATAAAAACCGCTACCCGCACGCCAGTCATGGCCTCGGTGCCGCGCTCAAGTGGATGGGCGAGTTCCGCAAGCTGAAGTGGGAGCGGATCGATTTGCCCCGGGCGCAGAATGACCCAGCCTGGCTCAAGGCCAACCGCAGCTGGGACAGCCTGACCTGGGTGGGCCATTCCACCTTCCTGCTCCAGCTTGGCGGGCTCAACCTGCTCACTGATCCGCATTTCGGCGGGCGCGCTTCGCCGCTGTCCTTCGCCGGGCCGGCGCGGCTGTCCCCGCCAGGCCTGGATTACGCCGACCTGCCGCCGGTCGAGCTGGTGCTGGTGTCGCACAACCACTACGACCACCTCGACGAGCAGAGTGTGCGGCGCATCGCCCGCGATCATGCGCAGGCGCAGTTCGTGGTGCCGCTGGGCCTGGCCGAGTGGTTTCGCGCCCGCGGCATCAGCCGGGTGACCGAGCTGGACTGGTGGCAGTCGGTGGAACTGGGCCCGGCGCGCATCAGCGCGGTGCCGGTGCAGCATTTTTCCGGCCGCGGCCTGCATGACCGCGATGCCACGCTGTGGTGCGGCTTCGTGGTGGAGCTGGCCGGGCGCAGGGTCTTTTTCGCCGGCGACACCGGTTATTCCCAGGACTTTGCCGATATCGCCGCGCGCTTCCCGGCCATGGACCTGTCGCTGCTGCCGATTGGCGCTTACGATCCGCGCTGGTTCATGTCGCCGGTGCATGTCGACCCGGCCGAGGCGGTGCGCATCCACCAGGATCTGCGCAGCCGGCTGTCGGTAGCGATGCACTGGGGCACTTTCCGCCTCACCGCGGAGCCGCTGGACGAGCCGCCGCAGCTGCTGGCGCAGGCGCTGGCCGCGGCCGGCATCGCGCCGGAGCGTTTCCTGGTGTTTCGCCATGGCGAAACCCGGCTGCTGGATCTGGACGCCGGCACCGCGCTGCCGCCTTGACCTCCCGGCAGTGCCGGCCGGGCGTTCCGCTCAATTCAGGACCAGCCCCAGGAATACGCCGAAGTCGGGCGAGGCGTAGACGTTGGCCTTTTCCTGGAAGCCCAGGCTGATCGCGGTCCTGGGGGTGATGCGATAGCTGGTGCTGACGGTGAGCGGTGCCGCGATGTGATCCAGCGCGCCCAGTTCGCTGTCCTTGTACGGCGCGGCATGGAAGTAGACCTGCACCTTGGCATCCCAGCGCGGAGTAAGGCGCAGGCCGATGCCGGCCGCGCCGAAGGGCAGGCCGTTCTTCTGCATGTCCGGCAGCACGTCGCCGGTGCCGGTGTAGCTGTAGCCGAGCGAGCCGTACAGCGTCAGCCATTTGAAGAAGCCGTGCAGGGGCAGCCCACCGTCGAGCCAGGCGGCGCCGCCGGCGGCGCCGTTGCCCGACAGGTGGGTGGCATCGCCGGTGGGCAATTGCAGCATGGCGCGCGCCGTCAGGTGGTCGGCCAGCCGGTAGCCGGTACTGATGCGGACATCGCCGAAGGTGACACTGCCCTGGCTGACGTTGAGCAGCAGTTGACCATTGTTGGTGTATTGATACAGGTAGCGGCCCTTGGGAGCGTCGCTGCGATTGCCATTGGGCAGGCCCCACAGGTGGTGCCAGCCCTCGATGATGGGGTCCAGGATGCCACCACCCTGCAATATCAGGGGCACGAACAGGCCGGCTTCCCAGCGATCGGTGATGCCGTAGTGCGCATCGTAGGAGAGCTGGGTCGCTTCGCCGTCGATGATGATGCTTTCGTTGGCGTTGGCGACTGCTGCGTACTCGTTGGTGTCGTTCAGGTAGATGCGCTGCTGCAGGGCGCCGCCGGGCTCCACATCCGTGCGGCCCAGGTTCGGCAGGGCGAAGCCGCGCGCCAGCGCGCCCATTTCCACCGGGGGCGGGTCGTCGGCGAAAGCGATGGGGCAGAACACGAAAGCGAGTAGTGCGAGGCGACGCATGGGGGACTCCCCTCCCTGATGTGGCGACTTTTATGCTGGCTTGGGCCAGGGCCGATCCTAGGCCCCGCTGAGCTTGATATGTTCCTTGATCGGCAGGCGTACCGTGAGATCCATTTCGTGGAAGCCCCTGACCCCGCGCGCCCGATCCTCGAAGAAGAACTTGAGGCCGTG
>Ga0302311_10001148_pt1 | contig 31829 bp, 24 predicted proteins | sample III_Palsa_N1_3_FD_200449 | JGI IMG/M metagenome (GOLD analysis project Ga0302311, IMG submission 200449) | Peat permafrost microbial communities from Stordalen Mire near Abisko, Sweden - III_Palsa_N1_3 | ecosystem: Environmental > Terrestrial > Soil > Palsa > Peat permafrost | place: Sweden... | reverse complement strand
CGTGTCGCCTGGGATCTCGGCGCCATCGGCAAGGGCTATATCGTCGACATCGCGCTGGACTGGCTGCGGCGGCGCGGCTTTGCCGACGCCATCATCAATGCGGGCGGCAATGTTGCGGCGCGCGGCGCACGCGGCGACCGCCACTGGCGCGTCGGCATCCGCGATCCCCGGAGCGCCGCCGAGTTGCCGCAACTGCTGGCCTCTCTCGATACTTGCGACGAATCCGTCATCACCCATGGCGACGACCAGCGTTACTTCGAGTGCCGGGGCCAGCGCTATGCGCATATCCTGCATCCACATACCGGCAATCCGGCGCAAGGCCTGCGTTCGCTGACGGTCGTGCATCGCGACGGCACGCTTGCGGATGGCGGCGGCGCCGCGCTGTTCGTCGCCGGCCCTGAAGGCTGGCCGCAGTTGGCAAGAAGACTGGGCATCGAGCAAGTGCTGGCGGTGGACGAGCACGGCGCGGTATGGGCAAGCGAGCGGCTCGCGTCGCGCTTGCAGCCAGTGGGGGGATTGCAGCTCAAAGTGATACGCTGAGCGATGTGCTGATGTCCGCTGGACATGAGTCCTGGTGCGTGCAGTCGTCGGCAACACCCTGGAGCTCATTGCGGCGACATAACGTGGCATGGCGCATGCTTGCTTTGCTCAGGGACCCAGGGACGCCGCATGGCCATCGCATTGCCTCCACCGATTGCTCCGCAGGAAGGATCCGCAGCCGAACTGCGCCAGCAGTTGCAGGGGCAGCAGGAACTGCTGATCCAGTACAAGCAAGGCGTGCTCATCCACGTCTTCGGCAGCCAGCTGGTGGCCGCGGATCGCATGCGCCAGGCGGTAATGGCGGCAGCCAATATTTCCGATGCGGTGCGTACCATCGGTTACGTTTATTACGTGTCGGGCTACCCGGCCACCCTGGTGACTTACGCCGAAACCGGCCAATACATCGCCGATATTTATGTCCGGGTGGTGCCTGGCCGTGTGCGGGATGTCACCGCGCCGCCCGCCTTGTTGCCTTACTTTTCCAACCTGAAAGGCGGCCAGTTGCCGCTTACCAGTGCCGCGCTGGAAGCCGATCGCGCCCCGGCCGATGGCCTGACCGAGCGCAGCGGCGAACAGTACAAGCCCGTATTCAGGCCGGTTGCCGCAGACGAAGTGGTGCTCGATCTCGGCGATGCCGCGCCGGGCAATCGGCAGACCCACGTACTCGGCACTTTCGGCAACTACGGCAATCGCTACGCCGGTCCTTACCTGGCCACGGCAGGCGTCACGCAATCCTTCTCCAGTGGAGATGAAGTAACGCTGGCCGGCGCCACCAGCGTGCGCTTTCTCGGCCTCGGCGGCGAGCATTCCGAGCCCTATCATGAGGGCGACGGCGCCTGGTCCAGGGTGACGCCGCTCGGGGTGTTTGGCCTGCAGGGACGCTATGCCGACTTCAGCCAGACCGTGCAGGGTTACCGCTTCGACGGCACCATCACGTCCGGCAACGCCACCTGGCTGTATCCGCTGTACTCCGATTTCCAGCAGCGCCTCAACCTGCAAGGCAAGTTCGAGCGCGATCACGAAACCATCAATACGCCCATGGTGGCCACCCCCGGTAACTGCACCCTGCTGGGCGGCCTGCTCGATCTGCTCGGCATTCCCAGCTGTACGGCCGCCGGCACCGCCGGTGGCGAAGTGCTGTCGGAGCTGTACAACTCTGCGGAACTCAACCTCAGCTACGTGAAGCGCGTGCAGCACGGTGACCATCAGGCCGAGTTGCAGGCAGGCCTCACCTTGCGCAAAGGGCTGGGTCCGCACCAGCTGGAGGGCAGTGCGGCGAGCCTCAATTATTTCCTGTGGCAGCCGTCATTCAGCGCGCGCTACTCCCTGAGCACACACTGGAGCGTGCTCGGCGACGGCAGTTTCCAGTTCAGCAACAGCGTTCTGCCGCAGCAGCAGAAGTTCGTCATCGGCGGCCCCACCAGCGTGCATGCCTACGAGACCGGGGTGGGTATCGGCGATCACGGCGGGAATCTGCGCCTGGGCGTCGAGTGGAAGGGCTATGACGATTCCTGGATCGAGCACTATGGCATTCGCCCGCGCGGCTTCGTCGAATACGGCTCCAGCACGCTGGAGCACATTGCGCCCGGCGATCCGAACGGCACTGTTGCCATCGCCGATGTCGGTGCCGCGGTGGACGTCAAATTCGCATCCTGGCTCGGCGGCAGTCTGTCGCTGGCGCAGTCCATCTACAGCCGCGGGGCGGAAAGCAGCCCGGACGGCCTGGCCAAGAAATATGTGTTCTTCCAGCTCGCGGCGAAATACTAGAAGTAGTCTCTGAGGGAAGAGCCTGAGGGGAGGGCGCACCGGCAGCGAACCCCGGCGGAAACAGTTCCTGCGAAGCAAGCCCGCAATTGCGCCGCTCCGCAGGAACTGTCGCCGGCCAGGGCCCCACGCCAATTCAGCGCACAGCGCCGATCAAAGACCGCTCACCAATCCGCCGGCGAACCCGCCGACGTTGGTGATGATCGGCGCCAGTACCGGTGCCGCGCCGTCCACGATCGGCAGGGCGATATTCAGCACCGTTGGCACCAGCGTGCCGATCGGGAGATGAAGATTGGACAGCGTCGGCGCCAGATCCGTCACCACCGGCAGCGCCACATTGAGCACCACCGGGATCAGGTTGCCCACCGGCAGATGAAGATTCGTCAGCGTTGGCGCGAGGCCCGTCACCACCGGCAGGGCGACATTGAGCACCACCGGCACCAGCGCGCCTACGGCCAGCAGATTGCCGGTTCCGCCTTCACTCAGCACGCCCTTGACCAGAGGGCCGACGACCGGCAGGCCATTGATCGAACCGCCGACCTGGGTCAGTACAGGCCCGACCACCGGCAGCCCGGTCAGGCTCAGCACCGGTGCGGCGGAAGCATAAAGCGGTGCGGCGAGCAGCATCGTTGCAGCGCTTGCTATTGCGAACTTTTTCATGACATGAAATCTCCGTGAGACGCTAAAAACTCCACGCTCACCGCTTGCGCCGGCGAGCGTGGTCGTCGATGTCTGGAGGATCGAGCCTCACGGCGCAATCCTCCCTGGAAAAATTCAGGCGAATGCAGGGAATCTCCAAGCTTTGCTTGAGTTCAGGCAAGGATCAAAGGCTGCCCGCCACATCGACCACGACCGGCAAGGCGACATTGAGCACGACCGGCACCAGAGTGCCCACCGGAAGATGCAGATCGGTGAGCGTCGGCGCCAGACCAGTTACCACCGGCAGCGCGACATCGAGCACGACGGGCACCAGGCTGCCCACCGGAAGATGGAGATTCGACAGTGTCGGCGCCAGACCGGTCACCACCGGCAAGGCGACGTTGAGCACCGTCGGCACCAGGCTGCCGATCGGCAGCGCGCTCAGGTTCAGGCCGGCGGCCGATGCGGAATGCGGGGCGCCAAGCAGCGCCGCCGTGGCGAGTAATGCTACGAATCTTTTCATGACGTAAAACCTCCGTGAGAGTGCCCCAAAAAAAAGTCCACGTCACCGGGAGTGCCGATGACGTGGACGTCGATGTCCGAAGGATCAAGCGTCTTTGCGCAATCCCCCATGGATGAATATAAGCAAACGCTATGCCAGTTTAAGCGTCGGTTTACGCCGGTACCGAATGCGTAAAAAAGCCCCGCCGGCGGAAGCCGGCGGGGCTGAAGGAGCCGGTGCTTCCGGCCCCGTTTCCCAATTCCTGCCGGGCTCTATTGCACGACGACCTTGCCGGTCATGTACGGGTGCACGCCGCACTGGTAGGTATAGACACCCGGTGAACTGAAGGTGCGGCTGTAGCTGTTGCCCTGCTTCAAGGTGCCGCTGGCGCCATCGGGAAATTTCACGACGTGCGGCGTATCCAGATCCTGGTTGGTCCAGGTCACGGTGGCGCCCACCGGCACCGTCACGGTCTCCGGAGTGAACGCAAACTTGACGATGGTTACGGCGGATATGCCGGAAGCGGCCGTGGGTACCGGAGGGGCGACCACGACCGGCTCCGCTGCGGGATTGGCCGCCGTCACTTTCAACTCCACCCGGCGGTTCAGCGCGCGTCCTTCATCGGTCTTGTTGTCGGCAACCGGCCTGGATTTGCCGAAGCCTGCGCTGGTCATGCGGCCGCTATCGATGCCCTTGCCGATCAGGTAGAGCACCACCGAGGCGGCACGGCGCTCGGACAGCTTCTGGTTATACGGCACCGAGCCCTTGCCGTCGGTGTGGCCGTCGATCTCCACCTTGATATCCGGCCGCGACTGCAGTGCCGCGGCCACCTGGTCGAGAATGCCCCTGGCGGTAGGCGTCAGCGTCGCCTTGTCGAAATCGAAATTGACATCGTGCAGAACCAGCACATCGCCCTGCTTGCAGCCGGCCAGGCTGATGGGCTCGCCGGCGCTGGGGGCCACACAGGGCGGCGGGGGAGGCGGTGGCGGCGGGGCTGGGGGCGCCGGCCGCACCGGAGGCGGCGAATATCCCAGGGGTTCGCCCGGAATGGGCAATTGCCCGCTGGGCCAGCCGCCGGCGCCCGGCGCCGTGCCGCCCATCGAGTTGACGTAAGGCGTCGGCGCCGGAGCGGTGGAGGGACGATCGTAGTTGAGCCCGTTGGATGCGCTCAGGCAGCCGGACAGCGGCAGCACGAGGGCGAGGGCGGGCAGTGCGAAATACCTCTTCTTGACCAGCATGTAGAGACTCCCTGAGATGTACGTGGACGGAGCAAGCGGCTCCGGTGATCGGCCCGGCGCGGCGGCCGGGGCGTGATTGTTGTGGCGCCCGGCGGCGATTGCGCGCGGTAAAATCCGCCGTGCCCCGCGGTCACGGCGATGGTCCGGCTGGTCCATTCGTTCGAACTCCCTTGTGTTTGCCGCGCCCAAAAAAAACGTCCACGTCACCGGCAGCTCTGCCGATAACGTGGACGTCTGTGTCCGCAAGCCTGGCCATCTTTGGCCGGACCCTGTGCATAGAAATAACGCAATCGCTATGCCAATTCAAATCCGGGCCGCCCGTATGCAGGCGGCCTGACCCGGAAAAGGTCGCGGCTACCTACTTCGGTGCGAGGTTGGCCACGCGCAGCAGTGCCCGATCCACCGTGCCCGCCACCACCGGATGATGTTCCAGCCAGCGCAGCGGCGCCTGCGGGTCGAACACGGTGCCGTCCAGCAGCAGGTCGGCGCCCAGTTCAAGGGCGGCACCGCCCAGCGTTTCCATCATCCAGGCGGCGGCATGCTCGCCTTCCATCTTGTAGTCCGAAGCCGGGCAGGGCTCCGCCACCAGCGCCGCCGCCTCGCGATAGGTTTCGCAGCGATACACTTCGTGCGCCAATGCACCGAGATCGGGCGCTACCCAGCACTGCCGCCAACGCAGCATTTGCAGGGTGAACCAGATCGCGTGCGAGCGCCAGGGGAACGTGGCGGCATGGCGATGGAACACCAGGCCGTCGGGATGCAGCTGCAGCGAGGCGCGAATGGTGTCAGCCGGCGCCTGCACCCAGCCGTTGTCGATCATCAGCTGCGCGGCCTCGGCCCGATGCTCCGGAAGATCGAGCCAGCGCGCCGCTTCGATCAGTGCCGCTACCAGGGCGCGGTGCGTGCCCGGATGCGCTTCCGCCCAGTCGCGGGTCACGCCGAGCACTTTCTCCGGGCTGTTGTTCCAGATCGAATACTTGGTGGCCACCGTCGTGCCCAGGCCGCGCAACGCCGCCACCTCGCTCCACGGCGCGCCGACGCAGAAGCCGTCGACGCGGCCGGCGGCCAGTTCGCCCACCATGCGCGGCGGCGGTACCACGCACAGGCGCACGTCAGCATCCGGATCGATGCCGGCGCTGGACAGCCACATGCGCAGCTCATAGTGATGCGTGGAAAACGGAAACACATGCGCGAACACCGGCTGCGGCAGATGCGCCTTGCGATCGGCCTCCAGTACCCGCGCCAGCGCCTTGGCCCACTGCGCCGCGTCCGCCCTGGCCGGCGCCAGCGCCCGCATGCGCTCGTGCAGTGCCTTGGAGATGGTGATGGCATTGCCGTTGAGGTTGAGCGACAGCGCCGTGACCATCGGCACCGCGATGCCGTCCAGTCCCAGCGTCGCCGCAATCGGCATCGGCGCCAGCATCTGCGCCGCGTCCAGCACGCCCATCGCCACCTTGTCGCGCAGAGCCGCCCAGGCGCGCTCCACCCGCAGTTCCACGTCCAGGCCATGCCGCGCAAAGAAGCCGCGCGCCTTGGCGATCACGATGGGCGCCGCATCGGCCAGCGGCAGCAGGCCCACGCGCAGGGAAGTCTTCTCCAGTTCGGCGCTCATCAAAGCACATCCGCCGCGGTGATCAGCACCCGCGCGAAATCGCCGATGCGCTGCTTGCGGTCCATCGCCATGCGTCGCAGCAGGCCATAGGCCGTCGACTCGTCGAGCCCGCGTCGTTTCATCAGCAGCCCCTTGGCTTTCTCGATATCGCGCTGGTCGGCCAGCCGCGTGCGCGCCTGATCCAGTTCCTGGTGCAGCGCCTGGTGCAATTCGAAGCGGGCGATGGCCACTTCCATCAGCGAGCTGAGCCGGGTTGGATGCAGCCCGTCGACGACATAGGCGCTGACGCCGGCATGCACGGCGCGCCGTGTCGTTTCCGGATCGCTGCGCGCCGCGAACAGCACGATCGGGCGCGGCTGCTCGCGGCTGAGCTGGCCCAGCGATTCCAGCGTGTCGCGTCCCGGTGCGTCGACGTCGATGAAGATGACTTCCGGCTGGTAACGCTCCACCGCCGACGGCAGATCGGCGTGAGTATCCAGCCGCGCTGCTATGGTGTGGCCTTCAGCCACCAGCGCCTGTTCCAGCATCAACAGGCGTTGTGCGTCATCATCCACCAGCATCACCCTGAGCTTGGTGTGTGCGGTTGCCATGGGCAATCCCTATATGTTTTTTACCCCGGCTTATACATAGCAACCGAAATGCCAAGTAACTCCGAAAATGACGTAATTATTGTGCGTCGCAAAAATAAACCCTCAAAACCTCCGTCCATGCCGCTTTATGCTTAAATGGAGAGGTTTAGTTCCGGAGGAAGTAGAGTGCGCCTGTCCTTGTATACAGACTTTTCCCTTCGTCTCCTGGTGTATCTGGCTGGCGTGCGTGACGGCAAGCCGGTCAGCGCCGGGCTGATTGCGGACAAGTACCGGGTTTCTGCCCATCACATGCACAAGGTTGCACAAGGATTGCGCAAGCTGGGCTATGTTGAGTCAGTGTGCGGCAGGAATGGCGGGCTGCGCCTGGCCGTGCCGGCCAATTCGCTGCGCATCGGCGACGTGGTCGAAGCCATGGAAGGCCGCGGCCACATGGCGGATTGCGCCAGGGGCCCCTGCATGCTCCACGGCGCCTGCATCCTGAAAGGGGCACTGGACCGTGCCGAGCGCAATTTTCTCGACGAACTCAGGAAGTACACCCTCGCCGACGTGGTGCGCGGACCTACCGTCATCCGGCTCGAGCATCTGATGCGGGCAGCCTAGGCAGGCCCAGGCAGGGCAGGTTTCGCCTGAAGCGGGCCTGCGGCGCCGCTTTCCTCCCGCCTGGCTCCCGTTCCACGGGAGCGTCAATCAGCAGCATGTAGCCGCCATGCGCGGTTCCTGCCTTGAACTCCTTCCGGCTGTGATGCCACGCCGGTTTCTCCCCGATGCGCCTGCCCCTGCGGCAGGCCGCTGCCTCGCGCAGCCTCGGCCGTTTTAATCTGGCATACCGATTGCTTAGTTTACCCATGCGGGGGAAACATCAAGGTTGATGTCCCCTCAGGACAACGACGTCCACGAAGCTGGCATGGCAGCCAGCGCGTGGACGTTTTTTTTGGGCATCGGGAAATGCTTGGGGCCGCTGCGGGAGCCAGTTCACGTGGAGCAGAGCGATATCAAGCGCAAGCGGATCCGGCGTATCGGCGCCTGGCGAGGGGTTGTCGCGGCCGCCTGCCTATCGCTGCCGCTGCTGGCGGTGGCGCAGGAAGCGCAGTCTCCAGATGCCATTGCATCGCTGAAAGCCGCAACGCTGGATCTGATGCAGGCCCAGCCCGCGGCGGCGCAAGCTGCTGGTTCGTTGACCATCTATATCGGCAATAAGGACCAGGCGCTGTTGCTCGACGAGATGCGGCTGTGGATCGACGGCGCGCCGCAGCAACGCTACGAATACAGCGATCGCGAAGGCCTGGCTCTGCATCGCGACGGGCTGCACCGCCTGGCGGTGCTGACGCTCTCTCCCGGTGCGCACCATTTCCGTGCCGATTTCGCCGCCCGCTACGCTGAATCGCCGCCGGATCACTGGCGCGCCGCTGGCGTGCTGGATCGCAGCATCACCATCGATGCACAGCCTGCAAGCATTGAGCTGGAATTGGTCAAGGGCGGCTTCATCGGCAAGCCGGAACTGGAATTTCATCCGCTCCAGTTGGTGACCGACAATACCCCGCTGCCGGACAGCTACCTGGCCGGCTCGCGCAACGATCCGCGCGTCCGCGTTGCCATTTTCTATACGGCTACGGACCGCCCGCTTGCCGCCGCGGCCGAACTGTTCAGCCTGCGGGCGCAGAGCGGGAGTGCGCCGCTGCCGCCGGATTATTACCAGCAACTGGCGGATGCGCTGAACGATTTCGGCCTGCCGCAGCGTGCCCGCTTGCTGAATCGGCAGGCCGGCATCGCGGCGGATGGTGCTGCAGTGGTGCCGGCCGCCTACGCGGACTACAACCGCGGCGTGGCATTGATGCGCGCCGGCCAGACCGCGGAAGGCGCCGCCCTGCTCGCGGCCATCGCCTCCGGCAAAGGCGACGACGCCGAAGCCGCGGCCTTGCGCGACCGGGCCAATCTGGTGCTTGGCTATATGCAGCTGCGCAATCACACCGGCGCCAGTGCGGTGCCGCTGTTCAGCAATGTGCGCAGCTTTGGGCCCGATGCCAACGCGGCCCTGCTCGGCCTGGGCTGGGCGCTGCTGGCGCCATCCGGCAACGGCCAGAATGCCGAGCCGCGGCGCAACACCGCTGTTGCCCCCGTCGATCTCCAAGTGTCATTTCAGCGCATTCCGGTGTTGTTGCAGCCGCACCTGACCGACGATATCGCCGGGCTGAAGCGGCATGAGCCATACACGCTCAAGCAAGCCTCGCCGCAGGAAGAGCAGGCCTTGCGGCAGGCGCTGGTGCCGTGGGTGGAGCTGGTCGGCCGCGATCCGATCGACCCGGCGGTGCAGGAAGGCATGATCGCCATTCCCTATGCGCTCAACCACATCGGCGCCTACGAGGAAGCCCAGGAGGATTTCGTCCGCGCCGTCAAGCTGCTCGAGGCCGCGGACGCGCAGCTCGATGTGGCGATGCAGCGCGTCAGCGCGGGCCAGATGATCCAGGCGCTGGATACCCGCGAAGCCGCCGGCAACGGCTGGCCCTGGTGGCTCGCGGCTTATCCGAAGGAACACTGGTGGCTGGCCGACGACCCGCGCGATCCGATGGCGGCCCCCGAGACTTTTTACCTGCAACACCTGATGGCCGACGACGGTTTCCGCACGGCCATGCAGGATTTCCATGACCTGTGTCTGCTCGGCGACGCCATCGGGCGCATGGATGGTGCGCCGGGCGCCGACGGCCTGCGTGCCCGCGTGACCGCGGCCACCGCCGACCAGGCCAGGCTGCTGCAGGATCTGGCCCTGGCCGAGCTGGCCAAGGAGAAGCGGCATACGCGCATGTATCTGGGCGAAGCGCGCTTCGCCCTCGCGCACATCAATGAGCCGGCGCCGGAGCCGGCTCCGGCCATGGCGGTGCGTCCCGCACCGGCGGGAGCGGCGCGATGAGACGCGCACTGCTCCTGCTGATGCTGGTGTTGCTGCAGGCCCCGGCGGCAGCGGATGCCCCGTCCACCGTCGGCACCATCACCCGCAACAATGGTCTGAAGAAAGACCGCTTCATCTACATCCGCACGCCCAGCATCATGCGCGTCACCAAGTCCAAGCCGGTGCAGGTGCAGATCCAGGCCGCCATCGAAAACTACGACAAGGCGGCGGAGCTGTCGCCCGATCCGCTGATCCGCGCCGAGTCGCTGCGCCGCGCGGCGGACCTGCGCGTGCAGCTGGCGGATGACGGCGCACTCGATGCGGCCGAAATCGCCAAGGCAGTCACCGGCTATCAGCGCATCCTCGCCGACTACCCCGGCTTTGGCGACAACGACCGCGTGCTGTACCAGCTGGCGCGCGCGCAGCAGTTCGGCGGGCAGGCCGAGGTGGCGATCGATACCCTGCGCACGCTGGGCCGGCGCTATCCCGATTCGCCGCGCGTCGGCGACGCGCTGTTCCGCGCCGCCGAACTGCTTTACGCGCGCGGCCGCTACGACGAGGCCGAGCCGGAATACCGCACGGTATTGGCGCAGGGCAGCGGCACGCCCTATTTTGAGCCGGCCCAGTACAAATACGGCTGGACCCTGTACAAGCAGGCCAAATACGGCGAGGCCTTGCCGGTATTTCTGGCGATCCTCGATCGCACGCTGCCGCAGGGCGCGCCGGACGATCCGGTTCTGGCGCTGGCCGCCGTGCCGCAGGGCAAGAGCGAGATGAGCGGCGATGCCCTGCGTGTCTCCGGCCTGTCCTTCGCCGCGCTCGGCGGCGGCAAGGCGATCAACGATTACATGGCGCGCAGTGGCGAGCCGCGCTTCAGCGTGCTGCTGTACCGCTCGCTGGGGCAGCAGATGCTGGAGCAGCAGCGTTATAGCGATGCCGCCGGAGCCTATGCAGCCTTCATCGAGCGGCATCCCGCGCATCCGCTGGCGCCGCAGTTCGAGACGCGAGTGATTGCTGCCTATCGCCAGGGCAGTTTTGCCGACCTCGTGGTACGCGAGGAAGGCCGGTATGTCGATACCTACGCGCCTGGTGCGCCGTACTGGGGCACGCGCAAGCCCAGTCCTGAAGTGATGACGGCACTGCGCGACAACCTGGGCGAGCTGGCGCCCTGGTATCACGCCAAGGCGCAGCAGGAACCGGCGACCGACCCGGCGGCCAGGCAGGCCGACTTCATCGCCGCCTCCGGCTGGTACCGCAAGATCCTGGACATCTATCCGCAGGACCCCAAGCTGCCCGAAATCAACCTGCTCTACGCCGATGCCCTGTTTGACGGCGGCCAGACCCGGGATGCCGCCCAGCAGTACGAGAAGACCGCCTACGGCTATCCCAACAATCCCAAGGCTCCCGAAGCCGCCTACGCCGCGGTGCAGGCCTGGCAGCGCCTGGGCAAGGAAGTGCCTCCGGCCGAGCGGCCGGAGGTGCTGCATCACTCCGTGGGCGCCAGCATCAAGTACGCCGATGCCTTCCCGGCCAGCAACCAGGCCGCCCCGGTGCTCACCCGTGCGGCGGAAGACCTTTACGAGGTCAAGGACCTGGACCAGGCCGTCGTCCTGTCCAACCGGGTCCTGGCGCTGAATCCGCCGGCAGGGCCGGAACTGCGCGGCCAGACCCTGGGTGTCCTGGCCGATTCCCGCTTTGCGCAGGGCAAATACGCCGATGCGGAAGCGGCCTATATCCAGCTGCTGGCCCTGACCCCGGCCACCGACGCCAACCACAAGATCGTGGTGGAGCAGCTGGCGGCGTCCATCTACAAGCAGGGCGACGCCGCCAGAACCGCGGGCGACATGCGCACCGCCGCGCAGTACTTCCAGCGTGTCGGCCAGATAACACCCGATGCCAGCATCCGGCCCAATGCGGATTACGATGCGGCCTCGGCTTACGTCGTTGTACAGGACTGGGGCGCAGCGGAAGCCACCCTGGAAAGTTTCCGCGCGCGTAATCCGCAGAGCACCTTGCTCGGCGATGCCGACAAGAAGCTGGCGCTGGCTTACCAGAAGGACAACAAGCCCGGGCCCGCCGCCGAAGTCTATGCGCGCCTGGCGCAGCGTTCCGGCGAGAGCGAGGACAATCGCCGCGAAGCCGCCTGGCTCTCCGCCACCCTGTATGACCAGGCGCAACAGCCGCAGCTCGCGGCCGGCGCCTACGAGTCCTATATCAAGAGCTATGCGCAGCCGCTGGATCGCGGCATCGATGCGCGCCAGCGTCTGGCGCTGCTGTCGATCGGCGACGACACCCGCCATTTGCACTGGCTGCACGACATCATCGCCGCCGATGGCGCCGCCGGCGCGGGGCGCAGCGACCGCAGCAAGCTGGCCGCGGCGCAGGCGCAACTGGAGCTGGGCCGCATCGATGCCGCCAGCGCGCGCGGCCTGGCCCTCAATGCGCCGCTGGCGGCGAACCTGGCCAGGCGCAAGCAGGCCACCGAAAGCGCCATCGCCATGCTCAACGCGGCCGCCGGCTATGGCTATGCCGACATCACCACCGCCGCCACCTATGAGATCGGCTCGGTCTACCGCGATTTCGGCCAGGCCCTGATGGACTCGGAGCGTCCGGCCAAGCTCAAGGGCGATCAGTTGGAGCAATACAACCTGCTGCTGGAAGAGCAGGCCGATCCGTTCGAGCAGAAAGCCATCGAGGCACACCGCGCCAATCTGCAGCGCCTTGGCCAGGGTGTATGGAACGACTGGATCCAGAAGAGCGCCACGCAGCTGGTCGAGCTGGCGCCCGCCCAATACGGCAAGAACGAACAGCACGAGGATGCATATGAAGCACTTCGCTAAAACAGGTCTGTTGCTGCCGGCCCTGCTGCTGGCGGCTTGCACTGCTCCGGCGCCGCACTATTACGGATCCGCGCCGGCTTCATCCGTCGCCGAGGCGAAGCCGGCGGAGCAAGCCGGCGCCGCCAGCCCCGATCCGGCCAAGGGCGATGCGGAGCAGCGCTTCCAGAATGCGCTGAAGCTGATGAAGGATCACCAGCCGCAGGAGGCCAGGGAGGCTTTCGCCAGCCTGGCCCAGGACTTCCCGCAGTATTCCGGCCCGCTCAACGATCTGGGTGTGCTGCAGGCGCAGGGCAAGCAGCGCGACCAGGCCATCGCCAGCTTCGCCAAGGCTATCGCTGCCAACGGCACCAATGCCTTTGCCTACGGCTGGCTCGGCATCCTTTACCGCGAGAGCGGCGACTACGCGCATGCCGAGCAGGCCTATCGCAAGGCCATCGAGCTGAAGCCGGACGATGCCGCCGCGCATCTCAACCTCGGCATCCTGTGCGAAATCTATCTGAAGCGTCCCGCCGAGGCCTTGGTGCAATACCGCGAGTACCAGCGCATCGCCGGCGGCAACAACCTGATGGTGGCGGTATGGATCAAGCAGCTTGAAGTGAAGATGCAGCCCACCAATGTTGCATCGGCCAGCGCCGGCGGAGCGATGCCATGAGACGCTGCTGCGTCCTGCTGCTGGCGGCCCTGTGCTGCGCCGCGAACGCCGGCGCGCCCAAGCCGGCCGGCACAGCCGCGGTTCCATCCGAGACCCCCGCCGTCGATACCATGCAACAGAAGCAGGCGGGCGAGGCCGGCACCACCATTGTCGGCGAGCAGGATTCCGATGTCGGCCTGTATCTGACTCCGTGGAAGGGAGAGCATGCCGACAACATCGATCCTCCACCCAGCCTGCTCGACGAACCGCCGCAGCCGATCGACGCGCGCGGTTTCGCGCGCCAGGTACAGGATGCCGGCACGGTCACTGCCTACCGGCGCGAGCAACGCCTGCCCAATCGTTGAGCCGGGCGCTGAGCCAGACAATGGGTCAGGCGATGAATGGGGCGCTGACTCCGCCGAACGACCGCATCACGGCGGTGCATCCCATCCGCTGGGACAGCTGGATTCTCGCCGACGAGGCGGATCGCAGGTTCCGCCGCATCTGCGCGGCCACCGCCGCGCCGCTGCTGGCGCTGGCCCTGCTGTTTACCTTGTGGAAACTGGAACAGCCGGCGCCGCGGCAGGAGCCGCCGCCGCCCAAGCGCTATGTCGAACTGCTGCAGCCGAAGATGGTGGCGCAGGCAGAGCGTAAGCCGGCGCCGCAGAGCCAACATCCGCATGCCGCGGCACGGCCTGTGCCGGCACCTGCCGCACCCGCGCAGTCCGCACCAGCGCCGAGCGCGCGTGAAGTGGCGCAGCATTCCGGCCTGCTGCAACTTGGCGATCAACTAGCCAGCCTGCGCAACCAGTCGCTCAGTGCACTCAGCGGCCAGCATCTGGTGTCGGCCGTGGTGGCCAATAACGGCGCCGCTAGCGGTTTCGCCGCAAACGGGCTGGCGGGTGGAGCGGCCGCCACCAGTGGCGGCATTGGCGCTGGTGCCGGCAGCGGCGTCACGGCGGGGCAGGGTGGCACCGCTTTGGGCACGCGCCGCACCGGTGGCGTGCAAAGCGCGCTGGCGGGACTGGGCGGAGGCGGCGGTGGTACTGGCGGCAGTGGCCATGGTGCCAGCCGCAGTCTGGCGGAAATTCAGGAAGTGTTCGATCGCAACAAGTCGCCGATGGTCGCCATCTACAATCACAGTGCCAGGCAAACGCCGGGCATGGACAGCGGCAAGATCGTGCTGAGTCTGCTGATTGCACCCGATGGCTCGGTGACGCAATGCGCCATCGTCTCCAGCAGTTTCAACAATGCCGAACTGGAGCAGAAGATCCTGGCGCGGGTGCGCATGCTCAATTTCGGCGCGAAGAATGTGCCGCCCTTCAGCTATCCGAATTATCCGATCAGCTTCCTGTCTTCGTGACTTCCGCGAAAAAGGCTCGTGCGCCAGGCAAATCGTCGCCGCGACGAAAACATGGCATATAGATTGCTTCATTTGATCTGACAAGAGGCGGACCATGCGGTCTGCCTCCGCAGGACATCGACGTCCACGCGAACGGCAATGTTGCCGCCAGCGTGGACGTTTTTTTTGTCTCGCATTTCGTGCTTCGGCAAACGGGACGCCGATGAACGATGTGTCGAGACAGGCTGGCCGGATTCAGGGTTTCCCCGCAGCACCAGAGCTGGTTTTGCCCCCACAGACTCTGGTCATTTCGCTGCGGCGCGCCGCTCTTCAGGGTGCGCCGCAGCTTTCTTTTTTAATACGCGGGATTCCGCCGGTTCTTGCCCGGCAAATGCCGGCCCGGGCTTATTTGGTCGCCACGGCATGCTCGAACGGCGCCAGCGAAGACACGATGCGGTTGCATACATGGTAGGGCGTCCGTGACGCTTCGCAGGCCAGGTAGGCATCTTCGATCATCGCGTTGTACTGCGTGGTGGTGAGCTGCAGTCCGCTGTTTGCCGCCAGGCTCGAAACATCGATCGACTGGCCGAGCACCAGGCCCTCCAGCCCGTCATACAGCGCTTTCTGCTTTTCGGCATCGCCGCCGAGGCCGAATACCCGATTGATGCGGTTGTCGCCCAGCACGTAGTAGTTCAGGTCCTGCGTCCAGACGTCCATCGCCGCCTTGCTGCCGTACCAGCCGCCGGTTTCGACCGGAACCCCGGCGTAAGTCCTGGCGTTGCCATCCGCGGTCGGCGGCTGATCGGCGGCAGCGATACCCGCGCCGAACAGGAGAGCGGCGAATGTGCAAATCTCGAAAAATGCACGGATATGTTTCATTGCAACCTCCAGGGCGGTTCAACGAAGAACCCAATGAAGAATCTATAAATCGATCGCGGCCGACAATCATTGCCGTAACTGGAATACGGGCCGCCGCCGCTGTTGGATGCAAGCCGGCACCGGCGGCATCCGCACACACGGCAACCTGGCAATTATCCTCCCGCGCCCGGCGGCGTCAATGCCGGGCCTCAATCTCAGCGATGCTTCGCCGGAATGGCAATTCCCCAATGACATTCCTGTGCGGCACGTTCGTTGCTTTCGTAAAGACGCAGGACTGATCGGCGACGAAAGGTCCACAGGACGCAGGAGTCCACGCCCCAACTACGAAGTTGGCAGCGTGGATTTTTTTTGCCCGAAGCATTTGTCGAGGCATCTCCATTGCGGCACCAAGGGGAAGGGGTATGCAGACGCAGGATATCTTCTCAGGCGCGGAGGTACTGCCGGTGCAATGCACCTGGCGCGGACCGTTATTGTGGCTGCTGCTGGCGTTTCTGCCGCTGTGGGCGAGCCTGCTCCTACCTTTGGCGCCGCAGCGGATGGCCTTGATGCATGGCAATCGCCATGGTGCGGATGCCTACACCATCGCTTTCGGAGATGGACGCAGACTGGTCTGCGAAGGATGCCGCCGCCTTCGCGAGCGGCTTCAGCTATGGACCTTGGGCGATTCGCCGGCGCAACAAGCTCCCGCTTCCGTGCCGCCTGAAAAGCCGCGGCCGACGGCCATGCCCGCCAAGCCGGCGATCGTCATACGGTCCCTGGTCACGGTGAGGCAAAGCCTGCCCCGGCATTCCGGCAGGACGAACTTCGAAGATGACGTCGGTCAGGCCCTGCCGCGATATCGCGTCGACTTCGAGGAGGCGGCGCGGCGCAACGGGCTCGACTGGCGGCTGCTGGCCGCGGTGGGCTACCAGGAGTCGCGCTGGAATCCGCAAGCGGAAAGTCCCACCGGCGTGCGCGGCCTGATGATGCTGACCACCGATACCGCGCTCGACCTGGGCGTCGACCGCAATGATGGCGCGCAGAGCATTGTCGGCGCCGGCCGCCTGCTGCAAAGCCTGTTTGAACAGTTGCCCCCGCAGATCCACGAGCCGGATCGAACCGCCATGGTGCTGGCCGCCTATAACCAGGGCATAGGACATTTGCTGGATGCAAGAGACGTGGTCGTCAATCTGGGTGGCGATCCCGACAGCTGGTCCGATGTGCGCAAGGCCTTGCCCCTGCTCAGCGATGCGGATTGGCAGAAAACCACCAAGTACGGCGCCGCCCGAGGCAGTGAAGCCGTTGCATTTGTCGATGGCGTGCGGCTCTACTACGTCAGGCTGGTGGCGATGGCTCCGGGCACAACTCGTCCGGTGCCGGTGCGCCGGGTGAGTTGAAGATATGGACGACAGGAGAGCGGCGGCCGATGGACTTCACCGTCGGCTGAGCCGCTTCCGGCTCCATCACGCCTTGATGGCGAAATTGTCCAGATACTCCTGCGGCCGGGTCGGGTCCCACAGCACGCCATCGAAAAGCCGTTCGGCCTTGAGCGGATTGGGCGGAACCGCGATGCCCATCGAGCGCGCCACATCGGCGTACAGCTCCACCTGATTGACCTGCTTTGCCACCGCCAGATAGTCCACGTCCTGCTGTAGCAAGCCCCAGCGCCGCTGCTGCGTCAGGAACCACATGCCGTGCGACAGGTAGGGGTAGTTGACCTCCCCGTCGTTGAAGAACTTCATGTGGTCCGCTTCCTGCCATTTGCGGCCCAGGCCGTTTTCGTACTCGCCGCGCAGGCGCCCGGCGATAACCTCGGCCGGCGCGTTGACATAATCTGCACTGCCGATCACGTCGGCGACGTGGTCGCGGTTGGCCATGGTGTCGATGTAGCGCGAGGCTTCGAGCACGGCGCCGATCATGGCGCGCGCCGTATTGGGATAGCGTTCGACGAAGTCCCGCGTCGTGCCCAGCACTTTCTCGGGGTGGTTGCGCCACATCGCCTGCGTCGTCGTCACGGTGAAGCCGATGCCTTCCTGGATGGCGCGGGCGCCGCCCCAGGGCTCGCCGACGCAGTAGCCGTCCATGTTGCCGGCGCGCATGTTCGCCACCATCTGCGGCGGCGGCACGGTGATGATCCGCACGTCGTGCAGGGGATCGATGCCGGCCGCGGCAAGCCAGTAGAACAGCCACATCGCATGGGTGCCGGTGGGAAAGGTCTGGGCAAAGGTATAGCTGCGCTGCCGGCGCTCCAGCAGCTTCTTCAGGGAGGGGCCGTCGACCGCGCCCTCATCCCGCAGCTGGTTCGACAGGACGATGCCCTGGCCGTTGTGATTGAGGCCCATCAGCACCGCCATGTCCTTCTGCGGGCCGCCGACGCCCAGATGCACGCCGTAGACCTGGCCGTAGAGCATATGCGCCGCGTCGAGCTCGCCCAGGCTGACCCGGTCGCGGATCGCGGCCCAGCTCGGCTGCTTCGACAGGGTGACGTCCAGCCCGTATTTGCGGAACAGGCCCAGCTCATGCGCCATCACTACGCTGGCGCAGTCGGTGAGGGCGATGAAGCCGATGCTCAGCCGGGTCTTCTCCGGCGCATCGGAGCCGCTGCGCGCGGGCGACTGCGCCCATGCGGGCAGGCTCGAGGTCAGCGCCGTCGATCCGGCCGCCGCCGTGGCGGTCTGCAGGAAATCGCGCCGCGAGGGATTCAGCGCCGCCCGTGCCGCGCCGGCGTGGGTATCCCCGGCGCTGCCCGCGGCCGGCTGTTTGGGGTTCATTGCCAGATCCTCGTTCATTTCATCCCGCCGTCCCGCGTTCGATCAGCAGCCGCGCCAGTTCCGCGATCTTCATGCCGCGCTCCATGGCCATGCGCCGTAGCTGGTGATAAGCCTCTTCTTCCGACATGCGCATCTCCTGCACCAGCCGGTACTTCGCCTTGTCGATGACGCGGCGATCCTGCAGCGCCTGTTGCGCCTCCTTCAGCTCGCTGGCCAGGCTGTGCTGACTCTGGAAGTGCGCCATGGTCACTTCGACCAGGGAGCGCAGCAGCGCGGGCGAGATGCCGTCCACGGCGTAAGTGCTGATGCCCAGACGTGCGGCATCGCGCACCAAATCGGTGTCCGTGGACTCGCTGAGCATCAAGATGGGGCGCGGGAAACGCTTGCCCAGGACCGCCAGGCCTTCCAGCGTGTCGCGCGAAGGCGAGTCCGCGTCGATCAGGATGGCATCCGGCTTGAGGCTTTTCACGACGCCGTGCACATCGTCCGACTCCGCCACGATGCCCGCCACCTCAAAGCCGGCGGCCAGCAGCGCCTGCGCCAGCAGCTCGGTGCGCTCGGATTGTGCGTCGATGATGAGGACTCTGGCGGGCATGAAGAACCTGCGCCAGGAGTGGGGCGCTGAAATGGTGCAGCAAGTACCGTGCCCCGCCTTAAAACTGGCACGCTGTTTGCTCTATTACCCCTGTATCCCAATTCCGCGCACAGGCGTGGGAGCCCAACGGCGGGTTCGGGGTGCGAAATTCTAGAGAGTCATGGACAAAGACGTCCGTCTGCGCGAAAGCGCGGCGTGACGTCTTTTTTTTGGCCGCTCGCCCGGCATTTCCTCCGGTCCTTAGGCAACACGCGCAACTCCATGCCCATGTCGGTTGAGTAGAGCAATAAAGGAAACATATGAAACAGGTCATAGCCTCATTGAAAAGCGGCAACTGGAAAGCCTTGCTGGCGTGCTTCCTCTATTTCGACACCGGCTTTACCGTGTGGGTGATGCTGGGCCCGCTGGCGCCCTTCATCGGCAAGGACATCAGCATGACGCCGGCGGCGCAGGGCTTCCTGGTGGCGGTGCCGGTATTGTCGGCCGCGATCCTGCGCGTCACCCTGGGCAACCTGTTCCAGTCGCAGGACGGCAAGCGCCTGGCCCTGATGGGCATCCTGCTGTCGGCGCTGCCTTCGGTGTTCCTGCTGCTGCCCGGCGCGCCTTCCTACACCACGCTGCTTGTGCTCGGCGTGTTCCTCGGCGTCGGCGGCGCCAGCTTCGCGGTGGCCCTGCCGATGGCAGGCAGCAACTATCCGCCGAAGGTGCAGGGCCTGGTGCTGGGCCTGGCCGCGGCCGGCAATATCGGCGCGGTACTGGACGGTTTCATGTTTCCGGGGCTGGCGCAAAGCTTCGGCTGGCAGCATGCCACCGCGGCGGCGCTGCCCTTGCTGGCGCTGACCGCCGTGGCGGTGTTCTTCTGGGCCGGCGATCTGAGCGCGAAGAGCGGCAAGGGCGCGCCCGCCTTTGCCGGCTTCGCCGTCACCCTGGCCGGGCTGATCGCGCTGGTGCTGCTGGTGCACGCCGGCTACCTGGGCCAGGGCAAGACCGGCCTGCTGCTGCTGCCGCCGATCGGCGCGGCACTGGCCATCGCGGTGCTGCCGCAGCGTTATCGCATAGTGCTGGCCGAGCGCGACACCTGGGTGATGATGCTGGTCTACAGCATCACCTTCGGCGGTTTCGTCGGCATGTCGTCCTATGTCAGCACCCTGGTCACCAGCCTCTACGGCATGTCGAAGGTCGACGCCGGCCTGATGATGGCCGGGTTTGCCTTTACCGGCGCCGTGCTGCGGCCGCTGGGCGGGTGGATCGCCGACCGCGTGACCGGCGTGCGTGCGCTGCTGGTGCTGCTCAGCGGCATTTCCCTGCTCGATTTCACTTTTGCCGTGGTCATGCCGCCGCTGGCCGGCGGCGTGGTGCTGCTGCTCGGCCTGTACGTGTGCTTCGGCCTGGGCAACGGCTCCACCTTCCAGCTGGTGCCGCATCGCTGGAAAGGCAAGACCGGCGTGATGACCGGCATCATCGGCGCCGCCGGCGGCATCGGCGGCTTCTATCTGCCGGTGATCATGGGCATCGCCAAGGAAAGCACCGGCAGCTACCAGATGGGCTTCGCCACCTTCGGCTTGATCTCCGCCGCCGCGCTGGTGCTGGTGGTGGTGCTGCGGCAGCAGTGGTTGACTTGGGCGGTGGTCGAGCATGGCAGCGGCGGGTCTGATGATGCCGCGCTGGAAGGCGTGGTTCACGCGGAATAAGCCGGCTATTGGACAACACGACTTTGAGCATGGACAGGAAGAAGATTGTCGTAATCGGTAATGGCATGGTCGGCCACAAGCTGCTCGAGCAGCTTGTGGCGGCCACTGCCGATGTGGAAGTCACCGTGTTGTGCGAGGAGCCGCGGCCGGCTTACGACCGTGTGCATCTGTCGGAGTTTTTCGCCGGCAAGACAGCGGATGAGCTGTCCCTGGTCACGCCGGGCTTCTTCGAGGAGCACGGCAAGCTGCTGCTGCTCAAGCTCAATGCAAAAGCCGTCGGGATCGACCGTGCCGCGAAAACGGTGACGACCAGCGGCGGCGAAACCATGGCCTACGACAAGCTGGTCCTGGCCACCGGCTCCTATCCCTTCGTTCCGCCTCTGCCGGGCAAGGACCGTCCGGCCTGCCTGGTGTACCGCACCATTGAGGATCTGCAGGCGATCGCCGCGGCGGGCCGCGAATCCAAAGTAGGCGTGGTGGTCGGCGGCGGCCTGCTCGGCCTGGAAGCGGCCAAGGCGCTGAAGGACATGAACCTCAGCACCCATGTGGTGGAGTTCGCGCCGCGGCTGATGGCAGTGCAGGTGGACGATGGCGGCGGTCGCATCCTGCGGCGCAAGATCGAGCAGCTCGGCGTCACCGTGCATACCGGCAAGAATACTCAGGAGATCGTGGACGGCGAGAGCTGCCGGCATCGCATGAAGTTCGCCGACGGCGGCTTCCTTGAAACCGACCTGATCCTGTTCTCCGCCGGCATCCGCCCGCGCGACGAGCTGGCCAGGCAGGCCGGGCTGGCGATGGGCGAGCGCGGCGGCATCGTCGTCGACGAGGCCTGCCGCACCAGCGATCCGGACATCTATGCCATCGGCGAATGCGCGCTGTACCAGGGGCGCATCTACGGCCTGGTGGCGCCCGGCTACCAGATGGCGCAGGTGGTGGCGGACCAGTTGAGCGGCAAGACCGGTGTGGCCTTCACCGGTGCCGACATGAGCACCAAGCTCAAGCTGATGGGGGTGGATGTGGCCAGCCTGGGCGACGCCCATGGCGCCACCAAGGGCTCGCTCTGCTACAGCTTCATCGACGAGCGCCAGCAGGTCTACAAGAAGCTGGTGGTCAGCGACTGCGGCAAGTTCCTGCTCGGCGGCGTACTGGTGGGCGAGGCGGAGGACTACGGCACCCTGCTGCAATACATGCTCAACCGCATGCCGCTGCCGGAGCGGCCGGAGTCGCTGATCCTGCCCGCGCTGGACGGCGCGGCCAAGCCGGGGCTGGGTGTGGCGGCCCTGCCGGACGCGGCGCAGATCTGCTCCTGCAACAATGTCAGCAAGGGGGCGCTGTGCGCCGCCATCGACGAGGGCTGCACCACGCTCGGCGCGCTGAAGAAGTGCACCAAGGCGGCCACTTCCTGCGGCGGCTGCGGGCCGCTGGTGACGCAGATCCTGAAATATGAGCTGAGTGCCCGCGGCGTCGCGGTCAGCGATCACCTGTGCGAGCACTTCCCGCATTCGCGCCAGGAGCTGTATCACCTGGTGCGGGTGGAGAAGATCAAGAGCTTCGACGAGCTGCTGGCCCAGCATGGCAAGGGCCGCGGCTGCGACATCTGCAAGCCGACGGTGGCCTCGATCCTGGCCTCGTGCTGGAACGAGCATGTGCTGCAGCCGCGTCATGCCAAGCTGCAGGACAGCAACGACTACTACCTCGCCAACATCCAGAAGGATGGCACCTACTCGGTGGTGCCGCGCGTTCCCGGCGGCGAGATCACCCCGGACAAGCTCATCGCCATCGGCGCGGTGGCAAAGAAGTATGGTCTCTACACCAAGATCACCGGCGGCCAGCGCATCGACCTGTTCGGCGCCCAGGTGCATCAGTTGCCGCTGATCTGGAAAGAGCTGATCGACGCCGGCTTCGAATCCGGCCATGCCTACGGCAAGGCGGTGCGCACGGTGAAGTCCTGCGTCGGCAGTACCTGGTGCCGCTACGGCGTGCAGGACAGCGTGGGCCTGTCGATCGAGATCGAAAATCGTTACAGGGGCATGCGCTCGCCGCACAAGCTCAAGTTCGCCGTGTCCGGCTGCACCCGCGAATGCGCCGAGGCGCAGAGCAAGGATGTCGGCATCATCGCCACCGAGAAGGGCTGGAACCTCTATGTCTGCGGCAACGGCGGCATGAAGCCGCGCCATGCCGAGCTGCTGGCCGCCGATCTCGACAAGGACACCCTGGTCAAGTATATCGACCGCTTCCTGATGTTCTACGTCCGCACCGCCGACCGCCTGCAGCGCACCTCGGTGTGGATGGAAAACCTGGAGGGTGGCCTCGACTACCTCAGGCAGGTGGTGTGTGAGGACAAGCTCGGCGTCGCCATGGAGCTGGAAGAGGAGATGCAGCATCTGGTCGACACCTACGAGTGCGAGTGGAAGAAGGCGATCAACGATCCGGCGACGCTGCGGCGCTTCCGTACCTTCGTCAACAGCGAAGTCGGCGACAGCAATGTGGTGTTCGTCGAGGAGCGCGGCCAGATCCGGCCAGCCACAGAGGACGAACGCAGCCTCGCCCGTGACGCGCTGGCCAAGGAAGCGGCATGAGCACCAGGCACACCCGAGGTCGAAGCGAGCGCTGCTCATGCCGGTGCCGACTCGCGACGCTAGGATCCCCATGCCGTGCATGGGGCCCCTCCACGCTGCTCGCGCCACGTTCATGACCGCCCGCATCCTGTGGCGCACCATCTGCGCGCTCGAAGAAATCTGGCCCGATTCCGGCGTCGCCGCCTTGATCGGCGAAGAGCAGATCGCGATCTTCCGCCTGGGTGAAACCGAGGAGGTCTACGCGCTGGGCAACGGCGACCCGTTCAGCCAGGCCAATGTGCTGGCGCGCGGCATCACCGGCGATCTCGGCGGCGAGCCGGTCGTCGCCTCGCCGGTGTACAAGCAGCATTTCCGGCTGCGCGACGGCGTCTGCGTCGAGGACGCCGCCGTATCGGTGCCGATCTACCCGGTACGGGTCTACAACGGTGCGGTGCAGCTGGGCGTGACCGTGGCCTCGGCGGCGCCGGCCGAGCGCCGCCAGCGGCTGGTGATGATCGGCAACGGCATGGCCGGCATGCGGGTGATCGAAGACCTGCTGCGCATCGCCCCGGATGCCTACGACATCACCATCTTCGGCGCCGAGCCGCACGGCAATTACAACCGCATCCTGCTGTCGCCGGTGTTGGCCGGCGAAAAGCGCTTCGAGGACATCGTGCTGCACGACCTGGCCTGGTATGTCAGGCAGGGCATCAGCCTGCATATCGGCGATCCGGTGGTGGCTATCGATCGCATCAAGCGGGTGGTGCGCACGCGCGATGGCGTCGAGGCGGGCTATGACCGCCTGCTGCTGGCTACCGGCTCCACCCCCAACCGCCTGCCGATACCGGGCAAGGACCTGCCCGGCGTGATCACCTTCCGCGACGTGGCGGATGTCGGCCTGATGCTCGATGCCTCGCGCGAGCAGCGCCATGCCGTGGTAATCGGCGGCGGCCTGCTCGGCCTGGAAGCGGCCAACGGGCTGCTGCAGCAGGGCATGGATGTGACCGTGGTGCATCGCTCCGAGGTGCTGATGGAGCGGCAACTCGACGCTTACGCCGCCTCCCTGCTGCAGCGTTCGCTGGAGCAGCGGGGCATCAAATTCCTGCTGGCCGCCAGGACCGAGAGCGTGCAGGGCGCGGACCATGCCGCCGCGGTGGTGTTCGCGGACGGCAGCTCCATTCCCGCCGACCTGGTGGTAATGACCGCCGGCGTCACGCCCAACGCGGCCCTGGCCAAGGAAGCGGGCTTGCAGTGTGGGCGCGGCGTGCTGGTCGACGACACGATGCAGACCTACGATCCGCGCGTCTATGCGGTGGGCGAGTGCGTGCAGCATCGCAACACCACCTATGGCCTGGTGGCGCCGCTGTGGGAGCAGGCGCGGGTCTGCGCCGCCCATCTGGCCGGCTTCGGCCATCTGCGCTATGGCGGCTCGGTGGTTTCGACTTCGCTCAAGGTCACCGGCATCGAGCTGTACTCGGGCGGCAATTTCGCCGGAGGCGAAGGCTGCGAGGTGCTGATCCTACGCGATCCGGAGGCCGGCATCTACAAGCGCATCGTGCTCAAGGAGCATCGGGTCTGCGGCGTGCTGCTGTACGGCGACGCGCGCGATGGCTCCTGGTACCTGGAGCTGATGAACGACAAGCGCGATGTGAGTCCTTTACGCGACCGCCTGCTGTTCGGGCGTGCCTACGCGGATGTGCAGGCTGCGGCCTAGAGCTTGTCCGTGAATCAATCGCGCCTGCGCCAATGACCATGAACGAGGTGGTGCCGGCGATCCGCACGACCTGCCCGTATTGCGGTGTCGGCTGCGGCGTGCTGGCCACGCCGCGGGTGGATGGCGCTGCCGACATCGCCGGCGACACCACGCATCCGGCCAACTTCGGCCGGCTCTGCTCCAAGGGCTCCGCCCTGGGCGAAACCGTGTCCCTGCAGGGGCGCCTGCTGCATCCGCATATCCGCAGCCGTATCGGCGGCCGTGACGCGGCTTTCCGCGACGAGCAGGTGAGCTGGGATGAGGCGCTGGACTTCATCGCCGGAAAATTTTCCCGCATCATCGAGCAGCACGGGCCCGAGGCGGTGGCGCTCTATGTCTCGGGCCAGTTACTCACCGAGGACTACTACGTCGCCAACAAGCTGGTGAAGGGCTGGTGGGGCACGGCCAACATCGATACCAACTCGCGGCTGTGCATGTCCTCCGCGGTGGCCGGGCACAAGCGCGCCTTCGGCGAAGACGTGGTGCCGTGCAGCTACGAGGATTTGGAGACGGCGGACCTGATCGTGCTGGTCGGCTCCAATACCGCCTGGTGCCATCCGGTGGTGTACCAGCGCATCGTCGCCGCGCGCGAGCGCCGGCCGGAATTGAAGTTGGTGGTGATCGATCCGCGCCGCACGCCCACCTGCGACATCGCCGACCTGCACCTGCCCCTGCGCGCCGGCAGCGATGTCCTGCTGTTCAACGGCCTGCTGGCGCATCTGCATGCGCAGGGCCATGCCGATGCGGATTTCATCGGCGGCCACACGCAGGGTCTCGATGCGGCCCTGCGTGTCGCCCGCGATAGCGGCGATGCGGCGGCAGTGGCGCAGGGCTGCGGCATCGATCCGCAGAGCCTGGCCGAGTTCTATGCCCTGTTCGCCGCCACGCCGCGCGTGGTGACCATGTTCTCGCAGGGCGTGAACCAGTCCAGCAGCGGCACCGACAAGGTCAACAGCATCATCAATTGCCACCTGCTCACCGGGCGCATCGGCAAGGCGGGCGCCGGCCCGTTCTCCATCACCGGACAGCCCAATGCCATGGGCGGGCGCGAGGTCGGCGGCCTGGCCAATATGCTGGCCGCGCACATGGACCTGGACCAGCCGCGGCATAGGCAAAAGGTGCAGGCGTTCTGGAACAGTCCGCGCATCGCCGACAAGCCGGGACTGAAAGCGGTGGAGCTGTTCGAGGCGATCGGCCAGGGCAGGGTCAAGGCGGTGTGGATCATGGCGACCAATCCGCTGGTGAGCCTGCCGGATGCCGACCGCGCGCGTGAAGCCCTGCAGCGCTGCGAACTGGTGGTGGTATCCGATTGCGTGGCCGATACCGATACCGCGAAGCTGGCGCATGTGCTGCTGCCGGCGGCGGCCTGGGGCGAAAAGAGCGGCACCGTCACCAACTCCGAGCGCCGCATTTCCCGGCAGCGTGCCTTTCTGCCGTGCCCCGACGAAGCGAAGCCGGACTGGTGGGCGGTCTGCGAACTGGCGAAGCGGCTGGGCTATGCCGAGGGCTTCAATTTCCGCTCGGCGCACGAAATCTTCGTCGAGCATGCGCGCCTCTCCGCTTATGACAATGATTTCGCCCGGGGCGACGGGCGCATCTTCAACCTCTCCGGCCTGGCCGCCCTGAGCGAGATCGAGTATGACGAGCTGGAGCCGGTGCGCTGGCCGGTGCTGCCGCCGCAGCAGCCTGGGGGCGAAACGGCTCCACCGCTGCGCTTCACCACGCCGGACGGCCGCGCCCGCTTCGTGCCGACGGTGCCGCGCCTGCCGGTGAATCAAACCGACGCGGACTACCCGCTGGTGCTGAATACCGGCCGCGTCCGCGATCAGTGGCACACCATGACCCGCAGCGGCCGCGCACCGCGGCTGTCGGCGCATCGTCCGGAGCCTTTCGTCGAAATCCATCCGCAGGACCTGCTGGCTTACGGCCTGCGCGCCGGCGAGCTGGCGCGCATTTCCTCGCGCTGGGGCGCGGCCGTGGCGCGGGTGCAGAGCAGCAACGAGCAGCGGCGCGGCAGCCTGTTCCTGCCGATCCACTGGAGCGATGCTTCCGCCGCCGATGCCCGCGTCGGTGCCCTGGTCAATCCCGTGGTCGATCCGGTTTCCGGCGAGCCGGAATTCAAGCACACCCCGGTGCAGGCTGAGCCCTTCGCGGTCGACTGGTATGGCTTCTTGCTGGTGCGCGGCGCGGTGGAAGTATCGGACCTGTCGTACTGGGCGCGCTCTTCCGGCGTGCAGTTCCAGCGCTATGAACTAGCCGGCCGTGGCCATAACCAGGACTGGCCCGCCTGGGTGCGCGCGCGCCTGGCCGGGCCGGGCGACTGGCTCGACTATGCCGACGCCGCCGCGGGCGCCTATCGCGCGGCGCGCATCGGCAACGGCAGGCTTGAAGCCTGCGTCTTCGTTTCGCCGCGCCCGGACCTGCCGGACCGGGAATGGCTGGGCAGCCTGTTTGCCAAGGAGCGGCTGGATAGCGCCGACCGCATCAGCCTGCTCGCCGGCCGCCCCTCTCTGGACGGCGACACCGGCGCCACCGTCTGCGCCTGTTTCGGCGTCGGCCGGCGCACGCTCCAGAAAGCCATCCGCGAGCATGGCTGCACCACGCCCAAACTACTCGGCCAGCATCTCAAGGCGGGCACCAACTGCGGCTCGTGCGTGCCGGAATTGCGGCGGCTGATCGAGGAGACCGCATTGGCTTAGTTTGGACGGGATTCGATCCGCAGCTATGGCGCTGGCCGCTGCGTGAAAACGCCAGGCTCCCGGCAGGCGGGAAGGCGGGCAGTGGCTTCCCGAAAAAAGCCGCCGGAACTCGACTCAAACCAGCACTTTCTATAAACTTTGCGGCCCCTCAGTGGCTAGGTAGCTCAGACGGTTAGAGCGCGGCACTCATAATGCTGAGGTCGGCGGTTCGATCCCGCCTCTAGCCACCATTTAACTCATTGCATTTCAATGGGTTAAATAAATCAATCAAAATCCCGGTGCACCTGAAGCCGCTGCGCGGCTTGCGCCTGATCCTCCATGCAGAAAGCGGCTCAGCAGGATCAGCCGTGCTTGCGGATGGAGGTCACGGTCTTGCGCCGCCGGTCCGCGCCATACAGGTAGTCGCGGGTCAGCGGCAGCCGGGTCAGATTCCGTTCCATCTGCGCATGGAACACCACCAGGTCGCCCCAGCGGAAGCTGGCTTCGCAGGACACCAGGTAGAACTCCCACATGCGGCAGAAGCGCTCGCCCAGCTTTTCGGCGAAGCTGCTGCGGTTGGCCTGGAAGCGGCGGTTCCACTCCGCCAGGGTGCGGGCATAGTGCAGGCGCCAGACTTCGAAGTCCGTCAGGATCAGGCCGTTCGGTTCCATCGCCGCCATGACCTCCGAGGCGGCCGGGATGTAGCCGCCGGGGAAGATGTATTTGCGGATCCAGGGGCTGCTGCCGCCGGGCGGCGAGGTGCGGCCGATGGTATGCAGCAGGGCGGTGCCGTCGGGTGTCAACAGGTCGTGCACCTGCTGGAAGAAGTTGCGGTACTGCGGGCGGCCGACATGCTCGAACATGCCCACGCTGACGATGGCGTCGAACTCGCCGCGCGTATCGCGGTAGTCCTCCAGGCGGAATTCCACCTGTTTCGACAGGCCGCGTTGCTGCGCTCTTTGCCGGGCCACCTTGATCTGCTCTTCCGACAGTGTGATGCCGGTGACCTGTGCGTCGAAACGCTGCGCCAGGTAAAACGCCAGGCTGCCCCAGCCGCAACCGATGTCCAGTACCCGGGCGCCGGGCTTCAGGTCCAGCTTGGCGGCGATATGCGCGCACTTGGCCTGCTGCGCCGCCTCCAGGCTCATGCTCTCTTCCCGGCCTTCGTCATTGAAGTAGGCGCAGGAATAGAACATCTCCTGATCGAGAAAGGTGGAATAAAGCGCATAGTCCAGGTCGTAATGATGATGGACGTTGCTGCGGCTGCGCAGGGGATTGTTGAGTTCCCCCAGCCAGGCGGCGGTGTTACCCAGCAACCTTTCGAAACGGCTGGTATTCATCGAGCCGACCATGCGCATCGCCACTTCCAGCACCCGCAGCAGATCGCCGTCGGCGGGCTCCCAGGCGCCATCCATATAAGTCTCGCCGAAGCGCAACTCCGGATTCAGCAGGATTTTGCCGAGGGCGGAGGGGTCATGCAGCCGCAGTACGGCGCGTGGCTCGTGCTGACCGAGGGTCCAGACGCGTCCGTCGGCGGCCTGGAACTCCAGGCTACCTTGCCCGAACTTGCGACTCACCCTGTTAAGCAGGGTCTCCATGTCGAAATTATAGCCAAGTTGTTGCCCATGGCTATAGACCCCATGATCCGGCTGGCAGTTCAGCCGTCCCGCCCGCGGGGGGACGGGTCAGTACGCCGGCTCAGACATTGAAACGGAAGTGCATCACATCGCCTTCCTGCACGATGTATTCCTTGCCTTCCAGGCGCCAGCGCCCGGCTTCTTTGGCCCCGGCCTCGCCCTTGTACTGGATGTAATCGTCATAGGCGATGACTTCGGCACGGATGAAGCCGCGCTCGAAATCGGTGTGGATCACGCCCGCGGCCTGCGGCCCGGTGGCGCCGACCTTCACCGTCCAGGCGCGCACTTCCTGCACGCCGGCGGTGAAATAGGTCTGCAGGCCGAGCAGCTTGTAGGCGGTGCGGATGACGCGGTTCAGGCCCGGCTCCTCCAGGCCCAGGTCGGCCAGGAAGACGGCCTTGTCGGCATCGTCGAGCTGGGCAATCTCCGCCTCGATGGCGGCGCAGACGATCACCACCTCGGCCTTTTCCTTCGCGGCGAAGCCCTTGACCCGCTCCACCAGCTCGTTGCCGGCGAGGCCTTTCTCGTCGACGTTGGCGATGAACAGCGCCGGCTTGGCGGTGATCAGGTGCAGCTCGCGCAGCGACAGGCGCTCCTCAGCATCCATGTCCAGGCTGCGCACCGCCGCACCCTGGTTCAGATGCGCCTGCACCCGCTGCAGCAGGCCCTGGCGGGCAATGGCAGCCTTGTCGCCGGCGCGTGCCAGCTTGGCGGCGCGATCGAGCGCCTTGGTGACGGATTCCAGGTCGGCCAGGGCCAGCTCGGTGTTGATCACCTCGATGTCGCGCAGGGGATCGACGCCGCCGGCGACGTGGATGATGTCGTCGTCGACGAAGCAGCGCACCACATGGGCGGTGGCGTCGGTTTCGCGGATGTGGGCCAGGAACTTGTTGCCCAGGCCCTCACCCTGGCTGGCGCCGGCGACCAGGCCGGCAATATCGACGAACTCCACCGCGGCGCCGAGCACGCGCTGCGGCTTGACGATCTCGGCCAGGGCATCGAGCCGCGGGTCCGGCACCGCCACCACGCCGACGTTCGGATCGATGGTGCAGAACGGATAGTTCTCCGCCGCGATCTGCGCCTTGGTCAAGGCATTGAACAGGGTGGATTTGCCGACGTTGGGGAGTCCGACGATGCCGCACTTGATGCCCATGACGCTCTACTATCCCGAAAAAGGCGCTTAGCTTAGCCGACCGGGGGCCAAAAAGCCCCGGATTTGTATGGCTACAGGGGGTTTCGGGCCGGTTTGATCGCGGCGACGGCGCCGCGGCATGGCTTCAGGGGGTGGTGATCGACGACTGGGCTTTTGGTCTGGCCAGCGTGTCGAAGGACGGCTACGAGAGCCCGGTGGAATTTCCTGGGCCGGGTGGGGGTGTTCACGCCGCCGGTTGAGACGGAGGCGCCGGCCAAGCCTTGATGTGGGGATGAGGGAGGGCTGAACGTTTTTGCCGCTGTCCTGTTTCCATATGCGGCAGTAGCAATCGCCGAACCGCACCCCTCATCCTGTCCTTCTCCCCCAAGGGGAGAAGGGACCATGTCACCAAAGCTCGTGCCGCGCCAAAGCCCTCTCCCCTTGGGGGAGAGGGTTGGGTGAGAGGTAGCATCGATGGTTTACGGGCCAGCGATGCAACTCACTTTGTTCATTGCGTCCTGCGAGTTCTTGTCATCCTGAGCGCAGCGAAGGATCTGGCCTCGCAACCAGATCCTTCGCTGCGCTCAGGATGACATTGGAAATAGCTGTGACTTTGGTAGGGCGGCCTGTGGCCGCCGGCTGTTTCCATCAAACAGCGGCGCGGCGGCGGCCACAGGCCGCCCTACGACTTCTTCTCCGGCGGTGGCTCCTTTTCCTTCTTCACCAACTTTTCCGGATCGGTATGGAGCTGCTGCGAGGCCTTGCTCCAGCTTTCTTTCATCAGGGTTTCCAGCGCGGCCTGGGAGCGGGCGAGGGCGTCCTCGATGGCGCGCAGGTCGGGCTGGCTGGGGCGGCCGAGGACGTAATCCAGCACCAGGTCCTTGTTGCCCGGATGGCCGATGCCGATGCGCAGCCGTGCGTAAGCCTCGCCCAGGTGCTGGTGCACGCTGCGCAGGCCGTTGTGGCCGCCGTGGCCGCCGCCGATCTTGAGGCGGGCGGCGCCGGCCGGCAGGTCCAATTCGTCGTGGGCCACCAGGATTTCCGCCGGGGCGATCTTGTAGAACGAGGCCAGCGCCTGGATCGCCTGGCCGCTGCGGTTCATGAAGGTGCCGGGCTTGAGCAGCAGCAGGTCCTTGCCGCCGATGCGCACCTTGGCCAGCACGCCCTGGAATTTCGACTCCACGCGGAAATCGGCGCGGCCGGCCTCGGCCAGCAGGTCGACGAACCAGAAGCCGGCGTTATGCCGCGTGTACTCGTATTCCGCGCCCGGATTGCCGAGCCCGACGATGGCGCGCAGGGTGCTGTCGGTCATGCCAGTCCTTGTCCCGTTAATAAAAAACCCGCCCGGTCATTTTCGACCGGGCGGGCTGTATGCAACAAGCTCGGGGCGGTGCAGCCCGCGGCCTTACTTCTTCTTGTCGTCCTTCTTGGCGTCGCCTTCGCCGGGCTTGGCTTCGACCTTCTGCGCCGTTGCCGGCACTTCGGCGGAAGCGGCTTCGGCCGCAACCGGCTCCGGCTCGACCGCGGCGCGCGGCAGATGCACCGCGGCGACGGAAGCGTCGTTGCCATGCTTC
>Ga0302311_10001146_pt1 | contig 31842 bp, 24 predicted proteins | sample III_Palsa_N1_3_FD_200449 | JGI IMG/M metagenome (GOLD analysis project Ga0302311, IMG submission 200449) | Peat permafrost microbial communities from Stordalen Mire near Abisko, Sweden - III_Palsa_N1_3 | ecosystem: Environmental > Terrestrial > Soil > Palsa > Peat permafrost | place: Sweden... | reverse complement strand
TGTGCTCGGGGGTCGCGGCAGTCCCAAGTAGGCGCAAGCATGGATGCATCGATCTTGCCCTGACGCATTGCCGATTCATTCGACCCGCCAGCAGGCGGTGGAGTCATTTTTGTGCCGGCCCTCGCCGCAATCAAGCAGCAAAAGCGCAGCATCGTTTCCCAATATGCCAAGCCCAATAACCTCAGGGGCGCCTGGCAGGTTCTGACCACGCTGTTGCCGGTTGCGGCGCTGTGGTATGTTGCATCGCGCGGCGATCTGCTGGGTGATGAATGGATGGGCATCACGGCCGTCACGACCCTGCTGATGAGCCTGTTCCTGTTGCGCGTCTTCGTGCTGATGCACGATTGCGGCCACGGCAGCCTGTTCCGCAACTCCAAGTTGAACCAGGTGCTTGGCTTCGGCCTGGGCGTGTTGTCGGGCATGCCGCAATTCGTCTGGGCGCAGCATCACAACTACCACCATTCGACCAACGGCAACTGGGCCAAATACCGCGGGCCGCTGGCGATCCTGTCGGTGGGCGAATATGACCTGCTGTCGCGCTGGCAGCAGTGGACCTATGTGTGTGGACGCAGCATCTGCCTCGCGCCGTTCGGCGGCTTTCTCTACCTGATTTTCAATCCCCGCTTCACCTGGATGAAGGGCACGGCCGCCTTGGTGCGGCATGTGGTGCGCGGCAAGATCAGGCAGCCGGATATTTCCTTGCGGGCGCATGCTGCAGGGTTCGAGACCCGCTACTGGGCATCCTCCAGGCAGTATTGGCACATGACGATGAACAACCTCGTGCTGCTGTCCGCCTGGGCCTTGATGTCCTGGCTGATCGGGCCGGCGCAGTTCTTCTTCGTTTACCTGGTGAGCGCATCGCTCGCCGGGGGCGCCGGCATCGTACTGTTCGCGGTGCAGCATAACTTCGAGCACTCCTACGCCAGCGGCGACCAGGGCTGGGATTACGACGCCGCGGCGCTTCACGGCAGCAGCTTCCTGGCTCTGCCCGGCTGGCTGAACTGGTTCACCGCCAGCATCGGCTATCACCACGTCCACCATCTCTCCGCACAGATCCCGAACTACCGCCTGGCGCAGTGCCATGCCGAAAACCGGCATCTGTTCGTCGAGGTCAAGCGGCTGCAGCTGGGTGACATCCACGCCTCCCTGAAATTCCTGCTGTGGGATCCGCAGTCCCGCCGCATCATTTCCGTCGCCGAGTACGAAGCGGCCGGAGTCCTCGCCCCGGCCGTATAGGCGGTGCCGGCGGCTAAGGGATGGGGGTCCGTACAGAGCGGTGACTATGACGTCCACCGGCTGCGTTCTGCGGCCAACTGGCAATTGAAGCGTAGCGTGCGGGCACGTACATCGCGTGTGCCGATTATTCCGGCCGTTTGCGATCGCCTGGTTTGCCGCGGCTTTCCGTGGATTCGAGCAGCATTTGCCGAATCCTGGAGATCATTTCCGGAGACGCTCTTTCATTATTGGCCCACGCAACGATCGCATCGAGGTCGACTTCGTGGCGTTCCGCAATCAGCTTCGCTTGGGCGAAACTTGCAGCGTGATTCCAGTGCAGGTATCCGGCAAGACGATCTTTGACGGCATCGGTCGGCTTCAAAACGCCGACACGGCCTCCAAGAGTATCCAGTTGCACAATGTCTTTGATGATTTCCTGGCCAACCGCGACAGGCCCCCGAGGAAACTCCACCAGGATGTCGGTATCCGGATGGATGAAGTGACGGCCCGGACCTTTGCGAAAGCCAATTTCGGCCAAGGCCGGCACCAGGGCTTTGGTTGTCGCGAAAGTGATCAGGTCGATGTCTTTCGACATGTACTCGCCTGCCGAGTAGATGCCAACCAAGGCTCCTCCGCTGAGTACGACTTCGATTCCATGGGAGCGCAGGTGCTCCGCGACAAATCCGGCAAGCTCTTCGACGCCGGTATCCTTGCTGATCGCTTTCATAGGGGCTTGCCCACCCTTCGCGGCCGGCGGCGCTGCATGAACCAGCGGTCCTTGTCGGCTTTGGGGGTCAGATCGATTCCCTTTTGCAGCAGCGCCGCAAGCTCCGCGCGAAAGGCGTACCTGGGGTTGAATTCGAATACTCGCGTGCGGCCATACGTGCGATTCACCAGCACATATTCCTGTTCCAGGCGTATCAGCTGCTTGTAGATCATGCTTTGCGGGATATCGTAAGTCCCGGCGATCTCGCGCGAATACCCGCTGCCGTAGTTCTGAATGAACATCAGCACTTTTTCCGCCGTTTCATTTCCGAACACGCCAATCATGATCTTTATAAGGTGTTATATAACATACATAGTATGTCATAAATATAATGATTCGGGATAGCTCTCAATACTTGGCGGATCGGAAGGTGGGGGGGCGTGCGGAAGCGGGCAAACGCTGACAATCGGCTTCCGGCTCAATGTCCCAGGAATGAAAAGCCGCTTTCAGCGGCTTTTATATTAATTGTCTGACGGCCAGTCGGCGGGGGGTGTCCCGGTTTGAAAATTCTGATGTTATGAGCAGCCGGCTCGCCGGCTTCAATCTGCGATGCCGGCTAGTGACCCCACAGACGGTTCGCGAAGCTTCAGGCGCCAGGCACGATGCGCACGTGGGCATCGGTCAGGTGGACTCCATGCTTTTCGATGTCGTCCAGGCATTCGTCGACATTGACGCCGGGCCTGGGCTCGCCTCTCGTCATCTCCAGTACCTTGAAAGCTGTCCAGGGCCCGTACTGACTGGGCAGATTGGCGGCAGCGCCATCTTCGGTGAAACCAAAAACGCGACCGGTGCCTCTGAAAATGTGAACTTGCACTAGCGTTCTCCAGATCGAGCATCGGAAACATACGGTATCTGTTATCGCTACGCTACAGCCGCCGCGTCGTAGGATTCCAAGCCGGGACGCTGCCGGCGGCGGCCCCATTACTACTTCGGCCGCAGCACTTCCGCCAGCGCCGCGCCCAGCGATCCCAGCTGCGCCGGCCGTTCCTTCGCCTGCTTCTGCTGGCGTCCCCCCGGGGGCGCGTCCTTGCGCTCGGCGCGCCCGGCCGGCATCGCGCCGAGGCCGTCGTCCTTGCGCATCGACAGGGCGATGCGCTTGCGCTTGGCGTCCACGTCCACCACCCGCACTTTCACCACGTCGCCGGCCTTGACCACGTCCTGCGGATTCTTGACGAAGCGGTCGGCCAGCTGCGAGACGTGGACCAGCCCGTCCTGGTGCACGCCGATATCGACGAAGGCGCCGAAGGCGGCGACATTGGTCACCGTGCCCTCCAGCATCATGCCCGGCTTGAGATCGGCGATTTCGTTGATGCCCTCGGCGAAGGTGGCGGTGCGGAATTCCGGGCGCGGATCGCGTCCCGGCTTTTCCAGCTCGGCGATGATGTCCTTCACCGTCGGCAGGCCGAAGCGCTCGTCGACGAAGACGCGCGGGTCCAGCGCCTTCAGCGCGGCGCTGTCGCCCATCAGGGTGCGCACATCGCGGCCGCAGGCGGCCACGATCTTCGAGGCCACGCCATAGGCTTCCGGATGCACCGCCGAGGCGTCGAGCGGCTCGGCGCCGTTGGTGATGCGCAAGAAGCCGGCGCACTGCTCGAAGGTCTTGGGGCCGAGGCGGCTGACGCCGGTCAGCTCGCGCCGCGTCCTGAACGGGCCGGCCTGGTTGCGGTGGCTGACGATGGCGTCGGCCAGCGAAGTGCCCAGCCCCGAGACGCGCGCCAGCAGCGGCGCCGAGGCGGTGTTGAGATCCACGCCCACCGCGTTCACCGCGTCCTCCACGACGGCATCGAGCGAGCGCGCCAGGCGGTGGCTGTCCACGTCGTGCTGGTACTGGCCCACGCCGATGGACTTGGGATCGATCTTCACCAGCTCCGCCAGCGGATCCTGCAGGCGGCGGGCGATGGACACCGCGCCGCGCAGCGAGACATCCAGATCGGGGAATTCCGCCGCCGCCAGTGCCGAGGCGGAGTACACCGAGGCGCCGGCTTCGCTCACCACCACCTTGGTCGGCGCCGGGCCGGGCAGGGCGGCGATCAGCTCCGCCGCCAGGCGGTCGGTTTCGCGGCTGGCGGTGCCGTTGCCGATGGCGATCAGCTCCACCTTGTGCCGCGTCACCAGCCGCAGCAGCTCCGCCTGGGCGCCGCGCACATCGTTGCGCGGCTGGAACGGATACACCGTCGAGGTTTCCAGCAGCTTGCCGGTGCCGTCGATCACCGCCACCTTGACCCCGGTGCGGATGCCGGGGTCCAGCCCCATGGTGGCGCGGGAGCCGGCCGGCGCGGCCAGCAGCAGATCCTTCAGGTTGCGCGCAAACACCTGGATCGCTTCCTCTTCCGCGCGCTGGCGCAGCTCGATCATCAGGTCGACGGACAGCGACAGCGACAGCTTCACCCGCCAGGTCCAGCGCGCCACTTCCATCAGCCAGCGGTCGGCCGCGCCGCCGCTCGCCGCAATGTCGTAAGCCGCGGCGATCATCCGCTCCACCGGCTTCACCGGCGCCGGGTCCTCGGCATCCACCTCGATGTCGAGCATCAGCACCTCTTCCGTGCGCCCGCGCATCATCGCCAGCGCGCGATGCCCCGGCACCGTGGCCCAGCGCTCGTGGTGATCGAAATAGTCGGAGAACTTTGCGCCATCCGCCTCCTTGCCCTCGCACACCCTGGAGCGCAGCACCGCGTCGCGGCGCAGGTGCGCGCGCAGCTTGCCGAGCAGTTCCGCGTTCTCGGCGAACATTTCGGTGAGGATGTCGCGGGCGCCTTCCAGCGCCGCCTTGGCGTCCGCCACTTCGGCGGACAGGTAGGCCGCCGCGGCATCCGCGGGCACCAGGCCGCGGTCGCCGAGCAGCGCCTCCGCCAGCGGTCCCAGGCCCTTCTCGCGGGCGATCTCCGCCCGCGTGCGGCGCTTCGGCTTAAACGGCAGGTACAGATCCTCCAGCTCCGCCTTGGTGCCCACCGCCACGATCTTCGCCTCGATCTCGGCGCTCAGCTTGCCCTGGCCGCGGATCGATTCGAGGATGCTGGCCCGCCGGTCCTCCAGCTCGCGCAGGTAACTCAGCCGTGTTTCCAGCGTGCGCAGCTGCGTATCGTCCAGGCCGCCGGTATTTTCCTTGCGGTAGCGGGCGATGAAGGGCACGGTGGCGCCGTCGTCGAGCAGCGCCACCGCCGCCTGCACCTGGCGGGTCTGCGCGCCGATCTCGCCGGCGATGGTCTGGGCAATATGCTGGGTCAAATCGGACATTCTGCTGGGGGTATTGGAAAAGGGGTGCGAGACCTTAGCGGAGTCTCGGGCCGCTGCCAACTTGCGAAAATGCGCCGATGCGACTAGCCCCGGTTCCCCGGTTGCTATCCAACCTGCTCCAGCCATGGCCAGGGCAAGGTGCTGCATCGGCAGCAAAGTGCAAGAAGTGGACACTCATCCCCACGTCGAAGACAACCTGGCGAAATTGGCCACGCTATCGCCCCGAGCTCCCTTTACTTTTGCCCCAGCCTAGCCTCTCATCTACAGACACAGAATGCGAAGAGCTAATGGAATGAATGAACAGGAAACCGCTGCCAATTTGTTTCGGCTGATCAACGAATCTGCCGGCGCGGCCTATCTCAACCGAATCCATCAACTTGGCTTCTCTCAAAATGTTTTTCGGATGAACGCCTTAGAGCTTTTGGACGCGGTGCAGAGGGTCAAGGATCCTGATCAGGGGCTTCCATTAATGATGGAGAGGCACAGTGAAGCTGGTCGCCAGAGCCATCGCGAAGTCAACCGCCGAGTACACAATTTCGTGTCATCCGCATTGACCCTTGTTGAGCACACGCGAATCTTCATGAGGACGCATTACGCAGGCACTGAACTACTTGCTACTTACGAAAAAACAAGTGACGGCGGTTTTTACTCAGTCACCCGTGGCTCAGTTCGTCCAAGGTCTTCGCAATTACATTCTACATCGGGGCTTGCCCAACTCCAGCATGTTCATGAGTTTCCGAGCAAATCCAGGTGCAACAGATGGCTCTGGCATTGTGGAAACCGGTGTGCACTACCACAAAGCATCACTCCTAGATTGGGACGAATGGAAACCTATGGCGCGGTCCTACCTGGAGTGCGCCGAAGAGCATTTAGATATCCTCGAATTTGCACAGGAGTACCGGGAGATCGTTGATAAATTCCACGTATGGTTGGGGGACGCGCTCGCTGCGCATCACCAAGAACACCTCCAAGAGCTCGGCCGTCTTCAGGCGCGATACCAAACCGTTAGCCCGATGCCCCCGGCAGTACCCATTACGCAGGCCGGAACGGCTGACTCAGAGTTCGCCGAACCTTTTCAATTCACTTCGGAGCAAACAATCAAACTCGATCAAATCTCATCTGAACTTCTAGAGAAGATTCGAGAGATTTGCGTCCGAACAGCTCCTCAAGGGTTTGTGACTGAAATACCAACGATTAAGATCACAGAGAAAGAAATAATCGGATCCATCACGGGTTGGGTACAGGAGGCCGATGGAGCGTCAGCTTTCGTGTTCATCCGCTTTGAAGACAAATCCTATGGCTTTTCGAGGAGTGACTATGATGGATTGGATGGAATAATTGACGTCGTCATGAAATCCAACAATTGGGCCCGTTCGAGTTTAAGCCGAGAGTTCGTCGAGACCGCTTTTTGCGATTGGGGTCGCCAACGATTTAAGAAAGACGGCATCTCATTTTCCAGTGCTCTAAGCTCAGCGGCTAAGAAGGCGGTTGCAAAGGTCGAGATTTGGGCTCCAATTGCCCACACGGTGATCGAAAGAAGTTTTGAGTTTGGCCCTGTTCGCATCGAAACGATCAGTGCCAAGGTGATCGATAAATTTCGTAGCTGTGGACCTGAAGTTCAACAAGAGCAGAATCAGCAGGTCGACCAGCTTTTTGAAAAGTTGAGGCGCGAGGTCCAAGGTTACGCTGCGGTTGTCGTTCCTGTAGAGGCGGAGCCAACACTTGCAGGAAGGCGCGGCCTGCAGATTGCCCAAGATGCAGTCGGTCTGCTGCGCTTTTTCTCGCCGGCCGCACCTGCATCGTTCTTACTAAACCCGGTGGTGCTTAAAGGGGAGGATTGCATTCCACAATCTAAGCTGATCGTGCTGGGCGCTGACAGTGTCACCATTTCTGAAAGCCTATTAGTGAAGGAAGTGGGATTTTGGCATCTGCCAGACCAAAGGATTACAGAGCTCATGTCGGGCTTAGAAGCCGCTGCATCACTGGTGTTGACAGAGGGATTGAGCGAATTCGCCCTTGCCGTGAGAGCAAGCCTCCTAACCTATGGCAAAGGCACCACCTTGGCGAACCCTTTGGATCGCCTTCAAAGCGCTCTAACTGCCGTTGAAGGCATTCTTCTCAAACATGATATGGAAGCTCGGGCGCACAATGTGGCCAATCGGGTGAGCCTACTTCTTGCCCGAGGAGAAGCTGATCGTCAAGCCGTTAAGCAAAAAGTGCAACGGATCTATTGGCTAAGAGAGCAGCCTCAGTTATCGGCTCAAGGGCGTAGAGTGGACGAATTGTTCGCGGACTTTACGGCCTTCGCCTATAACGTTCTTCACATTGCGCTGCAAAACAAATCGGCCTTCACTTCGAAGAGTGAATTCGTGACCGGTGTTGACCAGATTGATCGATCCCTTCACTAATTACTTGCCTGTCGGCGAGCTCGACAGGCGCCTATCGACTCAGTCACATGTTGAGCGTGCCTAAGTCTTGCAGACGCCTTTTATTCTTTGCAAATGTTCGCTTTGGCCTAGTTGCCGACGGTTACCTGGACCAACTTCAAGAGGATGCAGGTAAAGTATTTTGAGGTGGCGGCTCCCTCCGGGGGGGGGGCTGCCACCGCCGGCCCAGCGCGGATCACGCTGCCGCACCATCGCTTCTAGGCGACGTCCGGCAGCGGTTCGGTCGCCACCGGCTCCGCCGGTTCGGGCACCAGGGTCTGCAGTTCCTCCAGCTCGCTGCGCAGGGCTTCGAGCAGGCCGCGCGGGCTGGGCAGCAGGGCCAGGTCGGCGGAGACGCCGAAGCTGAGCCGGCCGGCGTAGCTGAAGAAGCTCAGGCCCATGCCGATGCCGCCCGACTGCGGCGGCCAGAACACCAGGTTGCGCATGAGCGCGCCGCCGATGCGCACCTGGCGCCGCGGGCCCGGCAGGCTCGACACCACGGCGACGGACTTGGAGCCGATGCGGTCCACCAGCTTGCGCTCCAGCGGTACCGGCAGGTGCCCGGCGGCGGCCAGGCCGAGCATGGTGGCGCGCGCCTGCGGCGATTCCTTCAGGGCCGTCATGCGCTCCGCCACCAGGCGCAGGCGCGTTTGCGGATTGCTGACGCCCACCGGCAGGTCGAGCAGCACCAGGCCGAAATGATTGCCGAGCGAGCGGCCCTTGCCGCTGCGCAGGTTCACCGGCACCGAGATGCGCAGGTTCTGCTCCTCCGGCAGCTCGGCGCTGGTGTGATGCAGCTGGCGGCTGAAGGCGCCGGCCAGGGCGGTCATCAGCAGGTCGTTGACGCGCACTCCCAGGGTCTTGGCCTGGCGCCGCAGCGGTTCCAGCGGAATATCGTCGGTCCAGGCCACGCCGCGCCGGCCCGACAGCGGCTTGCACAGCGCCGGGGGATTGTTCTCGGGCAGCGCCAGCACGCCGCGCACGGCCGATACCGCATCGCGCCCCTTGTTGAATTGCTCCATCAGGCGCACCCGGCCGCCGCGGCTGCGCACCATGCTGCGCACCTTGATCAGGCCGTCGTTGAGCAGCACCAGGCCGTCGATCAGCCCGCCGAGCGGGCCAGGGCGGATGGTGGAGATGCTGGGCGGCGAATGCGGCTCCGGGGCGCGCTGGAAGCCGCTGTCGGTGCTGTCGATCAGCAGCGTCACCAGGGCGATGCCGTCGGCCAGGGCGTGATGGGCGCGGAACAGCACGGTCACCGGGCCGCTGGGGCAGGGGTAGAGCAGCAGGCGCCACAGCGGCCGGTCGTGATCCAGCTCGCGCGACACTTCCGCCGAAATGGCCTTGCGCAGCTCGCGGTCCTTGGCGCCATGCGGCAGGCGCCGCACATGCACGTGATGGCTGTAGTCCAGATTCCTGTCGGTGACCCAGCGCGGCGCGCCCTGGCTGCGGTCGACGCGCTGCCTGAAGCGCGGGAAGCGCAGCAGGCGCTCCACCATCACCTTCTGCAGATTGGCCGCGTCCACCGGCCCTTCCAGCTGGAAGATGGCGCTGATCACCATCGGGTTGCAGGGGTCGTCCATATCGAGCCAGGCGCGATCCACGGCGCTCATCGGCTCGCTGATTTGCTGTTCGGTCATGGCGGTCTTCCGTGTGGCCCAGTAGAACCCTGCAAAGATCGGGCCGTCCCTGGCCTTCCGCGGCGCCATCCGGGGCATCGAGCCAGGCGCAGCATCTCTTTGCTCGGGGATGCGCAGCCACTATACAAGGGGTACTAGTGCCGACCGTGAAGCCGCGGTGAAAGTTCCATGAATAGGCCCGTCCGGCGATGCTTTGTGCGGCCTCTGCCGCAGGTCCGATGCTAATCCGTTTGTGTGAGATGCGGCGGCCGCGCTTGCCGCAAGATGGCTGCGGACCCGATGCCCGGCGTGGCGCCATCGGCGCCCGGGATTCCCGGCCGGTCCGCAATCAAACAATCGAGGGGGAGCAGGATGGTTTCCGAGACTTGGGACAGCGCCACCGACGTGCTGGTGGTGGGATCCGGCGCTGGCGGGCAGACCGCGGCGATCGCCGCGGCCGATAAGGGCGCGCAGGTGGTGGTGATCGAGAAAAGCGACCTCTACGGCGGCACCTCGGCCATGTCCGGCGGCGCCATCTGGATTCCGGTGAGCAGCCAGGCCCGCGCCGCCGGCGCGCAGGACACGCCCGAGGAAGCCTTCCAGTACATCCGCGCGCTGGCCGCGCCGAACGTACCGGACAGTCTGATCCGCGCCTATGTGCAACAGGCGCCGGCGATGCTGGACTGGGTCGAGGCCCATACCGAGGCGCGCTTCATGAGCGTGCCCTATACCGACTATCACGCCGAGCTGCCGGGCGGAAAGCCGGGCTGGCGCACCCATATGCCGGTGGAGATCGACGGCCGCGTGCTCGGCGACGACGTGCAGATCCTGCGCCCGGCGTCCAAGGCGGCGAGCCTGTTCGGCCGCATCAACTGGACCCTGATGGAAGCGCATTACATGCTCAACCGGCCCGCCGGCTGGATCAAGGTGTTTCTCAAGATCCTGTGGCGCTACTACGGCGATGTCGCGCAGCGCCTGCGCACCCCGCGCGACCGCTTCCTGACCCTGGGCAATGCCCTGGTCGGGCGCCTGCGCATCTCGCTCAACCAGCGCCAGGTGCCGATCTGGCTCAGCACCCGCCTGGTGTCCCTGGTCACCGAAAACGGCCGCGTCACCGGTGCCGTGGTCGAGCGCGGCGGCAAGACCTTGCGCATCCAGGCGCGCAAGGGCGTGGTGCTGGCGGCCGGCGGCTTCGAGCGCAACGCGCAGATGCGCCAGCAGTACCTGCCCGGCAGTCCGGACCCGACCAATACCGGCGCGCATCCCTACAACACCGGCGATGCCATCCGCATCGGCCAGGAAGCGGGCGCGGCGGTGCGCAATCTCGGCTCGGCCTGGTGGGCGCCGGTGTTCAAGGTGCCGGGCGAGGAGTCGGCGCGGCTGTGCACCTACGAGCGCGCCCTGCCGGGCTGCATCATCGTCAACCAGAAAGGCGTGCGCTTCCACAACGAGGCCGCCTCGTACCACATCTCGGCGCAGGAAATGGTCAAGGCCGGCAGCGCCAGCGCCTGGGCGGTGTTCGACATGCGCTACCGCAGCAACTATCCGATGGGCCCGGTGATCCCCAAGTTTCCCGACTGGATCCTGCCGCGCGCGGTGCGCTCTATCCTGCTCAAGGCGGGCAGCCTGGAAGAGCTGGCGCCCAAGATGGGTGTGCCCGCCGATGCCCTCAGGCAAACTGTCGAGACCTTCAATGCCGGCGCCGCGCAGGGCAAGGACCCGCAGTTCGGCCGCGGCGACGCCGCCTACGACCGTTATTACGGCGATCCCAAGGTGCAGCCCAACCCCAACCTCGCGCCGATCGTGCGGGCGCCGTTCTACGCCTTCCCCATCTATTCCGGCGACATCGGCACCAACGGCGGCCTGGTCATCGACGAGCACGCCCGCGTGCTCGACGGTGGCGGCCAGCCCATCGGCGGCCTCTACGCCACCGGCAACTGCACCGCCTCGGTCATGGGCGGCTCCTATCCGGGCGCCGGCTCCACGCTGGGCCCCGCCATGACCTTCGGCTGGATCGCCGGGCAGCACGTCGCGGCGGCCGGCAGCTGAGTCACGCGGACTGATATGACGCAGGGGCAGGCCGCAGCGGACACGGTCGATTTCTACTTCGACCTCGCCTCGCCCTATGCCTATTTCGCGCACGGGGCCATTACCGCGCTGGCGCGGCGGCATGGCCTGCAGCTGCGGCGGCGGCCGGTGCTGCTGTGGGTTCTGCTGAAGGAGCTCGGCATGCCGACACCGCTGGAGCATGCGGCGAAGCGGAGTTACCTGGAGCAGGACATGCGGCGCTCCGCGGCCTGCCTGGGCCTGCCGTTCCAGCTGCCGCAGCGCTTCCCGGCCAGCCATGCCGCGGCGCGCCTGTACTACAGCCTGCAAGCGCAGCTGCAGCAGCAATGGCCGGCGCTGGACGCTGGCTTCGTCGAAGCTGTGTTCCGCGCCTGCTTCGTCGACGGGCGCGACATCGCCGACAGCGCAACCCTGGTTGAAGTGGCCGCCTCTGTAGGCGTGGCGGTCAACCAGGCGGGCCCGGCGCTGGAGGCGGAAACCGGCCGGCTGGCCTTGCGCCAGGCCAATGCTGAAGCCGTGCAGCGCGGCGTGTGGGGTTCGCCGTTCTGGTTCTGGGGTGGAGAAAGTTTCTTCGGCGCCGACCGCCTGCCGCAGTTCGAACTTCGCCTGAAGCAGGCGCTGTCCGGTGGGCAGATTCGCTAGGGAAACTCTGATCTATTTTCAATCGTCATTCCGGCGAAAGCCGGAATCCAGGGAATCCAGCGCAGCGCTCGGGGCTCTGGACCCCGGCTTTCGCCGGGGTGACGATTGATCGGGATTTCCCCAGGGCACTTTTCGTTTAATTGGATGCCGCTTGTCCCCTCTCCCTCCGGGAGAGGGGAGAGAGGGGAGGGGTGAGGGAGGCACTTTCCGGCTATGGTGTCGTAACCGGAAAGTGCCTCCCTCACCCGCGCCTGGCGGCGCGGCCTCTCCCGGAGGGAGAGGCGATGAGCCGCTTTTAGGCGGCTCATAAGGCGTACGCACATGAACCGAAAATGCTTTAAGAATGGCTGCGCCGCCCGGGAGAAAGTCCGACGGCAGTCTACTGCCACCTCTCCATGTCGCGGCCCCCAGCCCTCTGTTAAGCAGCGCAACGCATTGCCGTCCGCGCCCCGGATGCGCAATGATCGGCGCGTGCGGGCACCGGCCCGCGTGATGGCCGCGGCGCAGCCGCCGGCCATGTCGCCCACCAGCGGGATTGTCCTGGAATGAGTTTGATGAAGCGTATCGTGGCCATGCTGGCGCTTGCCGCAGCCCTGTCGGCCTGTTCCAGCGATCCGGAGGTGCGGCGCGTGGACGTCGGCGCCAGCCCGGAGAAAGCGGTGCTGGCCGCCCTGACCAAGGTGCAGGCCACCAAGGAGCAGCGGATCGCGGTGCTCAATGCCTACGACAGCCGCAACGGCACCCTGGTGGCTCTCGACCAGACTTCCAAGCAGATCATCGCGCAGTGGTACAAGCTCGACCGTACCGCGCCGGATTACCTCCAACGGGTCGATGCGCTGGCCGCGCAATGGGCGCAGGTCAATGGCGATGAGATGAGGGCGCGCGGCGCCTACGAGCACGAGCTCGCCGCCAGCCTCAATTCCTCGCAATGGAGCGAGTGGCAGGACTTCATGATCAACGTCGCCGTGGCGCGGCGGCATGCCGAGCTGGTGAACGACGAGAATATCCGCCGCTATTGAGCGGAGGTGTCGGGCCTGCTCGTGCCGCCGCGGTCATCCACCTGGAAGCCAGGTAAAAGCCGCCTGAAGAGCATGTAAAAGCTTTGTAAATCCCGGCGCCGCCACGGCGCCGCGGCTTTAGCGTTGGCGAGCCCGGCCCTGCCGGTGCTGCGGATCACGCCGCAGGATCCCTCGCGCGACCAGAAGGCTTCATGCATGACTTGCCCATTTTCCAAATCGCCGCGCGCGCTGCGGCGCGCGGTGCCGTATGTCCTCGCTTTCCTGCTGGCCGCCTGCAGCGGCGCCGTGGGGCAGGGCAATGCGCCGAAAGTGCTGGTGATTTCCAAATCGGGCGTGGTGCCCACCGAGGCTTCGGGCCTGGACAGCCTGCGCATGTACCAGTGCATCCCCAGCGTGCTGGCCAGCACCATGTTCTTCCAGGATGGCAGCAGCGGCACCTTCACCACGCGGGGCACCTGGAGCAGTTCCGATCCGGGCACGGTGGAAGTCAGCAACGGCGACATCGAGGTGTCGGCGGGCAGCGGCACCTACTATGCCGCCGGAACCCTGGTGCCGGTGACCTCGGGCGACGCCATCGTCACCGCCGACTATGACGGCATCGAGGCGCAGATCGCGATCAGCATCGGCACGCCGCAGTCGATCACCGTGAAAACCCTGCAGGGCAGCAATTATCTGGTGCCGACCGGCAACGCCTTCAGCCTCGGCGTGGGCACTACCCAGAGCCTGCAGGTGACGGCCCGGCTCGACGGCGTGGAGACCGATGTCACCGACTACGCCACCTGGAGCCTGCAGTCGGCCAACGACAGCGAGGCCACCATTGCCAGCGCCAGCGGCGTGATCACCGCGGTCGGCGCCGGCAGCCAGAGCCTGGTGCCGGTGGCCGGCTTCGCGCCCTGCACGCTGACCAATATCAGCGACCCGTCCAATGCCCTGGGCTTCACCGTGCAGCGCATCCAGGGCATCGCCATCGAGCCGGAATTCAGCGCCAATCCCCAGCTGATCGTCGGCAATACCGAGAAAATGAACGTCCAGGCCACACTGGACGACGGCACCGAACAGGACATCAGCAGCCTGGCCACGCTCAGCTCGTCGGACACGGCCATCGCCGCCTTCAGCGGCTACACCCTCAGTGCGGTGGCGGCCGGCGGCCCGGCGATCATCGGCGCCAGCTTCGCCGGTGGCGGCGTCAGCTACAGCGCGCCCTCGCTGACCGTCAGCACGGCCACCGCCACGCTGCAAACGGTGAGCATCTGCTGGACCGCGCTGCTGGACACTTTCAGCGGCTGCCCCAGCAGCGAGGATACCGCCACGGTTACCGCCGGCAGCCTCACGCCGGTGCAATTCCACGCCGTCGGCACCTACGACACCGGCACCCTGACCCAGGACATCACGCGCCAGGTCAGCTGGGCCTCCAGCGACACCACGGCGGCCACCATCACCTCCAGCGGCAGCAAGGCCGGGCAGGCCCTGGGCATCACCGAGGGCGCCTCGGTCACCATCACCGGCAGCGACACCGGCGCGGCGGACGTCACCTCGGCGCAGCTGCAATTGCTGGTGCAATAGGGCCATCACGGCGGCCGGCAGCCTGTTTCGGCGGGGGGCGGTCATGTCAGGAAGCGGCAGGGGTGCTATAACAGCGGCCCGGTCCTCATTCCGCGCAGCGGAGTGCCGCCCGCCTGAACCGACAATTCCGTCGCACGCGCTACTTTCCCCTACGGTGAAAAAGTTTCTGGGCTTCATTCTCACGCCGCTGTTCCTGCTGGTGTGGGGCCTGCTGCTGAACGTGTTTCACCTGGCGCAGGTCATTGCCCTGAAGGGCTTCGGCGCCGATGCCCACCGCCGCTGCGTCGACTGGCTGAATTTCTCCCTGATCCACGCCCTGTGGATCCTGGGCACCAGTATCGGCGTGCGCTTCACCCAGGTGCTGCCGGCCGGCCGGCCCATCATCTTCGTGGCCAACCACCAGAACAAGCTCGATATCCCGGGAATCAGCTGGTACCTGCGCCGCTACTCGCCCAAGTTCGTCTCCAAAATCGAACTGGGCAAGGGCATTCCGAGCATTTCCTACAATCTCCGGCACAGCGGCGCCGCCCTGATCGACCGCGCCGACGTGCGCCAGTCGCTCAAGGAAATCGGCCGCCTGGGGCAGCTGATCGAGGCCACCCGCTCCTCCGCCGTGATCTTTCCGGAGGGCACGCGCTCGACCAGCGGCGAGATGAAGGCCTTCGCCACCGGGGGCATCAAGGTTCTGCTGAAAAAGACCCCCAGCGCCCTGGTGGTGCCGGTGTATATCCACGATACCTGGAAGCTCAACCGCTACGGCCGCTTCCCCATGCCGGTGGGTGAGCGCATCAGCTGGACGGTGTTGGCGGCGATCGAGCCGGAGGGCAAAACGCCGGACGAGGTGGCCGCTCTGGCCGAGCAAAGCATCCGCTGCGAGTACGCCGCCAGGACCCACTAGGCCGAAAACCTGGCCGTCAGCCGTAACCCCAATTGCTATAGGCTGTCATGGCCTGTTCACATTCCTGTCGCAGTTCCGTTAGCATAGCCCTACCCAACTGGGTCCATAGCACGAGGGAGACCACACCATGGCGAAAGCCGGCAAGAAGAAACCAGCGGCAGCAGCAAAGAAGCCCGCTGCGAAAAAGGCGGTAGCGAAAAAGGCAGTGGCCAAGAAGGCTGCGCCGAAAAAGGCAGTTGCCAAGAAAGCCAAGCGCAAGCCCAGCGCCGCTCTGATGAAGGCGGTAACACCGAGTGCCTTGTTGGCCGAGATCGTCGGCTCCAAGCCCATTCCGCGCGGGCAGATCACCAAGAACCTGTGGACGTACATCAAGAAGTTCGGTCTGCAGGACAAGATCAACAAGCGCATGATCAACGCCGACGAGAAGCTGAAGAAGATCTTCGGCGGCAAGTCGGTGGTCAACATGTTTGAAATGACCAAGCTGGTCAGCAAGCACATCAGCTGAAACAGTTGGTGCGGCGGCCCGGGCGACAAGCGCTCGGGCCGCTGATTCTGAAGAAACCCCGGATTTTACTTATCCCCTGCGGGCCTGCCATGCGCCAGGTCCTGCCGCGCGGCGCGCGGGAAGAAGCTGCGCGTCCGCTCCACCAGGGCATGCCGCGGCGGAGCGGCATTGCGGTCCCGCCGGCCGGGGCTGCCGCCAAGGGCTACAGCAAACAATGAACGAGCGAGACTGGGACCGCGTCGCCGGCTCATGGGACGAGCACATCATGAGCTCGCTGCATGAGAACGTGAACGGCAGCATCGCCGCGCTGATCGCCGCCACCGCCGCCTCCCACCGCAGCATTCTCGACTACGGCTGCGGCGTGGGGGGCTACCTGCCGCTGCTGTCCGCCCGCTTCGACCAGGTGGTGGGCGTCGACTATTCCGCCAGATGCGTCGAGCAGGCCCAGGCGCAGACGCGCGAACTGCCGAACGTGCGGGTGCAGACGGTCAAGCAGTTCGCCCGGCCGGGCAACGGCGGCTCGTTCGACGCAGTGCTGATGGCCAATGTGCTGCTGCACCCGCGGCCGCCGGTGCGCGCCCGCATCCTCGATCTGGCCCTGGCGCGGCTCAGGCCGGGCGGCGTCCTGCTGCTGCTGCTGCCGGCGATCGAGTCGGTGCACCTGTCCGAGGCCGTGCGCCATGCCCACACCCGCCGGCGCCGTTCCGCCTATTCGCGCCCGGCCGGCGCCGGGGCTTTCGATCCCGGCGTGATCGGCATCAACGGCCAGGCCACCAAGCATTATTCGGCCGAGGAGATCCCGCTGCTGCTGCAAGCCCGGCGGCTGAGCCTGACCAGCCTGGCCCGGGCGGAATACTCCTGGCGTTCCGAGTCCTTCGATCGTCTCGATCACCGCATCGCGGCGCGCCCCTGGGACTGGCTGGTGAGCGCCACGCGCCGCTGAGCGGCCAACCCCTTCGGCGCTACTGCGGTGACGCCGGCGCGGCCTCGCGCGCGGTGCCGGGCGGCGGCTCTAGTGGAGGCCCCGCTTGCGGCAGATTGCTCCGCGGCGGTGATGGCATTGGGGTTGTAGGCCACCCAGTGCCCGCTGCGGGCACGATCGGCGCAGGTGCCGCCTTCGCCCGGCCCAGTGGCGGGTCGTTGTCACGGAAGAACAACCCACATCGGCGGGGCACAGGGCCAGGCGAAGAGCGGCGTGATATTGATAGCACCCGGGGCGCAAGGCCCCGCCCGTTTTAACCATCCCTTTACGTCGCCGCATCAGATGCGCGCCGATGCCGATGCGGCATGTAAACCCTTCGTAAAGAGCCGCCGCGCGCCTGCGCTGGTGCGCCAGAGTACCGCGCGAAACACGAATTCCACCGTGACCGATCGGCCTGCCGCGACGCCGCCAGGCGGCTCCGGCTCTCCTCCATACTAAGGAAACGATTTGATGAAACACGCTGCCGGGAAGAATTCTTCTCCTGCCCTTGCACGCCGCATGGCGCCGCTGCTGCTGGTCGCCGTGCTGACCGGACTGGCCGACTGCGGCGGTACCTCCACCACCTGCTGGAACCTGCCCATCGCCGACGGGCTGATCGGCCAGATCGCCTACACCAGCGCCACCGCCAATCCCGATGGCGTCGACAGCCAGTACATCAGCGGCCCGCGCGGCTCGGTAGCGATCAGCGGCACCACCCTATATGTGGTGGACACGCTCAACAGCCGCATCCTCGGCTACGACAGCATCCCCAGCGGCATCGCCGGCACCGCCTCGTTCGAGCTGGGGCAGGGCGACGATACCGGCACCGACTTCAGCGACAACAGCACCAACGGCGGCGAATACGGCCTGGCCAATCCGAGCAAGGTGTCGATCGCCACCGACGACAGCACCACCTATTTCGTGGTGACGGACACCGCCAACAACCGCGTGCTGATCTGGAATTCCCTGCCCACCGCCAACACCGCGGCGGACGTGGTGATCGGCCAGACCGATTACGACGGCGATTCGCCCAACCAGGGCAACTCCGCGCCCACCGCCGCCACCCTGAGCAATCCCACCTCGGCGATGATCGCCAACGGCAAGCTGTTCGTGGTCGACCAGAACAACAACCGCGTGCTGATCTGGAACAGCATCCCGACCAGCAACGACACCGCCGCCGACCTGGTGCTGGGGCAGTCCGGCTTCACCACCGCCACCGCCAGCATCGACACTTATTCGTCGACGCTGCTGAGCTACACCATGGCGATGAACCAGCCCTCCGACCTGTGGACCGATGGCCGCGGCAACCTGTTCATCGCCGACACCGGCAACCACCGCGTGCTGTACTACTCGGTGGTGCCCACCGGCGACAATCCGCAGGCCACCTACGTCATCGGCCAGACCGCGTTCGGCCAGAACAGCGCGGCCTCCGGCGCGGCGCACCTGGACGCGCCCTGGGGCGTCTACTCCGACGGCTCCAATCTCTTCGTCGGCGATACCGGCAACAACCGCGTGCTTGAATTCTCGCTCAGCTCCCTGGCTTCCGGCGTGGACGCCGAATACGTCTTCGGCCAGGAGGACTTCACCCACACCGCCTACAACGACGACGACCAGAATGGCGAGAACGGCGACCAGCAGAACAGCCAGACCAACACCGATCCGACCGACAATACCCTGCACAGTCCCAAGGGCGTCTACGCCACTTCCAGCGGCTCGCTCTACATCGCCGACTCCGGCAACAACCGCGTCATGCAGTTCGCCAGCGATGCCGGCGTCAACGGCACCGACACTGGTCTGTGCCAGCAGTAAGAGCTTTATGAAGCAATCGTAAAAGGCGGCGGGGCGGGGTGCTTCGCCGCCTATGCTGGCTCTCGCGTGCCAGGGCGGGTGTGACCCTGCCGCGCCCCCGATCTCATCCGACCGGAATCGAGTCCATGTCCGCATTGTTCCGCAGCACGTTGCTGCTGGCCGCCGCGCTGCCGCTCTGCGCCTGCCAGAAAAACTACACCGCCTATGCGCTGACCAGCACCGGTTCGATCATCGAGTTCGATACCGGCTCGCCGACCAGCATCATCGCCACCGAGACGGTCAGCGGCCTCGCCAGCGGCGAGACCCTGGTGCAGATCGCCTACCGCCCCGAGGACGACACGCTCTACGGCATCACCAGCGACAACCTGCTGTGCACCGTCGATCCCGGCACCGGCGTGGCGACGTTGGTCAGCAGCACGGCATTCAGCAGCGACACGCTGTCCAGCCCGGCGATCGATTTCGATCCGGTGCTGGATCAGTTGCGTGTCATCACCACCGAATACAACCTGCGTGTCGCCAGCGACGGCACGCTGGTCGAGTCCAACACCAAGCTGGCTTTCGACAGCGACGACACCTACAGCGGCGACACGCCGCAGATCGCGGCGATCACCTACGCCAACCCGGACTCCGGCGCCACCTCCACCACGCTCTACGCGCTGGACGTGACCACGCAGAGCCTGCTGCGCGTCGGCAATGCCGCTGTCAGTACCAGCAGCAGCGCCGACAGCGGCGACCTGCACACCATCGGCAGCATCGGCGTCAGCTTCACCGCCGATGCCGGGCTCAGCATCCGCTCCGGCAGCGACACCGCCTACGCGGCCCTGCAGCAGAGCGGCAGCGGCGCGGCCTTGTACACCATCGACCTCAGCGACGGCGCGGCGGCGGAAGTGGGACTCATCGGCGGCGGCGACCAGACGCTGATTTCGCTGGCGCTGGTACCAGGCAGTTGAAGCGTGCGCCGCAACGTTTGTAAAGCTGGGGTAAAGATGCCGCATCGCCAGCGTGCTTGGCCTTAGTATGGATGCGTCGACACCAACCCGGAACGACACGGCGGAAACATCGAGCAGATGTCAGGCCGGCGCTCCGGATCCGTCGATGAGTTGCAGGAATTTTCGCAGCGGCTGCGCCGGCCGCTGCGAGTCGAACTCACCACTCGGTATTCCCTGCCGGTGGTGTGTGGCCCGGTTGACGTCTTCCCCATTCGTCAACCACAGCGGAGGCGCCAGTGCAGGTGGTCCCCCTGCCTCGCTGGCGCCTTCTTTTTTTTGCCCGCGGCCGCAATGAAAGCCCCGCGCCGGCTTCTCGTGATCCGCGCCGCTCGCGCAGCGGCGCCAGCCGTCCATCGCTCCCGGCTTTGCAATCCTTCTCCGCACGCGATCAAATGAACCAGCTCAATCCTTTCCTGTCCGGTCCGATGAAGCACGAAGACAAGTCCGCCGCGGCGCGCATCCTGCTGATCGACGACGATCGCAAGCTGCTGCGCATGCTGGCGGAATACCTGGAGGTGCAGGGCTATGTCGTGGCGGCGGCGCACGACGGCGCCGAGGGCGTGGCGCGCGCACGGGCCGAGTCCTGGGACCTGATCGTGCTGGACGTGATGATGCCCAACGTCAACGGCTTCGAGGTGTTGCGGCTGCTGCGCCAGACCTCGCAGCTGCCGGTGCTGATGCTCACCGCGCGCGGCGGCGACGAGGACCGCATTCACGGCCTGGAGGGCGGGGCGGACGACTACGTGCCGAAAACCGCTTCCTCGCGCGAGCTGCTGGCGCGCATCCGCGCCCTGCTGCGGCGCGCGGCGCTGGCGGCGCCGGCGGCGGAGCAGCCGCGGCAGATCGCGGTCGGGGACCTGTGCATCGACAGTGCGGCGCGCAGCGTTGCGCAGCGCGGCGTGGCGCTGAGCCTGACGCCGGTGGAATTCGACCTGCTGCTGGCCCTGGCGCGCTATCGCGGCAGCGTGCGCAGCCGCGAGCAATTGCTGGAGCAGGTGCGCGACCGCGAGTTTGCCGCCTTCGACCGTTCCATCGACGTGCATATCGCCAGCCTGCGCCGCAAGCTGGCGGACGACCCGCGCACGCCGCGCTATATCCGCACCGTGCGCGCCGCGGGCTACCTGATGGTCGACGCGCAAGCCGCTGCGCCGTGACCGCAGCCACGGCGAGGGGACGCCGGTGAAAATACGCAGCTCGCTTTACGCCAAGATGCTGCTGTGGCTGGTTCTGAACCTGCTGCTGATCGTCGGCCTGTTCCTGGCTCTGCCGGGCCGCTCCGGCTTGGGCTGGAACATGCTGTTGTCGGAGCCGGTGCGCGACCGCCTGCTGACCGTCGGCGAGCGCGTCGGCAGGGACCTGTCGCTGACGCCGGAAGCCGGCTGGGATCAGGTTCTAGCCAGCTACGCCGCGGAATACGGCGTCAGCTTCGCGCTCGATCAGCCCGGTCCACCGGGCGGGCCTTCCCGTGGCGGCGCCGCGGACGCCCCGGATGGCCCGGGCGCTCCGCCGCCACCGCCGCCGTCCGGCCCCGGCGGGCCGCCGCGCGGCGCGTTCGGTTCCGGCCCGCCGCCCGATGCGCCCACGCCGCCCGCCAACGGCGATGGCCCCGGATCGCACGGGCCGCCGCCCTTCGCCGATCGCCGCATGCGCGGCGACCTCATCGCCATCAGCCATCCACGGTCCTTCGACGGCTACGAACTGCGCATCCCGGCCCAGCTGGAACGCAGCGGCCAGCCGGCGCGGCCGCTGCTGCTGCAGGTGCGGGCGGCGGGCCTGCACGAGCTGCTGGGCTTTCTCGGCGTGACCGAATGGCTGCTGTTCGCCGTACTGGTGATTACCTTGTCGGCGCTGCTGTGGTGGCCCTTCATCTGGGGCATCGCCCGCACCGTGGTGCGGGTCACCGCCGCCACCCACGACATCGCCGCAGGCCGCTTCGAGACGCGCGTCGGCACGCGCCGCAACGACGAGCTGGGCCGTCTGGCCGATTCGGTGAACCTCATGGCCGAGCGTCTGCAGAGCTACGTCTCGGGGCAGAAGCAGTTCCTCGCCGACGTCGCCCATGAGGTCACTTCGCCGCTGGCGCGGATGCAGATGGGCCTGGGCATCCTCGAATCGCGCCTGGGCGAGGATGCCCAGCACAGCCTGCACGACGTGCAGGAGGAAGCGCAGCAGATGTCGCGCCTGCTCAACGAATTGCTGCTGTTCTCTCGCGCCGGCATGGAGGCCGAGCGCGGCTCGCTGGCCGCGGTGGAGCTGCGTCCGCTGCTGCTGCAGGCGCTGCAACACGAGGATCCGCGGCAGCGGCTGCGGCCGGACATCGTGGCGGGCCTGCGCGCCATGGCGCGCCCCGATCTGCTGCAGCGCGCCGTCGCCAACCTGGTGCGCAACGCCCTGCGCTATGCCGGCGATGCGCCGGTGGAGCTGAGCGCGGCGCGCGGCGGCCAGGCCATCCACATCCTGGTGCGCGACCGCGGGCCGGGCGTGCCGGAAGCCGCCCTGGCGCGGCTGGGCGAGCCGTTCTACCGCCCCGAGGTGTCGCGCGACCGCGACAGCGGCGGCACCGGCCTGGGCCTGGCGATCGTCAAGCGCTGTGTCGAAGCCTGCGGCGGCAACGTGGTCTTCCGCAATCGCGAGGGCGGCGGCTTCGAGGCGGAAATCCGGCTCGAAGCGGCGGATTGAAACTGCCCGGCGGCCTCTCAGAGCTTCGAGTATTCCAGCCTGGCCTGCTGCAGGATCGGCACGTTGGGATCGGCGCTCTTCCAGGCGGCGAAGAATTTTTCGTAGTCGCCGCGGCAGGCCGCCAGCTTGCCTTCGAGCCGTTCGGCGCGGGCCAGCCCGAGCAGGGACAGATCGTACAGGTGTGAAATCGGCTCGACCCCGGGATTGTCCAGGATCTTGTGGAACTCGATGGCGGCATGGGCGCCGTCACCGGCGGCCAGATAGGCGCGTGCCCGTACATAGGGCGCATCGTAGGTGCGCATGTCATAGAGCAGGGCCGGTTGCAGGTCTGCCACCGCCTCCGCCGGCTGGCCGCGCCGCAGCGCCAGCGCCGCGCGCGTTTCCGGCGCGAACACCTGGTTCAGCAGCGTGTCCGCGGGCCGCTGCTGCAGGTCCTTGCGCAACTGCTCCTGCAAGCGGTCGACATCGCCGATCTCGGCCGTGGCGAACAGATAGTCCGCCGAATCGAAGCCGGCCGGCACGCTGTCGAGCAGTGCGTGAGCCCGCTGCTCCATGCCGAAGTCCAGCAGGATGCGCGCATTCGGCGCGGCGGTGAAGTTGCTCAGGCCCTGCTGCGCGCCCTGCGCCACCACTTGCTGAAACAGGCTGTCGCCCTGGGCGATGCGGCCTTCGCTGTAGGCGATCAGGGCGGTCTTCAGCAGGATGTTGCGCTCGGCCGGCTTGCCCTTGGCCCAGGCGATTTCCGCGGCGACTGCCGCGTCGTCGTGCCGGGCGTGAGCCAGTTCCAGCAACTGGCCGTGGGTGTCGTCGCCGGCAAGGCCCCTGGTCACGGCCTCTTCACAGGCGGCTTGCGCCTGCGCGAACTGGTTGGCGTGCTTGTATGCCCGGCACAGCACCACGTAGCTGGCTTCCTTGTCCGGATTCAGCGCCAGCGCGCGCTTGCCCGCCTCGATGGCATCCGCATAGCGCCCGACCCAGTTTTCCGCATTGGACAGATTGGTCCAGGGCACCGAGTCCTGCGGATAGGTCTCGGCCCATGCCTGGAAGTTGCGGATGGTCTCCTCGAAATCCCGGGTCAGGATCTGGTGGTAGCGCGAAACGATGAGCAGCTTTTCGCGCTCGCCGACGCCGTCGCGCAGCGCATAAGCCTTGGCGATGTTGTCGGTGTCCTGCGGACTTTGCGTGAGACTGTTGTAGACCGCGGCAAGATCGGCATAAGCCGCCGCGAAATCCGGGTCCAGCTCGACGGCGTGCTGGAACAGCGGGATCGATTCCGCGCGCTTGCCGTGGCCATAAAGATAGGCACCCTCAGAGTAGGCCTTGAGCGCCTCGAACGAAACCGTCCTCTGCTGCTGCAGCGGCACATCGAAGCGCTTGATCGAATCCAGCGACTCGCCCAGCCTGGCGCGCATGCCGCTGGCCAGGCCGTCCAGTGTCGCCAGGGTTGCTTCCTTGCTGTCGGCCTCCCCCTTCTGCTCGGCCAGAATTTCGCCCGTGCCGCAGGCGCTGGCAGTAAGGGTCAGCAGGTACTTCTGTCCCAGGGCGGCAATGGAGCCGTCCAGCACCGCCTTGCCCTCGTTGCGCGCGCAGACCTCCTGCGCCAGCGCCGGCGTCAGTTTCTCATCCTTGGCACGGGTCATCAGCAGCAGGGTGCTTTGCACCTGCTGCTCCGGCAGCACCGTGAGAAACGGCGACTGCACCAGGTCGATCTCCAGCGCCTTGGCCAATGCCTGGTCGAAGGCCGGGTCCGGGCTGAGATTCTGGAATTCCGCCAGCACGATGAGATTGCGCTCCGTCGAATGGTGTGAGCCGCGCCACTGCAGGAAGCAATAGAACAGTCCCACCGCCAGCAGAGGCAAGGCCGCAACGAGCAGCATGCGCCGGCTCGGCAGGGTCGAACGCTGGAGCGATCGCGGGGCCGCGGCCGGCGGGCTCGGTGCCGGGATCTGCGCCGGCGTCCGCGCCGGGGGAGCGATGCCCGCATCCGCCGGGGCCGGGCCGTTTGCTGTCGCAACATCGTCCGTCTGCCGCGACACGCGCTGCACCGGCGCGGTGAAGCGATAGCCGCGCCCGGGGGCGGTGACGATGAAGCGGTCCAGCTCTCCGGGACCGCTGAGCGCTTTGCGCAGGGCGAAGATGCTCTGGCTGAGACTGCCTTCCTCGACGATCCGGCCTGGCCAGATCGCCTCCAGCAACTCGTCCTTGCCCAGTACGCGGTCGGGATTTTCGATCAGGTAAAGCAGCGTGTCGAAGACCCTGGGCGACAGCGAAACCGCGGCGCCGTCGCGCAGCAGGGTGCGTTTCAGCGGGTCTACCCGGAAAGGGCCGAACGCGTACAAGCCCTTGTCCCGTAAGGAGGTATCCACGCTTTAAGAAACCTTCAGAAATTTTGAGGACGATTTTGAGGACTTGTGAGAGACCGATCTTTTAGAACTTGACCCAAGGGGACTGTAGCCGGACCCGATCGGCGCGGCAAGGAACAACTGTGTGCCCAATCACACAGTTGCCCGCTCGATGCCACCGGCGCTGGACCCCGCATGGATGGATGCAACCGGAATTGCGGATATAGGGAGTCGAGATGAAAGCGATCTTCAAGGGATGGAACCTGTGGAGTGTGGCGACATGGGGCTTGTTCACCGTCGCTCTGGTCTGCGTCGAATCGGCGCGCGCCCAGGACATCGGCACGGAAACGGTGCTGCATTCGTTTTCCGGCACCTTCAACGACGGCAGCGAACCGACCGGCCTGGTGCAGCTTTCCGACGGCTCCCTGTACGGGGTCACGGTCGGCTATGTTTATCAGAACTCATTGGTCAGCGAGGACAATGTTTTTTTCAAAATCACCACGACCGGCACCTACACCCCGCTGGCCAACGGCTGCGGCACCGCCACCGGCTGCACCACCGGAGCGCAGGTCGGCAGGGATGCGAGCAGTTCGCTGATCAACGGCGGTGACGGCAATCTCTACGCCATTGCATCGATCAACAGCTACGACCAGTTCTATCAATTGACGCCACAGGGAGCGTTCACCGCGCTTTACAGGTTCCCGAGCTATTACACCAATAACGCGGATTTTCCCGGCGGCAGCCAGCTGATTCTGGGCAGCGACGGCAATTTCTACGGCACGGCGTATGGCGGCCCGTCCTACGGCGCCATCTACCGCCTGACTCCCGGCGGCGTCTTCACCCAGCTCTACGCCTTCACCAAGCTGAGCTCCGGCAATCCCCAGGTCAACAGCGATGGCGCCTACCTGAATGCGCCCCTGGCCGAAGGAACCGATGGCAACTTCTACGGCGTGGCCTTGTATGGCGGCGTGAACGGGTCGGGCACCATCTTCAAGATCACACCGGGCGGCGTGTTCAGCGTGCTGTACGCCTTCAGCGCGGACGGCGACGAGGATCTCAGCACCTCGCACAATGCCGACGGCGCGGCCCCGGGCGCCGGGTTGGTGCTGGGCCAGGACGGCAATTTCTACGGCACCACGCAGTTTGGCGGCGCGTACGGCGTTGGCACGATTTTCAAGATCACGCCTGCCGGTGTCTTCACCAAGCTGCATGACTTTGGCAACACGCCGCAGGCTTCGATCACCATTTCCGCCACCCCTTCCACCATCACGGCGGGACAGAGCGCAATCCTGGCCTGGGCCTTCGCCGGTACCAACGACTTCTACGAAGGCGGCACACCCGTCAGCAAGCTCACCCTGGGCACCGACGGGAACCTCTACGGCGTCGCCGGATCGCCGCTCGCGGGACCTTCCGGCGGTGAAGCTGGCGGCGGGCAATACGGCAACGGCATTGCTTTCCAGATCACGCCCGACGGCAGCTTCACCATCCTCTATTCGTTTGGAAGCAATGCCCAGGATGGGACCTTTCCCTACGCCAGCCTGATTCAGGGCAGCGACGGCAATTTCTACGGCACCACATACGCCGGCGGCGCCAACCCTGCCTTGAGTGGAGAATTCGGCGGTACCGTCTTCAAGCTCGCCGTGGGCCCGGCACCCGCAGCGGCGCCGCCCTGTACGGCAAGCGGCGCATGGAGCGGCTCCGAATCGGCCAGCGGAAGCTTCACCGCCGCTCCGACGACCCCCGGCACCTACACTTACACCCTGACCTGCACCAGCAACACCAACCAGGTCGTTTCGCAGAACGTGACGCTCACCGTGACCGCCGCCGCGGCACTGCCGACCGTCACTATCGCCGCCAACCCCACCAGCCTGGTCCTCGGCAACAGCGCCACCCTCACCTGGTCTTCCACCAACGCTACCAGCTGCACCGCCAGCGGCGCCTGGAGCGGCACCGAAGCCGTTAGCGGGATGCAGGGTGTGACACCCGTCGCGACCGGCACCAGCAGCTATGCCCTCACCTGCACCGGCAGCGGCGGCAGCATCACCAGCACGGCGACAGTCACCGTCACCGCGCCGCCGTTGCCGACCGTCACCATCGCCGCCAACCCCGCAAGCCTGGTGCTCGGCGGCAGTTCCATCCTGAGCTGGTCTTCCACCAACGCCACTGCCTGCGCCGCCAGCGGCGCCTGGAGCGGCACCGAAGCCGTTAGTGGGATGCAGGGTGTGACGCCCGTCGCCACCGGCACCAGCAGCTATGCCCTCTCTTGCACCGGCAGCGGGGGTAGCGTCACCGGCACGGCGACAGTCACCGTCACCGCGCCGCCGTTACCGACCGTCACCATTGCCGCCAACCCCGCCAGCCTGGTGCTCGGCGGCAGTTCCACCCTGAACTGGTCTTCCACCAACGCCACCGCTTGTACCGCCGGAAGCGCCTGGAGTGGCCCCGAAGCCACCAGCGGCACGCAGAGCGTCACGCCCACCGCCACCGGCACCAGCAGCTATGACCTTACCTGCACCGGCAGCGGCGGCAGTGTCACCAGCACGGCGACGGTCACCGTCACCGCGCCGCCGTTGCCGACCGTCACCATCGCCGCCAATCCCGCCAGCCTGGTCCTCGGCAACAGCTCGACCCTGAGCTGGTCTTCCGCCAACGCCACCAGCTGCACCGCCAGCGGCGCCTGGAGCGGCACTGAAGCCGTTAGTGGGACGCAGAACGTCACGCCCGTCGCCACCGGTACCAACAGCTACGCCCTCACCTGCACCGGCAGCGGCGGCAGCACCACCAGCACCGCGACGGTCAGCGTCACTGCGCCGGCGCCCACCGTGATGATCGCCATCAGCCCGACCGCCATTGCCACCGGCCAGAGCGCCACCCTGAGCTGGTCCTCCACCAACGCTACCAGCTGCACTGCCAGCGGGGCCTGGAGCGGCACTGAAGCCACCAGCGGCAGCCTCTCCGAAAGCCCGTCTGCCGCAGGCACCGACGTCTACACCCTCAGCTGCACCGGCAGCGGCGGCACCACCATCGCCTCCGCCACGCTCACCGTCAGCGCTGTAGCGCCGCCGCCTCCCGCTGCGCCGACGGTGACCATCGCGGCCAATCCACCCGACATCACCCTGGGCCAGAGCACCACCCTGAGCTGGTCCTCCACCAATGCCACCAGCTGCACCGCCAGCGGTGCCTGGAACGGCGCCGAGCCCACCGGAGGAAGCATGAACGAGAGCCCGGATGCGGCAGGCAGCGACGCCTACACCCTGAACTGCTCCGGCGCCGGCGGATCGGCGAGCGCTTCGGCCAGCGTCACCGTCACCGCGGCAACCCCCGCGGCACCGACGCTCAGCATCACGGCACAACCGGCGGCCATCACCCTGGGCCAGAGCACCACCCTGAACTGGTCCTCCGCCAACGCCGGCAGCTGCAGCGCCAGCGGCGCCTGGAGCGGGGAAGAAGACACGGCAGGCGAACAGGCGGAAACGCCCGCCGCCACCGGCGCCGCGATCTATACGCTAAGCTGCTCCGGCCCCGGCGGCAACGTCGTGGCGGCGGTCACGGTGACGGTTTCCGCGCCGGTGACCACCACCGAGCTGACCGGCAAAGCCGGCGGTGGCGGATTTGGCTTCGGCAGCCTGTTCGGCCTGGGGCTGTTTGCCCTGCTGCGGCAGCGCTACGTCCGGCGCCACCTCGGTTACCTCATGATGTTGTTCTGCGTGCCGGCCTTCGCCCAGGATCTGGATTTCGATATCGGCAAGACTTACCTGGGCGTGCGCGGCGGCGTCGCCACTTACATCGTCGATCGCTCCGCGGTGAACGGCAGCCTGTCCGCCGATGGCGACGCCGCCACCGTCAATTCGATCGACCATCACAAGGGCGCCGGCGTGCTCTATGCCGGCGTACCCTTCTACCACGGTCTTTCGCTCGAATTGGGTTATGCCGACCTGGGCATCTACCACGTCAGCCTGTCCACCACCAGCGCCAATGTCGGGCAGGTGGCGGCGGATACCGTCGGCCGGCTCAAGCCGGCGGGGCGCGGCATCACCCTGGGATTGGGTGGCCCCTTCGACCTGGGGCGCTGGTTCGCGGTCGAGCCGCATCTGGGCGCGCTGATCTACCAGTCCAAGCAGGAAGTGTTCACCCCCGGCGGCACCTACTCCAAGGGTGACTACGGCGTGGGCCTGGATGCCGGGATCGCCTTGCTGGTGCATCCGTTCCGTCCGGTCTATGCCGGCGCGGGATTCGAGTGCTTCGATACCGGTGGCGGCTGCAATGTAAGACTTGCTTCGCTGCAGCTGGAGTATCACTTCGGGCGGTAGCAACGAAGCGAAATCCGGCGGAGCGGTGTCGACGGAGCGATGCGCATCGGCAATTTCGCGGCATGGCCGGAGCCGCCGCCGGCTTGGTAAACCTTGTGTAAATCTTCCGTGGTGCGATGCGGCCGGCGGCGTAATGTCGCGTACTCGAATAAAACGGAAGGAACGCTCATGCACCGGAATATCCTCATCGGATTGCTGTCGGCGATGCTCGGCCCGCTCGCCTGCGGCAATGTCGCCCTGGCCGATGGCGGGCCCGGCGACGAGCGGCCGCCGCCGGCCGATGCGCCGCTCGACGGTGACCGTCCCGACGCGCCGCCGCACGGCCACGGTCCGGGTGCGGCTCCAGCTCCGGGGGGCGGGCCGGAGTTCGGGCCGCCGCAGGAAGTGATGCAGACGGCCAGCGAGATCGAGCGCCTGTACCGGGAGCAAGGCAAACCCAGGGAGGCGGTCGCGTTGTACCAGGAACTGCTGGCCAAGACCCGGGATCCGCTGGTCCGCCATTTCGCCTACGACAGCATTGCCCGCATCGAATTGCAGCCCGCCGACGCCGACAAGGCCGTGGCCACGCTGAAGCAGAGCCTGGATGAAAGCCTGCAGCATCTGAATCAGATGCCGCCTGCGGGCCGGCCGGGCAAGGACGGCCAGTTGCCTTGATATCGTCGCGGGCGGCCCGCGCGGTGCAGGCTGCCGCCCAAGCTTCAGTCTAGGCTTCCTGCCGCACTTTCCCTGGGGCGAATCCCTGCACCCGCTTGAAGGCGCGGCGGAAGGCCGCCTCGGTCTGGTAGCCCAGGCGCTCGGCGATGCGCGCCACGCTCTGGTTGGGATCGCGCAGCAGGCGCACCGCCTCGGCCATGCGCCACTCGGTCAGGTACTGCATCGGCGCCACGCCGAGCACGGCGGAGAAGTGCTCGCAGAAAGCGGTGCGCGACAGCAGCGCCGCCTCGGCCAGGTCGGCGATGCTCCAGTTGCGGCCCGGATCGTCGTGCATCGCCGCCAGCGCGCGCGACAGGCGCGGATCGTTGAGCGCGGCGAGCAGGCCCTGCCGCGGCAGGTCCTTCACCACATGGCTGCGGATCGCCAGCACCAGCAGCGAGTCGGCCAGCTTGTTCAGCACCAGCTGGTTGCCGAACAGCGACTGGCTCGATTGCGCCGCCATCATCTCGCCGAGCGCACGGAAATGCCCGGACTCTTCCGGATCGCGCACCACAAAGTAATCCGGCAGCGAGTCCAGCACCGCATTGCGCTTGCCGCCCTGCGAGGTGAATTCGCCGCACAGCATGGCAGTGTCCGCCGGCACCTCGACGCCGTTGCGCAGCACCTGGCATAGCGTGTGGGCGCGGCCGCGCGGAAACACGATCAGGTCGCCGGCGCCGAGGGTGATGGCTTCAGGCAGGTAATTCGCTTCCACCCGGCACTTGCCGGAACTGATCAGGTGGAAGATGCCGCGGTCCATCTGCGGCTCGCGATCGATCCACTCGCCGCAATAGGTGACGTTGTCGGTGATACGGGCGGATATCTGGTACGCGCCCATGATGGAGGCGAATACTTTTTCCGCGGACTGTTCGAGCATGCGCCTAATTTAGCACGCTGCCCATTGCAGCCCGGTGCCATCCCGCGCCCCTGCTCCATCCAGTGAAACCCCCACCCATTGTCATCCTGAGCGGAGCGAAGGATCTGGCCTTGTGCGCAGGCCAGGTCCCTCAAGCCCCTCTTTCAGTCGGGGGAACCCTCAAGCCACCTTGGGGAAATCCAGGGGCGTGTCGTTGACCCGGTTCACCATGTTGGTGAAGAGGATGGCGCTGATCGCGTAGATCGCCTCGATGATCTGGCGGTCGTCGTAACCGGCGGCCTGCAGGCCTTCCACCGCCTCGGCCGGCAGCGTGCCGGAGGTCTTCACCAGGCTCACGGCGAAACGGACCAGGGCGTCGATGCTGGCGTCCTCATCGTAGGCACCGCTGCGCAGCTTGCGGGTCTGCTCAAGGCTGTAACCGGCCGCCTTGGCGGCCATGGTGTGCGCGGCCACGCAATAGTCGCATTGGGTGGCCTCGCTGACGGCCAGGTTGATGGCTTCGATCCGGCGCGCGCCCAGCGTACCCTTCTTCAGCACGGCGCTGCCCTGCAGCACCACGCCCAATACCGCCGGGGCGTTGCTGCCGACAGTGGTGTAGGCATTGGGCACCTTGCCCATGGCCTGCCGGATGGCGGAAAACAGCGGGGCGGCTTCTTCGCCGGCCTCGGCGACGTTGACGGTATGCAGACGGTTCATGACGGTGGCTCCTTTTGTTGCTGCTGCTGTCGTTGCAGCGGTAAGCCATGCTAGGGCAGCGGGGTGCTACTATCCGCACATAAAAGTCTCGATTTAACACTGGATCGTCTCACGCCCCTGCTTATGGACAGCCTCAGCCACCTGGTTCGCATGCTCGCGCCTTCCGGCTCGGTGGACCTGCGCTGCCGCTTCGCTGGCGACTGGTTCGTTGCCCACGACCCGGCGCCGCCGGGGCAGGTGCCGTACCACGTCATCCTCGAAGGGCGCGGCCGCGCCGGCATCGGCCGGGACTTGCTGGAGCTGGAGGCCGGCGACGTGCTGCTGTTCCCGCGCGGCGCCGCCCACACCCTGCGCAGCATCGGCGACGGCGAGGAGCCGGCCTACAACAGGCTGCCGGCGCAGCACTTCAACGGCGTGCTGACCGAGGTGACGCTGCGCGGCGAGGGGCCGCCGCTGGACATGCTGTGCGGCACCTTCACCGTCGGCGGCTCGGGCGGGGCGCTGCTGCGCACCCTGCCGGAGGTGCTGTGCG
>Ga0302311_10001145_pt1 | contig 31855 bp, 26 predicted proteins | sample III_Palsa_N1_3_FD_200449 | JGI IMG/M metagenome (GOLD analysis project Ga0302311, IMG submission 200449) | Peat permafrost microbial communities from Stordalen Mire near Abisko, Sweden - III_Palsa_N1_3 | ecosystem: Environmental > Terrestrial > Soil > Palsa > Peat permafrost | place: Sweden... | reverse complement strand
AACCAAGAGAATCTCGCCCTTGGCGATCACCCCGATGCGGTCGGCCATCTGCTCCGCCTCTTCGATGTAGTGGGTCGTCAGGATGATGGTGACGCCGCTTTCCCGGAGCTTGCGCACCATCTCCCACATGTCCCGCCGCAGCTCCACATCGACCCCGGCGGTGGGCTCGTCGAGGAAGAGGATGCGCGGCTCGTGGGACAGGGCCTTGGCGATCATCACCCGGCGCTTCATGCCGCCGGACAGCTCCTTGATCTGGGCGTCCTTCTTGTCCCACAGCGACAGGTCCCGCAGCACCTGCTCGATATAGGCCTTGTTGGGGGCCTTGCCGAACAGGCCCCGGCTGAAGCTGACGGTGGAGAAGACAGTCTCGAAGGCGTCGGTGTTCAGCTCCTGCGGCACCAGGCCGATCTTGGAGCGGGCGGCGCGGTAGTCCGTGCCGATGTCGTGGCCGTCCGCCCTGACCGTGCCGGATGTGGCCTTGACGATGCCGCAGATGATGCTGATCAGCGTGGTCTTGCCAGCGCCATTGGCCCCCAACAGCGCGAAGATCTCCCCCGCCCGGATCTCCAGATCGACGGACTTGAGCGCCTGGTGGCCCGACGCATAGGTCTTGGTCACGCCGGCTACGGAGATGATGGAGGGCAAGGGCGTTCCGGGGAGTGGAGGAAGGGGCGGGCGACTCATAGGCCAAGCCGATGCGTACGGCCACGGCGCAAGCAGGTTGTCTTACCGTCGCTTGCAAACCGCAAGACACATATGCTCACTAGGCCGCTGCTTCGACCCATCGCAGGGACTGCTTCCGGTATGAACGACAAATCGCTGCTCGCCGGTCTCATGATCGCCATATCCCTGCTCGGAGGGCGCGCCGTCGCGGCCTGCACGGTCTCGAGTTTCGCCACCTTTCCGGTCACCATGATGGGTACGAGGCCTTTGGTGCTGGCCAAGATCAACGGCGTGGAGGCGCGGTTCCTGGCCGACAGCGGCGCCTTTTACGGCATGATCTCGCCGGCCAGCGCGTCCGAGTACCAGCTGCCGCTCCATCCGGCGCCCTTTGGTTTTTATGTCACGGGCGTCGGCGGCGAAGCGGATGTCTCCCTGGCGACCGTAAAGACCCTGACCCTCGCGGACACGCCTGTTCCCCATGTGGAGTTTCTGGTCGGCGGCGGCGAGGTGGGGTCGGGCGCCGTGGGCGCGCTGGGCCAGAATGTGCTGGGCATCGGCGACGCCGACTACGACTTGGCCAACAGCGAGATCCGGTTGATGCAAGCACGGAACTGCGGCGGCGCCACCCTCGTCTATTGGACCAAGACGCTCCCCTATTCCGTCGTCGACATGATCTGGCCAAACCGACCCAACGCCTATAGCCAGCTCACGCCGGTGGCGGTTAGCACGGCCTATGTGAACGGCGCGAAAATCCGCGTGATCTTCGACACCGGAGCGGCGACATCGGTGTTGTCGAGAAGCGCGGCGGCTCGCGCTGGCGTGAAGACGGACAGCCCGGGCGTCATCGCCGCTGGCGTGTCGAGCGGGATCGGTCGCTCCACGCTCCGGACCTGGATCGGCCCATTCGCCAGCTTCAAGGTCGGCGACGAGGAGATACGCAACACACATCTGAGGTTCTCAGACATCGATCTGGATAACGCCGACATGCTCCTGGGGGCTGATTTCTTCCTCTCCCACCACGTCTATGTCGCCAACAGCCAGCACAAGATCTACTTCACCTATAACGGCGGCCCCGTGTTCAACCTTTCAGCGGCGCCGCAGGTGTTGCCCAACCCGGCTGCAAGCGCGCCCGTCGCGGCGGCTGCGGAGGGTGAAGACCAGCCCAAGGATGCGGAAGGCTTCAGCCGGCGGGGCGAGGCTCGCGCAGCCCGGCAGAATTTCGACGGGGCCCTGCTCGATCTGGATCAGGCCTGCATCCTGGCGCCGACGGAGCCGCGCTACTTCTACCAGCGCGGCGTAATCCATCTGGAGAAACGGCAGCAGCTCCTGGCCATCAGTGATCTCAACCAAGCCCTCAAGCTGAAGCCGGACCAGCCGCCCGTGCTTGTGCTGCGCGCGCAGCTCTATCTGGCCGAACATGACGCCGCCGCCGCTAAGGCCGATCTCGACGCCGCCGACGCCGCCGCACCCAAGGAGGCGGATGTCCGCCTGACCATGGGGTCAGCCTATGAGCGGCTCGACCTCTATCCGCAGGCGGTGATGCAGTTCGATCTCTGGACGCGGGCTCATCCCGGCGACAGCCGCCAGCCCCAGGCGCTGAACGGTCGATGCTGGACGCGAGCGCAGTGGGGCCAGGATCTCGACAAGGCGCTCGGGGATTGCAACGGAGCCATCCGCGGGAGCGACAAGACCGCGTCTTATTTCGACAGTCGTGGCCTCGTCAGGCTGCGCCTCGGCGATCTCGACCGGTCCATCGCCGACTATACCGTGGCCCTCGGGCTGCAGCCGAAAAGCGCGTGGTCGCTCTACGGGCGCGGCGTCGCCGAGACGAAGAAAGGCATGATCGCACAGGGGCAGGCCGACATGGCCGCCGCTCTCGTCCTCCGCCCGAAGATCGCCGAGGAAGCCAAGGCCCGCGGGATCGCGCCCTGAAGTCGAGCCGCAACAAACCGTGTATCGCCCTTGGCGGGGAGGGGGCGAACCCGGCATAAGGAGGCATGGCCTTCGATTCACCTTTGGACACCGCGCGGGAGGTGCTGCGCCGCACCTTCGGCCATCCGGATTTTCGCGGATTGCAGGCGGGGGTGATCGCCGAGGCGCTGGCGGGGCGGAGCGCCCTGGCGGTGCTGCCCACCGGCGGGGGCAAGAGCCTCTGCTACCAGATTCCCAGCCTGATCCGGCCCGGCCTCGGCCTCGTGGTCTCGCCGCTGATCGCCCTGATGGCTGACCAAGTGGCGGCGCTGCAGCAGGCCGGCGTGGCGGCGGCGCGTCTCGATTCCAACGCCACCTTGGACGAGCGCAGCGACACCTGGCGGCGGATCGGGGAGGGGAGCCTCGACATCCTCTATATGTCTCCCGAGGGGCTGATGCAGCCCAACATCCTGGAGCGGCTCTCCAATCATCCGCTGGCGCTGATCGCCATCGACGAGGCGCACTGCGTCAGCCAGTGGGGCCATGATTTCCGGCCGGAGTACCGCACGCTCGGGCGGCTGGCGGACATCTTCCCCGACGTGCCGCGCCTCGCCGTCACCGCCACCGCCGACGCCCGCACCCGCGACGACATCCGCGCGGAACTCCGCCTGCAGGACGCCCGCGAGTTCGTGGACAGTTTCGCGCGGCCAGAGCTTCAGCTTTCCGCCGAGCGCAAGTCCGGCTCGGCGCCCGCGCGGGTGCAGGCGCTGGTGGAGGCACGTCCGGGCCGCTCGGGCGTGATCTACGCCGGCTCGCGGGTGAAGACCGAGGAACTGGCCGAGCGCTTGGCCGCCCTGGGCGTACCGGCCCTCGCCTACCACGCCGGTCTCGACAAGACCGTGCGCCACGACCGCCTGACGAAGTTCCTTCAGGAGGACGGCGCTGTGATGGTGGCGACCATCGCTTTCGGCATGGGCATCGACAAGCCGGACGTACGCTACGTGATCCACGCCGATCCGCCCGCCTCCATCGAGGCCTACTGGCAGGAGGTCGGGCGTGCGGGTCGCGACGGCCAGCCGGCGGAGGGCATCACCCTCTACGGCGCCGCCGACATCGCCTGGGCGCTCCGCCGGATCGACGAGCGCGACGTGGCGCCGGAGGTTAAGCAGGTGCAGGTGAGGAAGGCTCGCCAGCTCTACGCCATGCTGGACGGCATGGGCTGCCGCGCCGCCGCCGTCCGACGCTATTTCGGCGAGGAGGGCGCGCAGGCCTGCGGCGTCTGCGATCTCTGCACCACGCCGCCCGCCACGCAGGACGCCACCAAGGCGGCGCAGATGGCGCTGTCCGCCGTGCACCGGCTGGGCGGGCGCTACGGACGCGGGCGGGTGATCGACCACCTTCTCGGCAAGACGAAGGATGTGCATCCGAACGAGGCGGCGCTCTCGACCTACGGGGTCGGCGGGGCGCTCAACGCCGTCGAGTGGCGCACCCTGGTCGATCAGCTCCTGTTCGACGGGCTGCTGGTGGAAGACCCCAACGATGGACGACCACTTCTCGGTCTCGGCGACGGCGCCGGTGTGCGCGCGGTCTACAAGGGCGCCCGACAGGTGGAAGTGCGCGCGCACGCCCCGGCCAAGCCCCGCGCCGACCGCCGTGAGCGTCCCTCGCCGATATTGGACGAGCGGCCTGAAACCCAGACGCTGTTCTCTGCGCTTAGAGCGTGGCGCAAGGATCAGGCGTCGATCCAGAAGGTGCCCCCCTACGTGATCTTCCACGACAAGACCCTGCTCGACATCGCACGCGTCCGCCCCTCCACCCTGGACGCCCTCGGCAAGGCCAGCGGGGTCGGTCAGGGCAAGCTCGACCGCTACGGCGCCGGCGTACTGGACGTGGTGCGGGCGGCGCCGGAATGAGCGGGACCTCAAACCGCCGGGACGTGCTTTCGGGCGGCGCGGCGGCGTTCGGCGGAGCCGCTCTCCCCGGCGCCGCACGAGCTGCGGTCGCGAGCGGCGGCGTGCGTCTCGGCCCGTCCAGGCCCTTCACCTTCGACGGGCTGATCGCCCAAGCCAAGGCGCTCGCAGCCCAGCCCTATCGCGCGCCGCCGCCCGCCGATCCGCTCCTCGACAAGTTCGAGTTCGACACCTACGGACAGATCGTCTTCGATCCCAAGATGACCCTGTGGGGCGGCGCCGACGAGCCGGCGGTGCAGCTCTTCTCGATCGGCAAATACTTCAAGACGCCGGTGGAGATCAGCCTTGTGGACCGGGGCGCCGCCCGCCCGGTGATCTACGAGCCACGCCTGTTCCAGGCGCCCGCCGCCAACCCCTTCCACCAACTTCGTCACGGCGGTTTCGCGGGTTTTCGGGTGATGAACGACAAGGAGCCGGGCGACTGGCTCGCCTTCCTCGGCGCATCCTACTTTCGCGCCGCGGCGCCCTTCAACCAGTACGGCGCCTCCGCCCGCGGCCTCTCTATCAACTCCGGCGGCCCGGCGCCGGAGGAGTTTCCCGCCTTCACGGCCTTCTGGCTGGAGACTGCGCCGGATCGCAGGCTCGTGGTCTACGCCCTCCTCGAAGGGGAGAGCGTCTGCGGCGCTTACCGGATCGACTGCCGCAAGCGCTCGGATGGCGCGACGCAGGCGGTTGACGCCGCGCTCTTCTTCCGCCGTCCTGTCGCCCAGGTGGGCATCGGCCAGATCACCAGCATGTTCTGGTATGGCGAGAACAGCACCCCCGTCCGCCGCGACTGGCGCCCCGAGATCCACGATTCGGACGGCCTCGCCCTCTGGACCGGAACAGGCGAGCGGATCTGGCGACCGCTGGCCGACCCGCCCCGGATCACCACCAACGCCTTCCAGGACACCAACCCCAAAGGCTTTGGCCTGATGCAGCGTGACCGTGTGTTCGACCATTATCAGGACGACGGCGCCTTCTACGAGAAGCGGCCGAGCGTCTGGATCGAACCGGACGCCCCTTTCGGCGCCGGCAGCGTGCGGCTCCTGGAGATGTCCACCAACACCGAGACCGACGACAACATCGGCGCCTTCTGGACGCCGCGCGAGCCGGTGAAGGCGGGCACGGCGATCCGAGCAAAATACACCATTCACTGGACGGGCAAGGACTTCGGCCCGCCCATCCCCGCCTATGTGGTGGCCACCCGTGAAGGCGTCGGCGGTCGTCCCGGTTTGTCGCAGCGGTCGGGCTACCGACGTTTCGCCATCGACTTCACCGGCGATTCGTTGAAAGGTCTCAATAGGCAGAGCGGCGTCGACGCCGTTGTGACCGCCAGCGGGGCCAGCATTGACGAGATCGCCGCCTACCCCGTGGTCGGGACCGACCTCTGGCGCCTCATCTTCGAGATCAAGCCCTCCGACGCGCCGTCCACCGATGTCCGCGCCTTCCTGCGGCGAAACGGCGGCGCCCTCAGCGAGACTTGGCTCTACGAGCTCTTCCCGGAGAAATGAACGGACTCGCTCATCGCGTGTTCAGCTGTCGCGCGCCCTAATAAGGCCGTTCATCTGTAACACGATGACCGCCGCCTCCCGATGAGTGTAGTTGTTTGGGGATCGTTGAGATGACTGGAGCGCCAGCCGCCTCCCAAGACGCCGCCTATGCGCCGCCCAAGGCTTCCACGTGGTTGCCCGACGAAGCGCGCTTGGAGATGCCGGCGCAGGATTTCTGGACGCGGCCCGCAGGCAAGAAGCGTCCTCCCTTGGGTGAATCAGACTTCTGGCAGATGGGCGTGTTCGCCATGGCGGGCGCCCTCTCGGCCTTCGGCGGCGTCTGCGCCTACAGCGTCGTGCAGGACGGCGGGCTGAACGGTCTGGAGATCGTCAACCTCGTCCTGTTCCAGATCCTGTTCGCCTGGATCGCGTGGGCGCTGGCCAGCGCCCTGATCGGCTTCAGCGTCAGCCTGAACGGCGACCCCGCCAGCGCGGACCTCCAGCCGACCGGCCCGGTCAAGGCGCCCAGGGGCCGCACGGCGATCCTTATGCCGGTCCACAACGAGGACCCGGACGGCGTGTTCGGGCGCCTGAACAACATCGATGTGTCGCTGCGCGCGTTCCCGGGCGCCGACAAGTTCCACATCTTCGTCCTCAGCGACACCCGCGACCCCGAGATCCGCTGCGCCGAGCAGGCGGCCTTCGCGCGCTTTCTCCAATCGTCCGGCCAGGAAGGGCGGCTCTTCTATCGCCTGCGCACCGACAACACCGGGCGCAAGGCGGGCAACATCGCCGAGTGGGTGCGCCGGTTCGGCGGCGCCTACGACTACATGGTGGTGCTGGACGCCGACAGCGTGATGGACGGCGAAACGCTCATGCGGCTGGCCGGCTTCATGGACGATCAGCCCAACAGCGGCCTGATCCAGACCGTGCCGCGGCTGGTGAACCGCCAGAGCGTGTTCGGACGGATGCAGCAGTTCGCCAGCCGCCTCTATGGGCCGATGCTGAGCGAGGGGCTGGCTCACACCTCGGGCGTCGCTGGCAACTACTGGGGCCACAACGCCATTATCCGCACGGCCGCCTTCGCCGCCCATGCCGGCCTGCCGCTGCTCAAGGGCCCCCGGCCCCTCGGCGGCGAGATACTGAGCCACGACTTCGTGGAAGCCGCGCTGCTGCGCCGCGCAGGATGGGACATCCGCCTCGCGCCCCAGCTCGAGGGCTCCTACGAGGAGTGCCCGCCCACCCTGCCGCACCTGATCGTGCGCGAGCGCCGCTGGTGCCAGGGCAACCTGCAACACCTGCCGCTGATCGGGGCCCGGGGCCTGCACTGGATGAGCCGGGTTCACCTGACCCAGGGCGTGCTGACCTATCTGATGCCGCCGGTCTGGCTTCTGTTCCTGCTAGTGGGCGGCGCCCGCTCGGCGGAGGCCACCTATGTCCGCGCCCAGCAGTTCGACGCCTACACGCTCGATCTTCTGAAGTGGCTTCTGTCCATCAGCCTGCTCGGCCTGTTCGCGCCCCGCCTCCTGGCCCTCGCCCGCGCCCTGATCCGCTCGAAGGAGCGGCGTCAGTGGGGCTCCGCGCACAAGCTCGTGCTCGGCGTGCTCGCCGAGGCGTCCCTCTCGGCCCTGATGTCGCCGATCCTGATGACGGCACAGGTCAAGGCCCTGTTCGACATCGTGCTTGGCCGCGATTCCGGCTGGTCGGCGCAGGAGCGTGAGGAGCGCATCCTCCGCTGGAAGGAGGCGGGCATGCTGCACCTGCCGCAGACCGTATTCGGCGTGGTGCTGGGAATCGGCGCCTTCATCGCCTCCCCGATCGCAGCGCTCTGGATGGCGCCAGTGATCCTCGGCCTCGTCCTCGCCATTCCCATCGCGCGCTGGACGTCGGACCCGGCGCTGGGGTTGAAGGTCGAGAAGCTCGGCCTGTTCCTGACGCCGGAGGAGCTGTCGCCGCCCGCCGTCCTCGCCGGGCTCAGCACGCCGCCGGTGATCGATGGTCGTGCGATCGCCGCCAACGATTGGCGTCTTATCCTGGACAATCTCTTCATCGACAGCGCGCCGGTGGAAGCGGAGGCTTGAGGCCCGTTCGTCAGGCCTTCGGCGGATCGACGGGGCGAGGTTTGCCGTCGCTGTCCACGGCCACCGAAACGAATGTTGCGTGCGTCACCTCGTCGAGCTCGTCGCTGTCGCGCGGTCGACGCCAGGCCTGCACAGTGATCTTCATGGACGTGCGACCGACCGAAACGCATTCGGCATAAAGGCTGACCTCGTCGCCCACGTGGACCGCGCGCAGGAAGGCCATGCCGTCCACCGCCGCCGTCACGCACCGCCCGCGGGAGCGAAGGTTCGCCACGCTGGTGGCCGCAAGGTCCATCTGCCACATCAGCCAGCCGCCGAATATATCGCCCGCCGGATTGGTGTCCGCCGGCATGGTGGTGGTGCGGATCACCGGCGGATAGCTCGGGGGCTTTTCGGAAGGCTGGTCGGTCATGGAGGGGTCTCGTTCGGACTTGGCGCCTCCTCCATACCTGAGCGCGCGCCTATTTCCACGCCGACATCGCCGCGCCAAACTTGCGCGTTCGTCTGTCTCGTGATTCGGAGACGCTATGCCCGCCGCACCGCTCTCGACCCCGCCGCCCGCCTTCGGCGAGCCCGCGCCCTTCTTCACCGCCGAGACGGACGGGATCGCCAACTATTCCATCGAGGTGGCGGCGGGACGGTGGATCGTGCTGATGGTGTTCGCCACCCTCGGCGCCGACGTCTGCCGTGAGGCCCACAACACGGTGCTGGCGCGGCGGGCGATGTTCAACGATGCAGACGCGGCCTTCTACGGGGTCAGCGTCGACATGAAGGACCGGCTGGAGCGGGGGCTCGCCAACGCCCCCTTCGGCCTTCGCTATTTCTGGGATTTCGACCAGCGGATCAGCCGCCTCTACGGCCTCGTCAACGACGGTCACCTCCAGCCCGCCATCTTCCTGATCGACCGCAGCTTCCGCATCGTCGCCGCCGGGCCGATCGAGAACACCGCCGCCGTGCTCGACCGGCTGGCGCGCGAGCTGGCCGCAGAGCCCGCCTTGCCGGATGGCCCGTTCGCCCCGGTGCTGACCCTGCCCAATATCTTCGAGCCTGAGTTCTGTACGGCGCTGATCGACTATTTCCAGGCCCGCGAGCCCTCGGAATCGGGCTTCGCCGCCGAGGTGGGGGGCCGCACGGTCGATCTCATCAATCCCCACCTGAAGCGGCGCCAGGACGTGACGGTGGAAGACGCCGATATGCTGGCCGCCATCAAGGCGAAGCTGGAGACGCGCCTCCTGCCCATGGTGAAGCGGGCGTTCGGCTGGCAAGCGAGCGAGATCGAACGCTACCTCATCACTCGCTACGGCGAGCACGACCAGGGCTTCTTCTCCGCGCACCGCGACGACGTGACGGCCGGCACCGCGCACAGGAAGTTCGCCGTCACACTGAACCTCAACGCCGGCGACTACGACGGCGGCGAACTGCGGTTCCCGGAGTTCGGGCGGCGCACCTATCGACCGCCCACGGGCGGCGCCACGGTCTTCTCCTGCGCCCTGTTGCACGAGGCGACGCCGGTGACGCGGGGCGTGCGTTACGCCTTCGTGCCCTTCCTCTACGACGAGGCGGGGGCGAAGCTGCGCCGCGCCAACCTCGCCCTCGTGGGCGAAGCGCCGGTCGGCAACCGCCGGGACCGCCGCGCGGCCAAGCGGCGTTAGACGCCCGCCACGTAGGCCTTCAGCCCTTCCACCAGGTGGTCGAACATCAGCCGCATGCGGCGGACGCCCTTCAGGTCCTCGTGCATCACCAGCCAGATGCCGAGCTCGAAGTCGAGGAAGCTTCGGTCGATGGCGATCAGGTCGGGATCGCGGGCGGCGAGGGGCGCTTGGCAGACTCCTAGGCCGAATCCGGCCCGCAGCGCGGCGATGCAGGCCAGATCGCTGTCGCTGCGAAAGGCGAACACCTCCCGCGTGATCGGGAAGCCGGCCCCGACCGCGCTAGGCTTCACCGATGGTCGCCGGTCGAACCCGATCACCGGATGCGCCGCCAGTTCGGCGAGCGTGGTCGGCAGGCCATGTCGCGCCACGTAGCGGCGGTGGGCGTAGAGGTTGAGCCTCACCGCGCCGATCTTCTGCGACAGGAGAGCGCCTTGGGTCGGCTGCACCATGCGGACGGCGATGTCCGCCTCGCGCCGAAGCAGGTCCTCTGTATGGTTGGCGAGGACCAGTTCGGGGATCACCGCCGGGTGCTGATTGCGAAACTCGGCCAGCATGGCGGGCAGGACCTCGCCGCCGATCACTTCGGACGCGGTGATGCGCACCACCCCGCGCGCCTCGTCCGCTTCCCCGGAGGCGGTGCGGACCACCGCTTCGGACGCCAGGGCCATGGCCCGCACATGGGGCTCAAGCTCCAGCGCCGCCTCGGTGGGCGCGAGCCCCTGCTGGGACCGGGTGAAGAGCACGAGCCCGCCGAGCGCCTGCTCCAGCGCCTCCACATGGCGGCCGAGGGTGGGCTGGCTGATCCCGAGGCGGCGAGCGGCCCCCGACAGGCTGCCTTCGCTCAGGACGGCGAGGAAGGATCGATAGAGCTCCCAGCCGGGTTCAGCCGTCATCATTCAATTATGAATATCAGGCCTACGATTTATCGCAATTCCATTTATCCCGAGCGCGGCTCACTCTTAGGCCATGGAGGACGACACCATGACCCGAGACAACATCCATATCGCGAAGACGGCCCTCGTGATCGGCGCCACCGGCGGCGTCGGCGGGGCGGTGACCCGAAGCCTGCTCGCCCGCGGCTGGCGTATCCGCGCCCTGAACCGCGATCCCGAGCGGGCCGCAGGGATCAAGGGCCTGACGGGCGTGGCGTGGATCAAGGGCGACGCCATGAACGCCGCCGACGTGATCGCCGCCGCCTTGGGCGTTGACCTGATCGTCCACGGCGCCAACCCGCCGGGCTATCGCGACTGGGACAAGGTCGTGCTGCCCATGCTGGAGAGCTCGATCGCGGCGGCCAGGGCCAGCGGCGCGACGATCCTCTTCCCCGGAACGGTCTATAACTATGGGCCCGACCTCTACGACCGGCCCGGCGGCGTCGCGGTGACGGAGACCTCGCCGCAGAACCCCGTCACCCGCAAGGGCGCGATCCGGGTCGAGATGGAGCGGCGGCTGGAGGCTTCCGGCGTGCGGACCATCCTCGTGCGGGCCGGCGACTTCTTCGGTCCCGGAGCCACCGCCAACAGCTGGTTCTCGCAGGTCGTGAAGCCGGGCAAGGCGGTGCGCGGGGTGGTCTATCCCGGCGACCGCGACGCGGGCCACGCCTGGGCCTATCTGCCCGATCTCGCCGAGACCATGGTGCGTCTGGTGGAGCGCCGGGCCGAACTCCCGACCTTCGCGGCCTTCAACTTCGGCGGTCACTGGTTCGAGCGGGGCGTCGAGCTGGCGCAGGCGGTGTTGCGGGTGGTGGAACGGCCCAGTGGGAAGACCGGCGCCTTCCCCTGGCTCATGGTGATCGGTCTCTCGCCCGTCGTGCCGGTGTTCCGGGAGCTTCTGGAGATGCGCTACCTCTGGACGCGGTCCCTGAGGCTCGACAACGCCAAGCTTGTGGCGTTCCTTGGCGAGGAGCCGCACACGCCGCTCGACCAGGCGGTCGCGGTCGCTCTGGATACGCTCGGGTGTCTGAAGGCCGAATGGCCGCTGGCGATGGGCGCGCCCGTCGCTCAATAGGGGGAAGCCGATGTTTGTCGGGCACTACGCCGCCGCGCTCGCCGCCAAGGCCTATGAGCCGCGGGCGCCGCTCTGGACCTATGTGGGGGCTTGCCAGCTTCTGGACATCGGCTGGTCCAGCCTCGTGGCGCTCGGGGTGGAGAAGGTCAGGATCGATCCCAGCCTGCCGGGCTCGACCCTCAATCTCTATTTCATGCCCTACACCCACAGCCTCCCGGCGGCGCTGGTCTGGTCGGCGGGTGCTTTGATCGCGGCGCGCCTGTTCAGGCTGCCGTGGCGGGCGGCTGTGGTGCTGGCGCTGACGGTCTTCTCCCACTGGATCCTCGATCTACTGGTGCATCGGCCGGACCTTCTGGTCTGGCCGGGCGGCGCCAAGGTGGGGCTGGCGTTCTGGAACTTCCCGCTGCCCGAACTGGCGCTGGAGATGGGGCTGGTGGCCGTGACCGGCGCAGCTTGGGTCGCTCAGCGCAAGACCGAGGGTCGCCGCGCCTGGCCCGCCGTCATCTTCATCGCCCTCCTGGCCGCGATCCAGATCGTCAACGCCCTCGGCGGCGCGATGAAGGACCCGACGGCGCTGGGGGTTCAGGCGCTCGTCATCTATCTGGCGTTCACGGCCATCGCCTGGGTGATCGACCGAAAACCTGTACGGAGCACCGCCGCCGCCGCATAAGACTCCCTAAAACGGGAGGTTTTCATGGCGTTCAAGGCATCGGTTCTGGCGGCGGCTTTGGGCGCCGTGCTGGCGTCGGGGAGCGCGTTCGCCGCCGATCCGCCCTCCACCTACACGATCAAGGCGCAGGCCGAGGTGCTGAAGGCCGATCCGTTCCAGGACCGGCAGGACTTCGACTTCGCCGCTCGCGGCTTCCTCGGCACACGCGCCGACCCGCTCATCAAGAGTGCGAGCGGCCAGACTGTGTGGGACCTTTCGGCGTTCGACTTCCTGAAGGGCGATGCGCCGCCGACCGTGAACCCCAGCCTCTGGCGGCAGGCGGAGCTTCTGGCCAGGAACGGCCTCTTCAAGGTGACCGACCGCGTCTATCAGGTGCGCGGGTTCGATCTCGCCAACATCACCTTCGTGAAGGGCGATACGGGCTGGATCGTGATCGATGCGCTCACCGCCACCGAGACCGCCAGGGCGGCCTACGATCTCGTCACCCAGAAGCTCGGCCAGCGGCCCATCGTGGCGATCATCTTCACCCACGGCCATTCGGATCATTTCGGCGGCGCGCGGGGGCTGGTCAGCCAGGCTGATGTGGATAGCGGCAAGGTCAAGGTGATCGCGCCCAAGGGGTTCCTCGAAAGCGCCGTCAGCGAGAACGTGATCGCCGGCACGGCCATGGCGCGGCGCGCCACCTACCAGTTCGGCGTTTATCTGCCCAAGAGCCCGACGGGGCAGGTGAATTCCGGCATCGGCCCCGCGCTGGCGGTGGGGACCCAGAGCCTGATCCCGCCGACGGTGGACATCGACCATACCGGCCAGGAAATGATCATCGACGGGATGCGCTTCGTCTTCCAGGTGACGCCGGGCACGGAGGCGCCCGCCGAGATGAACATCGACATGCCGGACCTGCACGTACTGGACATGGCCGAGAACGCCAACGCCACCATGCACAATGTGCTGACGCCCCGCGGCGCCCTGGTGCGGGACGCACGGGTGTGGGCCGAGTATCTGACCCAGTCGATCCGCCTCTATGGCGCGACCTCCGACGTGATGATCACCAGCCACGCCTGGCCTCGCTTCGGCAAGGCCGCCCTCAACGACTTCCTCGCCAAGCACCGCGACGCCTACGAATACCTGCACGACCAGACAGTGCGGCTGATGAACGAGGGGCTGACCGGGGACGCCATCGCCGCCCGCCTGAAGTTGCCGCCGGTGCTGGAGCGGGAGTGGTACGACCACGGTTACTACGGGAACATGAGCTTCAACAGCCGGGCGGTCTATCAGCGCTACATGGGCTGGTACGACGCCAATCCGGTCCACCTGAACGCCATGGCGCCGGCGGATGCGGGCCGGCGCTACGTGGAGGCCATGGGCGGCGCGGGGCGGGTGCTGGCGATGGCGCAGACGGCGTTCCAGGGCGGCGATTACCCCTGGGCGGCGGAGCTTCTGAACAGGGTGGTGTTCGCCGATCCCGCCAATACGGACGCCAAGACCCTCCTCGCCCGCGCCTACGACCAGCTCGGCTACCAGAGCGAGGACAGCCTCTGGCGCAACATCTACCTGACGGGTGCAAAGGAGCTTCGGGACGGGGTTCAGGCCACGGGGGCGGGGCTCGGCGCAGGCGCGATCGACCTGATCAAGAACATGCCGACCCCCTTGCTGCTCGACCTGATGGCCGTGCGCCTGAATGCCGACAAGGCGGGCAAGGGGCAGGTGAAGCTGGAGCTGATCTTCCCCGAGCGACACGAGCAGGCCTATGTGACGGTGCAGAACGGCGTCCTGATCCACGAAGCCATCCCGGCGCCGGGGCCGGTTGACGCCACCCTGACCCTGAACCGCACGAGCTTCCTCCTGACCGCCTTCCAAGGGGCGCCGCTCGCCGGGGCCATCAAGTCCGGCGCGGCGAAGGTGGAGGGCGATCCAGCGGCTTTGACCCGGCTCGTGAGCTGGCTCGATGCGCCCAAGGGAGACTTCCCCATCGTCACGCCGTAAAATGAACGCCATGAGCGATCCCGCCGACCTCGACGCCTTCCTCTCGGGCCTGCCCAAGGCCGAGCTGCACCTGCACATCGAAGGCTCGCTGGAGCCCGAGCAGATGTTCGCCTTCGCCCGTCGCAACCGGATCGCGTTGCCGTTCAAGTCGGTGGAGGACCTGCGCGCCGCCTACAGCTTCACCCGCCTGCAGGACTTCCTCGATATCTACTATCAGGGCGCCGACGTGCTCCGCACCGAGGAGGATTTCAAGGACCTCGCCCTGGCCTATTTCCGGCGGGTAAAAGCCGACGGCGCGCGCCATGCCGAAATCTTCTTCGATCCCCAAACCCACACGGCGCGCGGACTGCCCTTTTCCGTCGCGGCGGAGGGTCTTCTGGCCGGCATGGCGCAGGCCGAGCGCGAGCTCGGCGTCACATCCAGGCTGATCCTCTCCTTCCTGCGCCACCTCGACGAGGACGACGCCTTCGCCACGCTCAAAGCCGCAGAGCCGTGGCTGGACCGCTTCGTCGCCGTGGGGCTCGATTCCTCCGAGATGGGGCATCCTCCGTCGAAGTTCGTGCGGGTGTTCCAGGCGGCCCGCGAGCGCGGCCTGAAGTGTGTCGCCCACGCCGGCGAGGAGGGGCCGCCGGCCTACGTCCGCGAGGCGCTCGACCTTCTGCACATCGACCGCATCGACCACGGCAATCGCTCGCTTGAGGATGACGCCCTTGTCGCGCGGCTGGCGAGGGAAGCGATGACGCTGACGGTCTGCCCGCTCTCCAACCTCAAGCTGTGCGTGGTGGCCGACGTCACGGCGCACCCCTTGGCGCGCATGCTGCAACTCGGGCTGAAGGCGACCGTGAATTCCGACGATCCGGCCTATTTCGGCGGCTACCTCAACGACAACTACCGGGCGGTGGTGCGCGGGCTCGGCCTTCGTCGGGGGGACCTGATCACGCTCGCCAGGAACAGTTTCACGGGCTCTTTCCTGCCCCCGGAGACGATCGCGGCGCATCTGGCGGCGGTGGAGCGGTACGTGGCGACGGCCTGAGCATCTCGCCGGACGCCACAAGCGCGGTGACGTAGATCAGGGCGAAGATGTCGTTGGCGGCGATGAAGGTGGCCTCTCCCATATTCATGACGGCGGTGAACACCGCGACCAGCAGGGGCAGGATCGCCAGGGGTACGCCAGGGTTCATCGCGAGCCTGAACGCGCGCCGGAAGGCCAGCGCGAGGATGCCCAAGGTCACCCCAAGCCCGACAAGCCCCAGATTCAGCATCACGTCGAGATAACCGTTCTGGGCGTTCGGCACATAGCCGAACCCGCTGTGGTCCGACACCAGCCGGGCCACCACATCTCGAAACCCCGTGCTGTAGCCGTAGCCGAGGATGAGCCGCTCTCGGGCTGCGGGCATGAACAGACCCCAAAGCGGTCGGCGGCCCGTGAGCGTAGGCTCCTTACCGACGACCGACAGCAAAGCGGCTTCGATCAGCGGCAGCGCAAGGGCGATGGCCGCCAGCATCGTCCCCCCGAGCAGCAGACAGAAGGGCCACCCCATCCGCGCTATGCTGCGCCGCCCCAAGGCGAGACATGGCGGGAGCGCCAGCAGCACGCCAGCGCTGATCCATCCGCCTCCGGAGTGGGCCTTCCACAGGCAAAGCCCCGACATGATCATCACGCCGACGCGCACCCACGGACGGCGAAACGTGACCCGACCGCCATGAACCGCGAACGCCAGGGAGAGCGCGGACAGTTGCGCCAGCACCGTCCGATGACCGAACACGCCCCGCCAGTCTCCAACATGGACGCTCTGCACGCCGTCCGATATCTGATGAACGCCATATCCGGGTAAGAGGACGAGGTAAGCCACGCTCAACACCACCGCCACGGCGGCGGCCTGCGCCAGGAACCGCAGCGCGGCCCCTGCGGGCAGGGCCGCCGTGATGGCGAGACCGGCCAAGACAGTGGCTGTGAATGCGATGGCGCGGCGAGCGGCGATCGCCTGCTCCGGCGCCCAGGCGACAGATGTGAGAGCCAGGGCAGGCAAGGCGAGCAGCAGCAAGTTGGCCTTCAGCGGGGCCGCCATGCACTGTGCATTCAGCATCGCGAAGACAGCCATGACGAGGAAGGCGCCGCCGATCGCCGCCTGCGACTGCAGGGAGGCGCTGTCGGGGCCCACCGGCGCGCGGGGGTCGAGGCCGGAAAGCTGCAGTGAAAAGGCCCCGCCTGCGATCAGAAAGGCGAGGATCATAAGGCACCGCACCGCGATCCTGCCCAGCGCTTCAAGATTGCCGACGCCAAGATTGCGGGCGGCGGAAGAGTTTGGGCCCGGCGAAGCCTGTCTCATCGGGTGGCCGCCAAAAGACCGTCGTAGACGCCCGCCACCAGGACGCTGAGCGCGGCGTAATCTCGATGGCGGGCGACCCAGGGCGGGCCCTTCGCCCCCATCGCCTCCGCTGCAGCGGGATCGCCGAGCAGGCCGACGATGGCCGCTGCGAAGTCTCCGGCCGTGGGCGGCGCGATCACTCCGGCGCCGCTCGCCTCGATCGTCTGCCGCTGGTCTGGATGATCGGCGGCGACCACGGGGCGGCCCATGGCCAGATATTCCACCAGCTTGGTCGGCGTGGCGGAAAGGTAGGTCTCGGGCCAGACCGGAAACGGCGCAAGGCAGACGTCGGCCCGGCGGACGTAGGAAAGCGTTTCCGGTAGAGGCAGATGGCCCGTGAACATCACCTTGTCGGCGACACCCGCTGCGTTCCCCGCGCCCCTCAGACGACTGACATCCGCGATGGGCGTGTCGCCGACCAGGACAAGCACGGCGTCAAGCCCTTCGGTCCGGACGGCGGCCGGCGCCGAGACCAGCATCTCAATATCCCGTTCGGGATCCAGGGATCCGACGTAGACAAGCACCTTGCGCCCATCGAGCCGGGGATCGGCCGACGGCGGAATCGTCGCAGGATCGTAGATCGACACGCTGACCCCCATCGGCACGGCGGTGATGCGCTCTCTTGGAATGCCCTTGGCGATCAGATCGGCCTTCATCCGCTCGCTCTGGGCAAACACATGGGCGGCCTGTGGCAGCACCCAAGCGTAGAGCAACCGTCCCGCAATCCCGCCATAGACAAGGCGCGCCAGCTTCAGGAGAGGCGCGCCGGGCGGCGTCTGACGCCGCGCGCGGTGCAGGTACCCCTCGGTCATCGGATAGGACATCCAGTAGACGAAGGGCCGCCGCCCCAGGCGTGACGCCGCGAGGAATAGGACCGCCGACAGGGCGGCGTCGCGAACCTGGACGACATCCACGCCGCCTTGCGCCACCCGCACGGCCTGTCCGAGTTGAAGCCTCAACCAGGACAGAACGCCCCTGCGGCTCACGAGAAAGCGTTCTCCCCGGCGTCCAGGCAAGACCGCCGGAAATCCCTGTAAGGATCGCGCGCACACCCAGTCGATATCAAAAAGCGGCGTTAGCCAGCGGCTGAACAACTCCACCAGATCGACGCGGAAATAAGGATAGCGATCCCGCGTGACGATCATCAGCCGAGCTGAAGCGCTCCTCTTGGCGCCGCTGGGATGGCCCTTCTCATCAGGCTGGACAGGAAGGGTCAAATCATCAAGGCTTTGAAAATCGACAGCCGCGTGCGGGTCACGAGCGCGTCCGAGCCGACGATGCCTTTCAACAAGAGCCGCGGTGCAGGCTGGCAGGCGCCGAACGCTGGGGCGTGGGGAACATGGATCAGGGTCCAGCATGGCGCGACCGCCCCTGGCCGGCCACCATTTTGCGCCTTGCTCAACAACGAGAGCCGCCGTCCTCGCGGGGTTGTAAGCTCGGCGTGCGGGCCGTCAAGGCGAGCGGCGATGCCAGGGGCGAGAGTGAAGCCTGCGGACCACGGCGCGCCCGCTTTTCGCGAAGCGCCCAGCAAGTAGTCATCCACGATGACCGCGTCTTCCTCCACCTTGATCCGCCTGCGATGGGTCAGTCCGAACCGGCGCGTGTAGCCAGCGTGCTCGGCGATCGCCTCGTCGTTGCTTTGGTGAAGCAGGGTGGTGCGGGCGTGGGCTCTCCAGGCAAAGGGGCCGATGATCCAGCTCTGGTCCTGATCGGCGAGACTGAGGGTGTTGTGCGCCGCCGTGCCCCGCAGGGCGTTCCGCTTTGCGCCGCGCCCATGATAAAGATAGGTCCCAGGTCCGACGAAGATCGGCTCGCCGTCGAGGTGCAGCCAGATCGACAGGGCGTCCGCGTGGCCATGGGCGGCGATGGAGAGATAGCCCAGCGGGCCATGATCGAAGGCCAGCAGCAAGGCCTCACCCGCCAAGGATTGACGCCAGACGGTGATCCCTCCCTTGTCGAAGCACCTGACGCCGACCGGTTGCGGCGCGTTGAAAAGAGGCTCGCCGCCGCTTGTTTCTGACAGGAAGAGGTTACGGAGCGTCGGCGCAAGGCTTGAGCTCATGGGGTTCTGCAGTCCCAGCCATCGCGCCGTCATCGCGCCGGCGGAGGCGATGTATCGGGGTTCTGCGCCTTGGGTCAGCGCCAGCACCCGTCCCCCGTCTGTATCGCCGATGGCGGGCGCCTGGCCATCGGCGTCGAGGAACCATGAGAGGGTTTCCACGACCTTTCCGGCACGCATCCTGAAGCCCTCGGAAACCGGCAGGTTTCCAGCGTCGCAGGCGTGGGCGGCGAGGGTGAACCATTCCAGACTGTAGGCGGCGTAGTGAAGCGACTGTTCTGCGCCGACGCCATCCTCGTGGAACTGCAGGCGCATTTCGCGTTCGAGGCGCCGGCGGGACACCTCCAGCGTCTTCCTCGCAGCCGGCAGGCCCCGCGCGCAGACCGCGGCCACGATCAGCGCAGCCAGTTCGGCGATCCGATGGTTGTTGGCCGACGAGAACCGCGACGGGTAGCGTGCGATCCAGTGGACATGCGCATCAAGGAAGGCGCGTACGGCGGCGTCATCTTCCGGCGTCTTCGGGCGGACGAACGCCACGGCGGCCAGAAGGGAGACGACGCGGCTGGCCGCCTCGATCCCGCTGCTCCAGTTCACGCCGCGACCCGGCGGGTTGGCGGCCATCCATCCGCGAAGGATGTCGAACACCTGGTTCGCCGCATCGGCGTTGCTCGCATGGACGGCGTACAGCGCGAGGGGCGGCAGAAACTGAAGCCGGTTGAGCTCCCAGACGAACTTGACGTCGCCGAGCTGGTCCTGCGTCCGATAATCGACGTCGAACGCTGAAAGCTCGCGCCCCGGCCAGAGCCGCCGCGTCACAGGGTCTAACCGCCAGATATCGCCCTTCCACCATTCCCCCGCAGTCGGTGAGCAGGCCGGCCAGGACTGGTTCAGGAAGGTGAAGCGGCCCGATAGAACGGCCTCCGCCTCCACCTCGAGCCGATCGACGAAACGCGTTTCCAGCGGCTCAGCCCATGACAGGCCTGGCAGTGCGGACACCTCGCCCGCGAACCGGCCAAACGATGTCCAGTCTCGCGGCCTCGCCCGGTCTTGCGCTCGCTTCAGATATTCCACGACACGATGGGCGATCTCGGGCGGGGACATCCGTCCGACCCGCTTTAACGCCCAGCTGATCTGTTTCGCGGTCCCGCCCATGCGCCCAACCCAAAGGAAAGCCTTCTTGTAATACACCTTTAGATTGTTTATCGAGGCGTTCACAAGCCGGGCGAAGGCCTGGGAGGCGGGGGCGCCGATCATCGTCGTGAATGAAGCTGTGGGCACCCGCGCGCGATCAAAGCGCCCATGCGCGACGTCAAAGACCGGTCGGGGCTGATGTGCGGGGTCGTGGGCTGGGTGACGAGTCGCCCCCTTGACCCGGCGGTCATGGACGGCGCCCTGGGCGCCCTGGCGCATAGGGGACCGGACGGTCGAGGGTCCTGGCGCGGGATATCGGCGGATGGTGGCGAGGTCGCGCTCGGCCACACGCGGCTTGCGATCATCGACGCCGATGGGGGCGCGCAGCCCTTCTTCAGCCACGACCGCCGGTTCGTGGTCAGCTTCAACGGCGAGATCTACAACTTCATCGAATTGCGGGACGAGTTGCGGGCGCGGGGCTGCTGCTTCGTCACACGATCGGACACCGAGGTGCTGGTAGAGGCCTGGCGGGTCTGGGGCATGGATTGCCTGCCGCGGCTTCGGGGCATGTTCGCCTTCGCGCTTTATGATGCGCAGACCAGAGCGCTCGTCCTCGCCCGCGATCCGTTCGGCAAGAAGCCGCTGTTCCTGGCCGACATCCAGGGCGGCATGGCCTTCGCCTCCGAAATTGCGCCCCTGCTCGATCTGCCGGGCATGGAGCGTCGGCTGAATCTGGACGGCCTTGGGGATTACCTCCATCGGCGTTACGCGCCCGGCCCCGTGAGCTTCTTCAAGGGCGTTCGTAAGGTCCTCCCCGGTCATGTGGCGATCTTCGCTGGCGGCGCTTTGGAGGAGCGGCGCTATTTCACGCCGCCCCTGGCGGCCACGGCCTCCAAGCCTGTCCCGTTCGCAGACGCCGCGGCGATGTTTCGCGCCGGGTTGGAGGAGGCTGTGCGACTGCGTCTGCTTTCAGATGCGCCGTATGGCGTGTATCTGTCCGGCGGCGTCGATTCGTCCGTCATCGCGGCGCTGATGGCCCGGCAGGTCGGGCAGGTCCGCAGCTTCGCCGTCGGCTTCGAGGACGCCGCCTATTGCGAGGCGCATTGGGCGGAACGGGTCGCGGCAAGGCTCGGCGCTCGCCACGAAGCGCTCATCGTGACGGCGCGGGACTTCGCCGACCACTGGGCCTGCGCCGTTCGTCATCGCGGCGCGCCCGTTTCGAAAAGCTCGGACGTGCCGATCCTGATGCTGTCCCGCGCGGCGTCGCTCAGCGTGAAGATGGTGCTGACAGGGGAGGGGGCGGACGAGCTTCTCGCCGGCTATCCCAAGCATCGCGCCGAGCGCTGGATCGCCGCCTACCACGGGGTTGTCCCGCCGCTTGCGCACAGGGCGCTGCTCGATCCGGTGGTGCAGCGCCTGCCCTACGGCGCGCGTCGGCTCAAAATCCTGTCCCGCGCCTTGTCGGAGCCCGACGTGCAGGCGCGCTCGAGTCTCTGGTTCGCCAACGGCGACCGGCGATCCGTGAACGACCTGCTCGGGCATGACCCGGTCGCAACGCGCGCGCGCCGACTGACGCCCCTGGCGTCCCTGCGCCAGATCATGCTGGCGGATCAGACCGGCTGGCTCCCCGACAACCTCCTGGAGCGTGGGGACCGGATGATGATGGCGGCGGGGGTGGAGGGGCGGATGCCGTTCATGGACGCAAATCTGGCCGCGCTGACCGCGAGCTTTCCCGACCGGCTGCTGTTCGACCGGCGGGGCGGCAAGGCGATCCTGCGCGCCGCCGCTGCGGACCTGCTGGACGCGGAGACCCTCAACCGGCGCAAAGTCGGGTTCAGGACCCCTGTGGGCGACTGGTTCAGGGGCGAGCTGCGGCCCATGCTGCTGGACCTGCTATCCGGCGAGGGCTCACAGGTCCGGCGGCTGGTGGACGGGGCGGCGATCGACCGCATGCTGGCGGAGCACCTGCCTCGCCGCGTGGATCACACGGGCATGCTGTGGACGCTGGCCAACCTGGAGCTGTTCCTGCGGGAATACCGGCTGGACGTGGACGCCTGACGCAGAAAGGCTCAGGCCGCCCTTACGGCCTCCGGCGCCGACGATCCCATGGGCTTCATGCCGAGGTCGGCCAGGAGGCGGGCGTCCTCATCCTGCCCCGGCAGGGGCGTGGTGAGGAGCTTGGCGCCGACGAAGATGGAGTTGGCGCCAGCCATGAAGCAGAGCGCCTGCATCTCGCGGCTCATGCCTTCCCGCCCGGCGGCGATGCGGACCATGGACTTGGGGCAGACGAGGCGGGCGACGGCGACGGTGCGTACGAACTCCAGCCCGTCGATGGGGTCGCTATCGCCGAGCGGCGTGCCGGGGATGGGGACCAGCGCGTTCACCGGCAGGCTTTCGGGGTGGGCGGGGAGGGTGGCGAGCGAATGCAGCAGGCCCGCGCGATCCGCGCGGCTCTCGCCCATGCCGACGATGCCGCCGCAGCAGACGCTCATGCCCGCGTCCCGCACATGCGCCAGCGTATCGAGGCGGTCGCCATAGGTGCGGGTGGTGACCACCGTGTCGTAGTATTCCGGCGAGGTGTCGAGGTTGTGGTTATAGTAGTCGAGGCCCGCCGCCTTCAGCGCCTTGGCCTGATCCGGCGTCAGCATGCCGAGGGTGGCGCAGGTCTCGAGGCCGAGCGCCTTAACGCCGGAGATCATGGCCGCCAGCTTGGGGGTGTCCCGGTCCTTCAGGTCCCGCCACGCCGCGCCCATGCAGAACCGCTGCGCGCCCGCCGCCTTGGCGCGCATGGCGTCGGCGATGACGGCGGTCGCGTCCATCAACTTGGAGGCTTTCAGCCCGGTGTCGAACGAGGCGGACTGGCTGCAGTAGCCGCAGTTCTCCTCGCACCCGCCGGTCTTCACCGACAGCAGCTGGGAGAGCTGGATTTCAGAGGGATCGAACCAGGCGCGATGCACGCTGGCCGCCTGGAACATCAGGTCGTTGAAGGGCAGGTCGAACAGGGCCTCCACCTCGGCGCGGGTCCAATCGGTGCGGGGCTCTGCGGGATCGCGCGGGGTCATCGGAACGCTCCTTCACTGTGGCTCGCCTTTCAACACGCAATCGGGCGCGATGCAAAGACGTGGATCGTCGTCGGATCGGCTATAACCGGGTTGTGACCCCCAAGGACCTCATCCGCGCCGAAGCGCTGAAGCTGGGCTTCGGCGCCTGCCGCATCGCGCGGGCGGACGCGCCGTGGCTGGCGGGCGAGCGGCTGGCCGAGTTCGTGGAGAAGGGCCGCCACGGCACCATGGACTGGATCGAGACGACCCAGGATCGCCGCAGCCATCCCAACGCCATGTGGCCGGACGCGCGCTCCGCCATCGTGCTCGGCATGAACTATGGACCCGACCACGATCCCCGCGACCAGCTGCTCGACCGGGACCGCGCGGCCATCAGCGTCTATGCGCAGGGTGACGACTACCACGAGCTGATCAAGGGGCGGCTGAAGGTGCTGGGCGGCTGGATGGCCGCCAGGTTCGGCTGCGAGCTGAAGGTGTTCGTGGATACGGCGCCCCTGATGGAAAAGCCCCTGGCCCAGGCGGCGGGTGTGGGTTGGCAGGGCAAGCACACCAATCTGGTTTCGCGTGACTTCGGCTCTTGGCTGTTCCTGGGCTCGATCCTGACCACGCTGGAGATCGAGCCGGATGCGCCAGAGACCGACCATTGCGGCCAATGCCGGGCTTGTCTCGACATCTGCCCGACCAACGCGTTTCCCGCGCCGTATCAGCTCGACGCCCGCGCCTGCCTCTCCTACCTCACCATCGAGCACAGGGGGCCGATGCCGCGCCGATACAGGGCGGCGATGGGCAATCGCATCTACGGTTGTGACGACTGCCTCGCCGCCTGTCCCTGGAACAAGTTCGCTCAAACGGCTCAGGAGCAGCGGCTGCATGCGCGGGACGCCCTGCGCGGGCCGGCGCTGCAGGATCTGGCGCGACTGGACGATCCCGCTTTCCGCGCCCTCTTCGCCAAATCGCCGGTGAAACGGATCGGGCGGGACCGCTTCATCCGCAACGTCCTCTACGCCATCGGCAATTCCAGCGAGGCTCGGCTGGCGGGCGAGGCGGAGCGGCTGCTGGACGATCCCTCGCCGCTGGTGCGCGGGGCGGCGGCGTGGGCGCTGTCGCGGCTTCTGCCGCCCCCAGCCTTTCGGGCTCTGAGCGGATCGAGGATCGGATTGGAGGCTGATCCCGATGTCGCCGCAGAGTGGCGCTCCGCTAGCCCGGATAAGGATGCGCCGCCGATCCCCGGATGAAACCGACTGTCGCGCCCGCCAGTCCGACGATAATGAACTGCACCGCCAGCGCGCAGAGGATCAGCCCCAGCACCCGCACCACGATGCTCATCCCCACCTTGCCGAGCGCGCGGGAGATCATGCCGGACAGGAGGAAGGCGATCAGCACCGCCACGGCCACGCCGAAGATGGCGGTGATCCCTGCGGCTGTGCCCTGCCATCCCGCTTCGGCGTTCTGGCCGGCGTAGATCACCACCGCCGAAATGGCGCCGGGACCGATCAGCAGCGGCATGCCGAAGGGCACGATCATCCGCTCGAACAGCTTTCGCGCCGAGGCGGCGGTGGAGAGAATCTCCCCCTCCTGCGCCATGCTGGCGAAGGTTGCGGTGAAGTCGTCGCCCATCATCACGAGGCCGAGGCGGAACAGGAGAACGCCGCCGGCGATCCTGAACGCCGTCATGGAGATGCCGAAGTACTGGAGGATCGCCACGCCGGTGAAATAGAAGAAGGTCAGGAAGGCGAAGGCGAAGATCGAGATGTAGAGCGCGATCCGCCGCTGCGCCGCCCGGCTGGCGCCCGCCGTGGCCGCTGCGAACAGGGGCACGTTGCCGATCGGGTCGATCAGGGCGAACAGGGCGACGAAGAAATTGACTGTAAGGGCGACGAAGGACATGATCGTCTCTTAGCCTGCATCGCCATTCAAAGCCGAGTCCCCGGCTTTCATTCGCTCGCCGAAGGAGCCTGCCCATGCCTGCCGCCGTTCGTGTCGTCGACGCGCCCGCCGATCCCCGCCTGATCTGCCCCCTCGACATGCCGACCCGCGGTGACGCCGAGGCCATGGTGGAGCGGCTGGGCGACGCCGTCAGCTTCTACAAGATCGGGCTGGAGCTCCTGGCCACCGAGGGCATGGCCTTCGCCAAGGATCTGCGCCGCCGGGGCCGCCAGGTATTCGCCGACTGGAAGTTGCACGACATCGGCAATCAGGTGGAGCGGGCGGCCGCGGCCATCGCCGCCTCCAACGCTTGCGACCTCCTCACCGTCCATGCCGAGCCGCAGGTGATGGCGGCGGCGGTGAAGGGGCGGGGCGGGGCGCGTTACATGAAGATCCTCGGCGTCACGGTGATGACCAGCCTGTCGGAAGAGGACCTGAAAGAGATGGGCTACGGCATGGGCGTCCAGGCGCTGGTGGAGCGGCGCATCCGTCAGGCCATCGACTGTGGGGTGGACGGCATCGTCGCCAGTCCGCACGAGGCGGCCATGGCGCGCCGGATCGCCGGGCCGGGGTTCTTGGTGGTGACGCCGGGGGTGCGCCCCTTGTGGTCGGCCAAGAACGACCAGTCTCGCGCCGCCACGCCTGCGGAGGCGCTGAAGGCCGGCGCGACGCATCTTGTCTGCGGCCGCCCCATCACCGGCGCCAACGATCCCCGCGCCGCCGCCCTGCAGATCGTCGAGGAGATGGCGGGACTCTGATTTCTTCTTCCGCCCTTCGAAGCGGGAAGGAAATGAGAGGTCAATCCAGGCATACCACCTGGGCCACGCTGAGCTCCCGCCGCAGGTCGTCCGCAGCCCTGCCGTAGTTGTCGACACTGATGGGATCACGTGGCTGGGCGGGGAGGAGCTGCGGCGTCCGGGTCTCCTGCAAGGCCTGGCGGATGGCGTCGAAGGGCGCGGCGTAGAGGCGGCCCCGACGGGGCGCTTCGGCGAGGGTCACGCCTACCACCTGTCCCCGTGCATCCAGCACCGGCGCGCCGGAGAGGCCCGCCAGATCGCCGTGCAGACCCCCCGTGCGACCGGCTTCGGCCCAGGATAGCACCGACTCGGCGCGGGTGGTGCGGAGCCCCGTCTTGCTGCGGGCGCGGAACTCCAGCGTCTGGCGACCGAGAAGGCGGGTGGTGACCTCGCCCGGACGGTCCTGCGGAAAACCGGGGTGGAAGCCCCGTTCACCGAGACGCAGGCCGCCGTTGGACGCCAGCGGCAATGCCGGTGCGCCGCCCTCGGTGGTGAGCACCGCCACGTCAGTGGCCGGAGCGTCGGCGGGGACTTCCAGCACGCGGGCGGCGGCGGCCTTTCCGGGCGCCTCCATGAGTGCGACCCGGCTGCAGCCCGCCACCACGTGCCGCGCCGTCAGCCAGACGCCGCGGGGCGCGATGGAGAAGGCGGTGCCGCTCATGGGGCCGGACGGATCGGCGGAGACCTTCACCACCACCTGCGGCGCGAAGGTCGAGGCGGACGGCAGGAGCCGGCCCTCTTCGGAGGAGAGCGGCGGCGGAGCGGGCGGGGCGTCGGCGTTCTCACGGCGGCCCAGGGCGGCGATCACCAGCGCGGCGACGATGGCGGCGTAGATCAGCCAGTCCGGCAGATGTGGAAAATGCCAGCGCGCCCCCGCCTGGTCCATGTCAGCCCGCGCGCCTCATCCGGCCACCGCGGCCGCCAGCACGAGGGCCGCGCCGACGCGGGCGGCGGCGAGTAGCACGGCGGCGTCGGTCTCGCCGTCCCGCACCCGTTGTGGAATGCCTGTGAGGAGCAGGTCGATCAGCCGGAACACCAGGAGCTGGACCACGATCAGGCTGGCGCCCCAGAGGCTGATCTCGATCCACGACGCTGAAGCGGTGAGGGATACGGCGATGGGCACCGCCAGACCGAGCAGCGCGCCCGCGAAGGAGATGGTCGCCGCCGTCGATCCCTCCCGGATCAGGATCACCTCCTTGATCGGCGACAGGAAGCCATAGACGGCGCAGCCCAGCACCAGGATCGCGAGGCTGATCCCCGCATGCAGGATGGTGACGGGAAACCCGGCGGCGAAGGCCTGAACCTCTGGACTCATCAGGCGACCTTCATCGGGCAGGCGTCATGGGGCGACGGCGGCCTCAACCTCGAGGCGGCGACGGGCGCTGGCGCGCACCTTCTCGCTCTCGGACTTCAGCTGGCCGCAGGCGGCGAGGATGTCACGCCCGCGCGGGGTGCGGATGGGCGAGGAGTAGCCTGCCCGGTTGAGGATGCCGGCGAAGGTCTCGATCGTTCCCCAGTCGGAGCATTCGTAGGGCGAGCCCGGCCACGGATTGAACGGGATCAGGTTGATCTTGGCGGGCACGCCCTTCATCAGCTGGATCAGGGCGCGCGCCTCGGCGAGGCTGTCGTTGACGCCCTTCAGCATCACATATTCGAAGGTGACGCGCCGGGCGTTCGAGAGGCCCGGATAGGCCTTGATACCCTCCATCAGCTCGGCGATGGGGAATTTCCTGTTGAGCGGCACCAGCTCATCGCGCAGCGCATCGTTGGTGGCGTGCAGCGAGATGGCCAGCATGGCGCCGGTGGTCTCGCCGAGCTTGATCAGTTCGTGCACGACGCCGGAGGTCGAGACGGTGATGCGCCGCCGCGACAGGGCGATACCTTCCCCGTCGGAGATCACCTCGATGGACTTGGCTACATTGTCGAGATTGTAGAGCGGCTCGCCCATGCCCATGAACACCACGTTGGACAGGCGGCGCTCCTCGGCGTCGGACGGCCATTCGCCGAGGTCGTCCTTGGCCACCAGCACCTGGGCGATGATCTCGGCGGCGGTGAGGTTGCGCACCAGCGCCTGGGTGCCCGTGTGGCAGAAGGTGCAGTTGAGCGTGCAGCCCACCTGGCTGGAGACGCAGAGCGCGCCGGCCCGGCCCACGTCGGGGATATAGACGGTCTCCACCTCGATGCCGGGGGCCATGCGGATCAGCCACTTGCGGGTGCCGTCTTTCGAGACCTGCCGCTCCACCACCTCGGGGCGGTCCAGGGTGAAGTGCTCGGCGAGCGTGGCGCGCATCTCCTTGGAGACGTTGGTCATCACATCGAAGGTGGTGGCGCCGGAATGGTGGATCCATTGCCACAGCTGCACTGCGCGCATCTTGGCCTTGGAGGCGTCTACGGCGCCGCTGTCGATCAACGCCTGCACCAGCTCGCTGCGCGTCAGCCCGGACAGGTTCGGGCGCGCGGTCGCGGCGGCGGCGGACGGCCGGGAGGAGGAAAGTGTCTGGCTCGTCATGGCCGCTACTGTTACAGTTCAGGGTGATCTAGCAGATAAGGGCGCACACGCCAAAGCGCTCCCTCAATCGGCGAAGGCGGCCGAGACGATCCGCCCGTCGGGATAGAGCGCCGCGCGCTTCATGCCGGCGGAGACGTAGGGCATGGCCACCGACCCATCGGCGCCCACCGCGATCATGCCGCCCTCGCCGCCGAGCGCCTTGATCTCGGCAAGCACGGCGTCCGTCGCGTCGGCGAGGGTCTGGCCGGTCAGGCGCATGCGGAACGCCACCTGCGACGCCGCGCTGACCCGCATGAAGAACTCGCCCTGGCCGGTGCAGGAGATGGCGACCTTGCGGTCCGCCCAGGTTCCCGAACCGATGATCGGCGCATCCCCCACCCGGCCCGGCAGCTTTTCGAACACGCCGCCGGTGGAGGTCGATCCCGCCAGGCGGCCCTCCAGATCCAGCACCACGCAGCCCACCGTGCCGTGCGAGAGGCCCGCCGCTTGACCCGGCGCGTGGTTGGACTCCTCCGCCCCCGCCCGGGTGAACCAGGACTCGGGATCGTGGATGCGGGCTAAGCCCTGCCTGCCTGCGAAGTCCGCCGCGCCCGCACCGGCCAGCATCACGTGGGGCGTCGCCTCCATCACAGCGCGGGCGGCGGCCACCGGGCTCTCCAATCCGATCAGGGCGGCGACAGCGCCCGCATGGCCGGTGGCGCCGTCCATCAGGCTGGCGTCCAGTTCATAGGCGCCGGCGAGGTTGGGCGAGGCGCCGCGTCCGGCCACATAGAGGCCGGAAATCTCCAGCGCCGCCACCGTCTCCACCACCACGTCCAGCGCCGAGGCGCCGGCGGAAAGCCGGTCCCGCGCCATCTCCACGAGGCCCCGCATATGCTCGACCTCGCGGCTGTAGTCGCGGCCCGCCTTGGCGCCCGCGCCGCCGTGGAGCGCCAGCGCAATCGTCCCCGTCATGCTGAACCCTTCATACCGAAACCTCGAAAACGCCTTGGCGCCGCACCGGGCGTTGGGATAGCGTCCGCGCGCATTGAAAGCCATAAAAAGGAAACGCCGATGAAGGCCGTACTCAGCAAAGCCGTGGGCGGACCGGACACCCTGGTTCTGGAGGAGGTCGCCGATCCGACCCTGAAGCCCGGCGAGGTGCTGGTGGCGGTGAAGGCCTGCGGCGTCAACTATCCCGACGTCATCATCATCGAGGACAAGTATCAGTTCAAACCCGAACGCCCCTTCTCCCCCGGCGGCGAGATCGCCGGCGTGGTCGAGGCTGTGGGCGAGGGCGTGACATCGGTGAAGGTCGGCGACCGGGTGATCGGCCAGGCGGGCTGGGGCGGCATGGCGGAAAAGATCGCCTTGGCCGAAGTCCGCTGCATTCCCATGCCGGTCGGCATGTCGTTCGAAGAAGGCGCCGCCTTCATCATGACCTACGGCACCTCCCACTACGCCCTGAAGCAGCGGGCCGATATCAAGCCCGGCGAGACCCTGCTGGTGTTGGGAGCGGCCGGGGGCGTGGGTCTGGCGGCGGTGGAGCTCGGCAAGGCAGCCGGCGCTCGGGTGATCGCCGCCTGCTCCAACCAGGAAAAGGTCGACCTCTGCAAGGCGCACGGCGCCGACGACGGGGTGGTCTATCAGCGCGGCCCGTTCGACAAGGACGGCAAGAAGGCGCTGGCCGACCTCTTCAAGAGCGTGTGCGGCAAGGACGGCGCGAACGTGATCTATGACGCGGTCGGCGGCGACTACGCCGAGGCGGCGCTGAGGGCCATCGCCTGGGAAGGCCGGTTCCTGGTGATCGGCTTCCCATCGGGCATCCCGTCCATTCCCCTGAACCTCACCCTTTTGAAGGGCTGCCAGATCGTCGGCGTGTTCTGGGGCGCCTTCACCGCCAAGGACCCCAAGGGCAATGCGGAGAACATCGCCGACCTGATGAGCCTGTACGCCTCGGGCAAGATCAAGCCCCACGTCTCGGCCACCTACCCGATGGTGCAGGCGGGCCAGGCCATCACCGACCTCGCCGAACGCCGCGCCCAGGGCAAGGTCGTAGTGACGATGGGCTGACGTGGACAGCTCGATGTTTGTCGCTTATAAGTGACAATTGCTGTGATCGAAGTCCGGCAGACCGATACCTTCGCGAGATGGCTTCGGTCGCTTCGGGACAAACGCGGCCAAGCGATCATCGCCTCGCGGATCGCAAGGATGGAGATCGGTAATTTCGGGGATGCCAAGGCCGTGGGTGAAGGCGTTTCCGAACTGCGGATCGATTTCGGTCCGGGGTATCGGGTCTATTTCACGCGGCGAGGCGGGGTTGTCGTCATCCTGCTCTGCGGCGGCGACAAGAGCTCGCAGGCGCGGGATATCGCAAGAGCCAAGACAATGGGGGCGGAGGATCGGAATGATGCTTGAGACAACGCCGTTCGACGCATCGAACTATCTGGACACGCCAGAGGCCATAGCAGCCTTCCTGACCGACGCCTTCGAGGAGGGCGACGCCGCCGTTATTTCTCACGCGCTCGGCGTCGTCGCCAAGGCCCAGGGCATGAGCCGGCTGGCGCATGACACAGGCCTGTCGAGGCAAGCGCTTTATCGATCTCTCAGCACCGGCGGCAGACCTGAACTTTTAACGGTGCTGAAGGTCTTGAACGCTCTTGGGATTCGGCTGGCGGCGACCGCAGTCGCTTAATAATTCGCTTCATAAAACAAAAAAACAGGGAAACGACCAATGGCCAATCGTCTCGATAACAAGATCGCCCTCATCACCGGCGCGGCGTCCGGCATCGGCCTCGGTACGGTGGAGCTGTTCGTCGCCGAGGGCGCCAAGGTGGTGGTGGCCGACGTGCAGGACGCCAAGGGCGCGATCCTGGAGCAGCGCTTCCCCGGCAAGGTGGTCTACGCCCATTGCGACGTGACCAGGGAGGCGGACATCGCCGCCGCCGTCGCGAAGGCGCAATCCGAGTTCGGCGGTCTCGACATCCTCTTCAACAACGCCGGTCACGGCGGGGCGGTGGGCACGGTGGAGGAGACCAACGCCGAGGCGTGGGACCAGACCTTCGCCCTCCTGGTCCGCGCCGCCATCCTCGGCATGAAGCACGCGGTGCCGCTGATGAAGGCGCGCGGGGGCGGATCGGTGATCAACACCGCCTCCATCGCCGGCCTGCAGGCCGGCTGGGGCCCCATCGCCTATTCGACGGCCAAGTGCGCGGTGATCCACCTCTCCAAGGTGACGGCGGCTGAGCTTTCTCCCCAGAACATCCGCGTCAACGCCATATGCCCCGGCCTCATCGCCACCTCCATCTTCGGCGCCTCCATGGGCCTGCCCCGCGAAGTGGCCGATCAGATGGCGGCGCGGATCGAGGAGGTGGCGCCCAAGTTCCAGCCGGTCCCCAAGGCCGGCGTGCCGAAGGACATCGCCGAGGCGGCGCTGTTCCTGGCCTCCGACGCTTCCGCCTTCATCTCGGGCACGCATCTGGTGGTTGACGGCGGCATCACCATCGGCTCGCGCCATTCGTGGAACCCGGAGACGGTGTCGCCGCTCTTGGAGGCGCTGGGCATCACCGCCGAGCAGGCCCAGGCCATGGCCGAGGCCCGCAGGACGGCGCAGA
>Ga0302311_10001138_pt1 | contig 31939 bp, 24 predicted proteins | sample III_Palsa_N1_3_FD_200449 | JGI IMG/M metagenome (GOLD analysis project Ga0302311, IMG submission 200449) | Peat permafrost microbial communities from Stordalen Mire near Abisko, Sweden - III_Palsa_N1_3 | ecosystem: Environmental > Terrestrial > Soil > Palsa > Peat permafrost | place: Sweden... | reverse complement strand
GGGCGTACTGTGTTGCGATCTGGGCGCCTTCGAGCCGGCTTGCCGCTTTCTCAAGGAAGCGTTAGGCCTGGCGCCAACCCATGCCAGGGCGCGCGGCCAGCTGGCTGTGGCACTGGACTCCCTCGGGGATGTGCGGGCTGCCGCGGGCGAATTGACCGAGGCGCAGCGATACTTCGAACAAGCGCTCACCTGGATGCCGGAGGATGCGAGAACACTACGCAGCCTCGGGCGGGTGGCGCTGCTGCGCGGGGATTCGGCACGGGCGGAAATCTTTCTCGCTCGCTCGCTGGTGCACCAACAAGACCACGCGGAAGCCCTCAACTGGCTGGGTCTCGCGCGCCTCCAACTGAAGAAATTTGTCGCGGCGGAAGACCCGTTACGGCAGGCAGTGCGGCTGCAGGCAACTCTCCATCAAGCTCGAAATAACCTCGGCCTTGCGCTGCACTGGCAGGGTCGTCTCGCTGAAGCAGAGGCCAGTTTCGAAGAGTTGCTCGCCATCGATCCCACGCACGAGCGGGCAAGAATCAATCTGGCGAACACGCTGCGCGTTCGCGGCGCACATGAACGGGCCCGGCAAGAACTCGAAGCGGTCATCGCAACTAACCCGGAGGCAGCAGATGCACTCAACAACCTCGGTGCCGTCTTTCAGGATCTGGCGCAGGCTGACCAAGCTCTCGCGACTCTCACTCGAGCCCTGGAACTGGCTCCCGATGTGCCGGAAATTCGCTGGAACCTGGCGCTGACCCAATTGCAACTCGGGGACTTCAGGAATGGTTGGCGCAACTTCGAAACCCGCTGGCAGGGTTGCGCGTCGCTGCAGGGTGTCTATCCAATGCCCTTGGACCGCGCGTGGCGCGGTGAAGCGCTGCGCGGCAAACGTCTGCTGCTGTGGGCCGAGCAGGGCTTCGGCGACACGCTTCAGTTTATCCGCTTCGCTCGAAATGTCGCTTTCCAAGGCGCCGTCGTCGATGTCCTGGTCCCGCCTGAACTGGCGGGATTGGTGCGCAATGTCGTGGGTGTCGATGCGGTTTCTGTCCATGGGGAATCGTTGCCGCGCTACGACTATCACTGCCCGTTGATGAGCTTGCCGCATCACCTGGACATCGCGCCGACGGTTGATGCCTTGCATGGCGCGACTCCCTACCTCATCGTCGCTGCACATCGCGTCGACGACTGGCGGCGACGGTTGGAGTCTTTCCCAGGCCTCAAAGTAGGGCTGGCCTGGGCCGGCCGCGCGCGGCCGTACAGCGCCGAACTCATGGCGGTGGACAGGCGTCGCAACCTCCCGCTCGAACATTGGGGCCGAATCCTGACGGTTGCCGGCTGTAGTTTCTTCAGCCTGCAAAAAGGGCCCGCCCCGAGTGTGCCGGACCTCGGCAACCTCGGCCTGTCGATTCAGGATTTTTCGGCCGAATGGAGCGACTTCGCCGACACCGCAAGCTTTTTGGCCAACCTCGATCTAGTCATTAGCGTCGACAGCGCGGTGGCGCATCTTGCCGGCGGACTCGGCAAACCCGTATGGCTGCTGAACCGCTTCGATAGTTGCTGGCGCTGGATGCTAGGGCGCAGTGATTCGCCCTGGTACACATCCCTCCGCCAATTCCGCCAACCCCAGCCCGGCGCGTGGGGGCCGGTCGTTCACGCCGTCGCCGCTGCGCTCACCGCGGCGGTGGAGTCGCGGCCGTGCTGATGGCGGCCGACCGGCATCTCCGCGACAGCAGCGCTAGTCGAAGCGACCGCGGGCCGCGATGTGCGCTAGATCTGCGGCGACTTGCCGCATTACACCCTCCCAATCTCCGGGCCGACGCTGCCGGTAAAGCTTCACCGTCGGATACCAAGGGCTGTCGCTTCTATCCACGAGCCAGCGCCAGCAGGCGTCGAACCGATTGAGAATCCATACCGGCTTACCCAACGCCGCCGCCAAATGAGCCATGGCAGTGTCGACTGTTACGATGAGATCCAGATTGGCCACGAGCGCCGCGGTATCCGAAAAATCACGCAGTTCGTCGGTCAGGGCAATGAGCTCCGGGGCACCTGAATTTTTTACTGCGAATTCCCTCAACTCCGCTTCAGCCAACTCGCCCTTTTGCAGGCTATAGAACTCCATGTCAGGCCGCAGTAGCACCGCGAGTGTGGCCAAGGGAATATTGCGGCGGCGATTGACATGCCATAGGTCGGGCTGGTTGGGCCTGACCCCTCCCGACCACACCAGTCCAATTCTGGGCTTGCGTCTTGGTCCCAGTTTTTCCTTCCAGCGTAGTGTCTTCTCTGCATTTCCACGCAGGTAAGGGACCTGCGCCGGAAGTGAGTTCAAGGTCGAGTTGAACGCCAATGGCAAGCTCATCAGCGGACAGTGGTAATCGAATTCCGGCAGCGCCTCCGTCGGGCCGACGCATCGCGCGACGCCGTCGGCGCTCGCCAGCAAGCTTTTGAGAGGCCCCGGCACTAGCAAAATGACGGTGGCACCGAGCTCTGCGAGCAGCGTCGAATAGCGGCAGAACTGCAGCATGTCGCCAAAGCCTTGTTCGCCGTGCAATAGAATCGTTTTGCCCGCCAGGGAATCCTTGCCGAGCCACAGCGGTTGAGTGAAGAGCCTCTTTTCTCCGGAAAAGAGCTCCGTGCGCCAACGCCATTCGTACTCCGACCATCCGTTGGCGAAATCACCCAGCGCCAGCAACGTCATCGAGCGGTTGAGGCGAGCCTCGGCAAAGTCAGGTCGGACGGCAAGGGCTCTTGCATAGCTGTCGAGCGCTGCAGGGTATCCGCCCAGATCGTGCAGCAGGAGACCGCGGTTGCAGTAAGCTTCGGCATAGCGCGGGTTGATCGCGATGGCACGATCGTAACTCGCCAGTGCGGCGTCGAATTGTTGCAGCAGGCACAGCACGGTGCCGCGGTTCGAGTACGCCTCCGCCAGTTGTGGGTTGAGTCGGATTGCGTCGTTGTAACTACACAACGCCTCATCCAATTGATTGAGTTCCCTGAGCACGTTGCCGCGGTTACAGTGTACTTCGGCGTGCAACGGATTGATCTCGTTGGCTCGATCATAGCTGACCAGCGCCTCATCCCATCTGCGCAGCTTGCGCAGGACGTTGCCGCGATTGCAGTAGGCCACGGCATAATCCGCCTTCAGGGTGACCGCTCGATCGTAGCTGGCCAACGCGGCATGCAACTCATTGAGTTCCAGCAACACAGTTCCTCGATTGCAATGCGCGGCCGCATTCGAAGGTTCGAGGCGAATGGCCCCGTCGAACAGCTCTATCGCCGCGGCAAGGCTCTTATTCTGGGCAGCATGCAGCGCACGCTCGAACAGCGTCGAAAACTGGCTGCCGGATTCCTGTTGCACCCCGTGATATTAATTTGAGCCTCCCACAATCCCGATGGGCTCAGTCACAGTACAAAGTTGCTGCAGTACAGCATATTTGCCTGGGCCGACCTGCATGTCCTCAAATCGACCGAAAACAGCCTCAAAACATCGATTTGAAGGGTTTCATGGGTTTTAGCGTAAAATGAGCGGCTAACCCTCGAGATCGCTGCTTCCCTTGAAAACCGTTAATCGCAATAGCCCGAAAGTGGGCTTCGTCAGTTTGGGCTGCCCCAAAGCGCTGGTCGACTCAGAACGCATCCTGACTCGGCTGCGCGCGGAAGGCTACGAAGTGGCAGCCTCCTACGGCAAAGCCGACCTCGTCATCGTGAATACCTGCGGCTTCATCGACTCCGCCGTGGACGAATCGCTGGACGCCATTGGGGAGGCGCTGGCGGAAAATGGCAAAGTCATTGTCACCGGCTGCCTCGGCGCCCAGCCGCAGAAGATCCTGGACCGCCATCCCCAGGTGCTGAAAATCACCGGACCACAGCGTTATGAAGAAGTCATGGCGTCGGTGCACGAGCATTTACCGCCGCAGCATGAACCCTTTCTGGATCTCATTCCGGCCCAGGGCGTGAAACTGACCCCGCGCCACTATGCCTATTTGAAAATCTCCGAAGGCTGCAACCATCGCTGCAGCTTCTGCATCATTCCTTCCCTCCGCGGCGACCTGGTGAGCCGGCCGATCGGCGAAGTCATGCGCGAAGCCGAGCAATTGGTACGCGCCGGGGTCAAGGAAATACTGGTGGTGTCGCAGGACACCAGCGCCTATGGCGTCGACATCAAGTACGCGCCGCAGACCTGGCGCGACAAAGAGCGCCGCTCGCATTTCTACGATCTCACCGAGGCGCTGGGCGAACTTGGCGTCTGGATTCGCTTGCACTACGTCTACCCCTACCCGCATGTCGACAAGGTGGTGGAACTCATGAGCGAAGACAGGGTGCTCCCCTACCTCGACATCCCGTTCCAGCATGCCTCGAAGCGCATTCTCAAGTTGATGAAGCGTCCCGCGGCGGCGACGGACACCCTGGAGCGCATCGCGGCCTGGCGTCATCGCCTGCCGGACCTCACCATCCGCAGCACCTTCATCGTCGGCTTCCCAGGAGAAACCGACCAGGATTTCGAGGAGCTGCTCGATTGGCTGGAACTCGCCCAACTAGACCGCGTAGGCTGCTTCGAGTATTCCCCCGTCGACGGCGCAGCGGCTAACGCGCTGCAACAACCGACGGTTCCGGATGAGGTCAAACACGAGCGCCGCGCACGTTTCATGGAACTTGCCGCCGATATTAGCGCCCAACGATTGGCCCGTAAGGTAGGGCGCCGCATGCGGGTGCTGGTGGATCGTATCGAGGACGGGGTCGCCGTCGCGCGATCGAGCAGCGATGCCCCGGAAATCGACGGAGTCGTCCATATCCACGGGCCGCATCCCTTAAAGGTAGGCGACTGGGCCCAGGTGCGTATCACCCAGGCGGGCGCTTATGATCTAGAAGCGACAATGGACACCACCACGGTGCCCGCATAGTTTGTGTAACCGGAGATTTTAACGTGGAAATTACTGCAGACCGAGTGGTCACCATTCACTACACGCTCAAGGACGACGGCGGCGCCGTCATCGACAGTTCCTCAGGCGGCGAACCGTTGGCCTACATCCAAGGCCATGGCAACCTCGTGTCAGGCCTGGAGAAGGCGCTGGAAGGCAAGGAAGGCGGTGCCAAGCTGAACGTTTCCGTGGCGCCGGCCGACGGCTATGGCACGCGTGACGAATCTCTCGTGCAACAGGTACCCAAACGTTCCCTGCAAGGCGCCGGCAACATCAAAAAGGGTATGCAATTCCAGGCGCGGACCGAGGACGGCATGCGGCTGTTCACCGTGACCGCCGTAATCGGCGACATGGTCTCGCTCGACGGCAATCACCCGCTGGCCGATCAAACGCTGCATTTCGATGTGGAAGTGGTCGGTGTGCGCGAAGCTACCACCGAAGAGCTGGAGCACGGCCATGTGCACGGCGCGGGTGGCCATCACCACTAGCCAGCGGTCAACCCGGCTAGCCGCTGATATATTTGAACAGGGACAATCCCTGGGTGATCGTAAAGGCCTGCATGGCTGCGCTCAGTGTGGTGTTCTGCGCCTCCAAGGTGGAATAGGCCGAGACAATGTTCAGGCCCTGCAGCGAGGCAATGGTTGTCTGCAACTGGGTTTGTTGGCTCGTGTTGACGGACAACTGGGTGGTGATGGCATTGAGCCGCCCGCCCACGCTGGCTTGCACGGTCGCGACCTGATCGAGGGCCTGACCGATGTCGTTGATCGCGCCCGTGATGGAATTGCTCAGCTGGGTCGAGGAGGTCGCAGTGCCATTCGCCGCCTGCAGCGCGGTGACGAGGTTCTGCACGGTGCTGAAAATGCTCTGATTGGTGCTCGGAGTGACCGCAAACGAATCGCCCGCCGCCGGCGTCCCCGTCAAATTGATGTTCGTGCCATTGAACGAGATCGCCTGGCCAGACGTATAAGTTCCTGAAGTGACGACCGCGTTCGTCGTCGAATTCACCACCTGATAGCTATCGGCAGTGGTGAAATTGATCGCATAGTCGCCTGCCGTATAGGCGGTCGGATCGGTGACCGTGGCCGCGCCGATCAATCCGGAGCCCGTGTTGGCGGCGTTGGCGGTTACGGTGAAGGAACCGTTCCCCGTGAGAATATTATTGAACACGGTGTTGCCGTTATCAGCCGAGGCGACGGTTTGCCCTGCGGCAATCTGCACTTGGTTCTGGCCGTTGTCGCCCGAGTACGCGGCTCCCGTCGCGGTCAACGCGAACGGCTGAGTCTGCGTCGCGTACCCGCCGAAGATATAGTTGCCATTGCCGTCCTGGGTGTTGGCGAGCCCCAGTAGGCTTTGTTGAATCTGCTGGACCTGCGTCGCTATGGCACTCAAGTTTTGCGTCGACTCCGTGCCCGAGTTCGCCTCGAGCGCCAGGTCACGCAAGCTTTGCAATTGGCTCGTCACCTGAGTCAATGCCGAATCTTCGGTGTTAAGTCCGCCCTGCGCCGCGCTCGCGTTCGTGCTGTATTGCTGGCTCTGCGCCAGAACCTGATCGTAATTGTCGACTTCGCCCGCCGCCGTCGGGTCTTGCGAGGGCTCGGTGTACGCATCGCCGCTGGTAATGTCGTTCTGGGTAACCGAAATGTTGGACTCCAATGAATCCAACTGAGCCAGGAATTGGGCTTGCTCCGATGCTTGGGTGACGCGCATGACCTTCGAGTCTCCTAAGTTGTCGCGCTGATGGCGGTCAGGAATGTCTGGAACGTCGAATTTCCGATGGATAGGGCTTGCGCAGAGGCCTGATAGGCCTGCTGCCACTGCAGCAGATTCGCCGCCTCCTCGTCGAGGTTCACCCCGGACACCGATGAAACACTCGCCTGTGCCGCCGTATTGACCGCCGTTTGGGCTGTCTGCGCGGTGGTGACCTGCTGCGCCTGGCTGCCCACCGCGGTGACAAGATCGCTGGCTGCGCCGGTGGTGCTGATGGTCCCATTCGACAGCACCCCCAGCGTCTGCTGATTGGCGCTCGCGAGAGCGTTTTGATTGTCGCCGCTGCTGCTGGCCTGGACGGTGAACGTATCGCCGTCCGCGGGCGTACCGCTGAGCGTCACCTGCCAACCGTTGAGACTGATGAGGCCGCTTGCCGGCAAGGTGTTGCTGGTGGCGGAGCCATTGACCGTATACGTGGTCGGGCTGGTAAAAGCGATCGTCGTGGTATCGAGCAAATTAGCGTTCGAAGACGTGACTACCGTGGCGTCGCTGAGGGTCGCGGTACCGGTGTTGGTGCCGGCGGCCGACGTTTGCAGCGCGGCCGCCGCGGCGAGCTTTGCGGGGTCGCTAATCGCCACGGCAATCGAACCTGCGGTTTGGACCGTGGGTTGGATCAGAAACGTATCGCCCGACACCGGCGTCCCGCTCGTAGCAATCGTCAATCCGTCGGCAGTTATGGTCGGATCAGCCGCCGTTCCCGTGCTGGTAAAGGCGACGGCGGCGCCGGTACTGGCGTTGCTCAAACTGTACGCGCCGTTGGTGTACGACAGCAGGTAGTTGTCGCTGGTCAGCGCACCGACATTCGACACGGTGACCGTCGCCGCGCCGGTACCGGTGTTGTTAGTCGATGCGGATGCCGTCGGACCGTCGATGGAGAACAGATTCTCTCCCACGCCGCCGTTCAAATCCGTGCCGGCGTTCTGCTGGGTATTGGCGGAGGTCGCGAACGCAGTCGCAAGCTGGCCGAGTTGATTGAGGGTCGGATCGATCGACTGGGAGCGGGCCGCCAGCAACCCGCCCAAATCGCCGGAGGTGATGTCGGAACTGATGGGATTTCCCCCGTTCGTCGATGTCGAGACCTCCAATTGCGAGGCATTGTACTGGTTGGGCACGGTGGTCAGCGTTGTGGTGGATCCCTGCAGAATCAACGGCTGCCCACTGCCGATGAAGACGTTCACGGAGCCGTCGCTGTTGCTGGTGGTGTTGATGCCGACCAGCTTCGACAGGCTCGACAGGTCGGCATCGCGCTGATCGAGCAGATCGTTGGGCGCCTGCGCCGCCGATCCCGAAGTACTCGACACGATCTGTTGATTAAGCGAAGAAATGGAGGTGGCCAGCGAATTGATCTGACTGACATCCGAGGTGATGCCGGTGTTGACGGCCGTATTCAAGCTCTGCAGCTGGCTAGATGTGGTTTGAAAGGCGGAAGCCACACTTTGCGCATCGCCCAGCAACGCCTGGCGCGAGGCTGCGGAAGTCGGGTCGTTTGCCACGGTCGACCACGCGCTGTAGTAATTCTGCAGCGCGGTGCTGACGCCGCCGGCAGTGGTGCCGACAATGTTGTCGACATTATTGGTATAGGTTTGCAGACTGTCGAGCTGCCCCAGCGTGCTCTGAGACGAGTACAGTTGGGTTTGAGCCACCTGACTGACGGCGCGGGTGACCGAGGTGACGGCGACGCCGTCGCCGATGCCTTGACCGAAGGTCGTCTGCGGCACCACGGACGAGAGATTGATCGATTCGTCGGCATACCCCGGCGTATTGGCGTTCGCAATATTGTTGCTAACGACCGAGATCGCCTGCTGAAAGGCCTGCAACGCCGAGGTGCTGATGCTGAACAAATCCGACACGCTAATTCTCCGGGCTAAGCCATTCGAGCCGGTCGTTGGACCGGCTCACTACGGCAAGGTATCGGCCGTACGTCACGTTTCTGTAGTGCCGCGATGTTTCGTCATTGCGGCGCGCAAGGTACCGCTATTGAGAATGTCATTTAACTTATTGGCGTATTGGGGATCGGTGGCATAGCCGGATTTGCCGATGCCGGCGATGTAAGCCTGTGCGTTGGCTCCTCCCGCCACGGCATCGCGATAGCGAGGCGAGCTGCTCAACAGGCGGGCGAAGTCGTTGACGCTCTCCTCGATCGACCCGTAGGCCCGAAACGCCGTCCGCCGTGGGACCGCCACGCCGCCACTGAATTCCAAGGTATCGGCCGCGACCTTGGCACCGTTCCATGAGTCGTCCGCCTTGATCCCGAACAGGTTGCGACTCGGAGTGCCATCGGCGTTGCGCGCCATGCGCTTGCCCCACCCCGTCTCCAACGCCGCCTGCGCGAGCATGGCGACTGGGTTTACGCCGATCGCCGCCGCCGCACGCTGGATGGCCGGGAATACCTCGCTGACGAACTCGCTGGGGCTACTGGCGACGGCCGCAGACTCGGAGGCATCGGCGCCATTGGCGTCGGGATTCACGGCCAGCGACGAGGTCGCAGGCAACGCGCTGCGGGTAATGCCGCCGGTGGGACCAGCAGTGCCCGTGCCCGGGTTGGCATTGGCCGCGGCGGCAGCCGACAGCTGGCGCGTCAATTGCGCGCCCAGTCCCAGCCCCTGATTCTGGCTCATGGACAAGGCGATCTGCTTGTCGAACATGTCCTGATACATACCCATTTCGTTGCTGGCCGGCTCGCCGACATCGGCGCTGGCGTCGCGCATGCTCTTGAGCATCATTTGCAGGAAGAGCGCGTCGATCTGCTGCGCGACGGCCTTGATCGCCTGGGGTGAGGACGGATCCTTCTTCAGTGCTTCCAAACCGTTCACGTTGCTGTAGTTGTTGGCAGCGGCGGTGCTCGGCGGCGGCGGAGTGGTTTTCATGATGATTCCCATACTTTATATGACGACGAGCTCAGCTTGCAGGGCGCCGGCCTCGCGTAGCGCCTCGAGAATGGCCACGAGGTCGCCGGGTGCGGCTCCCACCTCGTTTACGGCGCGCACGATCTGCTCCAACTCTACGCCTGGCTTGAACAGAAACATGCGATTCGATCCTTGATCGACCTTGATGGTCGAATTGGTGACCACCGCGGTCTGTCCGACTTTGGCGAATGGCGCAGGCTGGCTGACACTTTGTTCTTCTTTGATCGTGACGGACAGGGAACCATGCGATACCGCCGCGGGACTTACCGTGACATTGCTGCTGATGACCACGGTGCCGGTGCGCGAATTGATGATCACCCGGGCCGGGGCGCTGGCCGGTTCCACCTGCAGATTCTCGATGGTCGAGAGGAAGGCGACGCGCTGCGTGATGTCGGCCGGTGCCCGCACCCGGATCGAAGCGCCGTCAATGATGCTGGCAGTGCCTTCGCCCAAGTCCTTGTTGACGACCGCCAGCAAACGGGTCGCCGTGGTGAAATCGGGATCGTTGAGATTCAATATGATGGCATCGCCCTGGGCCAGCTGCGTGGGCACGGCGCGCTCGACCGTCGCGCCGTTGGGAATACGGCCGGAGCTCGGTACGTTCACCGTGAGCTTGGAGCCGTCATTGGCCTCCGCGCCGAACCCGCTCACGATGAGATTGCCCTGCGCAATGGCGTAAATCTGACCGTCCAGACCGTGCAGCGCGGTGACCAGCAGCGACCCGCCGCGCAGACTCTTGGCGTTCGCAATGGAATTGACCGTAATATCGATGGTTTGTCCCGGCTTGACGAACGCCGGAAGTACCGCGTGCACCGACACCGCCGCGACGTTCTTGAGCTGCGGGGTGACATTGGCCGGCACCGTCACGCCGAGCTGGGCCAACATATTGGTGAGCGATTGGATGGTGAACGGCGCCTGACTGGTTTGATCACCGGTGCCGTTGAGTCCCACCACGAGGCCGTAGCCGATCAGCTGGTTCGTTCGAACGCCCTGGACCTGCGCCATGTCCTTGATGCGCTCCGCTCGCGCAAACGGCGTCGCGAAGAGCAGCAGCAATGACAGTGTGAAGATTCTCATGAACATAGGAAGGTATCCAGTGTCAGAACGGTGCGAATGCGGAGTTGAAGAATCGTGCCAGCCACCCCATCTGATTCGAGGCATTGACGGCCCCCTTGCCCGAGTAGCTGATGTGAGCATCCGCGAGTCTGTCCGATGTCACCGTGTTGTTCGTCGCAATGTCGGCAGGTCGGATTACGCCGCCGATGTGTATGAATTCGTCGCCTTGATTGAGGTGTAGCGTTTTGTCGCCCTGCACCACGAGATTGCCGTTGCTTTGCACGTCCACCACCGTCACGGTCAGGCTTCCAACCACGCTATTGCTTTGCGCGCTCGCGCCTTGGCCGGCAAAGCTATCGGCACCCGAGAGCGTTGCGCTCAGCAGAGGCGCGCCGTGCAGTGTGATGTTCTGGCCGAAAAGCGTCGGCGCACTATTCGCCACGGAGGTGGTCTTCGACGTCGAGGTCGTCGCGGTCTTGGAAGCGTTGGTCGCCTCGTTCAGCGTGATGGTCAACACATCGCCCACACGGCGCGCTTTGAGGTCCGCAAACAGTTCCATTTGCTGGCCGGCCTGGAAAATGGCGCCATCGGTCCGCGGTGTGGGCGGTGGGAGTACTCGTGCGACCGTGGCTTCGGGCTTTGGTTTCTTGGCCGGCAGCATGCCGCAGCCCGCGAGCGGCATGATCGCGATCGATACGCAGATCCCGGCAATGCGGATCCGGAATCGACGGTCGGTCAAACTATGCGCGGTCGGCGGGCATGCATTCATCATGACAGGTTAGTCGTCAGGTACTGCAGCATCTGATCCGTGGTGCTGATGGCTTTCGAGTTCATTTCGTATGCCCGCTGACATTCGATCATGTTCACGAGTTCGGTGACCGTGTTGACGTTCGAGGTCTCCAAGGAGCCCTGCGTCACGGTGCCCATGCCGTTGGCCCCGGGACTCGCGGTTTGCGGCGAGCCGCTCGCGCCGGACTCGACCAATAGATTGTTGCCGGTGGGCTGCAGCCCCTCGGGGTTGATGAAATTTGCGAGCTGCACCTGGCCCAGGGTGGTTACCTTGGCTGTGCCGGCCGTCGTCATGGTCACCGTGCCGTCCGACCCTATGGTCACGGATTGCGCCGTGATAGGAATGGTGATGGCGGGCGAAATGGGATAGCCGCTCGCATTGACGACATTGCCTTGCGAGTCCAGCGAGAAGGATCCATCCCGCGTATAGGCCAGCGAACCATCCGGCATGGTGATTTGGAAGAAGCCCTGGCCCGAGACGGACATGTCCAGATTATTGCCGGTCTGCAGCACGCTACCCTGCAGGTAATTTTTTTCGGTCGCCGCGATCTTGACGCCGGTGCCCAGCGACAGACCGGTGGAATACTGCGTGTTTTGCGTGCTCTGCGCGCCGACCTGCTGGATGTTCTGATACACCAGGTCTTGGAACGCCGCTCGGCTGGACTTGTAGCCGGTGGTGTTGGCGTTTGCGAGGTTGTTCGCAATCACCGACATCTGCGTGTTCTGAGCGTCGAGGCCGGTCTTGGCGGCCCATAAGGCAAGATTCATATCAGGTTTCCTTTAAAGTCTTAGGACGAGGGCGACATCAGGCGCTCGGCGTTCTGTTCGTTCGTGTCGCTTGAGTTGATGCTTTTGATCTGAAATTCGTATTGGCGCTGCAAGTCGATCATGTTCACGAGCGACATGGCGGCGTTCACGTTGCTCGATTCGATGACTCCGGAGGCGACCGTGACGCTCTCGTCGGTGGGCGCCTTGCCGCCGGTCTTGAGGTACAGCAGGCCGTCGGTGCCCTTCTGCAGACTGGCGGTCGGCGGATTGACCAGCTTGATGCGATCCACTTGTGACTGGGCGGCGGCGCTAAGACCCATGGGCACCACGGATACCGTACCGTCTCCACCGATCGTGACCGAACTTGCTTGAGGCAACACGACGGGACCGCTTTCGGACATCACCGGCAGCCCGGTCGAGGTAACGAGGGCGCCGTCCGCGGTTACCGTGAGGTCGCCGGCGCGCGTGTAGGCCTCTTTTCCGTTCGCTCCCTGTACGGCGATGAGTCCTTTGCCGTTGACGGCAATATCGAGCGAGCGGCCCGAGCTGCTGAGCACACCGGTTGAAAAGTCAGTTCCGCCGTCGCTCGCCACCGCATTGACGCGGCTGGCGAAGCCCGGACCGTAGACCGGCAGGCTGGTGAACGAGAACGTGTCGGCGCGAAAGCCGGTGGTGTTCACGTTCGCAATGTTGTTGTTGTTCACGGCCTGCGCCTGCATGATCTGCTTGGCACCGGTCATCGCAACATACATTCCTCTATCCATGATTAACCAGCCTGACTCATTTGGATGACGGTTTGGGATTCTTGATTGGCCGTGGTGATGACCTGGGCATTGGCATCGAAGGACCGCTGCGCCGTGATCATGTTGACGAGTTCCGTGGTCAAGTCGACGTTGGAGCTTTCCAAGGCGCCGGCTTGAATACTGCCGAAGCCGGCCGAGTCGGCCGTGCCCTGCACGACGTCGCCGGAGGTGTAGGTCTGAGCCCAACTGGTGTTGCCCAACTGTTCCAAACCCTGGGGATTCGCGAAATTGGCCATGGCCAATTGGCCGAGCTGTGTCGAGCGGCCGTTGGTGTACACGGCCGACACGATGCCCGAGGCGTCGATGGCCACCGTGCTCAACTGGCCGGTGGCATATCCATTCTGGGTGATGGAGGTCACGCCGAAAGTGCCGCCGTACTGAGTGGTGTCGCTGAAATTGAGGGTCATGTTCAGCGGCTCAGCGCCGTCCGACAGGTCCGCCGTTCCCGTGCTGAACGCCACGTTGCCGTCGGATGTCGCGACCACGGTACCGTTCGTGTCGGTCAACGCACCCGCGTTGTTGAACGTCAAGGTCTGCGGCGTGGTGCTGGTCTGGGTTCCGTTAACCGTCATGTACACGTCCCAGGTATCCGGTGTTGCCGTAGTAACCGGGGGCGTGCCGGCAGTCGTCGAGGCGGCCACGAAATACATGGTTGCCGGATACGAATTGCCCAGAGTGTCGTACACCGTGGTCGAGGTGGAATAATTGTACGAAGCAGAGTCGGTCGGACTGAAGGTCGTATCCGTCGGCACCGCGGATCCTGCAGGTAGATTAATGAGCACCGATCCGGTGCTGGTGGCCAACGGCGCACTCTGCGCGGTTTGCAGGTTCAAATCGGTCAAGGCCCCTGTGTTGAAGCCGCCGTTGGCTAGCGGCGGATACACCTGAAGCGCCGCACCATCCGCACCTACCACGTCCCCGGCCGAATTTTGTTGAAACTCGCCGTTGCGGGTGTACGAAACGCCGTTTGCGTCCTTCATGGTGAAGAAACCATCGCCGCTAATCGCGAGATCGAGGTTAGAGGACGTGGTGGTGATGTTGCCCTGACTGAATTGCTGGGCGTTTTCGGAGAGTTCGACACCTTCGCCGGTAATCGCCGAATTGAGGTTCACGGCGCCCGAGGCGTACAGGTCGGCGAACTCCGCCCGCGAGCCTTTGAAGCCGATGGTATCCGCGTTGGCGATGTTGTTCGACGTGACGTCCAGATCCGAACTGGCTGCCGACAGTCCCGATAGTGCGATGCTAAAAGCTGACATAAATCCTCTCTAAGTTGCTAGTTGGCGATTTGCACGACGTTGGCGAACGGTACGCTGCCCACGCCGGATACATTCAAGACGAGGCCGGAGGTACCCGACGCCATGGTCACGCTGTCGACCGTGCCGCTGACGTAGGTGGCCACATTGGTGCCGGTGGCCACCCCGTCGACACTGGCGCTCAAGGTATAGGTTCCCGTGGGAGCGGTCGCTCCGCCGGTCACGGTACCATCCCACGTGAAACCGACGATGCCGGTTGACTGAGCCCCGAGATCGACGGTATCCACCGTGGTGCCCGCGCTATTCAAGATGTTGACCTTGACGTCCGAGCTGGTTTGCGGCACGGCCACGGCGCCGGTGACACTGCCGCCGCTCGTGAGCTCCGCGGTCGAGCTGGTGGCAAGCACATCATGACCGAGGAGTGACGATGCTTGCATGGTCTGGCTGGCCGCCAGCGAACTGGTGAACGAGGTATTTAAGCTCTGGATGCCTTGGACTTCGCTGAGCTGGGCCAATTGAGTCAAGAACGCGTTGCTGTCGATCGGGCTGGTCGGGTCCTGATTCTGCAACTGCGCCAACATGAGGGTGAGAAAGTCCGTTCCGCCGAGATTCAAGCCCCCGGTGGCGCCGCTGGCGCTGGTCGAGGAACTCGTGCTGCCGGTCGCGGCGCTGCCGGTCGTCGAGGACGTGCTCCCGGTCGTGGACGTGGTTGCCGACTTAATCGTCGGATGGACGGTATTGGTGATCATGAATGTTTCCTACGAATTCCTAGTGACCCATCGAGATGGTCTTGAGAAGCAGGTCGCGCGCGGTGTTGATGGCGTCGATGTTGGTGGCGAAGGCTCGATTCGCCGACAACATGTTGGTCATTTCTTCGACCGCGTTGACGTTCGACATGTAGATGTAGCCGTCCTTGTTCGCCTGCGGATTGCCGGGCTCATAGCGTGCGATGGGCGGCGTGGTGCTCTCCACCACGCCCAGCACCCGCACGCCGGCGCTGCTGTCATCGCCATCGGAGTCGAGATCCGACTGGTCCATCATGGTCTGGAACACCGGCTGCCGGGCGCGATATACCTTGCTCGGATCGCCGTTGACGCTCTCCGCGTTCGCCATGTTGCTGGCCGTGGTGTTGAGGCGCACCGTCTCGGCGTTGAGCGCGCTTCCCGACACGTTGAATATGTTGAACAAAGACATCTCACTCTCCTAAAGGCTATTGACCGGCGATGGCGTATTTCAGATCGGCGATATCTGAATTGATGAAATTCAGGCTCGCCTGGTAGCGGACGTTGTTCTCCGCGAACGCCGCCTGTTCCACCGGCATTTCGACGGTGTTGCCGTCGAGCGAGGCCTGGAACGGATTGCGGTACTTCACTTCGCCGGCGGGTAAGCCGCCGTCGGTCAACGCCATATGGGCCGAATTGGTCATGGTCATCGGCAGCGCCGCCCCGCCATCCGTGTTGCCGAGCACCTCGGCAAAATCGATGTCCCGAGCCTTATAATTGGGTGTGTCCACGTTCGCCATGTTGTTCGCCAGAACGCTGAGCCGCTGGCCGTGCAACAGTAGTGCTTGTTCGTGAATGCCAAAAACGTTGTCGAACATGGTTTAGATCTCCTCGAGGGAGAACTAAGCAAGGGGCGTGCCAGGCGCTGAAAATCTTTTCAGAGGCACGCGCGAGGCATTTCGCGGCGCAGCAAAGGCGCCAAGGCGGGGTAAGCGGTCGATGAGCGGCAAGGAATTGCCGCGATGCGAAGGGAGGCCGGCAAACGGTGCCCGCCCGACGTCGGTTTTGCCGGCTGCGGGCCGCCACCTCTGTGACGGGGAGATTTTGCCGTCGCACCGCCACGCGACCCCGGCAAGCTGGCATGCCGCTTGCTTGCTTACTGTTATGCCGCATGAACCGTCAATTTACCGTCGCTTCCTATTCATGGTCGCTTTGACGGTCAGCTCTGCCCACGCGCAAGTGGCTTCCGGCCCCTCAGCGGCCGCCGTTCCGAAAATGCCGGGCGCCCAGCCCCCAGCGTTTCAAGACATGGCGCAACTGGAGACATTGGCCAAAACCGCAGCCGCTCAAGCGCTGCCGCCCCTTACGGACACGCAGCGCCTGGTCGTGGGACCCCTTCAGTCGCGCCAGCTGGCCGCGTGCAACGACAACGTAGAGTCCAAGCGAGCCCCGGGCGTTCAAATGGCCGGCCGTGTGATGATAGAACTCCGCTGCAATGGCAATGCGCCCTGGCATTTATACGTGCCCGTCAAAGTCGTGGGCACCACCGCCGTGGTGGTGGCTGCCCATGCGCTCGTCGCCGGCACCGTATTGACCGACAAGGACCTGTCGGTGGAACAGCGCGACATGGTGGGATTGCCGCCGGGGTATCTCAATGATCCGTCCATAGCCATTGGCCTGACGGCCGGTCGCGGTATCTCCGGAGGGGCCATTATGACGAATCAGCAATTATTGGGAGCCCAGGCCGTACAGCGCGGTCAAACCGTCACGCTGATCGCGAACGCCGGCGGGATTAGCGTGCGCATGGCGGGACGTGCCTTGAGCGACGGCTTTATCAATCAACGTGTTCGGGTTGAAAACCTCTCCTCCGGTAAGATAGTCGAAGGAATCGCGACGTCCGCCCAGGTGGTCCAAATAAATTTTTAACTTGCCCCTTCAGTGACGCAGTTCACAGTCGATAACAGGACCAGCGAGAACATTTTTGAATTGCAGCGTTAAAGATCGGCCAACCCATGACGATACAAGCTTATGGGTAGGCTGCATGCCCTAGGAGAAACCAGGTGTCGAACAGAATTAGTGGATACAATGCTTCGGACCCGCTCACGACCGTCAAAGGCTCGGGCAGCGGCGCGCAAGCGGTTGATAAGGCTCAGGGCTCTGCCGCGAGCACATCGACGGCTGCCTCTTCTTCTTCCTCCTCCACCGCGGATCAGGTCACTCTCACCGGCTCGGCAATCACCTTGCAGAAGCTGGGCGAAGCGGTCGCCAATGCTCCGGTCGTCAACGCCCAGAAGGTCGCGACGGTCAAGACATCCGTGCAGAACGGCACCTACAAGGTCGACGCAGGCCGGGTTGCCGACAAAATGCTCCAATTCGAGAACGGATTGAAATAAATGAACAGCGACGCAAATCGCAGCCTGGAAGTAGTGTTGGACCGCGAGCTCGAAGTCGCGCGCACCCTCGCCACGACTCTGGATGCGGAGCGCGTCGCATTGACGGGCAAATCGCCCGAGGCGGTCATGGAAAAGGCTGCTGAAAAAATTCAGCTCTTCGGCGTCATCGAAGCGCTGGAATCCGAGCGCAACAAGCTTTGCGCCGCAGCTCAGATTTCTCTTCCCAAGGCCCCGCGCAAGGGCCAGCCGCTCGCAGTGTCCGGAGTGACGGACTCGGTGGCTGACCGCTGGCGCACCTTGTTGGAATTGATTGCTGCTTGCCGTAAATCGAACGAGATCAACGGCTACATTATTAACGCCCGTCGCGGCCAATTGAATCAGTTGTTTCAGGTCCTGCGCGGCGGTGCCCCGATTACTTACAGCCCACAAGGGAAGACGTTCGCTAAGTCGCTGCGGGCGCTGGCTCAGGCTTGATGTATGCTAGTACTCAGTCGTCGCGCCGACGAATCAATTGTCATCCAGCCGGCGGACGGTACCGACGGAACCATGACATTGGCGGAATTATTCGCTAACGGTCCGATTCAAATCACCTTGCTGGGCGGCACAGGCCGTCGGGTAAAAATGGGCATTGAAGCCCCGGAACAACTGTCGATTCGCCGCAAGGACGTCGCGTAGGATTCTAAATCCGCCGCGCTGTACGCTCTTGAGGTCGGTCCGACCTCGCGTATGACCACAGATCATTTGTTGGAAGAGGCCACGGCTCGACATCGCGCGGGCGATCTCGTCGAGGCGCGCCGTTTGTACGCGCAATTTCTCGAAGGCGCTCCCAACCACACAACCGCTCTATTCCGTTTCGGGCTCTTGGAACTCCAGGCATCGCGCCCCGAGTCCGCGCTCCCCCTGCTGGAACGAGCCGCTGCCGCGGCTCCTGCCGAATCGCGTCATCACATCGGACTGGGTCAGGTGCGCCAGTCTCTCGGACAGCTGTCCGGCGCAGCGGCTGCCTACCGTCGGGCGATCGACATCGACCCAGAATCCAGCGACGTGCATTTCGCACTGGGCAATGTGCTGCAATCGCACGGCAGTTATGCCGACGCCATCTCAGCCTACGAGCGCGCAGTGGAATTGCAGCCCGACTCCTTCGCCGCGTTGAATAACTTGGGCAATTGTTTGCAACGCTGCGGGCGCTTTCACGCAGCCGCCGCCGCCTATACGCGCGCGCTGACGCTTCGGCCCGCCGAAGCCGGGGCCATGGCCAATCTGGGTACCGTGCTGCAAGAAATCGGCCGGGCCGAAGAGGCCATCACTCTCCTGCGCGCCGCACTCGACCTGCAGCCGACCCAGGTGGCACATGCCGTCAATCTCGGCATCGCCCTATGCCGGCGGCGCGAGTTCGCCGAGGCACAGAGCATTTTGCGCCGCGCCCTCGATCAAGATCCTCAGTCCTCGGATGCTGCCTTCAATTTGGGTAATGCCTTGCACGGCCTGGGACGTTCAGAGGACGCCGCCGACATGTATGGCCGAGCCCTGCAGCAGCGTCCCGGCTTTGTCGACGCCTCGATTAATCTCGGCAACATGCATCGCGAGATGGGCCAATTCACGGCGGCGGCCGCGTCCTATGAGGCTGCGCTGAAAATCCAGCCCGACTCAGTGGTCGCCATGAACAATGCCGGCGCTTTGCTGCGCACCCTGGGCCGCTTCGATGAGGCCGAAGATACGCTACGGCGCGGGTTACGGGTGAACGCGCAGCACGCGGCTCTGCATGACAACCTCGGCAGCGTGCTCAAGGATGCCGGCGAACTCGATGCGGCCATTGATTGTTTTCGCCAATCGCTGTCCTTGGAACCGAACAACACTGCGACGCACAGCAATTTGGCCTATGCGCAGAGCTTTCAAGCCGCGCAGCCGCAACCCATTCTCGAGGAATGTCTGCGCTGGGGCAGCCGCTTCGCTGCCGTACCGCGGCTCGAACCGCAAGGCCGGCCGAGCTCATCGCCGCGCCGTCTGCGCATAGGTTATGTATCGCCGGACTTCCGCGAGCATTGTCAGACGCTGTTCACCACGCCGCTTCTCGCGCACCACGATCATGGCGCATTCGACATTTACTGTTACTCCAGTGTGGAACGGCCGGACGAACAAACACGGCGTCTCGCCACATACGCCGACGTATGGCGCGATGTGCGCGCCCTGGACGATGCCGCGCTCGCCGATCGCATTCGCGCAGACAATGTCGATGTTCTCGTCGATCTCACCATGCACATGGCTAGGGGAAGACTGCTGGCCTTCGCCCGCAAACCTGCGCCGATACAGGTGGCATGGCTGGCGTATCCCGGCACCACCGGCATCGGCGCCATGGACTTTCGCATCAGCGATCCGCGACTCGATCCCGAAGGGTTCGACGACCACTACTGCGAGCGCACCATTCGCCTTCCCGATTCTTTCTGGTGCTATGACCCGCTGACCACGGAGCCCAAGGTCAACTCACTGCCCGCGCTGGAGCGGGGCTACGTGACGCTGGGCTGTCTCAACAATCCCTGCAAGCTAACGGACAGCACGCTGCGGCTGTGGAGCGGGGTGATGCAGGCCGTGCCCACATCGCGACTGCGCATTTTGGCGCCGTCGGGGCGCCATGGCCAACGCGTGGTGCAGCGACTGGCACATCAGGGGATTGCAGCGGAGCGCGTGGAACTAGTCCCCTATCGCGCCCGCGCCGATTACCTGCGTTCTTATCACGACATCGACTTGGGTCTGGATACGTTTCCCTACAACGGGCACACCACCAGTCTCGACTCACTGTGGATGGGAGTGCCCACGGTCACTCGAGTCGGTGAAACCAGCGTCGGCCGCGGCGGCCTCAGCCAATTATTTCAACTGGGGTTGACCGAATTGGCAGCGGATACGGATGCTGCCTTCGTCGATATCGCCGTCGGGCTCTGCGGAAACTTGTCGAAGCTCGCGCAGTTGCGCGCGCATTTGCGCGAACGACTCGAACAATCGCCTCTAATGGACGGGCAACGCTTCGCTCACCATATGGAATCGTTGTATCGGCATTTGTGGCAGCAATACGCGACCTCGACAGCGTCCGAAACCGCCCCATAATTCATTGAACCGACTCAAGATTTTCCTTAACGCAATTAACGCGCTCAATGTGTTATACATAACGTTTAATAGCGCACGCGACGCTTCGCTAATCGCACCGCGATGTGCATAATGGCCACCCAACCAGTTTGAATCAGAGGCTGTCGGATGGAGCGTCGCTTGCACACTCGTCACCGCGCGCGAACGACGGTCTACGTCGTCATGTCCGGTCGTAAAAGCCGCATTTGCAAAGCGAAGAATCTGAGCGCGAACGGCGTCTTCGTTGAAACGGAAAACCTGGGCCTGCGCAAGGGTCAACAAGTGCACTTGGCCTTCGCCATCAATTTAGGGTTGGTCACGAAAATCCATCGCCGCACGGCGATCGTCGCCCATGTCACGCGCGGCGGCACCGGACTCATGATGGAACAGTTCGCCGGCCGCTAGATTCCGCACACTTAGAGTCCTTCCGAGCCTCGGCTGCCAGGTTCCACCCCGACCGAGGCGTCCACGCTTCGGCCGATGCCCCCGCGCCCCACTCACGTCGCGCTCTTGATTTCGCGGCGCTCCATCCCATCTCATTGATACCTTCCGTTTTCTGTAAAATTGGTACGCATGCCACCCCTAGACCCGCCACGCTCGGATGCCATTAGCATCCAGGGCGCGAGACAGAACAATCTCAAGAATCTCACCCTCGATTTACCGCTCAACCAACTGATCGTCGTTACCGGCGTCAGCGGGTCCGGCAAGTCGTCGCTGGTATTCGACACTCTCTACGCCGAAGGACAACGGCGTTACGTCGAGACGTTCTCGCCCTACGCCCGGCAATTCCTGGATCGCATGGATAAGCCGGCGGTGGATCGTATTGAAGGTATCCCGCCTTCCATTGCCATCGATCAGACCAATCCGGTGCGCACCTCGCGATCGACCGTCGGCACGATGACCGAACTCAACGATCATCTGAAATTGCTGTTCGCGCGCGCCGCCGTGCCCTACTGCCGCGGCTGCGGCAAGCCGGTGCGCCGCGACACGTCGGAAACCATTCTGGCCGAGCTCGCCAAAGCATCCCGCGAGAGCGGCGATCCGCGCCTGCTGGTGACCTTCCCCGTAACCGTTCCCAAGAATTTCACCCAAGCAGAAATCACGGCGCTGCTCGCGGGCCAAGGCTACACACGCATTCATGAGCAGCGCGGCAACACGCTGCAAGTCATCCAAGACCGCTTTCGCTGGTCGGCCATTGAGCCGGCACGTGCCGGCGACGCCGTGGAGGCCGCCCTCAAGGTCGGGCAGGGACGCGTCGATGTGTATCCGCAGCCAGAGAGCGGCGATACCCCCCCGCCGTGGCGTTTTTCCACGGATCTGCATTGTCCCGACTGCGATATCACCTACAAGGATCCCAGTCCCAGCACATTCAGTTTCAATTCGCCCATTGGTGCGTGCGAGACCTGCCGCGGCTTCGGCCGGGTCATCGGCGTGGACTACGACCTCGTCATCCCCGACGGCTCCTTGACGCTGCGCGGCGGCGCCATCAAACCCTGGCAGACCGAGTCCAATAAAGAATGCCAGGCGGACTTGATGAAATTCGCGCGCAAGCGATCCATTCCCGTCGACACGCCGTGGCACGACCTGACGGAGTCGCAGCGCAACTGGGTGCTCGATGGCGAGGGCGAGTGGACGAAGAATGTCTGGTACGGAGTCAAGCGCTTCTTTGCATGGCTCGAGACCAAGGCATACAAAATGCACATTCGTGTGCTCCTGTCGCGCTACCGATCGTACACGGAGTGTCCGACCTGCCACGGTGCGCGGCTCAAACCCGATGCCCTCTTGTGGCGGGTGGGTGAGCCGGGACTGAACATTCGCGAATTGATGCTCCTGTCCATTGACAAGTCTCGGCACTTCTTCGCGACGCTCACCTTGCCCGCGCCGCTCGACGATGCCATTGACATATTGCTGCGCGAAATCCGCGCGCGATTGCAGTATCTTTCCGACGTGGGCTTGGGTTACCTAGATCTCGATCGTCAGTCCCGCACGCTGTCCGGTGGCGAAGTACAACGCATAAATCTCACGACGGCGCTGGGCACCTCGTTGGTCAGCACCTTGTTCGTGCTCGATGAACCCTCCATCGGCCTGCATCCGCGCGACGTGGGGCGCATTGTCGGCGTCATGCAGCGCCTGCGCGACGCCGGCAATACCCTGGTGGTGGTCGAGCATGATCCTAAGGTCATGCAGGCCGCGGACCGCATTTTGGATATCGGGCCCGGTCCCGGCGAGCACGGCGGGGAGATCGTTTTCTACGGCCCAGTCGGCGAATTGGCGCGAGCCAAGGATTCGCTGACTGCCGACTACCTGTTTCATCGTAAGCGCGTCGAGCCGCCGCGCGCCGCGGGAGTCGCCGCGCCAGGCGCCAGATCGGCATCCACCGTCGACGCCGCCGGCACCTTACGCCTCGAAGGCGCCAACGAGCACAACCTCAAGAACGTCAACGTCGATATTCCTCTGCAGCGCCTGGTCTGCGTGACCGGCGTCAGCGGGTCGGGTAAATCCACGCTGGTTCACGACGTCCTGTTTCCCGCACTGCTGCGCGCCAAGGGCAAGCCCACGGAGAATCCCGGCCGGCATCGCGCGCTGCACGGCGTCGAGCAGATCGGTGATGTGGTCATGGTTGATCAAAGCCGCATTGGCCGCACCACTCGCTCGAATCCCGCGAGTTATGTGGGTGCCTTCGACGCGATACGCAACCTATTCGCGAAATTACCCATGGCGCGCGAGCGCAAATACACGGCCGGCACCTTTAGCTTCAATGCCGGCAACGGACGCTGCCCCGCCTGCGGCGGCAACGGCTTCGAACATGTGGAAATGCAATTCCTGTCCGATGTCTACTTGCGCTGTCCCGATTGCGACGGCCGGCGTTTTCGCGCGGAAATCCTCGAGGTCAAGCTGAGTCGAGCGGGCTTCGCGCCCAAGAGCATTGCCGACATCCTCGACTTCACCGTGTCGGAAGCGCTGGTTTTTTTCGGCGAGGACGCTGAGGTCTGTTTACGACTGGCACCCTTGGCCGACGTGGGGTTGGATTACTTGCGCCTGGGCCAGCCGGTTCCGACGCTGTCGGGTGGTGAAGCACAACGCCTGAAGCTCGCCGGTCATTTGGCCGAGAGCGCCATGCGCGACCAAACAGGCCGGGGTGCCGCGTCGAAGCGCGCAGGCTCGGCTGCCGGCAAACCCGGTCACTTGTTCCTGTTCGACGAGCCCACCACCGGTTTACATTTCGACGATGTCGCCAAATTGCTGCGCGCGTTTCGACGCCTGCTCGCGGCAGGCCATTCGCTGCTGGTGATCGAACACAACCTCGACGTGGTACGAGCCGCGGACTGGGTTATCGACCTGGGTCCGGAAGGCGGCGACGAAGGCGGCTCCGTCGTCTGCGTGGGTACGCCCGAGTACGTGATGAGCGTCCCGGCATCGCACACCGGCCGCGCCCTGCTGGAAGCGGAGAATCCGGCCGCCTTTGGCAAGGCCGTACAGGATTCGGGCGAGCTCGCGTACCGGGCCGCCGGGCCGAAGGCCATCGAAATCCGGGGCGCCCGCGAACACAACCTGAAGAACATCGACGTCAACCTGGGCCGCAATCAGTTCACGGTGATCACCGGGGTGTCCGGCAGCGGCAAGAGCAGTCTCGCCTTCGATATCCTGTTCGCCGAAGGCCAGCGCCGCTACCTAGAATCACTGAACGCCTATGCGCGTCAGTTCGTACAGCCCGCCTCGCGGCCGGACGTGGACGCCATATTCGGCATACCGCCCACCGTCGCCATCGAACAGCGCACCAGCCGCGGCGGCCACAAGAGCACCGTGGCGACGCTCACCGAGATTTATCACTTCCTGCGCCTGCTGTACGTAAAGCTGGGGGTCCAATATTGCCCCACCTGCGATTCCACCATCGAACCCCAGTCGGCCGAAGCGATTGCAGCTCGCATACTCAAGGATTATCGCGGACAGAAGGTCACGCTGCTGGCGCCGCTCATCGTGGCGCGCAAAGGTCTGTATACGGCGCTTGCCAAGTGGGCGAAGGGCAAGGGCTACAAGGAGCTGCGGGTGGACGGCGGCATGCTGCCCACGGCCAAATGGCCGCGGCTGGATCGCTTCATCGAACACAGCATCGAACTGCCCGTCGGCACGTTGACCATCAACGCCGCCCACGAACAGGAATTGCGCGATTTTCTCAATGTCGCCCTGGAACATGGACGCGGCGTGGTGCACGTCGCGAAAGCCAATGCCAAGGAAGCTGCCGTATTCTCCACCAAGCGCGCCTGCCCGAAGTGCGGCACGGGTTTCCCCGAACTCGACCCGCGCTTGTTCTCCTTCAATTCTCGCCACGGCTGGTGCAAGACCTGTTTTGGCACCGGCCTGCAAATGGAGGAATTCGACGCGGAACAAAGCGGCGAGGAGTCCAAGTGGCGTGAGGATGAGCCGGCCGCCCAAGTGGGATGTGCGGATTGCCATGGCGAGCGCTTGAATCCTGTCGCACGCCACGTGCTATTTCGCGGGATGTCCATTTCCGCGCTCACCGCGCTGCCCGTAGATGAATTCGAAGCCACCTTGGCCAAGGTCAAACTGGTCGGTCGCGAGCGCGACATTGCCCGCGACTTGGTGGCCGAACTCGGCACCCGCACCGCATTCCTCTGCGACGTGGGCTTGGGATACCTACAGCTGAATCGGGCCGCGCCCACTCTGTCGGGCGGCGAAGCACAACGCATTCGCCTGGCCGCGCAGCTGGGATCGAATTTGCAGGGCGTGTGCTATGTGCTCGACGAGCCCACTATCGGTTTGCACCCCCGCGACAATATTGCGCTGCTGAATACCTTGGATCGCTTGCGCGCCAAGGGCAACACCCTGGTGGTCGTGGAACATGACGAGGACACCATTCGTCGCGCCGATCATGTCATCGATCTAGGTCCTGGCGCCGGCAAGCGCGGCGGCCAGTTGGTCGCCGAAGGCACCGCCACCGAGCTGGCGCGCCTCGCCAACTCCGCCACCGGCCGCAGCCTCGCCACACCCTACCGGCATTCCCGTTCACGGCGCCGACCGGTGGGCCGCGACACCCCCTCGATTCGCATCGAGGGGGCCACGCTGCACAATCTCCGAGATGTCGACGCACGCGTGCCCTTGAGCCGGCTCACCGTCATCACCGGTGTATCGGGTTCCGGCAAGTCGTCGCTGGCGCGCGATGTCCTGCAAGCCAACCTACAGCAACTGCTGGCGCGCCCATCCCGAGCGGCCCGCGGCGAGCGCGCGACAAAAACCCGCGCCGACATCAGCGGCTGCAAAGCCATCACGGGGTGGGAGGCCATCAGCCGAGTGCTGGAAGTGGACCAAACGCCCATCGGCAAGACGCCACGCTCTTGTCCCGCGACCTACATCGGCTTCTGGGACGCCATTCGCCGAATTTACGCCGAGACCACGGATGCACGCATCCGAGGATTCACGGCCAGTCGATTTTCATTCAACACCGCCGGCGGCCGCTGCGAGGCCTGCGAAGGTCAGGGGATGCAGCGCATTGAAATGAGCTTCCTGCCCGACGTCCAGGTGTTGTGCGATGTGTGCGGCGGCAAGCGTTTCAATCACGAAACCCTGTCGATCCTGTTCAAGCGCAAAAGCATTGGCGAAGTCTTGGCCATGAGCGTCGAGGATGCCGTGGAGTTCTTCGCCGCCCAGCGGAGCGTCCTGCACCCGCTGAAGCTGCTCGCCGATGTGGGACTGGGGTACTTGAGCCTGGGGCAACCGAGCCCAACGCTGTCGGGCGGCGAAAGCCAAAGGATCAAACTCGTCGCGGAACTCGCGAAGGTGCGCACCGATGAGTTGGGCGTGGATATCGCGCGCCGCGAACGGCAGCACACCCTGTACGTGCTCGATGAACCCACCGTCGGGCTGCACATGGCCGACGTCGAGAAGCTGGTCAAGGTGTTGCAGCGGCTGGTGGACGCCGGCAACAGCGTGGTCGTCATCGAACACAATCTAGATATCATGGCCGAGGCAGATTGGATCGTCGACTTGGGTCCCGAGGGCGGCACGGGCGGCGGGCGAATCGTCGCGCAAGGAACGCCTGAGGCGATTGCCGACAAACCGGGCAAGAGTCATACTGCAAAAATACTAGGTGAGTTCCTAGCGGAGCGTGGGATCGACTGACGCCGTCACCGCCGGCACAAGCTTCTGGAAATAACTTGAACACCAATTCCAGCAGACTCAAAGAGTATCTCGAGCGCATAGGCTTTCGAGGCGTCCCGAGACCTGATCTGGAGACGCTGAACGAATTGCAGCGGACGCATGTCCGCACCGTCCCTTTCGAGAACCTCGACGTGCAGCTCGGCCGCCCCGTCCTCATGGACCCGGATGCCTGCTACGACAAAGTGGTTCACCGACGCCGCGGCGGCTGGTGCTTCGAATTGAACGGGGTGCTGAGCTGGGCGCTCCGGGAAATCGGTTTCGATGTGATGCGCCTCAGCGGCGGCGTCAGACGCGACTTGGCCGGCGACGGGCAAATGGGCAACCACTTGTGCCTGCTGGTGCGCCTGGATAAGCCCTATCTCGTGGATGTGGGCTTCGGCAGCAGTCTCTCGCAGCCTCTTCCGCTGGAGGCATCCACGCATGAGCAGTCGCCGTACCACCTGACGTTGTCCAAAATGAGCGACGGATACTGGCGGTTTTCCGAAAGAACGAGCGGCGACCCCTTCAGCTACGACTTTCGCACCGACGCCGCGGACGAGAGCCGCTTCGCCGATCATTCTGCCTGGCTGCAAACCCACGCCGACTCCCTCTTCGTCCAGAATCTGCTGGTACAAAAACGCACCAGCGACCAACACCTCGCCCTGCGTGGACGCGTACTCATCACTCAACAGGGCGCCGGCTCGGAGAAGCGAGTGCTGGGGTCGGCCGATGAATTGCGCGCCACTCTTCGAGAGACTTTTAATCTTGATATGCCCAAGGCGGCGACGCTATGGCCCGCGATTTGTGCTCGGCACGAGAGGCTGTTTGGCGGCCGATAGCTCACATCGAATCCAATTCCTTCATGACGTCATCGGATAGCTGAAAATCGGCAGCGGCCAGATTCTCTCTCAAATGCCCCACCGACGAAGTACCTGGAATCAGCAGAATATTGGGCGCGCGTCGCAGTAGCCAAGCCAGCGCCACCTGCATGGGCGTTGCGCCCAGCCGCTCCGCGACGCCGGATAAGGTCGATGACTGCAACGGCGTGAAGCCGCCCAAAGGGAAGAACGGCACATAAGGAATACCGTCGCGGGCGAGCTTGTCTATCAAAGCATCATCGGTTCGATGCACCAAATTGTACTGATTCTGCACGCAGACGATCTTGCAGATCTTGGCCGCATCGGCGATCTGCGTCGCCGTGACGTTGCTCAGGCCGATGTGGCGCACCAGGCCTTGTCGCTGCAAGTCGGCCAGCACGGTCAACGGCTCCTCAATGGAGCCTTCGACGGGCCCATGGATGCCCAGCATGCTGCGCAGGTTCACGACCTCCATCACGTCCAACCCAAGGTTGCGCAGATTGTCGTGCACCGCCTGAGTCAGTTCTTCCCGAGACATGGCGGGAAGCCAAGAGCCATCCGTGCCGCGCCGGCAACTGATCTTGGTCACGATGACGAGGTCTTTCGCATAGGGATGCAACGCCTCGCGAATGATCTGATTCGTGACATGGGGTCCGTAGAAGTCGCTGGTATCGATGTGGTCGACACCGCTGGCTACCGCCTCGCGCAGTACCGCGAGAGCAACCTTGTGATCCTTAGGCGGCCCGAACACGCCGGGGCCGGCAAGCTGCATCGCGCCATATCCCAGGCGCTTCACGGTGCGATCGCCCAGTTTGTACGTTCCGACTTTGCCGAGATGGGTCATTAATCTCTCCTGTGAGGTGATTGGCGACTGTACACAGCTTCGGCGTGTGCGAGAATACGGCGCAATCTGCACGGCCTGTACGAAATTACGCACAATGGCGAATCTCAGCGATTTGACCGCCTTCCTCACCGTAGCCCGCTCGGGCGGCTTCCGCGACGCGGCTCGGACCAGCGGCCATAGCGCCTCCAGCTTGAGCGAAGCCGTGCGCCGCCTGGAAACCCAGCTCGGCGTCCGGCTGTTCAACCGCACCACCCGCAGTGTCGTTCCCACGGAAGCAGGAGCGCGGTTACTCGAGCGCCTCGGTCCCGCGCTGGGAGAAGTCGACGCCGCGTTGGACGTGGTCAACGGCTACCGCGACCGGCCGGCAGGCACGCTGCGCCTCAACGTGCCCATCAGCGCCGCGCTTCTCGTGCTGCCTCGCATCGTCCCACCCTTCCTCGCCGCCTATCCCGACATCCGCCTCGACATCGTCGCGGAGGATCGCTTCGTGGACATGCTCGAGGCAGGCTGCGATGCCGGCATACGCTACGACGAGAGGCTGGAGCAAGACATGATTGCCATTCCCATCGGGCCGCGCGAGCAACGTTTCGCGACAGCCGCCTCGCCCGGCTACCTCGACCGACGCGGGCGCCCCGCTCATCCGCGCGACTTGCTTCAGCATAGCTGCCTGCGCGGCCGCTTCGCCAGCGGAGCGATGCCCGCCTGGGAATTCGAACAGGACGGCGAGATCGTGAAATTGGACCCCACCGGCCCTCTCATCGTGCGCATCGGCGCAGCCACCAATCTCGCCGTCGATGCGGCCGTCTCCGGTTGCGGCGTGATCCAACTGTTCGAGGATTGGCTGCGTCCGTATTTTATCCGCGGCACCTTGGAGCCCATCTTGGAACCCTGGTGGCAGCGTTTCTCAGGCCCGTTTCTCTATTACCCGGGGCGTCATCATCTCCCCGCCCCACTTCGTGCCTTCATCGATTTCATCAAAGCCATGCCGCCTTGGGTGCCGGCCGGCTAACCACTTCCTGCCGCGACACCACTTCCTGCGGCGGCACTGCCTGCCGCGGCACCACCCGCCGCCGCGGCCGCCCGAATGCGCTCCCGCCACAGCACCACGGTTTTGAACGAGCGCATTTCCGTCGGCAACCCCGCGATGAGTACCGATGCCTCTGCCAAGAGCGCGCGCCGGTCGCCGGCGCCGGCGAGAGCGGAGGCGTACAACGCCGACGCCAATTCCACGTGCTGCCGATAATCGTCGTGATTCCGCGCGAACAAGCCGCGCTGCAGTTTGACCACCGGCGCCATGACCGCTTGCGCTTCGGATGGCTTGTTGTCGCGAACCAGCGCCAGGGCGAGGAGTGTCGACATGTTACCCACGCTGCGCCGGTCGGCATTCGTCGTCAAAGCCTCCGCTGGGATATCGACGGCTGAGCGCAGCGCCGCCTCAGCGGCTGCGTCGTGTCCCGCGCCGTATTCCGCACTGCCGATCACGCCGAGAAGAAAATGTCTACATTCGCCGCGAAACTCCCTCTGTTCATCCTTCGATTCGTCCACGGATGGCTCTAGGGAAAACGATTGCGCGATATTTTTTGCGGCGTCGAAATTCCCATTGATCAAGGCGGTGTTGGCACGCAGGAAGGTCCAATCGCAACCGGCGATGAAGTGGGCAAACCCGGCCGTTTTCTCGCCCTGCTCGTGGACTTTGTCGAGCGTCGCCAACGTTGCATTCAGCGCCGGAGTGTCGCCCAATTCCGCCTCGAGGCCGGTCAGCTTTCCGGCCATTTCCAAGGTATCCCAGATGATGTAGAAATTCGTCTGATCGCCCTGGGCATAGCTCGCCATCCCGCGCTGCATGGGCTCCAGGGCAGCGCGCGGATGACCGCTATCCGCCAACGCGTGGCCCAGGGTGAGCTGATCCTCGCCAAGATTGTTCCACGTCAAGAAATTCGCGGGATCCAGCTGAGCAAACTGGATGCCGTACTCCTCAGCTCCGCCCAGCGCCGTGACCGCCTCGCCGAGCCGCATCTCATCCACCAGCATCTCCCCTAGGTTGGCCTCGGCCAAGGCACCTGCACGCAGGGCACCCATGTGACCCGGCCTCACCACCAGGATTTTCTTCGCAACCGCATCGCCCTCCGCAAAAGCCTTCTCCGCTTCTGCGCCGCGCCCCGCAAAGCTCAAGGCCTCTCCGAGCCACGCTGAAATTTCCGAATAGCTGGCCGCGGCAGGCAAATCGCTCAGATTCAGGGCGCCTGCCGCCACCAGCGCAGCGCGCCCTTTCTGCAACGTGGCGATGCCACGATCCACCTCGCGATAGCGATATTCAAACCATCCCGCGCGGAGCAAAATCCGGCCATACGCGCGATGGGTCGCGACGGAGGCACCCGCCGCCTCGGCAAAGGGTCCGATCACTTCGACCGCACGTTCAGCCGGACCCTTGAAGTCCGAGTCTCCGAGGGTATGCAAGACCGCGGCCTGGGTCATGAGCGCCAAACCCAAACCGACTGCCGTAGTCTCCGAGCGATCACCCGCCTTGCGCAACTCATCCAGCATCGCAATCGCTCGCTCGACCACCTGCTCCGCAGTGTCACTGTGACTCGCGGCACGCAGGGCGGCGGCGTATTGTCCCAAAGCCAACGCTTGGTTGCGCCGCGTGTCCGCCGACTGCAGCTCTTCCGGCAGCGACTGGTAATAATCGACTTCCTGCTTGGCGAGGTCGGCCACGACTTGCACCCGACCCACCCCCTCCAATTCCAGAGTCAAATCGTCGGTGAGATAACCGAGCAGATGTTCCGCTTCCCCTCGCGCATGTTCGGCCGCCGCTCGCGCGGACTGAGCCTGCTGCTCGGCACGCCGCGCTCGCTGCGTGCTCACGTAGCCGAAGACCGCCGCCGCGACGGCAATCACCGTCAGGAGCACGCACATCGCGACGATTCGCCGGGCCCGCGCGAGAGCATGGCGCGCCTCGAGTTCCCGCTCCCGCTGCTCGCGCAGCTGGGCCTGCGTCGCGTCGCGAGCTTCGCGTTCGTGGCGTAGGTCCCGGCTCGCTTTAACGACCCCGCACAGCACATCATGAGTCAATTCCACCCGTCGTAAATCGAGCCGCTCCTCGATACGCAACAGGCGCCGATTGACCAATAACTGCAACGCCCCGGGGGCGGCGCCGGCGCCGGCGAAGCGCTCCAGCATGCTCTCCTCGGCGACATTCTCTCGGAAGCCGGAGTCCGTGAGTAGTTCGTCCTCGATCACCCGGCGCACCGCCGGCGGCTGATCGGCTAGGGAACGCTCATAGAACTCGGAGAGAATGCTTTGATGGCTACCGGCCACCAGATCGAGGGAGATTTCGGGGCGCCCCTGAGCGACGCGCGCATCGTTGAGTTCGCGGCAAATGAGACTGAGTAGAGACGGCTCCACCTCCGCATTGGCAATTTCCGCACCGCCCGCCACGAAGCGCACGATGGCACCCGCGACTTCCTCGGTGACGAGCTTGCCGCCCGGACGCAGCACCGCGTCCAACGCCTGCTGCCCGGTCATGGGGGCAAGCCGCAGACGGTTCTGCGTGATGCTGGGCATGGAGGTCTTCAATCCCTCCAGAGGCGCGAGATAATCCTCG
>Ga0302311_10001137_pt1 | contig 31946 bp, 32 predicted proteins | sample III_Palsa_N1_3_FD_200449 | JGI IMG/M metagenome (GOLD analysis project Ga0302311, IMG submission 200449) | Peat permafrost microbial communities from Stordalen Mire near Abisko, Sweden - III_Palsa_N1_3 | ecosystem: Environmental > Terrestrial > Soil > Palsa > Peat permafrost | place: Sweden... | reverse complement strand
TGCCGCCCGGTGGGCTCGTTGTCTAAATTAAAATCCTTTAATTATCAATCAGGTAGCAGCTTTTCATCGACCCATTCTATCCAGTGCCGCACCGGCAATGCCGTGCCTGCGGCCAGATGCGCGATGCAGCCGATATTGGCGGACAGGATCACCTGCGGCTGCCCCTGCTGCAGGTGGCCGAGCTTGCGCGCTTGCAGCTGCAGCGCCAGTTGCGGTTGCAGCAGCGAATAGGTTCCGGCCGAACCGCAGCACAGATGCGGCTCGGCCACCGGCAGCAGTTCAGCGCCGAGCGCCTGCAGCAACTGTTCGAGCCGGTCCCCGAGCTTCAGGCCGTGCTGCAGCGTGCAAGGCTTCTGCAGGGCGATCCGGGTGACGGCGCCAGGAGCGGTGCGCCGCTGCAGTGGCTCGAGCTCAGGCGTCAGGAACACGGCCAGATCGCGCACGGCGTCGGTGACACGGCGCGCCTTGGCGGCATACACCGGATCTGCGCGCAGCAGTTGCGCATATTCCCTGACCATCACGGTGCAGCCCGAGGCATTGACGACGATGGCCTCGATGGCGCCGGATTGCAGCTGCGGCCACCAGGCGTCGATATTGCGCCGCGCATTCGCGAGCGCTCCGTGCGGGTCGTGCAGATGGTGGCGGATGGCGCCACAGCATCCCGAACGTGCATCGATCACGGCCTGCACGCCAATCGCATCAAGTACGCGGGCGGTCGCGGCATCGATCGATGGTGCCATCGCCGGTTGGGTGCAGCCGTTGAGCAGCAGCACCTTGCGCGTATGTGTGCGGCACGGCCATGCACCGGCCGCGCGACGCGGCCCAAGCTTGGCGCGCAGGGCTCGCGGCATCGCAAAGCGCAGCGCGCGCCCGAGCTTAAGTGCGGTGCCGAACAGCCAAGGCCGCGTCAGACCTTCGCGCAGCAGCCAGTGGAAGATGCGTTCATTAAGGGGACGTCGCAGTTCGGATTCGACCACCGCGCGGCCGATATCCAGCAGATGTCCGTAGTCGACGCCGGACGGGCAGGTGGTCTCGCAGGCGCGGCAGGTCAGGCAGCGATCGAGGTGCAGCTGTGTGCTGCGTGTGGCGGGTGTGCCCTCGAGCACCTGCTTGATCTGGTAGATGCGCCCGCGCGGGCCATCCAGTTCGTCGCCCAGCAGCTGGTAGGTGGGGCAGGTCGCATTGCAGAACCCGCAATGCACGCAGGCGCGCAGGATGGCGTTGGCGGTATCGCCCTGCGGCGTAGCCTTGATCCAATCGGCGAGCCTGGTTTCCACGATGATGCCTTACAGATCCGCGATCAGCCGGCCGGGATTGAATATGCGGTGCGGATCGAAACGCTCCTTGAGCCGGCGGTGGATCGCAAGCACCGTGGGCGAGAGCGGATGGAACCGTTGCCCGGCCGCGCCGCCGCGCCACTGCAGCGCGCTGCCCCCGGCGGCCGTGGCCAGGGCTCGCAGTTCCGCCGCCGGCGCATCGCCCGTGCACCAGCGCAGCGCTCCGCCCCATTCGATCAGTTGCGTGCCGGCGCCGGCCAGCGGCGCGGCGGTGGACGGCAGCGACAGTCGCCACAGCGGGCTCGCTTCGCGGAAGAAGACATGCGTCTGATCGCGCAGGCTGCGCCACCAGTGCTCGGCCAGCGCGGCGTCGATCAGCTCCCCACCCAGGCGAGTGCGCGCAGCGTGCAGCGCGGAGGGCGCGCCGGACAAGCGCAGCCACGCCTGCCCGTTGCACCAGCCGCTGGCCGAGATCGGCAGCGGCTGGCACGCCCAGCGGTTGAAGCTCTCCAGGGCGGCGGCTGCCGTCATCTCGAACCGCAGCGTCTGCTCGGCGCGCGGCAGCGGCATTACCTTGAGCGACACCTCGGTGATGGCGCCAAGAATGCCGAGCGAGCCGCACAGCAGGCGGGCGACGTCGAAGCCGGCGACGTTCTTGATGACTTTGCCGCCAAAATGCAGCAGCTGCCCGTCGGCGCTCAGCAGTACTGCGCCCAGTACGAAATCGCGCGCGCCGCCGGCCTGGGAGCGCCGCGGCCCCGACAGCCCGCAGGCGATGATGCCGCCGATGGTGGGATCGGCGGCGAACGAGGGCGGCTCGAAGGCCAGGAATTGCTGGTGGCGTGCCAGCAGGCCGTCCACCTCGGACAGCGATGTGCCGCAGCGCGCCGTGATCACGAGCTCCGACGGCTCGTAATCAACCACGCCGCAGTAGCCGCGCATATCCAGCAGCGTACCCTCGCAATGCTCGCCGTAGAAATCCTTGGTACCTGCACCGCGCAGCCGCAGCGGCGTTTTTGCAGCGTTGGCCTCGATCACGCGCCCTCGCAGCTCCTGCAGCACGCTGTCGCTCCGGTCCATCTAGAAGCGCGGCAGGTCAGGATGCGCCAGCCGGCCCTGGCGCACGTGCATGCGGCCATACTCGGCGCAGCGCGCCAGGGTCGGAATGGCCTTGCCGGGATTGAGCAGTCCCGGTGGATCGAAGGCGCGCTTGACGGCGAAGAACGCCGCGCGCTCGGCCGGCGAGAACTGCACGCACATCGAATTGAGCTTCTCCACCCCGACGCCGTGCTCGCCGGTGATGGTGCCTCCCAGCTGCACGCACAGCTCCAGTATGTCGGCGCCGAAGCGATCGGCGCGCTCCCATGCTCCTTCGCAGTTGGCGTCGAACAGGATCAGCGGGTGCAGGTTGCCGTCGCCGGCGTGAAACACGTTCATGCACTGCAGGCCGTACTTGCGTTCCATCTGCTCGATGGCCTTGAGCATCTGGCCGAGGCTCTTGCGCGGAATGGTGCCATCCATGCAGTAGTAGTCGGGCGAAATGCGCCCGGCCGCCGGGAAGGCGTTCTTGCGTCCCGACCAGAAGCGCAGGCGCTCGGCTTCGGAGCGCGACACCGTGATGGCGGTGGCACCCGCGGCCTGCAGCACGCGCTCCATGGCAGCGACTTCCTCGTTGACTTCATCCGGCGTGCCGTCCGACTCGGCCAGCAGGATCGCGGCGGCGGACAGATCGTAGCCGGCATGGACGAAAGGCTCGACCGCCACGGCGGCCTTGCGGTCCATCATCTCCAGGCCCGAGGGAATGATTCCGGCGGCGATAATCGCCGCCACCGCCTCGCCGGCCTTGCCGACGTCGTCAAACGAGGCCATCACCACCTGCGCCAGTTCCGGTTTCGGCAGCAGTTTGAGGATCACCTCGGTCACGATCAGCAGCAGGCCCTCCGAGCCGACGCACAGCGCCAGCAGATCCAGGCCGGGAGCATCGAGCGTGCGGCCACCCAGCTCGATCGGTTCGCCGTCGATGGTGCAGCCGCGCACTCCGAGCACGTTATGCAGCGTCAGGCCGTACTTGAGGCAGTGCACGCCGCCGGAGTTCTCGGCGACGTTGCCGCCGATGCTGCAGGCGATCTGGGACGAGGGATCGGGGGCGTAGAACAGTCCATGGGCGGCCGCGGCTTCGGAAACGGCCAGATTGCGCACGCCGGGCTGCACGCGCGCGATGCGCGCCGGCGCATTGATCTCGAGAATGCGGTCGAAGCGTGCCAGCGACAGCAGCACGCCGGAAGCGTGCGGCATGGCGCCGCCCGACAACCCGGTGCCGGCGCCACGGGCGACCACCGGCACCCCGAGCCGTGAGCATTCCACCAGCACCGCGCGCAACTCGGCTTCCGTGCGCGGCAGCACCACCAGCATCGGCTGCTGGCGAAATACCGACAGGCCGTCGCATTCGTAGGGACGCAGCTCGTTGTCGCCGCTGAGCACGCAATCGGCCGGTAACAGAGCGCGCAGCGCTTCGGCCACTGCCAGCCGGCGCCCGGCCGCCGGCGCTTCGGCAGCGTCGCTCCAGCGCGGCTCGTCGGCATCGAATTCAGCTTGCACCATGGTTGAGCGGCATCATGACCGGCGCGCCTCCGCCGATCAATCGTGGCGCTCAATGCTCGCCGGCATCGGTCGCGGCGCTCGCGTCCGCGTGCCAGCGGTCGCGAAACGTGGCCAGTTCCCCGACAGCCAGGTCAGAGACCATGACCGCGATGAATTGCCCGGCCTGTGTCGACGTCAGGTGATAGCCGTCGAGCGCGCCATCGCGCGGTGCTTCCGCGAGCGCGCCGCGCGGCCAGATGTAGACATTGATCTGGTGATGGCCGTGCTGGTAGACCAGGGCGGCCACCCGGGCGGATCCGAGATAATCGACGCGCCCGCCGAGCAGCGTGTCGCCCTGCGCGGCGAGTTCCGGCACCGGGGGCGAGAACGGCAGCTGGCCGGACAGCCATGGCTTGACGGTGTGATGGTCCGAGGACACAACGTCGATCGGATGCGGGCCCAGCATCGCTCGCACCGACGCGCTCACCAGCTCGGAGCGCAAATCCGCTGGCCGCGGCCAGGAGTGGCCCAGCAGGAAGCCGCCGATCGCGACGATGAGCCCGGCAGCGATCGCACCGAACCACTGCGGTTGAATTTTATACCGCCGATCCTGCGTACGTAGCTGGGCGCCGATGCGCGCTTCCAGATCGCCAGGCACCGGATAGCGCAGCGCAGCCGCATGCAGTTGCGCGACCAGCGTGCGCCGCTCGGCCAGCCATGCCGTGCACTCGGCGCATCCTCGCAGGTGCGCTTCGACCGCAACTCCGGTGGCGAGCTCCAGCTCATCGTCGATGTAGGCGTCGAGCAGCGATCGCACCTCATCGTGGGTCATGGTGACGCTCGCTGTTCGCCACGCACAATCTCGGCCAGCTGATCGCGGGCACGCGATAGCCGCGACATCACGGTACCAATCGGGCAGCCGGTGATGCCGGCGATCTGCCGATACGACAGGGCCTCAAACTCGCGCAACACGAGCACTTCGCGCTGTTCGACCGGTAAGCGACCGATCGCCAGGCGCAGCCGTGCGCCTTCAGCCTGCGCGATGACCGCGGCCAACGGATCCTGCGCGCCCGAAAAGACGGTTGCGCTGTCGCTTTCGAGCTGCTCCAGGTCCACCCGGCCCGCGAGCCGGTTTTTGCCGATCCAGGTGTGCGCCGAATTGCGCACGATCTGCAGCAGCCAGGCGCGGGCGTCACCGCCGTGATAGCTGTCGAAGTACTGCAGTGCGCGCATCACAGCCTCCTGCACGACGTCGGCCGCGTCGGCTTCATTGCGGCAGATCCAGCGCGCGAGATTGTACGCGGCCGCCAGATGTGGCAAGGCCACGGCCTCAAACCGTCGTGTCCGTGCCCCATCGCCTGGCGGCATTGTCTGGCTCCTGACCATCAAGACCGTTACCCGGCCGGTTTTATTCCAAGGGTACGGGATTGTGTACGGCGGCGGGAATAAACCGCCTGCCCGGTGAGTCTCCCCATGCAGTCACACCGCATTGCAAGGAGATCTCCATGTCCGACCAGGATCCGATCGTACCCTCCCGGCGTCGCGCACTGCGCTGCCTGGCCTTCGGCGGCGCGGGAACGCTGTTTACACTGGCGGGCGGCGTGCTCACGCCGGTCGAGTTGGCGCTGGCGGTCACCGATCGCACAGCGGCCGCTGCGGCCGGAGTGCCGCTATTCGTGCAGATCAGCGATACCCATATCGGGTTCAATAAGGAGGCCAATCCGGATGTCGCCGGCACGCTCAGGCAGACGATCGAGCTGGTGAACGCGATGCCCGCCAGTCCGGCGCTGGTGCTGCATACCGGCGACATCACCCACCTGTCCCGGCCTGAGGAGTTCGACACCGCAGCCCAGCTGCTGTCGCAGCTTCGGGTGACCGAACTACATACCACGCCCGGAGAGCACGACGTCGCCGACGCGAGTGTGACCGAGTACTTCAATCGCTATGGCCAGGCGTCCGACCGCCGTGGCTACTACAGCTTCGATCACCAGGGCGTGCATTTCATCGGCCTGATCAATGTGCTCAATTTCAAAGCCAACGGCCTGGGCGCGCTCGGACCGACGCAGCTGCAATGGCTGGAAGCGGATCTCAAGGGCCGTTCCGCCAGCACGCCCATCGTGGTGTTCGCGCACATGCCGCTGTGGACCATCTACGAGCCCTGGGGCTGGGGCACCGCGGATGCGGACCAGGCGATGGGCTATCTGCGACGCTTCGGATCGGTAACGGTACTCAATGGCCACATCCACCAGATCGTGCAGAAGGTAGAAGGTCACATCACCTTTCATACCGCGCGCTCATCGGCCTATCCGCAGCCGACCGCGGGCGATGGCCCGGGCCCCGGACCGCTCAAGGTAGCCGCCGATCAGCTGCCGAAAATGCTCGGCGTCAGCAGCGTCACGGTGCAGCGGCATCCGAAGACGCTGCTCCTGACCGACACCACTCTGGCTTGAAGGAGCCACCATGATGACAATCCAAGCATCAATCGATCGGATGGCGGACATCAATCGCTTTGCCACCACTGCTGCCGTGCGGCGCCTGCGCGTCGCGAGCGCACTCGTCGTGTGCGCCCTACTGGCGCTCGCGAGCGGCGGCGCGAGCTGGGCGGCGGAACCCGCCGCCGCACCGAGCGCCGCGGACAGCAGCATCGCGATCCGCAACTTCATGTTCGAACCAATGTCGCTGGTGGTAGCGGCGGGCACCAAGGTGACCTGGAAGAACTTTGATGGCGAACCGCACACCATCCACAGCATCGACGATGCGTTTCGCTCCGGCGCGCTGGACCAGAACGACACCTTCAGCTTCCAGTTCGACAAACCGGGCACCTACCGCTACGCCTGTTCGATCCACCCGCAGATGATCGCGACCATCGTGGTGAGGTAACCTCGGGCCGCTCAGGGCGCCGGCTTGCGCCACACGCTCGCAAGCCACGGCTGCTGCTCAAACGGCAGCCCGGTGGGGCGGTAGTAGTGCTCCAGCTCTATGAAGCCGGCGTACGTCAGGTAGCCGCGCCAGGCGGCAAGGTCATGGTAGGCGCCGTAGCGGCCGCGATTCCAGCCTTCCTCGTTGTCGCCGCGCGGGTTGGAGCTGAACAGTACGCCGCCGTCCTTCAGCGTGGCATGCAGCTGCCCCAGCACCCGCGGCAGCTCGCGCCCCGGCACGTGAAACAGCGACGCGTTGGCGTAGACGCCGTCGAAGGACCGGTCCGGGAGCTCGAGCTGGAGAAAATCCTGCTGCCACACCTCGCAGCCGCTGTCGGCGCGCGCCATGGCCACGAATTGCGCGGCACCCTCCAGGCCGATGGCCAGGTGTCCGAGTGCGCCGAATGTGCGCAGGTCGCGGCCCGGGCCACAGCCGAAATCCAGGATCCGGTACGGCGCGGTGGCTTCGATATGACGCAGCAGCGCGCCGATGTTCTGGCTCACATCGTGCGCCTGCGTGCCGGCGCGAAATTCCTCGGCGCGCTGGTTGTAGTGCTGCAGCGTGAGGTCGACGATGCGCGCCGCATCGTCCGGCGGGGTAGTCATCTGACTGCGCCTGCGCCCAGGCGCTGCTGTGCGTCGAGCAGCGCCGGATAGGTGGCATCGACCGTGTGCGACAGGTGGTCCACCGCCGCCTGGAAAGCATCGTGCGCCGCCGACGCATCGCCTTGAGCGCCACGCACCCGTCCGATCATCAGCCAGGCGAGGCCAGTGCGGCTCGAGTACGCAATACCGCCCTGCAGGATCTGAGAAATTGCCAGTGCCTGGCGGCCATCTTCGCCGGCGTCGTCCAGTCGCCCCTCGCGCAGATTGAGTTCCGAGCGCGCAAGCAGGGCGCGCACCGTGGTCGCGATCGGTCGTTGGCCGCGAATCACGCTGGTCAGTGCGGTGCGCGCCTCCGCCGTTGAGCCACGCTCGAGTGCCAGTCTTCCCTGCGTCAGCAGCAGTCCCAGGGCGGCGGGAGAACCCGCCGGTACCGCGCCGGCGGCGATCGCGGATGCCTTGCCGAGGTAGTCCGCGGCCGCGCCGGCGTCGCCTTGCGAAACCGACACCGAGGCCAGTCCGACCAGGCAGTACATGCTCTGCGCAGCGGTCCCTGATTTCGCCGCCAGTTCGACACACTGCGCGTACCTGGCACGGGCCTCATCGAAACGCCCGACGTTTTCCAGCTGCCGCGCGAGGTTGGCAACCAGGTACGGCGGGGGCTGCGGGTTGCCGCTGTCCTGCATCACGATCTGCAGCGTTTGTTGGAAAATCTCCAGCGCGCGCCTTGAGTCACCCGCGCCGTCGCTGACGATGCCCCAATTGTTGCGCACCGATATGGCCTCGGCGCTGCGCTCGCGACCGGCTCGAGCAAACATCTGCAGCGCCTCGACGTAATCGCGCTCGGCTTGCGCATTGCGGCCGCCGAGGTGCTCGGCAAAGCCGATGCTGCCGATGAAGTCCGCCTCGGTAGCCGGGGATGCGTGCGGCGAGCGCCGCAGCCGCTCGAGAGCAAGGTTGCCGTACTTCAATGCGGCGGCGGCGTCGTTGGCGTTCTGGCCCATGTAGCTGAGGTACTCCAGACACTCCGCGGCCTGCTCATCGGAGGTGCCGGGGGCGTCGATGACCGCGTTCAGCGTCGCCGTTGCCTCCGCCGCTCCGCCGAGCGAGCCGAGGATGATCGCGTGATCGCAGCGGATCTGCGCCCGCAGATCCAGGTTACGCGAGTTGGCAACCTCGTCCAGGGCCTGGCGCAGCAGCGGCTGCGCCTGTGCGTCGTTCCCGGTGGTGTGATAGTGGATTGCCAGCATGTCGAGCACGGCGGCGTGATCTTCCGGATCGTCGTGGAATTCGCTGGCCGCCAGCAATTCGCTCCGGGCCAGCATATCGCTCACGCTGACCGGCTTGTCCGACTGCGCAGCCTCGGTGATCAGCAGATCCAGGAACTCCTGTACCGCGCGGTTGCGCGCCACCAGTGACAGGGCGCGGTCGCGTTCGTAATTCGCACGGTCGCGCTCGTGGGTAGTGTGGCGCAATTGCAGTGCCTGGAGAACGCCGAAGGTTGCCAGCAACAGCGTCAGTCCGCCTGCCGCCCCCACGGCTAAACGATGCCGCCGGGCGTACTTGCGCAGTCGATAGCCCACGCTGGCGGGACGCGCCAGGACCGGTTCATGGTTCAGGTAACGCCGAATGTCGGCGGCCAGCTCCGAGGCTGTGCCGTAGCGCCGGGCGCGGTCCCGCTCCAGCGCCTTGCTGGCGATGCAGTCAAGATCGCCGCGCAGCAGACTCACCAGTTGCCTGCGATCGGTGCTGCGAGCCGCGGCGATCGCGGCTGAGGATTCCCGGTCCGAGTGGACCTTGGTACTCGGGCTCGGGGGCTCGTCTTCGCGCAGCTTTCGCAGCAGCTGATCGAGCGGTTGCTGGCCCTCCTGCCTGGTTTCGAACGGTTTCAGTCCGGTCAACAGCACATACAGGACCACCCCCAGCGAGTAGACGTCAGCGCGCGTGTCGACATCGTGCACACCGGGAGCGAGCTGCTCCGGGCTCATGTATCCAGGCGTGCCCAGAAAACGTCCGAATTGGGTAAATACGGCTTCGCCTGCAGCCTGCGGCGCGCTGGCCTTAGCCAGCCCGAAGTCGATGATCCGCGGTACCGGCTTGCCGTCCACTTCCACCACCAGGATGTTCGGCGGTTTCAAGTCGCGGTGAATGATGGCTTTCTGGTGCGCGTGCTGCACGCCCTCGCAGGCCTGGACGAAAAGCTCAAGGCGTTGCCCAATGCTGAGTTTATTCTGATCGCAGTAGTTCGTGATCGACAGCCCGGCGACGTACTCCATGACCAGATACGGCTGGCCCTGTGGCGTCGTTCCGGCGTCAAACACCTTGGCTATGGCCGGATGATCCATGATTGCCAGCAATTGGCGCTCCGACTTGAAGCGCTGCACGATCGCCTCGTCATACATCCCGGCCTTGATCAGCTTCACGGCCACCTGGCGCCGCACCGGAGAGGTCTGCTCGGCCAGCCACACCTGTCCCATGCCGCCTTCGCCCAGCTTGCTGAGGAGCTGAAAATGCTGGGCAAACGTCTGGCCTGCCTGCAGCGCCTCGCTCCCGTCCGGGTCCTCGGCCGCCGGTGCTCGCAGCAGGAAATCCGCCGGAACCTGCGCGTCGGCAAGCAGCAGTGATTCGACCTCGGCGCGCAGCGCGGGCTCGGCCGAACACGCGTCATCGAGGAACCGGGCGCGACCTTGGGGGTCGAGCTGCATCGCCTGGTGCAGCAGCTCCTTGACGCGCTGCCAGCGATCGACGGACATGGCTATGCCGGCCGGCCCATCTGGCGATGCAGCCAGACACGGGCGGTCGCCCAGTCGCGGTCGATGGTGGCGCGCGACAGCCCCAGCACCTGGGATATTTCGGAAGCCGACAGGCCACCGAAAAACTTCATTTCCACGATCTGCCCCTGCCGCTCATCGATCCGCGCCAGCTGGTCCAAAGCCTGATCCAACGCGACCAGTTCGGCATCGCCGTTGCCCGCCAGCACGGCAAGGTTTTCGAACGAAATCCGGCAGCCACCATCGCGTTTGTCGGCGCGGCGGCCGCGGGCGTAGTCCACCAGGATCTGACGCATCAGCCGCGAAGCCACGGCAATGAAGTGCGCCCGGTTCTGCAGTACCACCGGTTGCGCTCCCATCATTCGCAGGTAGACCTCGTGAATCAGGGCCGTGCTCTGCAGGGTATGGTCCGGCCGCTCGGATTTGAGGTGGTGGTGCGCGAGACGCCGCAACTCTTTGTAAACGACGGGAATCAGGGCATGCAGGGCCTTTTCATCGCCCTGAACCCAGTGGTGCAAGAGGTCGCTGAAATCGCTGACCTGACCGGAGCGGTCGGACATGGGAGCGGATGGTAACTTTTTTCAGCGCCAATGAGGCATTTCGGGCGCGCTTTACGCTTTTCCACATAACAACGCGGATTTGCGCCGGCTTTGGCCCGGCGTAACAACGCCTTTGGCCGGACGACCGGACCACTTATGTCTCAACAGGAGCAAACATCATGTCGACACCTGTAACCCCGGATCTGCGGCAGGGCGGCCCCGCGCCGGCCACCCCTTGCGCGCTGGTCGCCAGCGTGCTGATCGCGGTAGTCCTTGCCGGATGCGGGCACGGATCCTCGAGCAGCAGTTCCGGCAGCACTTCGTCGTCAAGCTCCAGTAGCTCCAGCAGCTCCAGCTCGTCGAGCAGTTCGTCCTCAGGGAGCTCCAGCAGCTCCGGCTCATCGAGCAGCTCATCCTCCAGCAGCAGCAGCTCCTCATCGAGCAGCTCCAGCTCGTCCAGCGGTGGTATCTCGAGCTCATCGGGAAGTACGTCGTTCTGGATTCCCTACAGCGCGACACCGGTGTCGAGCAGCAGCGGCGGCCAGAGTGGCGTGTTCGTTATTCCGTCGTCCTCGCTCGCGACCACTCCGGCGTTTGTGAGCACCACTCCAGCAAGCCTGTTCCTGGGTTACGGCGAGACGATCACGCTCAGTGGCAGCAACGCCATCACCGGCTACTCTCCCGGGACCTACATGTATGCCGCCGTTGATAGCAGTAATAACCTGCACGTGTACGGCCTGAACCTCACCAGCACCTCGGCTCCCACCCCCACCCAGATCGGTACCCTGTCCTTGCCACTGACATCCGGTGCGGCGGTCGATACCGTGATCTGCGATTCGCGTGAGGCCTCCACCAACCTGTTCGATGCCACCACGGTGTTCGTGGTGCTGCATATCGCGGGTAGCGGTGGTTGCAATACCACGGGCGATGTGTGGGAAGTGGTGCATTACACCGACTCATCGAGCACGGCGCCGACGGTGGTGGCGATCAAGGGCACCGGCTTTACGCCACTGTACGACGCCACCGGGGCGCTCACGGGCCTGGAATTGTTCGATAGCGCCAGTGGCAATCTGTATTTGTATGCGAGTGACGCCTTCACCACTCCGACCACACTGGTCGCCGGGGTTACCGCGGTGGGCATCATGCTGAATTCCGAGGCGGTGAACGGTGGCGCTGCATTCGCAGGCAACGAGCTGTTCCTGAGCGTGACCACGGCGGCGGGCAATTATCTGTACCGGTTGCCGCATGCAGCCACCACGGCCACCAAGGTATACACCGCCACCGGGACCCTGACCGGCATCGGCGTGGGAGACGGCACTAACGTGTATTTCAACGATACCGTCAGCGGCACAACGTCCACCACGACCCTGTGGGCCGAGCCTTTGAGCGGTGGTACCCCCACGGAGCTCTATAGCGTCAGCTATCCGGCAACCGTCAGCTACGATCTGCTCGGGGCCAATACCTCGGTGCTGGTGTTCTACTCCAGCACCATCTCGGGCAGCAGCATGAGCTCGACGCTGCTGAGCGTACCGGTCACGACGCTGTCCAGCACCGCCACCACGATCGGCGGCCCGTTCACCGGCAGTATCTTCGCCAGCAGCTCCTTCCTGCAGCCCACCTCCGCCGGCGAGCCCTCTACCGATCTGGTGTTCGTGAATGTCGTCAACATCAGCAGTGGCGGCGGTGGGACGACCTTCAGCTATTCGAGCGAAGTTGTCTCTCCCGGCGGCACAGTGATGAAGGCTCTTACCGCCAATTCGGTGTTCCTCTATGACGCTGCCAGCTTCCTGTCCGGCTCCGTCGTGCAGGTCACCGGCATCACCGACACCGGCGGCGGCTACGGCGGTGGCACCTTCAACGCGGTCAATGTCACGACGCTCGCGTCGACCGCATTGACCACCACCGGCGGCGCGGCCTACACGCTGCCGGCCGGATTTGACCCCGGATTCGTTCAGATCGGCAATACCATTGGTGCCGGCGTGCTCGCGCCGATCAGCGGTAGCGGTGCGGCCACGCTTGGTGGCGCCTTTGACCTGTCCAAGGATCTGATCGTGCCGATCAGCATGACGAACACCAATGTCGCGCTGTTCTGACGCGCTCTGATTGGTCTCAAGGGGGAGGGCGTCCGGTTCACGGACGCCCTCCCGTTGCCGCGCAGCGCGGCGCCGTGCATCCTATCCGTCTTCAGGGTAGAGGCCGCGGCTTGGCGGGGAATACGTGAACAACGGATCGGACCAACTGGCGCGCCGGGCTCTGTTCGGATTCATCCTCACCTTCATCGCTTCCCGCATCGTGGTGTTCCTGATCATGTCGCAGCGCATGCCGAACCTGTATTTCTTCATGCGCGGCACACACGTGCATCACCTGAATTACGGCATCTTCCTGCTCGCGGGCGTCGGTGCCTACACGCTGTTCTGGATGCGCCCAGGACAGGCGGCTGGGATTGCCGCGCTCATCTACGGGGTCGCGATGGCCCTGACCTTCGATGAGTTTGGCATGTGGCTGCATCTGGGAGGCAGCTACTGGCAACGCGCCAGTGTCGACGCCATCATCGTGGTGGCCGCCGTGCTGGCGTTGATTGGGTTTGCGCGCTCGATTGGCCGCTTCGAGTCGCGCCACGTGCTGGCGTCGATCGCGCTCCTGATCGCCCTGGTGGCATTCGGCGTGGTGCTCTACGATACTTCGGTGCATATCGGTCGGCTGGAGGGGCCGCGGCTGAGGGAACTTGAATTGCAGTCGTCTCCCTAGTCGGCATCACCGTCACACAGAGCCAGCATGAACTACACCGCGGTAAATCTTGCGCACAAGTTCGGTTTGTTCGAGCAGCAATGGCAACCCCGGGTAGTCGCGGAGATGAACGACTACCAGTTCAAGGTGGTGAAGCTGCAGGGAGATTTCATCTGGCACCATCACCCTGACACCGATGAGACCTTCATGGTGATCGACGGTGTGCTGCGGATCGATTTTCGCGATGGCGCGGTGCAGCTGGGGGCCGGGGAGATGTTCGTGGTGCCGAAGGGCGTCGAGCACAAGCCCTACGCCGAACGCGAGGTCAAATTACTGCTGATCGAGCCACGCGGCGTGCCCAACACCGGCGATCAGGGCGGTGAGCGTACGGCGCAGAATGATCTTTGGATCTAGCGGGGTGGGAGCGTGGGTCTCGTAGGTTTTGGCCAACCCGACGACGGTATCATCCAGATGGCGTACGTCGTTGAGGACATCCAGGCGGCGATGAGCGAGTGGGTCAGCGGGTTGAAGGTCGGCCCGTGGTTTCTGCTCGATCATTTCAGCGGCGAGGAGGCGGTGTACCGCGCCCAGCCATCCACAGCCGACTGTGCACTCGCGATGGCGTTTGCCGGCCACATGAACATCGAACTGATCCAGCTCAACAACGATGCGCCGTCGGTCTACCGCGAACTCATCGAGCGACGTGGCTACGGCTTTCATCACTGGGGACGCGCCACCTGGCATTTCGACCGTGACGTGGAGCAATACCGTGCGGCCGGCCACGAGCTCGCCTTCATATGCCGTGTTCCCAGCGGCGGGCGCGTGGCCTATATGGACACGACGCGCGAGCTGCCAGGCTTCGTCGAGCTCATCGAGCTGGGCGGGGCATTTGAATCCGTGTTCAGCCGTTTCTACCGTGCCAGCATCGACTGGGACGGGGTGGATCCGGTGCGCTCTTTCGTCTGAACGCCGCCGCACCGGTTGCCGCTGCCTCCGCCGCGGGTGCGGTCGATCGACTTTACCGGGTGAGCGCGTGATTCTGGACCTTCTCGCCGCCGTGGCAATGCTCGCGTGGCTGTATCTGCTGCTGGCGCGCGGCGGCTTTTGGCGGGTATCAGGGCAGTTGGCGCAGCTGCCTGCTGACCACGATCTGGCGCGCCACGTCGTGGCCGTCATTCCGGCGCGCAACGAGGCCGGCGTCATCGGCGACGCCGTCAAATCGCTATTGCAGCAGGATTTCGGCGGCTCGATGCACGTCATCGTAGTGGACGACGGCAGCACCGATGGCACCGACGGGGCGGCGATCCAGGCTGCCGCCAGCATCGGTGCGTTGAGACAGTTGAGCGTGATCAGCGGCGCGCCGCTGCCACCGGGTTGGAGCGGTAAGGTGTGGGCCATGTCGCAGGGTGTCAGCTTCGCGGCGGCGCTGGCCCCCGACTACCTGCTGTTCACCGACGCGGATATTCATCACGCCCCTGAAAACATTGCCGCGCTGGTCACGACCGCGGAGGCGCACAATCGCGACCTGGTCTCGTTCATGGTGAAACTGCGACAGGATACTCTCGCCGAGAAGGCGCTGATTCCGGCTTTCGTGTTCTTTTTCCTGATGCTGTATCCACCGGCATGGATCGCACGCGCTGACCGCAGGATTGCGGGCGCTGCCGGCGGCTGTATTCTCATTCGGCCCGCGGCCCTGGAAAGCATCGGCGGATTGCCGGCGATTCGCTCGCAAATCATCGATGATTGCGCGCTGGCGCGAGCCGTCAAGCACGCCGGCGGTTCGATCTGGCTGGGCCTGACGCGCAGCGCCCGCAGCACCCGATCGTACGGTTCGTTTACCGAGATCGGTCGCATGATTTCCCGCACCGCGTTCAACCAGCTGCGCCATTCCTACACGCTGCTGACCGCAACCATCGCTGGGCTGGTCCTCACCTACCTGCTGCCGCCACTGCTGCTGCTGTCGGGGCAACCGGTGTCGATTGCGCTCGGCGCGATGGGCTGGATTCTCATGAGCCTCACTTATGCGCCGATGGTGCGTTTCTATCGCCAGTCGCCGCTGTGGAGCATCTGCCTGCCGGCAATCGCGACGTTCTACGCCGCAGCGACCATCCACTCCGCCGTGCAATACAGGCTCGGGCGCGGCGGCAGATGGAAGGGACGCATCCAGGATCTGAATGTTCGTTAGAATCCTGATCCTTCGTTGTGATCGGAATATCCACGGATGAGCACTGCAGACACCGCGCGCCTGGAGGCATTCAGTGACGGCGTGTTTGCAATCGCCATCACGCTGCTGGTACTGGAGATCAAGGTACCCAGTTCGATCGAACTGATGCGAGTGGGTGGGCTGTGGCCGGCGCTGGCTCAGCGTTGGCCCAACTATGTCGGCTACGCGATGAGTTTCCTGATCATCGGTGTCATGTGGGCCAATCATCACGCCTTGTTCCAGTACATTCGCCGGGTCGACCGGCCGCTGATGCTGGCGAACCTGCTGCTGCTGATGGGGGTCGCCTTCCTGCCGTTTCCGACCGCGATCCTGGCAGAGCATCTGGCTGACCCGGCTGCCCGTACGCAGGCCACGGTGTTCTACGGGGCTACACTGATCTTCACCTCGCTCACGTTTAATCTTGTGTGGTGGACTGGTCGCCGGCACGGCCGGCTGCTCGAATCCAACGGCCATGAGCCGGGGCTAAAAACCATCACCCGGCGCTACGCTTTCAGCCCTATCAGTTACGTGCTCGCCACCGGCCTGGCGTTCGTCAACGTATGGGTCAGCCTGGGTGTACATCTGGCGGTGGCTTTTTGGAACGCACGCTCCGAGCGCTCGGAGCGGCCTGCGGTGCAGCCGGAATGATCTACGAGCTGTAATACTGGCCGAGGATCAAGCTACCCGGAATTGGACAACCGCGGTTAGCGCCGGATCATGGCCGCCTATCCGGCCGGCGGCGGCTGGCCATCGAAAATCGGCAGGCGCTGGTCGATGCAGGCCCAACTCGGTGCCTGCGACACCCAGATGCTGGCCACGGGTGTTCCAATCTCCGGATCCTTGAGGGTGCCGGCACGTACGAAGATAAGATGCGGCCGTGCCTCGGCCTCACTGAATAGATGGACGCCGCACAGGGGGCAGAATCGCCGATGCATCACGTTGCCGCTGTCGGCGAGACTGACGTAATCACCCAGTTCACCCTCGATGCGGGTCGCCGCGCGCGGAAAGCATACATTCACCGTACCGCTGCCGGCGCCGATGCGTTGGCACACACCGCACCAACACACCCGGCTCGTGATCGGCCCGGCGTCGATTTCATACCGCACCGCTCCACACAAACAGCTGCCTGATACGACCATGCATTACTCCTTAAGCGATCTAGCCAACGTTGCGCTGGTAGAGCAGCGCCGCGACCAGCCCTGCGATCCCGAGGCCGAAAAGCACCAGGGCAGGGCGCAGGCAGGCTCGAACGCCACCGAACAACAGCGCATAGGATGCATTCACGATATTGTTGGACGCCACCGCAATCAGGATGGCGGTAGCCAGGGCGCGCAGCGACATGCCACCCACGCCGCCCTGCGCCAGACTCAGCACGAAGGGATTGATGTCGGTGAGCCCGGTGATGCCTGCCAGCGCATAGACCCCGCGCTGACCGTAACTGCTGCTCACCCAGCCCGAGGCCAGCGCGATGATCATGAACAGCACCGCGAAGGTCAGCGCCGTGCCGAGCTGCAGAGGATTTTCCGCCGGCACATCGGCGCTCGCAGCAGCTACTGCCGGGGCCCGTCGAGCCCATTGCCAGTACGCCAGCGCAGCACCGAGCGTGAACAGAGCCGCCAACGCCGGCAACAGCACCCGGGCCAGGCCGAGATTGAATAGCGCCACCACCACATCGATACGCAGATACATGACCGCCGTGGCGAGGATGATGCCCACCGCGATATCCGCGCTCGGGACCGCGGCCATCTTCTGGCGTCGCGCCAGTGCCACGGTGGTGGCGGTCGACGAATAGAATCCGCCCAGAATCCCCGGCAGCAGGGCGCCGGTTTTCATCGGCAGATAGCGCTGCAGCAGGTAGCTTGCGTAGGACAGCGTCGAGATCGCCACCAGTGCCAGCCACACCTGGAATGGGGTTATTGGGGTCCAGGAGATGATCGGATGATTCGGCACCAGCGGCAGCACGATGCCGACCAGGATCAGAAACTTGCCGAGCGTGAACACCTCGACCGGCGCGATCTGCAGCACCAGGCGATGCAGCCATTCGCGCCCCTCGAGCAATAGCACTGCGGTGACCGCCGCGGCGACTACGATCCACGGCGGCTGCGTCAGCGCGGCCGCGCCAAAGGTGTAGGCCAGCAGATTGGCAATCGGGATCATCAGGCTCGGTCGGTCGGTGTCGGCATCGGTGCCGCGTTGGATGTGCGCATACAGCCAGATGGCCACGGCGGCGAGTCCGGCAATGAACGGCAGCAGCGATTTGGTGTCGAGCAGGAACAGCATCGCTCCGAGCGCGGCCAGCAGCGGGAAGGTGCGGATGCCGCCCGGACTGGTGTGTTGTTCGCGCTTGTAGACGCCTTCGAAGGCCAGGCCCATGAACACCGCCATCGCGATCGCCAGGCCCAGACGGCCGGCTTCGTCGATCGGTGCAGCATTGTCCAGCATGGTCGTCATTCTCCCCGCGACCGCATTATCGCGGACTGCGCGCGCGGCGCTAGCGCAGTGACAGCGGCCGATCGTAGCCGGTCAGTTCCAGATAGCCGCGGCCCACGGAATGGGAAGCTTCGAGCGCGCTGACTGCGCCTTCCCAGTAGAGCGCACCGCTCGAGAACCGGGCATCATTCTCCTGATCGTCCAGCAGTGGCTCAATTGCAAACTGCCGCGCGCCCAGGCGCACTCGCCAGCTCACCGGATAGCTGATGCCGGTGCGCGGCGAACGCCAGCGCCGCACCGGGGTGAAGGCTACATCGTCGGGACCGAAGCCATGCACCTGGCCGCTGGCGTCGCGCAGCGTGCCGCCGGCCCAATACGATTGTCCGTGGTGGCCACGAATCCGGAATGCCATGACGGCGCCACCGTCGTTGAGATTCAGTCCGATCCAATCCCACCCGTCCGCCTCGCTATCGAGGTATTGGCTGGACCACTCGTGATCGAGCCATGCCTCGCCGCTGACGGCATCGCGGCGTGTGGCGCGCGCGATGCTGCCGCTGACGCGCAGGTGTGGCTGGCTGTAGTAATAGCTGGCCGACTGCGGTGACGGTCCTTTCTGGCTGTAGCCCGCGACCCCGTTGAGAAGCACCGGCTGCGTGATCTCGAGGCTCAGATTCAGCGCGAAATCCTCAGCTGCGACCTGCACCTGGTACGCCGAGTCGCGGCGCTCGAGCCGCCAGTCATCGACCCAGACGCGGGTATCGCCCATGCGCGCCTCGGCCAGTCCCAGGCCGGCACGTCGGATACGCTGATCCTGCCACAGATGGCCGCGCGCCGGATCGCTGATCGCGCAATGGGCGATCAGCAGCTGACGGGGCGCAAAGGCACTGGGATTCGGCTCCGCCACTGGCTGGCGGGTGCGGAAAAACGTGATCTGGAATCCCAGTCGCTGCTGCTGACCGGTCGTCAGCCAACCGGTCACATACCACCATTCAACCCCGAACTGCGGATGGCTGCCGTAGTCGCCGGGAAATTCCAGTGTGTATCCCGGGACAACTGCCGCCGCGTCCGCCGCGGGTTGCGGCGGCTCGGCGTTCGTGGCCGCCGCAGCCAGCACGAGCCCGGCGCACGCCAGCATGCACCGCGCCGGTCGCAACACCCGCGCCGGCCAGCGGCACGCGGTGCGCGGCGAACCGCCGAGTCTCGCATGCCTGCTCACCAGTCCTCGCGCACGGCACGTACGGCGTCCTGGCTCGTCGCCGCGCGGCCGCTCCACAGCGCCGTAAGCGCCGAGGCTGCTATCAGCGCCGCGCTCAGCGCCGCAAGCTGCAACCACGGGATCGCCAGGTCGATGCTCCAGTTGAACGACTGCCGATCGATGACGTAGACCAGGATGAGGCTTAAGGCCATGCCCAGCAGCAATCCGTAGACGACCGACAGCGTGCTCATGATCACGCCTTCAATTGCCAGCGTGGCCAGCACCTGCCGGCGCAGCATGCCGATATGGCGCAGCATGCCGAACTGCGCCCGGCGCGCCAGCGCACTGGAGCCGGCGGCCACGCCCACGCCGAGCAGGCCGATTGCGACCGCGATCGCCTCGAGCGCATAGGTGATCGCGAACGCACGGTCAAACAGCATCAGCGAACGCTGGCGCAACTGGTCGCTCGCCGTCAGCTCGAGTGCATCGCCGATGTTCAACGAGGCGCGGATCGCTGCCTCCAGAGCCGCGGCACTGGCCCACGGGCGCCGCCAGATCGAGCCCTCGTTGGCGCTGTCGTCGCCGGTGGCGGCGATATAGCCGGTACGCGCGACGACCACGGCACCGGCCGGGCGCCCATAGTCGCGCCATACACCGGCGACGAATAACTGCTGCAGTCGGCCGTCGAGCGGCAGCTGCAGCCGCTCGCCAATGCGAAAGCCGTACAGGTCCTGCAGCGATTCGGAAATCCACGCTGCCTGGGTCCCGGCCGGGGCCGGCTGGGGCGCGTCACGCAGCAGCGGCAGCGTGTCTCCGGCACGCAGCGGATTCAAATCGCGCGCAATCAGCGCGATCGGCGCGCGATCGGCGCGCAACCATATCTGGCGCAGGCGCCGAAACTCCGCCCGTGCCACCGCCGGCAGGGCCGCGATCCTGCGTTGCTGCTCACCGCTCAAGGCACCGGTGTCACTATCGAAACTGACCCGCAGCGACAGGTCGGCGGGCAGCAGCTTCACCAGCCACAAATCGAACGAATTGCGAAACGAATGCACCATGATCGCCATGGCCACCATCAGGCTGAAGCTCACGATGATAGCCGCCAGGCTGATCGTGGAGACGCCGGCGCTGCCCTGCAGCTGGGCGACGGCAATGTCGAACATCGCGCGGCCGCTGCGCTTCGCTGTGCGGGTGACCCACCGCATCACGGTCGGTATCAGCAATACCGCGCCGGTAAGCAAGGCCGCTATCGCCATGTAGCCTGGCAGCGGCAGGCGGTTTACCGGGGGCAGCCAGGCGAGCAGCGCGCCGGCTGCGAGCAGCGCCAATCCAGGCAACGCGGTCGGCAGTGCGTTCACGGCAGTCTCGCTGTCGCCGGATTTCATCGCCAGCGCGGGCGCTCGGCGCGCCGCCTCGCGGGCGGGAATCCATGCGCCAAGGCCGGCGACCGCGGTGCCGATCAGCACGAACACGGCCATCGGCACGGCCGGCTGCGCGAACGCCCCGGCCCGCGCGGCCAATGCCCGGTTGCCGAGATCGCTGCCCAGGTAGCGCAGCACCAGTGCGGCCACCACCGCGCCCAGCAGTGCTCCGAGCAGCGAGCCGGCCAGGCCGATTGCTGCGCCTTCGCCGAGCAGCGCGCACTGCAACTGCAGGCGCGTGATCCCCAGCGCACGCAGCAGCCCCAGCGCCGTGCGGCGGCGCAGGACCGCCAGCGACTGCGTCGCGAACACCAGAAACGCGCCGGTCAGCAGGGCTACCAGCGCCAGCATGTTGAGGTTCACGCGATAGGCGCGGGTGGCGGTGGCCGCGCGCCCGCGTTCGAGGGCCGGCGTGAGCGCCACCACGCCGGCCGGCAGCGCGCTCGCCAGTTGTTCGCGCAGCGCCGCCAGGCCGATCCCTGGCCGTGCCCGCAGGTCGATCCGATTGAGCCTGCCGATGCGCTGCAGGCTCCATTGCGCCGTGGCAATGTCCATGATGCCGAGCGGTTCGGGATAGACACCGTCCGACAGGATGTCGATCACGCGCAGCGACTTCGGTGCACCGCCTACGACAATCGGCAACTCATCGCCGCGCTGCAGCTGCAGCTCGTCGGCGGCGGCGCGACTGAGGATGATGGTGTCGGGGGCAAACAGCCGCGTGACATCGGTGCCGATCTCGGCCATGAGTTCCGGTTGCAGGGCGGCGGCGCGAAACGGATCCAGCGCCAGTAGCTTGAGCGGCGCGTTCCGCCCGGGTCGGGTGAGCTCGAGCTCCAGCAGCGGACTTGCCATCGCGATCGCCGGCTGGTGCGCCAGCGCTACCAGCAGCGCCTCGTCAAACCCTTCCGGCGGCCCGCGTACCACGATGTCCGCGCTGCCGATCAGACGCCGGGTGGCCTGATCGAATTCATCCAGCGCCGCGCTATTGACCAGATACACTGCCACCCCGAGCGCGACGCCCAGCGCGATGGCCGCGACGGTTGCCAGCAGTTGCATCGGATGCTCGCGCAATTGCGCGCGGGCGAACGTGCGCCAGGCGATCCAGGCGCCACGCGCGCCAGCGTTGCCATTCATGGTGGCTGCGCTGCCATGGTGACCGAAGTCGGCCGCAATTGTCCGGCCGAAAGCTCGAGGATGCGATCGGCGCTGCGCGCCGCCGCGAGCGAGTGCGTGATCAGGATCGCGCTGGCGGCGTTGCTGTGCAGCTGTTCGCGCAGCAGCTGCAGGATCTGCTGCGCCGTGCGCCCGTCGAGATTGCCGGTCGGCTCGTCCGCCAGCACCAGCCGCGGCCGATGTACCAGCGCACGCGCGATCGCAACGCGCTGCAGCTCCCCGCCGGACAGCTCGCGCGCATAGCGCAGCGCCAGGGGGGCGATGCCGCAGTCCTTAAGCATCTGCAGCACACGTTGCTGGCGCTGCGGATCGCCAACGCCCAGCAGATCGAGCGGCAGCGCCACGTTTTGCAGCACGGTCAGGTACGGCAGGACGTGGAACGCCTGAAATACGAACCCGATGCTGGCGCGGCGCCAGCGCGTGAGCGCATCGTCATCCAGTGTCGCAAGATCGGTGCCCTCGAACAGCACCCGGCCACTATCGGGTCGATCAAGGCCGGCAATCAGATTCAGCAGGGTAGATTTACCGGAGCCCGATTCCCCCATGATCGCCAGGTACTCGCCCGGCAGCAGTTGCAGCTGCAGTCGGTCGAGCACGGGAGCGCTGTCGGCGCGATAGCGCCGGGTTATAGCGTCGAGTAGCAGCGGAACCGGCATCGGGGACACCGCGCTAACCTAGGCGAGGGCGTTAGCGGGCGCAATACGGCAGCGCTAACGGCGTTTCGGCCACCAGGGCACGAAGGCGCTGGTGCGGCGCTGATAGTCGGCATAGGCCGAGCCCTTGTCCTGCAACGACAGTTGCTCGGTCAGCGGAATGCCGGTCACACGCAGCAGGAAGTAGAGCATCAATGCCGGACAGTACAGCGTCAGCCAACCCCAGGGTGACGCCAGCGCCATCATGAAGTAGGCCACCCATACCAGCCATTCAAAAAAATAATTCGGATGCCGTGAGTAGTGCCACAAGCCGCGCTGACACACCGCGCCGCGGTTGCCCGGATCGGCCTTGAAGCGCTGCAATTGAGCGTCGGCCAGCGCCTCGCCGGCGATGGCGGCGAGCCATAGCAGGCACGCCGCCCACTCCAGCGGTTGCAGGCGGGCCTGTCGGTTCAGGCATATCAGCAGCCATGGCGCCGACAGCAATACCAGCAACGCGGCCTGCAGCTGAAAGAAACCGAACATTTTCCGCTGGACCTGCGCACCCCAGTCGGCACGCAGGCGCGCATAGCGGCGATCCTCCTGCGGATGATGCGAGCGCACGCGCACATAGAGATAGACGCCAAGGCGCAGGCTCCAGATGCTCACCATGAGCGCAATCAACGCGCGCCGCGCCGGCGCGCCACTTGCAGCCGCCGCGTACCAAATGACTACCGGCGCAAACCCGGCCGCCCAGGCGATGTCGACGATGCCGGCATTGCCGATGCGCACCGCCAGCCGCCAGATCAGCAGCATCAGCACCACGGCGAACAGCAGCGCTGCCAGCCACAGCTGCAGGAATTCAGTCCACATTGGCGGCCCGCCGCAGCCGGGCCATACGACGTAGCGGCGCCAGCAGTGCAACGTAAACCACGGCGGCGATTACCGGCGCGATCAGCAGCCAGGCCAGGATCGCCCGCAGGCCCGTTATGCCGAACAGGCGCAGGAACTGCAGCGGCGAATCGCGAAACTGCTGCACCAGGCCGGGAATCGAGAACTGCACCGGCGCGCTGTGCGTCAGCCACTCGCCGATGCGCACGAACAGGTAGATTCCGGGCAACTGCAGCGGCGCTGCCAACCAGTTGACCAGCTGGATCATCGGCTGATTGAGCTTCAGCCACAGCGCCGCCATTACGCACAGGGCGCTGGTGGTGCCGAAGATCGGAAACAGCCCGAATATCAGGCCGATCGCCAGCGTCAGTGCGATCTTGTCCGCCGTGACGCCCTGGCGTAGCTGCGCCACGACGACGTCGAGCGTGCGCCGCCGCCAGGCCCGCTCAATGGCCGAATGCTGGTCGGGCGCAGACGGGAGCGTCACGCCTCGCGCCGCAGCAGCAAGCGGTCGATCGGGGCGTCGGCCGGCAGGCGCCACAGCGACAGCAGCATGTAGGCGGCCATGGTGATGTTGCCGAGCGCGAGAATCGCAATCAGCCACAGCCCGCGTGCCAGCCAGCGCGGTTCGCGGTAGGCCAGCCACAGATAAAAAGTCAGGAAGGCGAAATAGCAGTCGAACAGCGTGGCGATGAACCAGGGATGCAGCAGCAGCGAACGCGGTGTCTGCCACAGCGGCAGCACAGTGCTGGCCCAGCCGGTGACACACAGCATGGCGATCAGTACACCGGTGAAGGCGATTCGTAGCAACCAGATCATGCCGGCATTCTAGACCGGCGCCCGATTCATGGTCGGAATGAGGGTTAATAATAGTTTAATTATCATCGTCTTATAGATTTTATATGAGCCAACTTCGATATCAGCCGCGGTATCAGACCAAATTGTCACCACGGTGCGACTGACTTGATACCGCCGCCTGTCTAGATTCAGCCTGATCGCAAATCGACGGACTGTTTCATGCGCTCACCGCTGCGGACCATTGCCATCATCGGCGGCGGATTTTGCGGCACCGTGCTGGCGGCGAACCTGCTGCGTCGACCGCCCACGCAACCCAGCCGCATCGTTCTGATCGAGCGGGGCGAGCAGCTGGGCCGCGGCGTTGCGTACCAGGCCACGGCGCAGCGCCCGCTGCTGAACGTGCCGGCCGGGCGCATGTCGGCCGACGCCCAGGATCCGCTGCAGTTTGCGCGCTTCGCGCAGCGCCGCGATCCGGCCCTGGGCGCGCAGCAGTTCCTGCCGCGCGAGCTGTACGGCGACTATCTGCAGCAGCTGCTGCGCGAGGCGGCGCAGGCCCGACCGCCCGAGGTGGTTTTTGAGTGCGTGCGCGGCGAAGCCAATGCACTGCATCGCATCGACAGCCACGGACCGTACCTGATCGGCTTGTCCGAAGGGCGCCAGCTACTCGCCGACGATGTTGTGCTGGCCTGCGGTGATCCGCCGCCGGTGGATTCGCCCTGGGCGTCCGGCATCGCACAGCATCCCTCTTATATATGCGATCCCCACCAGCCATCGGCGCTGGGCGCGGATTGCAAGCGCATGCTGCTGATCGGCACCGCTCTGACCATGGCCGACGTCGCGGTCGCGGCGGCGGCACAAAATCCGCACGTCGAGCTGCACGCGCTGTCGCGGCACGGGCTGCTGCCGGCGGTTCAAAGCACCAGTGTTTCCCAGAGCATCGATGCCTTAGCAGATTTTCGAACCCGTCTGGCGGATGGCGTGATCGGCGCCCGACGCCTGTTGCGCGCCTTTCGTGCCCAAACATGTGATCTGCAGCGACGTGGCGGGGATTGGCTCGACGCCGTGAGCGCGGCGCGCGTAGCGGCGCCCGAGCTGTGGCAGCGGATGCCGGCCGCCGAGCGCCACCGCTTTCTGCGCCACCTGCGCGTGCACTGGGATGTGCACCGTCATCGCCTGGCGCCCGCGACTGGCGCGCAGCTGGCGCGGCTGCAACAGGCCGGCCGGCTGCGGATACACGCCGGACACGTACGATCCATCGACGATGCCGACGGCTCGCTGCGCGTGCGCTGGCGACCGCGCGGCGCGAGCCTGGTGCGCGAGCTCACGGTGGATCGGGTGATCGACTGCAGCGGCAGTGCGCGGCGCCTGGGGCGAACGCAGGATCCGCTGCTGACGGCGCTGATGGGCACTGGCCTGGCGGTGGCCGATCCGTTGGGCCTTGGCTGGCTGACCGGGGAGCATGGCGCACTCATCGATCGCGACGGCCGCGCCGCACGGCACCTGTATTATCTGGGGCCGATGCTGCGCGCCGATCACTGGGAGGCCACAGCGGTCGGCGAACTGCGCGTCCACGCGCAGCAACTGGCAGCGGCGCTGGCGCAGGTCGCCGCCTGATCTACAAACCACTCCAAGAGCTGCACCAGCCCGCGGCTTTGACCAGTTTGCCCGGGAACAGGCTGCAGGTCCCTTGCGCTGCGCCCGCAGCGGCGCCGTAGAGCGAGCAATTCGAGCAGTCGGCGCCCGACGTAGCCGCCTTGGCGCGGCTCGCATCCGCAACGTAACGCACCGCCTTCGCGGCCGGATCCTGTTCGCTGATCAGCGGCAACTCGGCTGTAGCAGCGGGCGACGTCTCGCCCAGTACCAGCGGCGCGAGCGACAGGCCGAGCGCGGCACGGCGCAGCAGTGCGCGGCGGGCGGGGTTGCTGAGTTCTCTCATGCGAAAGCTCCGGTGGCGGATGAGCCGATCTGCAATACGATCTTACCGATGTGGCGGCTGCTTTCCATCAGCCGATGGGCCTCGCAGGCCTGCTCGAATGGGAACGTCGCGAACAGGTGCGTGCGCACTCGTGCACTGGCGAATGCCGGCCAGATCTCGCGTGCCAGTGCGTCGCGAATAGCGGCTTTCTCCTGCACGCTGCGCGGACGCATGGTTGAACCCATGACGCGCAGGCGCCGGTGCATGATTGGCATGAAATCCAGTTCGCAGCGGCTGCTCTGCAGGAAGGCGATGAAAACCAGGCGACCGCCCTGGCGCAACAGCGCAACGTTCCTGGGGATATAGCTGCCGCCGACCATGTCCAGCACCACGTCCACGCCGGCGCCTGCGGTGAATTCCCGCGTGCGCAGCACAAAATCTTCGGTGCGGTAGTTGATGGCTTCGGCGGCGCCGAACTCGCGGCAGAAGCGCTGCTTGTCATCGTTGCCCACGGTAACGATGGGCCGCGCGCCGACATGCCGTGCCAGCTGTATGGCCGCCAGGCCGATGCCGCTGGAACCCCCATGAATCAGAACACACTCACCGGAGCGCAAACCCGCCAGGTCGATCAGATTGGCCCATACCGTAAACCAGTTCTCAGGCAATCCGGAGGCTTCCGCGAGACTCAGCCCGGCGGGGATCGGCAGCGCATGGCGAGCCGGCGTGACGCACAGCTGCGCGTAGCCGCCGCCCGGCACCAGCGCGCACACGGCATCCCCCGGCTGCCACTGACTGACATCGGCACCGACTGCGGCAACGCGACCGGCGACCTCCAAACCCAGGATGGGCGAGGCGCCCGGTGGCGGCGCGTAGCGTCCCATGCGTTGCAGCACATCGGGCCGGTTCACGCCCGCGTAAATTACTTCGATCAGTATTTCGCCGGCGGCGGGCGCGGGACTCGGCCCTTCGGCCACGTGCAGACTCTCGGCCGTGCCCTCGGGACCGTAGGCGATGTATTTCATCGCCCGATCATTCCACGCGCCCGATCGATTTGACAATGTATGGCGGACTCGGATGCAGCGCGGCGTCGGTATGCAGATCTGCGAACGGTATCGTATCGGTCTGCGCCCGCTCCGGTTGACGATGGGAGCCAAGCAACTCAACTCTCTACAGGAACAGTCCATGGGCAAGCAACACAGCGCCGGTGAACAGGCCACGGTTTTGATCGACCGGTTGTCGGGCAAGGGTGACGCGGCGTTGAGTGCCGCGGCCGCGGACGATTTGCTTGCGGTCAGCGGCCTGTCGCGCAAAGAGGTTGAGCGACTGGTGGCCGAGGCGTACCGACGCCAGGGTTACCAGGTCGATGAACTGGGCGCCACGGCTGGCGAGTCGGACGCCGGCATGCTCCTGCGCAAGGCAACGCAGCGCGTGCTATTGCAGTGCAAATACTGGAAGACGCGCAAGCTCGCCGAGATGCCGGTTCGCGAACTGTATGGAATGATGGCGGCGCACAGTGCGAATGCCGGCATCCTGATCACCTCGGGCAGCTTCACGCTCGAAGCCAGCCGCTTCGCCGGCTACGGACGCATCCAGCTGATCGATGGCCCGCGGCTGCTGGCGATGCTGCGTCAAGGCGCGGGCACGGACGCGCGCGCGGAACACGCCGCGGACACACCGGTGCGCCAGGCGACGCGAGCCGGCTCGGCCGCGCGCTAGACTTGCGCGTCCGTTGCAGGGTCGAAATCTAAAAAACCCTTAATGCGGTATTAATCCAGAGCGCGGAACTGGCCACGGCACACTGCGGACTAACCCCGGGTACTGCTGGGAGGTCACTGCACAATGCGCCGGCTACGGATCGAACTGTGTGGCATAACCGTCGCCACACTGCTCATCGCAGGCTGCAACGGCAGCTCGCTTGACGGCAGCGATACGTCAATTACTCCCACCAACGCTTCCGCTACCGGTGTGTGGAGCGGCACCGATTCGGTCAGCGGCCTCACGATCAACGCGCTGATCAATTCCGCCGGACAGGCCAGCTTCATCCGCAGCGACGGCGTGCAGTTCGTCGGCAGCGTGCAGGTATCGGGCGATGCCATTGCCGCCACCCTGGGCGTCTACGCCAACTTCGGCAGCGCCTTCGCGGACGGTTCGACTCATGGGCTCGGCACGCTGAGCGGCACCGTTACCAGTGGCGGTTCGATGACCGCCAACGTGGCTTTCACCACCGACGGCGGCACCGCGGTGAGCGGCACCTGGTCGCTGTCGTTCGACACACTGTCCAGCAGCGGCTCGTCTCTGGCTGCGATCAGCGGTAATTACACCGACGGCACCACCGGAGCGGTCGTGTCCATCAGCGGCACCGGCCAGATGACCAGCCAGGACTCGACGACCGGCTGCGTGCTGAACGGCTCGGTATCGACCACCGCCAGCAGCGTCGATGTCTACCAGATCGCCTATAACTATGAGAGCTGCAGCGGCGCATCCGCCGGCCTCAACGGCGTGCCATTCACCGGGCTGGCGGTGCTCAACGCGAACGTGTCGCCGGTGCAGGTGATCGTGGCCGTGAGCGGCCAGGCGACGCAGCAGTCGGTAACCGTTGACTACGGCATCGTCTCCTACTTGAACGGCACCTGAGCGGCGTCAGCGACCTCATCGATGGCCGCGAACCAGCGGCGCTGCTCGGATTGCCCCAGAAATGATGCCTCGATCGAATTGCGCGCCAGCAGCGCCATGTCGGCCTTCGACATGTCAAGCGCCTGCTGGACCGCGAGGTAATTCTCCAGCAGGTAGCCGCCGAAATAGGCCGGATCATCCGAATTGACGGTGACGCACACGCCGAGGTCCAGCAGGCGCTTGAGGTTGTGCGCCTCCATGCGATCAAATACGCGCAGCCTGATGTTCGACAGTGGGCACACCGTCAAGGGCACACGCTCGCGCGCCAGGCGCCTGACCAGGTCCGGGTCCTCCTCGCAGCGCACTCCATGATCGATGCGGCGCACCTGCAGTACGTCCAGTGCCTCGGTAATGTACGCCGCCGGGCCTTCCTCGCCGGCGTGTGCCACCGCCAGCAGACCCGCGCGCCGCGCACGATCGAACACGGCCGCGAATTTTGATGGCGGGTGCCCGGATTCCGAGGAATCCAATCCCACCCCGGCAATCACATCCCTGAAGGGCAGCGCCTGCTCCAGCGTGCGCATCGCCTCCTCGGCGCTCAGGTGGCGCAGAAAGCACAGGATCAGGCGATGCGTGATACCCAGCTCGCGCTGCGCCTCCTGCAAGGCGCGTCGGATGCCGCCGACCACACTAGCGAAGGCCACCCCGCGCTGCGTGTGGGTCTGCGGATCGAAGAAGATCTCCACGTGCACCACACCCTGGTCGTGCGCCTTGCGCAGATAGGCCGCAGTCAGTGCGTGGAAGTCGGCCTCATCGCGCAGCAGCTCGGCGCCGGCGTAGTAGATATCGAGAAACGATTGCAGATTGGAGAACTGATACGCCTGGCGCATGGCCTCGATGCCGGCGTAAGGCAGTACCACGCCGTGTTTCGCCGCCAGTTGAAACGCCATCTCCGGCTCCAGCGTGCCTTCGATGTGCAGATGCAGCTCCGCCTTGGGCAGTGTCACGATGAACTGTTGCATCGACGCAGGCACGAAAGTCGGCACACCGTATCAGTGAAGCTTGAGCCGCGGCCGCAGAATGCGTGCCACGTGGCCCACGAAAATGAGTGCGGTGCCGCGCAACCAGCCGTGTATGGCCAGCAGGTGCATACGGTAGAGGGACATGTAGACAAAGCGCGCCAGCCGGCCCTCGATCGCCATGCGGCCGCCGACCAGATTTCCCATCAGGCTGCCCACGGTCGAATAGCGACTGAGCGACACCAGCGAACCGCGATCGATATAGGCGTAGGCGCGCAGCGGTTTGCCGCGCAGCAGCCGATCGATGTTGTGGAACACGGTGCTCGCCATCTGATGCGCCGCCTGGGCGCGCGGCGGCACCGGTCGGTCGGATCCGGGCAGCAGGCAATAGCAGCAATCGCCGATGGCGAACACCCGGTCATCGCGCGTGGTCTGTAGCGTCGGGCGCACGACCAGCTGACAGGAGGGCGTGGTTTCCAGGCCGCCGATGTTGCACAGGCTGTCGGCGGCGCGAACGCCGGCGGCCCAGACCTTCAGGTCGGCTTCGATGGTTTCGCCGGATTGCGTCACGATGCATTCCGGCGTGACGCTGGTGACCCGGGTAGCGGTCAAGATACGCACCCCGAGCGCCTCGAGCTCGGCACGCGCCGCGTCGGCCAGTTGCTCCGGCAACGCGGGCAGGATTCGCGCGCCGGCCTCGATCAGGGTGACTTTGAGCCGGCTTTCATCGAACACCTCCAGTCCGTAGTACCGCAACGCCGAGGCCGCGTTGTACAGTTCGGCCGCGAGTTCGACCCCGGTGGCGCCGGCGCCGACGATGGCAACACGGACGAACTGCTCGGCATCGGGGTTCTCGCTCAAGGCGCGCGACACCCGCAGGCAGTGATTCAACAGCTTGTTGCGAAAGCGATCGGCCTGCGCGCGATCGTCCAGGAACAGGCAGTTCTGCGCCACCCCTGGAGTGGTGAAATCATTAGTGACCGAACCGATCGCGATCACCAGATAGTCGTAGCCGGTGCGATGCCGGCCGATGAGTTCACGACCGTCATCATCGATCAGCGGCGCGACCACGATCTCGCGCGACGCGCGATCGATGGTCTCCATCGCGCCGTAGAAGAAGCGGTAACCCCAGCGATGACAGTGGCTGCGATAGCCGACCTCATCCAGGTTGGCGTCCAGTGAGCCGGCCGCCACCTCGTGCAGCAGTGGTTTCCAGATGTGCGTGAGGTTCTTTTCGACCAGCAGGATGTCGTGGTGCTCGCGGCCGTACTTCGCACCCAGTCGCGTGACCAGTTCCAGCCCGCCGGCGCCGCCTCCTACCACTACGATCTTGGTCTTTTTCACCGGGCTGTTATGCAATCCGTGAGATTGAGGGCGGTGGTCCGTGTCCGGATTGCATGTTAGCGCGAAATGATCGCAGCGCGGATCCTCCGCGGGCGGTGCCGCGGTCTATACTTGGCTGATCGCCCGCCGGCGCGCGGACGCCATAGACAACGGAACATACCTTAGATGAGCTGGTGGGGCTGGATGATCGGCGGCGCCATATTGCTCGGCGCGGAACTCGGCTTCGTGAACGCGCAGTTCTACCTGGTGTTCATCGGTGCCGCAGCGCTGGTAGTGGGCCTGGCCAGTGCCGCAATTCCAGGCCTGGCTGCCGACGCACAGTGGGCTCTGTTCGCGATCCTTGCGGTGCTGTCGATGGTGACGTTTCGCAGCCGGCTCTACCAGCGCCTGCGCGGCCACGCGCCTGCGGTGCAGTGGGGGCCGGCCGGCGGCGTGCTCACCCTGCCTGAGGCGCTCGATCCGGGCCAGAGCTGCCAGGTCGAGCACGGCGGTACATTCTGGACGGTGCGCAACGACAGCGCGCAGCCGATGGCGGCCGGCGACCGGGCGCGCATCCGGAGCGTGCAGGGGCTGACGCTACTGGTGCGGCCCGATCCCTAGTCAGCTTGCCAAGGAACCTTCGCATGTACACCTCCTACGTCTTCGTCATCCTCGCCATCGTTGCCGTGATCGTGGTTGGCAAGACCGCGACCGTGGTTCCGCAGCAGAGCGCGTACGTGATCGAAGCACTGGGAAAATATAGCCGCACGCTGCATGCCGGGTTTCACATCCTGATTCCGTTCGTCGAACGGGTCGCCTATCGGCACAGCCTCAAGGAGCAGGCGCTGGATGTCGCCGAGCAGATCTGCATCACGCGCGACAACGTGCAGGTCGGGGTCGATGCGGTGCTGTACATGCAAG